>Ga0247740_1000081_pt1 | contig 45957 bp, 38 predicted proteins | sample UWRJL148409B2_FD_180942 | JGI IMG/M metagenome (GOLD analysis project Ga0247740, IMG submission 180942) | Plant litter microbial communities from Arlington Agricultural Research Station in Wisconsin, United States - UWRJ-L148-409B-2 | ecosystem: Environmental > Terrestrial > Plant litter >...
ACTTGCAGCGGCGACCGGGCGAGATGTTCGTCGGCCTCACGATTCCGAAGCTCGAGGCAAAGCTACCGCAAGAAGCCTCACGCAGCCTGATTGCCCTGGGCAACAACGGCAACGTGCTGATCGCACAGCCCATCACCGAGCCGACGCTTTCGCCCGACGGCGCGTCGCTGCCCTGGCGCATGCGTTTCGATCTGGGCAACGACGTCAAAGTCACGCGCGCCGAGCTCTCATTGCCGATCTCCGGGTCGCCCGAAATCTTACTCGGCGAAGAGCTGCAAATTCAGGGCAGCATCGAGCTGCGGAGCGGCGGGCGGCTCAACCTGCCGGGGCTGCCGCAACCATTCATCATCGAAAATGGCACCGTGTATTTCGAGGCCGATGGCGACCCCCAAAACCCGCGCATCAAAGTGCGCGCGGTCTGCCGAATCTCTCAACTCACGGTCTGGGCGACCGTCAACGGCACGTTTCAGGACGCCAAGATCGTGTTCGAGAGCGATAGTCCGAACCTGACCAATCAGGCCCAAATCGTAGCCGCGCTGCTCGCGCCCGGCAGCAACTCCAGCAGCGCGAGCATCGGTGCGGGCGCGGGTTACCTGGGCAAGCAGCTGCTGGCCAACACCGCTCTTTCCAACCTACAGCTCAACGCCGGCAGCGAGACCACGGCCGATCAACGCTCGTATGCCACGTACTCCGCCGCCTACCCCATCACCGACGAGATTTGGTTCGAGGGCAGCTACAAGACGCCACAAGCTCAAGACCTCAGCGGCTCCAATCGCACGGCCGTCAGCGGCACGTTCGACTGGCGCTTCAAGCGCAACTGGTCACTGCGCATCGAAGCCGGAAATATCGGCGTGGGCACGGATTTGCTCTGGCAGTACCGGTACTAGTTGCTCCGGACTGGTGCGCAGCCACGCCCCCCAAACGCTGCATCGGGTGCTCCCCCACCCGAGACCGATACTTTGCGCGCAAAGTACCGGCCGCGCGCCGCGAGGGCATCCTCCGTGACCGGTACTTTGCGCGCAAAGTACCGGTCACGCGCCGCGAGGGCATCCTATCTTATCCTTATCGGACCGCGGGCGCGCGCTCGGGTTGGCCGTGACTGGACGCCGAAGGCTGTGACGGTCAGGACGCGAAGCGTGACCATCAAAAAAACAACCGCTACGGTTTCCTCGCGCTGGCGCAGCCGACGTTGAGCGTCAATTCTAGTTTGCCCTCCGACCAGTACTTGTCGATCGCGTCGCGCACGTAATCTAGCGGCTTTTTCAGATCGTCGATTTCGAGCCAGGTGCGGACTTCGGGGATGACCATCAGGCGGCTGATGGGGTCTTCCATGAAGGCGCGGCCGCTGTCGAAGGAGAGGCTGGTTTGGCGGATCTCTACGTCGATGTCATCGAGGCCGGCTTCTTCTAGTTCTTCGGACAAGGTCTCGATGCTGGGGCGACCGATGAGCGCGGCTTCGATGGCTTTGGAAAATTCGCTGTCGTCGTGCTTGAGCGCGTACTCGCGGAACAGATCGGCAATTTCTTGAAACGAGCCGCGGAGCGGCATGGCCACGAGTGCTTGACCGCCCGGGCACAGCAAGCGGCTGATCTCGCCGAAGAGCAGCGCGCGATCTTGCGGGCCCGAGATGGGGTGGATCGCGTAGGCGTGGGTGAAATGGCCGCCTTCGAGCTCGAGCGGCAGCTCTTCTGCGAAGCGATACTCGACGGCCACGTCGCCCAACACGGCGGCCTTGTTGCGCGCGAGTTCGAGCGCGGGCAGTGAGGAGTCGATACCCACGATGTCGACGCCGTCCATCCGCTCGTACAGCTTGAGATCTGGGTAGCCGGTGCGGCAGCCGAGGTGCGCGATGCGCGCGGATTCCCCGATTAAAATCATCTCCAGCATCAGGTCGCCGAACAGCGACAGGTAGCGCGGCACCACGAACGTTTCGAGGATCGCGGAGTCAGCAGGAGTCAGCTTTTCTGAGAAAACCAAGGCAGGTCATGGCTATCAACCCAAGGCGACGGACGCAATCCAAACCGCGATTTTGGCGCTTTCCGGGAAGGCGGCGTGGGCCTACGGCGTTTTAGCGGTGTAGTGTGCGCACTCGTATGGATCCGCTACTTCGCGGTGCTTTGGCGCTGACCCTGATCGGCTCGTTGACCCGGGCCGCGGACCTGCGCGCGCGCCCCGCCGCGAGCCCGCGACACGGCACGTACTCGAACACGGTCGACCGCGCCGACACGCGTGCCACGAGCGTGGCCGACGCACTCGACGTCGCCGCAGCGCCCTGCCCGCGCGGCACGCTGCCCGACGGCAACGTGTGTGTGCCCGTGCCCGATTCAGAGGCGGGCCGGCAAGCCTTGCTCGAGGAACAGAATGAGCACCGCGACCGCGCAGGTCGCCTGCGCGTTTATGATCAGATCCCACGTAGCCCCGAGCGACCCAAAGATTTTCGTCAGTATCGCTTGCCTATCCCCGCCCCCGGCAAGTCCGGGTTCGTTGGTAGCGGCTACGATCTCGACCGACCGGACGCCGAGCAGCGGCGGGGCGCGCAGCTCTCGGCGGTGGGACACGGCGGGGTGGACTTGGCGCAGGCGCGCGGCACACCGGTGCGGCTCGTGAACCTCGAGAAACAAGTCGGAGATGCGCTAGTGCTCGATGCGGGGCACCTATTCGGCAACTCCGTGGTCACGGTGCACACCCTTCGTGAAGCGGGCATGCTGCGTGAGTACCTGGTGATCTATGGGCACCTCGACAGCATTGCGCCGGGCATCGCCCGAGGCCAATCACTGAAGGCGGACTCGCTGCTCGGCTACGTCGGTGATTCGGACAGCCCGGGTATCGTGCATTTACATCTCGAAGTTCGGCGCGCACGTGAAGGCGTCGATGCGGGGCGTTTGCCGCTCGGTCAGGTCACGCAGAATTCGAAGACCGTCGCCTGTGATCCGCGCAACGTGCTCGAGCTGCTGCCGTGAGCGCGCACGCAAGCGCGGCCGCCGCTACACGACGAGTTTGTAGCCAAAGCCGTACACGGTCAGGATGTGCTCGGGCTTGTCCGGGTGTTTCTCAATCTTGCGCCGTAGCTTGACGATGAAATTGTCGATCGTGCGATTGCTCGGGTTTGCGTCCACGCCCCAGATCTTGTTCAAGATCTCCTCCCGGCTCACGGGTTGCCCGGCCCGCTCGAACAGCATGCGCAAGAGCTCGACCTCGTAAAACGAGAGGCTCTCCGCCTGCTTTCCGGCGCGCTCGAGGGTGTGCGCGGCTACGTTCACGGTCAGCTTGCCGAGGTTGAAGGTCGCCGATTCACTCGGGCGGTTGGCGCGCCGAAAGATGGCGCGGATGCGCGCGACGAGCTCGCCCACGCTGAACGGTTTGGTAACGTAGTCGTCCGCCCCCGCATCGAGCCCGCGGATCTTGTCCGCCTCTTGGCTCTTGGCGGTGAGCATGATGATGGGCACGAAGGCGTCGAAGCGCCGCACGTCTTCACACACCTGATAGCCGTTGATGTCCGGCAGCATCAGGTCGAGCAGAATCGCGTGCGGGTGCTCTTGGCGCGCGAGCTGCGAGCCATCTTTGCCGTTGCTGGCCGTCACCACGCGAAAGCCCTCGAACTCGAGCGCGTCTTTCAGGCCGAGCGTGATGTGCGGCTCGTCGTCGATGACGAGGATGGTCTTCTTCGCTTCCATCCGTGCGGCCGAGTGTACACAAAAAGGAAACGGCGGCGAGCTAGAGCCTAGCTGCCGCCGTCCCTCAGCTCGCGGATTTCAGCCCCCGCGAGCGTCGACCACGGTCACTCCGCGCTCGACACCGCAGCACCGAGGCAAGCGATGAAAGCCACCGCGCCCTGGGCTGGCGTCTTCACGCCGTTGACCTCCATGAAGTTCAGCAATTGCGGCTGATTCTCCGGGCACTTGCTGGTGAGCATGCCCGTGACGTCGAGCTTCTTGTCGACGTAGCAGTAGCCCGACTTGCTCGGTTGACCACCGCCCTGGCACGCGGCCAGGTCAGCATCCGCGAACTGCAGAATCTCGCATTGGCTCCAGGTGTCGCAGCTCTCCTGCGTGCCGTTTCCACATTGCCCGGTTGCCTTGAGCTGATCACGCACGGTGCTGAGCAGTGCGGGATCGGCATCACGGCGGCCCGAAGCCGGGTCGCAGGCGACGGCGCCTTTTTGAGCCTCGATGACCTTGCACAACACCTGACCGGCGTCGTCAGCGTCGAGCTTGCGGGGCAAGCACTTGCCCTTCAAGGCTTCCTTCAAGCGCTCGATGATCGCGCCGACGGCCGGGTTGTAGCCGTAGTTCGCGTCAGCCTCTGGCGCACCATCGGCAACCGTCTTTTTCGGGCAAATCGAGGCCACGATGGCGTTGTCGCCGTAGTCTTTGAGCACCTGCAGCTCACGGACGCCCGGGTAAGCTTTGGCAGACGTTTGTTGGTTGATGTTCGCGCCGCCCTGGCAAAGGGGGCTGTTGGCCGCGACGACCGCGTCCGACTTGCCCGCCTTGTCCGGTGAGCAGTCACACGCCGCGTCACCCGCCATGCAGTCCTTGGGGGACTTGAGCGGGAAGGTGCATGCGTACTGCAAGTCGTCGAACGCGGGGATGTTTTGCTCGTGACCGTTGATGACGTTCGCTTTTGGATTGGTCGAGTTGGCCGGCGAAATCGCGACGTTGACAATTGGGTTCGTACCAGAGCGCGGTTCCGTCGTCTCGATCATGAAGGGATCGGTCGGCGGCACGGGCGCGGCGCCGCCGGTCGTGCCAGGCACGCCTAGCAGTACCGGCCAGCGATCCTTCTCGACCATTTCTTGCGCGGTCAAGTAGGTGAGACCAGCGCCGGTGAGCGAGGCTTCGTCAGCAATATCTTGCCAAGGAACGCCAACGATACCGGCCAAGAACACCAGTGAAGGATCGCGGGGAGCCTTGTCTGAACCGGTGGAGTCGTACAATGGATTGGTCACGACCTGACCGTTCGACTGCAGAGCGATGGTCTTGCTCGCGAGAGCGTTCACGTAGCGCGACGTGGGGTACAGCAAGTCGAAGCCGAAGCGCTGATGCTGATTGAAGCAACGCAAGTTCAGCGAATCCTGCCCGGCTTCCCAAGTGCGGTACTGGGCGTTGGCGGCCTTGTCTTTGCAGATTGCGTCTTGATCGAGCGCGGGGCAGCCCGAGGGCGGACCCGAAGAGCTCTCGTTCTGGGCGCAGGAGCGGCAGCACTTATCGTTCGGATTCGTGGCGCAGGCAGCGGTTGAGCGCGGCATACGAGCCGAAGAACCGACGAACCAGCCGACTCCGCCGTCGACGATCGAGCAGTCGTTCTCATCCGAGAGCATGATGATGGCGACCAAGGAGTCCGGGCGCAGGAAGGCTTTGCGCTGGGCGAGCAGCGTGTCATCACAGCCGGTGCACACGCCGAGCGTGCCGTCCGGGTTCACGGCGCGGCTGGAACCACGCACGGTTTGATTGTTCGCCAGCGTGACCTGCGCCGGGGGCTCGGGATCGATCAAGAAGCGGTACCACGACTCGAGCGAAGCCTCGTAGCCGCAGCCGTGCTCGCTCACGCTGCCGACCAAGTTCTTGAACGCCGTGTTGAGCTCGTCCGCTTTGCTCGTGCCGGGCGGGTTGTTCGCCTTGCCTGACGCATCCCAAGCCAAGAAGCCGCTGCCGTTGTAGGTGCCGGCGGCGGCGCCGTCACGCATCGTGGCGACCAAGCGGCCGCGGTCATTGCCCTCGTTCACGTCACCGCAGCCGGGGACGGTTGCGCCGTGGCCGCCCAAGCTCGAGCTGACGATGCCGATGTGGATGTCGCCAATCGGGCTAAACTCGGGCTGCGAAGCGGAGTCCGTGCAGCGACCATTCGTCGCCGGGCCGGTCGATACGCCGGATGGGTTCACGCAGATCGGGTTCACCAGGCGGCTCACGAGCACCGGCACGGCGTCCTTCAAGATCTCCTGCTTGTCCGCCATCGACACGGAGTTGTCGATCATGAACAAGAGGTCGATCTTATCGACGGAGGTCTGCACGATCTGATCGACGAACACGTTGCTCGTCTTGGGCTCGGCTTTGACCACGGGGCGATCGAGACAGCCGGTCGCAAACAAGGCGACCGCACCCGCGGCAGCCAGGCTGGCGACGCCTGCTCGGACGAGCCGTGCCGTGGCACTCGGCTTGGACTCGGTGGTCGAACGCTTCAACATCATTGAAAAGACTCCTTGAATGAGCGCCGCCCCTGGCACGGCTTGGCCTGGGAGCGTGAGGGGAACTTTGAGGCTAGCGGGGCTAACCGGACTGACTGAGCCCGCACGGACCCCTCGCGCGCGGCGGCCGAAGGGTAGGTTTTTGCACAGCAAGTTGTCAATCCTTGCGATGCCCGCCAGAAAACACTCGTAGCAGCGGATCTTTGTCGGCTTGCTACTCGGGTTGGCCGCAGCGGCCGCGTTGGCGATGGTGACAGCTGTCGCACGGCGTGAATCAAGCACGCCGTGTGCCGCCGCTCGGCCGGCGTTTTGTGCGTAGATTCAGGGTGGAGCTCCGCAACTCGGTTGGCAGAACGTCGCGCTCCGCCAATCGAGTGGTCGGCGCGCGGTCAGCGCACCTACAGCTAACTACCTCGCGCCAGCGGGCGAGCGCGCGATGGCCTCACCCGTGCAGCCGATGAACGTGAACGCCCCCGGGGCCGGCGTCTTCTGCGCCGGGTCAGCGAAGCTTAGGCGTTGGCGTTGGTTGACCGGACATTGGGCCAGTTGTTCTTCGATCGCTCGAACCCCGTCGGCATCCGTGCCGCGCTTGGCTTGCTCGTCGACGTAGCAGTAGCCCGGTGTCACCTCGCCCTGCCCGGTTTGGCACGCCTTGAGGTGAGCTGAGTCGACCTGCTCGATCTCGCACATGCACCAGTCGTTACAGGCAGCGCCCGTGCATGAGCCCGAGCTCTCGATCTGCGTGCGCACCACGCGCGCGAGGTCGGCGCTGACTTCACCCCGCCCGGGTCCCGCGCAATTGCAGTCTTCGGCGCGCGCCTGCGCTTCAATCACCCGGCACAACACCTGACCCTGGTCGTCGGTTGCGATCGCGCGCGGCAAACATTTGCCCGCGAGTTTCGTCTTCAGCTGGGCGACGATCGCCCCGACCGCGGGGTTGTAGCCGTAGTACGGGTCCGCCGACGGCCGATTCGGGTCCGCCGCGTCGATCACTTTGGGGCAGATCGAAGCCACGATCGCGTTGTCCCCGAGGCCTTGCAGCACCTGAAGTTCACGCGTGCCCGGGTACGCTTTGGCGGAAGTTTGCCGCTCGCCTTCGCACAGCGGGCTGTTTGCGGCGATTTCTTCCTTGTCGCACGTCTTGGGCGTTTTGAGCGGGAACGTGCAGGCATATTGCAGATCGGCGCGCGTCGGCAGGTGCTGCTCGTGACCGTTGATGGGGTTCTGACGCGGATTAGTGGACGATGAGGGTGAAGTTGCCACGCCGACGATCGGGTTGGTCCCCACACGCTCGTCTGGCGTTTCGATCATGAATGGATCCGTGGGCAACACGGGGGGAGCCGCATTGGGATCGCCGACCAACGCGCGCCAGCGGCCTTGCTTCGACAGCTCCGCGGCCGTCAAGTACGTGAGCCGCTTCGGGTCGGCGAGCGATGCATCGTCGGCAATGTCTTGCCACGGGACGCCCACGATGCCGGCCAAGAACACGAACGAAGGGTCGCGCACTGTCTGCCCGGGCGCGGCGCCGTCGAAGAGCGGATTCTTGACGGACGCGCCGGGCGTCGATTGCAACGGCAGGGTCGGCTTGGTCAGCGCGTCGACGTAGCGGGACGTTGGATACAACATATCGAAGCCGAAGCGCCGGCGCTGGTCGTAACAGCGCAAATTGGTCGAATCAGCCACTTGGTCCAAGGGGGTTTTGCATGCCGCGTCGTCCGCCAAAGCCTGGCAACCGGTGGGCGGTCCGTCAGGTTCCTTTTGGTCGCAATAGCGGCAACAGCGATCGTTCGGGTTGGCGGCGCACTGCGACGTCCCCTTGTAGAGCCGGGCACTTGCGCCCACGATCCAGCCGGCGCTGTCGTCGCGAATCGAACAGTCGTTTTCGTCCGACAACATCACGATCGCGAGCAATGAATCCGGCCGCAAGAAGGCTTTGCGTTGCGCGAGCAGCGTGTCGTCGCAACCGGTGCATGCGCCCGTGCTGCCGTCCGCATTCACGATGCGTTTGGAACTGCGAACAGTTTGGTTGCCAACTCGGATGACACTGGCTGGCGGCTCGGGATCGATCAAGAAGCGGTACCACGACTCGAGCGACGCCTCGTAGCCGCAGCCATGCTCGCCGACCTTGCCGATCAAATCTTGGAACACCCCCACCAGATCCGCGGGGACATTCGTACCAGGCGGGACATTGGCTTTACCGGACGAATCCCAAGCCAAAAACCCGCTACTCTCGTAGGTGCCGGCCGCCGCACCATCACGCATCGTGGCCACGAGGCGACCGCGGTCGTTGCCCTCCGTCACATCGCCGCAACCAGCTACGGTCGCGCCGTGCGCGCCCAGGCTGGAGCTGACGACACCGATGTGAATGTCACCGATCGGTTCGAACTCCGGACGCCCCTTGCCCGGCGCACACTGACCGTTGGCTTCGGCGTTGAAGCCCGTCGGCTTGCCCGCCGCATCGATGCAGATAGGAGAGACCAAGCGCGACAACAGGACGGGCACCGCCTCTTTCAAGATCTCTTGCTTGTCGGTCATGGAAGCCGAGTTGTCGATCATGAAGAGCAGATCGATTTTATCGACGGTCGTGAACTTGATCTGATCGACGTATTGGTTGTTCGTCGACGGCGAAAGGTCGATCAACGGCCGCGACAAACAGCCCGTCACGAATATCACCCCCAGTAGCCCCAATCGCGTGAACATCATGCCGCCCACCCAGCACGTATCGAGCCTGGGCCTTTCGCGGGTGATCGGCGCTCACCCCCTGCAACTGGGTTGGCCTTCGGTCGTCCTTCGCCAACTCGGTAGTCGAATCTTGCTCGGCGACCGATGTTCGCGCGAGTGATCGATTTCGTCGACCCCGCACATTGTGGGGGGAGAACGTGGGTTTTCTACGAGCTCGGCGGGGCGTTCGCGTCGCGCGCGAACCATTGCCGGAGGGCACTCAAATGCTTCTTGCTCACACCGGGCACGGCCAGAATCACTTCATCACTCGCGCTGCGCACCGCCGCCAATGAGCCCAGGGTCTTCAACAACGCCACGCGCGTTTTCGGTCCGATGCCGGGCACCTGATCGAGCTCGGAGCCCAAGCGTCGCTTCTTGCCGACCTTCTTCCGCCCGCGGTTGGAGAAGCGGTGCGCTTCATCTCTCGCGCGCGCGAGCAAGAATAGCTCGGGGCTGTTCGGGCGAAGGGGAATGGGATTTTTCTGGCCCGGCAAGTACACGCGGTCGACCAACTTGTCGCCCAGCACGTTCTCTTTTTCTTTGGCCAATCCGCAGATCGGCAAATCATGCAGGCCGAGGTCGTGGGCGGCCGCCAATGCCACGCCGAGTTGCCCGCGGCCGCCATCGACCACGAACAGATCGGGCAATTGCCACTCGGCGGAGTCACTGGTCGCCAGCGCCTGCGCCGTGTCGTTGCTCGCTTCGCCTTCTGCTCCATCCGCAGCCGGCGCTTCCACAGCCGCGGCCGCATCGCGTTCCGCCGCGTCGCGGCCGCGCCGAAAGCGCCGCCCCAGCACCTCGAACATCGCGCCGTAGTCGTCGCCCTCGGCCACGCTGCGCACGCGGTACGTGCGGTAGCGCTTCTTGTCCGGCAAGCCGTTGAATAGGTGCACCACGGCCCCCACCGTGTCTTGGCCGCCCAGGTGCGAGATATCGCAGCACTCCACGCGCCGCGGCAGCGTGGGCAAGCGCAGCCGCTCCTGGACCTTCAATAAGCGCTCATCGATGTCCGTCTCGGCGCGCCGCTTTTCTTCGAACGCATGGCGCGCATTTTCGAGCGCCATGTCGAGCAAGGCTTTGCGCGGGCCACGCGCAGGGGCGAGCAGCTCGCATTTCTTGTGTCGACCTTGCACGAGCACGGCGCGCCGCTCCGCGAGCCACTCGGCCACGCCGTCCGCGCCATCGGGCAAGACGGGCACGATGATCTCTTCCGGGATCAAGGCCTCGCCCGAGCCGCCGTCGCCATAGTGATCACGGAGGAAGGCGGCCACCACTTCGTCGTCCGGCACCTCGACGCGGCGATTCGAGAAGCTGGCCACGTCGATCACGCGGCCGGCGCGTACGAGCATCACGCTCAGCTCCACCAAATCACCCTCGCGGTATATACCAAGCACGTCCTGGTCGCTGTCGGTGACCGACACCACGCGCTGCCCCTCGCGGATCGACTCCACCGCCGCCAATTGATCGCGGCAAACCGCCGCCACTTCGAACTCCAGATTCTCGCTCGCTTCGCGCATGCGCGCCTTCAACTCACGCGTGAGCTCGTCGTGTCGGCCGTCCATGAACAGCGACACGGCGTGCACTTGGCCTGCGTATTCTGCCGGATCGACGTCGTACACGCAGGGCGCGGGGCAACGCTTGATTTGGTACTTCAAGCAGGGCCGCTTGCGGCTCTCGATCTCGCGGTCGGAGCAGGTGCGCAGCTGGAAGTGCTTTTCCACCATGTGCAGCGTGCGGCGGGCCGCGGTGGCCGAGTGATACGGGCCGAAGTAGCGCGCATTGTCGGGTTTGGGCTTGCGCACGAGCTCGAGCCGCGGCCAGGCGTGCTCGGTGGACAAGCGCAGGCTCAGGTACTCTTTGTCGTCTCGGAGCTTGATGTTGAAGCGCGGCTTTGCCTCCTTGATCAGGTTATTTTCGAGGATTGCCGCTTCTTTTTCGCTCTGCGTGACGATCGTATCGAGGTCGGCCGCCAGCTTGCGCAAGAACGGGATGAAGGCGCGTACGTCCGAGCTCGAGTCCTGAAAGTAGCTGCGTACGCGCGAGCGCAGGCTCTTGGCCTTGCCCACGTACAGCACCGCGCCGGCCTTGTCTTTGAAGATGTAGCAACCCGGGCTGACGGGTAGGCTTTCCAGTTTTTGAGCGAGTAGCTCGGACATGAATACTGATCGGTTTGGGGGCGGGGCCCCAAACCCTGACGGTGGGGCCCCGCTGAATTCACTTCAGCGGGGCGGGAGCGGAGCTCCCGACGACGGAGGGGCGGAACCCGACTCTTTTAGCGCGCCGGCCGGGCAATGCTATAGCCCCCCGATGTTCGCGTGGATCCCCGGCGGTAAGAGCGGGCGCGTGATCGCCATCGCGGTCGCGGCCGGCCTCGCCACAGGCCTGCTGCTGGTACCGCTCGGTAAAAGCCCGAACGATCCGAAAGAGCCGCTGCCGCCGCTCGCGCTCCTCCGGCAACAGCTGCCGCAGACCGACAGCGCCCAGAAGATGGCGCTGGAGCGCGTGCGTCGCTACGCCAGCAGTAAGCTGCTGCTCGAGCTGCCCGACGGCAGCCGGCGCGAGATCTTCGTCGGAGAGCTGGGCGGCGAGATCGACAAGGTGCGCCTTGCCGCGCTGGTGCATGACGCCCAAGACCGCACGAGCGTGCTCCTCCGCGGCTACCACGCGCAGCAGCAGCAAGGGCCGATTACCCTCCCCGTCCCCGTCACGCTCGATCGCGAGCGCGCGCAGGTCGCGCTGCGCACGTTGAAGGACGAACTCGATCGCTTACCGGTCGACGCACGCTTGGATCTCGAGGCGCGCAAGCTCGTGCCCGAACAGAACGGCCGCCTGCTCGACGTCGACGCCACCCTCGGTGCGATCGAAGAAGCGCTCGGGCGCGGCGAGGCCAAGGTCAAAGTCGTGTTCGAAGAGCGGCGTCCGAAACGCGTCGCGGCCGAACTCGGCGCGGTCGCCTTCGACGACATCTTGGGTTACTTCGAGACGCGTTATGATCGCTCTGCGCGCTACCAAGCGCGCAGCTACAACTTGCGCTTGGCCGCCTCCAAGCTGGACGGCCAAGTGCTGCTGCCGGGCGAGGTGTTCGACTTCAACGAAAGCGTCGGCCCACGCGACGAAACCAACGGCTACAAAGTGGCCAAGGTGATCGCCGAGGGCGAGCTGGTCGACGGTATCGGCGGCGGAACGTGCCAAATTTCAGGCACTTTGCACGGCGCCGCCTTCTTCGCCGGCCTCGAGATCGTCGAGCGGTACCCGCACACGCGCCCCAGCGGCTACATCAAGATGGGCATGGACGCGACGGTCGTGTACCCCACGATCAACTTCCGCATCAGAAACTCATTTCCCTTTCCAATCGTCCTCCACGAGACGGTCAAAAACGGCATCGTGCGCGCCGAGATCCTCGGCCCGAAGCGCTCGCGCACGGTCACACTCATCCGTCGCATCGACGCCGCCTTGCCGTACGAGGAAGTCGAACGACCGGACAAAGAGCTGCCGAACGGCCTGCGCGTGCTCAGCCAACGCGGCGTACCCGGCTTCAAGTTGCGGCGCTATCGCATCATCCGTGAGGGTGACAACGCCGTGCGCGAGCGTTGGGACGACACTTACCCCCCGACATCGCAGATCGTGCGCGTGGGCGCGGGAGAAATCTCCGCCGAGCGCGCCAAGGCCCTCCCCCAAGACGACCAGCACCCGGAATACGTCGCCGATGAACTGCTCGTCACTACCCAGGGGCCAAAGTTGGACGCCGCGGACGCGGACGAGAACGGCAAGAAGGACGACGACACCGCCGACCGCGGCGGAGTGATGCGGGAATCACGCGAACCTGGAAAATATGGAACGGCGGGCTGGACGGAGGAGGCCGGAATGCCCTATTGGCGTTCTGGGCAAAGTAAGCCTGCGGAACCGGAAACCGGCCCGAGCCGGGAGCCCAAGCCGCTGAAGCGAAAAGGGAAAAAGGCCAAAGGGTGAAGATCCGGAGCGTGGGCTTGACTCAAACCGAGACCTGCGCGAAGACCCCGGACTCCGAGAGGGCGGTAGGCGGCTTTGCTCACGTCCTGCCCGACCGATACCGGCTGGCCGGTGCATTGGAAAAACATGAACACCACAGAACCTGTCGTTAGCAGTCCCCGCAAACCCCCTGAAGAAAACGGCGCGTCGCAGCAACGTGCGGCCGACTGGGAGAATCCACGCGTCGCCTCGATCTTGTCGGCGGCCGCCAAGTGCTTCGCGCGCAAAGGCTTCACCGCCACGACCCTCGCCGAAATCGGCAAGGAGCTCGGGCTCCGCAAGAGCATCGTTCACTACTACTTCGCCAGCAAAGCCGCGCTGATTCACGAGGTTCAGAGCTTCACTTATCACCGCTACCTGGACCGCCTGAAAGAGGCGACCCAGAACGGTGACGGCTCCACGTCGCAAGCGATGGAAGCGTTGAAGGCACTCTGGGAAGCGATCCAGAACAACAAGACCGGCACCGGCCTGAACATCGAGGTGTGGAGCGCAGCCCGGCGTGACCCGGAGCTCAAGCGCCGCGCCGCGGGCCTGCAGCGCGACGCGCGTCAGGTCATCCGCGAGGCGATGGGCCCGGCCGCGGCCAAGGGCGGCGTCAACCGCTCCGAGGCCCTGGCCACCCTTTCTCTGGCCGTGCTCAACGGCCTGAGCGTCACCGAATACCTCGAGGGCGACGAAACGCGCGCTCGCGAGGCGTATGAGACGTTCCTGCAGTTGCTCCGCCTCGGCCTCGAGTCGTCGTCCGCGACCTCCTGAGTCGTCAGCACGGTCGGCCATCGCGAAAGCTCGGCTCCGGGTCCACCCGGGCCCTGGCTTTCGCGCTGGCGATCCCTGACCCGACGAGGCATTCTTCGGCACGTTGCCGCCTCGTCTCCGACCTTTCCTCACCTCGTTGCTCGCTGCCGCCACCTTGGCCGCCGTGTGCGTTCCGACTCCCGCGCACGCGGCTGTGCGCAGGCCGCAACGCGCGCCGCTCGAGCTGAGCGTATTCGGTCCCACCCAACCGCTGACCGAGACCGCGTGGGTGCTCGATCGCGTGGGCAAGAACCGCCGCTTCGATCTCGGCAATGAAGCGCAGCTCAGTCTGCTCGAGCGCTTCGTCGACCCTGCGCGCAATCGCACCCCCGACTGGCGTAGCTTCTGGCACGGGCGCTTCGGGCGAAACAATTTCTCGATGCACCCCAAGCTCGTCTGGCTCGACGGGCCAACGGCAGATGCGGAAGTATCGCGAGAAGCGGGCGCGAGCAGCGTCGTAGGGTTTGGTTGGGTAGCGGGCGAGCCGAGTCTGGAGACGGCCGAAAGCTCCTGGCGCTTCGAGCTGCGAGGGCCTGAGCCGCCACAGCCGTTCGACATCTCGCGCGCCGACGTATTGCCGGATTGGTCGCTCGGGGTTCGAGCACCCGAGCCGGACTTCTTCGGCATCACCCAGCGCCAACACTGCCCACGCTGGAAGGCACCGCGCGCCGTTTCGGTCGTGCGCTACGACGGCGCAGAGTTCACGCGCATGGCGCTCATCGATTGCGACGGCGCGATCGCGGCCGACGCGCTCGACCGCCTGAGCGTGCTCGCACGTCCGCCGGCCACGCCCAAGCCGGACATGCCCCTGCCCCTCGAGCCAGCTGAAGATGCGCCCGGCGGCGAGTGGCTGGATCGCGTGAAGTTGCTTCATCCGCGGCTGATCTGGGCGGTGCAGAAAATCGCCGAGGCCTTCCCCGAACGCTCGATCTTCATCATGAGCGGCTACCGGCGCGACGCCCACGGCAGCTACCACCAGAAGGGCCGCGCGCTCGACCTGTACGTCACAGGCGTCGACAACGCGGATCTGTTTCGCTTCTGCCACACGCTCACTGACGTGGGCTGCGGCTTTTACCCGAACAACAAATTCGTGCACGTCGACGTGCGCCCGTACGGCACGCACCGCGTCGCCTGGGTCGACATCTCCGAACCCGGTGCGCGCTCCGAATACGTCACGAGCTGGCCCGGCGTCCTCGCCGGCCCCGACGAACTGAGCGCCAACGCTTCCGGCGAGTGACGCACCTCTCAGCGAACCGGGCGGCGGATTTCGGAGAGCACGCGGCCCGCCGCTTCGACCGTGATTCGTCCCTCGCCCGCGATGCGCGCCGCTACTAGCTCGACTTCGTCCCCCAAGGCGCCGGCTGCGCTGGCGACCGAGCGGGCGTGCAGCGACATGTGGCCGCGCTGAATGCCTTCGGTGGCGAGCGCGCGCAGCGCGGACAAATTCGAGGCCAAGCCGACGCTGGCCGCGGTCATCGCCAGTTCGTCGGCCGAGGCCACGTTCAGCATCTTCAGCGCGAGGCGCGCGGTCGGGTGCACGCGCAGCGTGCCGCCGACGATGCCCAGCGAGAGCGGCAGCTCGAGTTCACCGACCAGGTCTTCACCATCACGGCGCCAAACCGCGAGCGGCGCGTAGCGGCCCGAACGCGCGGCGTAAGCATGCGCGCCCGCTTCGACCGCGCGAAAGTCGTTGCCGGTGGCCAGCACCACGGCGTCGATGCCGTTCATGATGCCCTTGTTGTGCGTGGCCGCGCGGTACGGGTCGAGCTCGGCGAAGCGCGAGGCCGCGACGATCGCGTCCACCACCTCCAAGCCGTCGAGTTCGCTGGGCCGCTCCGAGCCGGAACCGAGCTCACCGCTCTTGCCCGAGCGCGGTGAGCTGACCAGCTCGCGCGCGTGCACGCGGCACTTGGCGTGCACGCGGCGGCGGTCGCAAAGATTGGACAAGATGCGCAAACCGAGGGTTCCACCCGCGATCTCGGCGGTAATAGGCCCAAGTGCCTCGGCGATGGTGTTGACCAAATTGGCGCCCATGGCGTCTCGGCAATCGACCAAGACGTGCAGCACGATGCAGCGCTGACCCAAATCACGCACGTCGATCGCCCGCGGGCCGCCGCCGCGCGCGATCAGATTGGGCACCGCCTTGGTCGCCAATTCGAGCAAGCGCGGCGTGGCTGCCTCCAGCCGCATCACCGCTTCCGCGGGGTGCTCCACGTCGGTGATCTGCACTTGGCCGATCATCAACGACTCGACCACCTCCGCGCGGAAGCCGCCGCTCTGACGCACCATGCGCGAAGCGTTCGACGCAGCCGCGATCACGCTCGGCTCTTCTACGACCATCGGCACCAAGCGGTCGATGCCGTTCACGCGTACGTTGAGCGCAACGCCGAAGGGCAAGCCGTAAATGCCGAGCACATTTTCGACCACTTTGTCGGCGGTGGCCGTGTCCAAGCCGCCCGCCTCGAGCGCGTGCTCGAGCTCGCCCAGATCGATGTTCGCGCGGCGCGAAACGACGGCGCGCCGCTCAGCGAGACTCAGCTTGTAAAACCCGGGGATACGCGAGCCTTCGGACATGCGAGGGCTGGCTTATCACAGCTCTCGCTCAGCCGCTCTCGGCCGCGTGCACCCCGCGCGCGCCGAGCGCGAGTCGCACCTGGGACAAGCCGAGCGCTCGCGCACGCTGCGCGAACAGCGGTGGCGGCGCGCTCGCCCCCACCCAATACGCGACGTCACCCCCACCCGCCCCCGCGGGCAGAAATGCGGCGCCCGCGCTGGCCGCGAGCTGCGCGAGTTCGGCAAGCTCGGGGGTCACGATGCTCACGGCCGCCGACTCGCCGAGCGCGGTGAGCGCCGCGACTTGGCCCGCGATCGCGCGCACGAAGGCGGCTCCGTCATCGCGTTCGGTGGCTTCGAGGGCGGCCTCGGCGGCGTCGGCCTGGGCGCGAATGCGCGCGGCGTGGGTGGTGCCATCGCGCGCGGCGAACTCGGCAATGCGCGCCAAAAACGCGGCCGTGGAAGCCGCGGCCGAGCACGCCCAAACTTCGAAATGCAGGCCACTCGGCAGCCGCGCACGTGTGAGCTCGAGCGAGCCGTTTTTGCGGCGCGCGGCCAGAACGCCGCCGTGAGCGCTGGCCGCGACATCCACCCCGCTGCCCCCGCCCTGGGCGGCGCGGTGCGCGACGAACGCTCGCTCGTACACGCGCGCGCACAGCGCTTCGTCACTCAACGCGGGCTCGCGGTCGAGTTCGAGGGCCGCGAGCGACGCGACCAAGATCGCCGCGCTCGAACCCAAGCCGAGCTTCTGCTCGCCCTCGCGCAGCGGGCTCGCGTCGAACCAGGGCGCTGCGCGGTCGCCCAGCGCGGCGCGGACTTCGGGCGTCAGGAACGTGGCGGCGCGAGCGCTGTCGGCGAGCACGTAACGGTCGACGGCCACGACCAGCGCGGGCGCGCCCGAGAGCACCGCATAGGCGCCGGAAAGCACCAATTTCCCCGGGGCGCGGGCCAAGCTCACGGGTCGACCCAATACGCGTCGGGGCCGGCCGCGGAGCGCAGCACTCGGGTCACCCCTTCGAGCTTCGAAAGCTCGAGCTCGAGCTCGGCGGCCGCGCTCGGTTCGACCAGCACTTTGACGTGGGGTCCTGCGTCCATCGTGAAGTATGCGCGGCCGCCACTTTTGCGAAACGCGCGCACGCGCTCCATCACGCGCAGCGTCGCGGGCGCGAAGTAGATCAAGGCGGGGCGCGCAGCGAGCATCGAGGCGTGCATCGCGAGCGCGCTCTGCTCTACCGCGGGCCCGAGCGCTTCGAAGTCGGCGGCCAGCACGGCCGCGTGCACTTGCTCGTAGATCGCCGGCGCTGCCGCAACCCAGGCCGCGTAGTACGGGCTCGTGTCTTGCGTGTGGCCCATGCCGTCGGTGGAAGCCGTTTCTTTTTCGCCCGAGACGGTGACCGCGACCAGCATTTCCAAGGGGAAATCAGCCCCGGGAGCGACGCGCGCGGCGGCTTCGGCGCGCGCGCCGAGCGACACGTAGCCACCGAACAACGAGCGCGCGGCCGAAGCCGAAGCCGCACGTGCCAATGCGCTCACCTGCGCGAGGGACAGCTCGAGACCCGCCGCGCGGGTCGCGGCCATGGCCAATGCCGCAAAGCCCGAAGCACTCGACGCGAGGCCGGCCGCAGTCGGAAAATCATTGACCGACTCCACGCGCGCGCGGGTCGTCACTCCGACTTGCGCGCGGACGTTGTCCAGCAACTTGCTGACCCGTAGCAGCGGGCGCCCACTCACGACCTGCCCACCGAGGTTCAGCTCGTCGACCGTAAGGGCTTCGTCGAAGCGCACGCTGGTGACGGTGCGCAGCGCCGCCAACGTCAAAGACAAGCTGGGCACCGCGGTCAAGTTCCGCACCGCGTCCGCTTTGCCCCAATACTTGGCGAGCGCAATGTTCGAATGCGCCACCGCTTTGCCGATGCCCATCATTTACGGCCTCCCCCTTTGCCGGCGCGCACATGGCTGCCGAAACACTCGATGCCCGCATCACGCCAAGCCGCCAAAACCGGCTCCGATGTGCCGTCACACAGGGCGATCACCGCGCCGCCGCCGCCCGCTCCGGTGAGCTTCGCGCCGAGCGCGCCTGCGTCACGCGCCAAGCCACAGCAACGCTCGATGCCCTCGGTGGAAACGAACAGCCCGGAAAGCAACATTTGGTTGTAGTTCATCAGCGCGCCGAGGCCCGGTAGGTCACCAGCCTCCAGGCACAGCTTGGCATTTTTGACCAAGGCTTCGATGCCCGCGAGCGCTTTGTCGACCACTTCCGGGCGTCGCTCGCGCAGTCGGGCCACGCCCTCGACCATCAGCTTGGTGCTTGCCGGTGGTCCCGCGAGCCCAATCGCCAACACCAGATCACGGGCGAGCGCTATCGGCTCGAGCCCGTGGGCTTTGTCGAACCACACGCAGCCGTCGTGGGCGGCCGCCGCCGCGTCTACACCCGAAGGGTTACCGTGGTACACGCCTTCCCAAGCGGCCGCCGCGGCCAGCACGAGCGCGGGCTCTGGTGCGGCTCCGCGTGCGTCGAGCACGGCGCGGGCAATGGCTACGCCCAAGGCCGCAGAGGCACCGAGGCCCGACCCAGGCGGTAACTCCAAGGTCGCTTCGACGGCCAAGTCCGAGGCGCCCAGGGCGGCCAGCAGCGCACCGAACGCGCGCCCCAGATCGCTCTCGTCTCCCGGCACCGCGCGGCGATCCGCGATGCGCAGACTCGAGCCGTGCGCAGGGCGCGCGCTCGCTTCTACGCCGCGTTCGATGCCGGCGGCGATTGCCGGCACGCCGTACACCACCGCGTGCTCGCCCAGCAGAATGACCTTGCCGTTGGCGCGCGCCATGCGAAAGCTCAGCTCCGCCGCGAGGTGAGCGCTTCGGTCGCGCCGGTCAGCAACAGGGCGCCTTGCCGGCTCACGCCGCGCGCGAGCTCCGCGAGCCCCGCCTGCGACAGCTCACTGACCCGCGCCTCGATGGTTGCGCGTGCGCCGGAGCTCTCGAGCACTGCGAGAGCCGCGCGCAACTGAGCGTCGGTCGCCTTTGCGTTACCGACCGCGAGCTTGAGCGCGCGCAAATCTTTACCCTTCGCGAGCTTCAGGCCCGCGGCCAGCAGCGCTGTCCGCTTGCCCGCACGCAGATCGTTGCCGAGCGGCTTGCCCGTCTGTTTGGGCTCGCCAAAGGCGCTGAGCAGGTCGTCACGCAGCTGGAAGGCCACGCCGATCGGCAGCGCGAAGCGGTCCAGCGCGAGCAGCGTCTTGGGTCCCGCGGACGCCAAAATCGCGCCCAAACGCAGCGGGCCGCGCACGGTGTAGCTGCCCGTCTTCAGCTGGTATGCGAGCTCGACGTCGTACTCGCCGCCGATCAAGTCGAGCTGTTGTCCCGCGATGGCATCGAGCTGCATCTCGGCGAAACAGGCGAACGCAGGCAGCGCGGCCGACGTTTTCATCTCGACCTGGCTCAGTGCTTCGAGCGCCACCGCCGAGGCGTAGTCTCCCGCGAGGATGCCGGAGGCGTTACCCTTGTGCACCGAACGAAAGCGCTTGGCCAGGTGCGCGTGCACGGCCGGGCCACCACGCCGCACCAGATCGCCGTCCATCCAATCATCATGGATGAGCAGATACGCCTGCAGCAGTTCGAGGGCCACGCCGGCGTCGAGCGCCGGCTCGAGATCGGCGCGCTCACTGGCCGCTCGGTAGCCCGCGACCAGCAGCGCGGGACGCAACCGCTTGCCGCCGCGCAGGCACAAGTCTCGAACCGCTGAGACCATCTCCAGCACTTCCGGCCCATGTCGCCGCGCGACATCCAAGCGGGTCTCGAGGAAGCCGCGCAGGCGCTGATCGACTTCGGTCTGAACGGCACCGAGCAGGGCAAAAAATGGGTTCTGCGGCAGCGCCTTGGGGGCAAGCCGGGGGGAGCGCGCCGAGGGCGTTGCTTTGCGGGCAGGGCTCGGTTTACGGCGCGGGGCGCGTGGGGGCGGCTGACGCGGTGGCATCGGGTTCAGGGGGGCGCAGCCTACACCGCCTTCATCAGCTGCGGGTCGTCAATTTTCGCGCGGCTTGCCCCGGCGCGCACGACTTGAATGGCCAGGAATGCCGAGTATGAGACACTGATCAGTCATGGCCGACATCGCGGAGCGAAAAACCGACCACATCGATCTCGCAACCTCGGGGGACGTTGGCTTCAAACACACCAGCACGCTGCTCGAATGCGTGAAGCTGGTGCACGACGCCTTGCCCGATCTGGATCTAGACGAGATCGACCTCGGCTCGACCGTGCTCGGCAAGCCATTGAAGGCGCCCATCTTGATCGCGGCCATGACCGGCGGGGCCGCGCGCGCCGAACGCATCAACTTGGAGCTGGCGGCGATCGCCGAAGAGCGCGGCTACGCGTTCGGCCTCGGTAGCCAACGAGCCATGCTGAAGCGGCCCGAGGCCAAGTCGAGCTACGCGGTGCGCAAAGCAGCGCCCAGTGCGCTTTTGCTCGGCAACATCGGCATCGTGCAAGCCACCAAGATGAGCAGCGCCGAGGTCTCCGATCTGGCCCTGGAGGTGGGCGCGGACGCGCTCTGCGTGCATCTGAACCCCGCCATGGAAATCGTGCAAGAAGAGGGCGATCGCGATTTCCGCGGCGGCCTCGCGGCACTCGAGCGCCTGCGGGCGGAATTGCCGCTGCCGTTGATAGTCAAAGAGACCGGCTGCGGCCTTTCGCAGCGTGTCGCGGCCAAGTTGCGCCGCATCGGCATCGCCCACGTCGATGTCTCCGGCGCGGGGGGCACGTCTTGGGTCGCGGTCGAAACGCAGCGCGCCCAAGCCGAGAAAAAAGCGCTCGGGCAAGCCTTCTGGGAGTGGGGCATTCCCACCGCGGTCAGCGTCGCTTGGGTTCACAGCCATGGCTTCGAAACCGTGTTCGCCACGGGCGGCGTTCAGAACGGTTTGGATATCGCGCGGGCAATCGCGCTCGGCGCCAGCGCAGGCGGCATCGCGCGGGCCGCGCTACAAGCGCTCGAACGCGGGGGACCGAGCGGTGCACGTCGCTTCTTCGACAACGTCGAGGCAGAGCTGCGCTCTGCGTTGCTCCTCACCGGTTCAGCGGATCTGTCGGCACTTCGCCTCGCCCCGCGCGTGCTCGTCGGTGAGCTGAAGGATTGGCTCGCACAACCCGCCGGCTAAAAGCGGGCAGCTACTTGCGCTCGACCGGCGGCGGCGGGTGCGAATGCGATACGGAAGACTGCCGCGTCTCGAACGCTTCCGAGGAGGCGCTTTGGTACAGGGCTTTGGCACCCGGCCAATCCGGACTCTTGCGCATGAGCTGAATCAGCTGCTGCATGGCCATCCCCGAAGCGAGCGAGCCGTCATACAGGCCGAGCTTGATGCGCACGACTGCATAGCGATCATCGCTGACGTTGATGCTCTTCAACGCGGCCCGCGCGCCACTCAAGTCGTCGGCCTCGAGCATGGCGTCCAGCACCTCGGGCTCCAGCACAGAATCATCCGCCATGAACTGGCACCTTACCAGGCTCGTGCTCGCTCTCACAAGCTCCTGAAATGCTTACATTAACCTACGCGGGGCGGGAGCCCGCGCGGCGTCGAACGAAAGCGCGCCTTTCCGCGCACCTGCTCGGACCAAAGCGCGAACGCTCGGCGGAGAGTTTCCTAGTGAGCATCAGCTCCGTCTATACTCGTGAGCTTCGATGACGAAGGACAAGCGGAGCCGGGGCCCGGACGGCGATGTGCCAGTCACGGATCTGAAGACCGAACGCGACGAGTTCCTCAGGAAGTTCTCGCGGGGCACCCAGCTCACGGAAGACTTCGTGAAAGAGCACGAGCGCTTGCACAGTCGCCTGCAGGATCTCGAGCAAGAAAATGCGGGCCTGCGCGCCAAGGTCGAAGCAGACCAAGCCGTTCGTGAGCTACTCGCGAAGATCGAGCGCCTCGAGAGCGAGAAGAGCGAGCTCGTCTCTCGATACCGTCAGGCCGAGGCGGCCACCACCGAGTTCACCGCGCGCGTCCACGAGGTCGAGTCGGAGTTCGCGAACCTGGCCAATCTGTTCGTGGCCAGCAACCAGCTGCACTCGAGTCTGTCACCGCGCGGCGTCACTCGGCGTATCAAGGAGGTGCTCGCGCAGCTGGTCGGCGCCGAGCGCTACGCGATGTACCTCGTCAATCCCGAGGGTGAGCAACTCATTCCGATCGCCTCCGAGGGCGTCCCCGGCAACCAGCTCTTGCCAGTGCGTATCGCCGGGACGCGCATTGGCGACGTTCTGCGCAAAGGTTCGGCCAGCGTGGCGGATTCCGACCCGAGCCAGGGCACCTTCGCCGATCCGCCAGCCGTAATTCCGCTCTCGGTCGATGACCGGGTGGTCGGAACAATCGCCATCTTTTCGACCTTGGCGCAAAAAAATAAGTTCGACCAGGTCGACTTCGAGCTATTCAAGCTCTTGGGCCAGCATGCGGCACAAGCCCTCGTCGCGGCCAGCCTATTCGCGCAGGCGGAGCAAAAGCTCCCTGGATTGGAAGCGTTTTTGGACCTCAGCGTGTAATTCATGGCGGAATACTCGTGCCTAATCGTTGAAGACTCGCCCATGATGCGGCAGCTCTTGGTGTTCGCCTTGGCGCGCGTCAAAAACCTGCGCGTCACCGAAGCCGATGACGGCGTCGACGGCCTGCGCAAGCTGGCCTCGGCTCGCTACGACATCATCGTCACCGACATCAACATGCCGATCATGGATGGCCTGAAGCTCGTGAAGCGCGTGCGCACCGATCCGGTGCACAAGGACACGCCGATCGTGATCATCACCACCGAAGGCTCGCAAGAGGACCGCCAGCGCGCGTTGCAGCTCGGGGCCAACGCTTACATCACCAAGCCCATCCAGGCGCCGCAGGTGATTGCCACCGTCAAAGAGCTACTCAAGATCGAGTAACGCGGCGAGCGCCCTGATGACCTTCGTCAAGATCTGCGGCATTACCAGCGTCGATGACGCACTGCTGGCAATCGCCGCGGGCGCAGATGCATTGGGACTCAACTTCGTGCCCACCTCGAAGCGAGTGGTGGACACCGCCACCGCCGCGCACATCGTCGAGTCGGTGGGTGATTTGGTGGAGCTCGTCGCGGTCGTCGCCAATCGCAGCGCGGACGACCTGGAAGATTTACGGCGCGCAACCGGCATTCGCTGGCTGCAGCTGCACGGCGCCGAGTCGCCGGAAGATCTGCACGCCGTCTTACCGGAAGCATTCAAGGCCGTGGCCATTGGGAGCGTCGAAGACGCGCAGCGCGCGTCCGAATACGGCGGTGAGCGGCTGCTCTTGGACGCCAAAAGCAGCCGCGGCGAGCTCGGCGGCACGGGCACGCGCTTCGATTGGGAGCTCGCTCGGCCCCTCGTTCGACACCGCAAGGTGATCGTCGCGGGCGGCCTGTACCCAGACAACGTGGGTGAAGCGGTGCGCGCGTTGCGACCGTTCGGGGTCGACGTCGCGAGCGGGGTAGAGCTCGCGAGCAACCCGCGCAAGAAGCACGAAGGCCTCTTGCGCTCGTTCGTGTACGCCGTGCGGGCCGCCGACAAAGACGCATGATCTCGCCGCGCGCGGTGCTCTCGGGCCTCGCTTGTCTCGCGTGCAGCATGGCCTGCGCGGGCTCACCTTTCCACGGCGGGTACGCAATGCCCGACCAGCCGCTCCCCGGCACGAAGACGCTCGCGCGCTTCATCCCGGGACACTGCGAAGACGCGTCCCACGGAGAGCAGCTCCCGCGCTTCACCTCGGTCGACGTGGTCGAGACCGCCACTGGGCGCATCTTGCTGCTCGAACACCGCCAAGGTCACGAGCTATTGGTGGTCGAGAACTTTCATCACGATCGCACGTTTTGGGTATTCGAAGTGAAGTTCGCGAGCGACCACGTGCGGCGCTGGCGCATCCCCCGGTCGGCGTTCGGCAGCGGCACTTTGCAGGTCGGGCGCCAACTGACCGAGCAGCGCCGCGGCGAGCGCTTCGAGGCCGGCTTGGCGTCGACTCGACTGAGCTGCACCTTGGTGGCGAAAGCCAGCGCCCTTCCGCACGGCTCGACAACCCCGGTTCCTTAAGTTATCGCCAAAGCATGAGCCACGCGAAGGAGGACACGAGCCGCGCCGAACTGGCCTGGGATGAAGCGGCGCTCGGCTACGACGCCTATTTCGGCCCCCGTTTTGCGCCATTCTTGGCCGCGACCCTGGGCGCGCTGATCGGCCGCTCTTCGGAGCTGCCGAGTCCGGGCTGCATCGTGGTGCCGTGTGTGGGTCCGGGTCGCGAGCTCGGCCCCTTGGCGCACGCCTTCTCCGAGCGTCAAATCGTAGCCAGCGATCTGTCCGGTGAGATGGTGAAGCTGGCGCGCGCGCGCAACGCGCGGTTTCCCAATCTGTCCGTCGAGCAAGACGACGCGACCAAGCTGCGCGCTCCCGCGCAACCGGTGGCCGGGCTGTTCAGCGCGTTCGGCCTGCAATTGTTGCCCGATCCGCCCGCTGCGCTCGAATCATGGCTTCGCTTGATAGAGCCGGGGGGCGTCGCGAGCGTCATGTTTTGGCCCCGCGAGAGCGACGTGAATGGGCCGTTCGACGTCATGCGTCGCTTGCTCGCCGAGTCGAGCCTGCTGGATCACGGTTGGGAGCTACGCCTCACGGCGACCGCCCAGGCCGCCTCCGCTCGGGTCCGTGCGGACGTCCGCGTCCGCTTCGAGATGCAGCACGATGACGCGCGTAGCTTGTGGCAAGCGCTCACTCGCCTCGGCCCCCTGCGTGGTTTGGCGCTCGCCCGCGGTGAAGCGTTCGTCGATGAGCTAGGCGCGCGCTTCGAAGCCGAATTACCTGCGGGAGCGATGAGCCATACGCCCGAAGCGCGGTTACTCGTGATCGAACGGACGTGACCGCGGGTCGCTTCACTCGAGCGGAACTACATGCTGCGCGACATTGATGCCCAACGCAGAAGTAGTGACGATCGTGAAGTTTGCGTAACCGCCGCCGGGCGCTTCGCCCACCGAACCGACGTTGACGATGCGCACATCGGCCACCGAGCGATCGAACGGCACGTGGCTGCCGCCGCAGACGATGATATCGCCGGGTTCGTCGCCGAGCAGCGCAATCAATTCGTCATCGCTCATCTCGACGCTGAACGACTCGCTGGGGTCGAGCGGCGAGCCGTGCACGGCCAGCAACGTATGCCCCGACTCGATCGGCAGCGTTGCAACGGTGGGCAACTGACCGATGCGTGTCACGATGATCTCGCCGAGCTCGTGCTGCACTTGGCGCAGACGCTCGATGCGGTTGCGTTCGACCTCCGTGGTCGCGCTCAACTTGTTGGGGTCGATTTGCGCCAGCGCGCGGTCACCCACGCCCTGCACGCACAGCGCGCGATGGCCGAGCAGGGTCTTCCACACCGCTAGCGGCGCAGGCCCGGGAAAACACAGATCGCCACAGGCGACGAGTTGATCCCACCCGAGGCTATCTGCCTCTTTGATCACCGCGTCCAAAGCAGCCGCGTGGCCGTGAATGTCGGAGATACACAAAAACCGCATACCCCACGGTTCGTACGGTCAGGCGGGCTCGGGGACAAGAGGCTATGCTCGGGGTCCGCGCGCAACGCGGGAATTGAGCCGCGAAAATCGCCGTGACACTCGCCCAAGAACTTCGAAATCTGGCCTTCGCGATCGCCCCGGAGCGCGCCCAAATGCTGCTCGCCGAGCAAAGTGGGCGCGAGGGCGGCGCGCTCGGCGTGTTGCTCGGCTCGGCATTTCCGGCTCTGACGCCGACCGCGGGCTTCCAACACGACGCGCTCGACTTGATCGCCCGCGAGGGCTTTCGCGCACGCCGTCGGGGGCGTGAGTTGTTCCCCGCGCTGCGCGGCACGCTCCGAGTCCGTGAAGATACGGAGCGCGGCATCGCCGCCTTGCGCCGACGCGTGTGGGCCGAAAAGGCGCGCATCGCTTTGCGCGAGCTCTTGCCCGTGCGCCTGGGTGGCGCGAGCATCGAAGTCACGTCCGGAGAGATCAGCGATCTGGCGGCCGCCGCTTTCGATGCGTCACTGACCGAAGCCCAAGGCGCAATCGAAGAGCGCTTCGGTGCGCCTTTGCGCGCGGACGGCTTGCCCTCCACGTTGGTCATGCTGGGCCTGGGAAAATTGGGCGGAAATGAGCTGAATGCCGGCTCCGACGTCGACGTCATCTTCATCTACGACACGGACGAGGGCGAAAGTCAGATCTCTCTGCACGAGCACTTCAGCCGCGTGGTGCGACGCGCGGTCGCTACCATGAGCACGCCCAGCAAAGACGGCCTGATCTGGCGCGTCGACCTGCGCTTGCGTCCGGAAGGCGCGGCTGGCGCGATCGTCAACTCGGTGGCCGCCGCCGAACGCTACTACGAGACCTGGGGCAGGCTATGGGAGCGTGCCGCGCTGCTGCGCGCGCGCCCCTGCGCGGGTGATCTCGAGCTCGGGCGCTTGCTCAGCCGCGAGTTGGTGACGCCCTTCGTGTATCGAAACCGTGTCGACCCGACGATCGCCGAGGCCTTGAGCGAGCTGGTCGTGCGCTCGCGAAACGAGCTCAGCCCCGACCCAGGGCGCGATCTCAAACTCGGCCCCGGCGGCATCCGCGAGGCCGAATTCTTCGTACAATCACTGCAATTGGTGTGGGGCGGCCGGGAGCAAGCGCTACGCGTGCAGGGGACTTTGCCGGCGCTGGCACGGCTACGCAGCCAGGGGCTCGTCACCGATCGCGAAGCGCGCGGCATCGCCGAGTCATACGTGCTCTTGCGACGGCTCGAACACCGCGTGCAATGGGCAACCGGCGTGCAAACCCACCTGCTCCCGAACGACGAAGAAGAGTACGCGCGCTTGGCGCGCAGCTTGGGTTTCTCGGACAGCAACGGCCTACGACGCGAACTCGAGCTCGCGCGCGAACGGGTGAGCACGACCTTCCAGTCGCTGACGCATGCCTCGGCTCAGCCGAGCACTCGACGTGCGCAGCGCATCAGCGAGCTCGAGGGAGACGACCCCGAACTCGGGCGCGTCGCCGAAGAGCAATTTCGCAGCGCAGACATGGGCGAGCACGTGACGGCGTTGGCCCGGCGCCCCGACGGCCTGCTCGGCGCGCTGACTCGAGACCGACACCCGGGCCTGACCGACAGCGTGCTGGACGCCCTGGCGAGCTCCGCCGATCCCGAGCAGGCCGCGCGTTATTTGCGCTCGTTTTTCGGCAAATTTCTGGCCCCCGCGGCCTACGTGAACGCGCTCGGTGAAGACCGCCGCGCGCTGCAGCGCTTGATCACCGCCTTCGGTGCCAGCGCGTTCGTGGGTGATGCCGTGTCCAGCCGACCCGAGTTGGCGGACGTGATCTTGTTCGGCGGAGGCGGCGTGAGCGATCCGCAAGCGGCGGTGCGCGCGGAGATCTGGAACGCGGCACAGGCTCTCTCGCCCGACGCGGATCATCACGAACGTGAAGAGTCGTTCATCGGTGCGCTGCGCGCGGCCAAGCGGCGCATCACGGTAGAAGTAGCAGTAGCCGATCTCGCGGGCACGATCGGCATGCGTGACGCCACGCGTATCCTGGCGGACTTGGCCGAAGAGATACTGTCCTGCGTGGTGCGCCACGTGTTCGGCGACGTGCCTGGCTTCGCCGTGCTCGGCTTGGGGAAATTGGGCGGGCGAGACCTGGGCTACGGCTCGGATTTGGACGTAATTTTCTGCTTTTTGCCGAGCGCCGCGCCGGAACCCGAGGACGCCACGACCCATTTCGTGCGCGGAGCGCAACGCGTGATTCGCTTGCTCACCGAGCCGCACGCGGCGGGCCCCGGTTACGAACTCGACGCGCGCCTGCGCCCCTCGGGCTCACACGGCCTGCTCGTCACGTCGCTTGCTTCCTTCGCGCGCTATCACGGCCAACCGCTCGATGGCAGCGACCTGGAACCGGGACCGGCCGTGCTGTCCTCGGGCGCGCCTTGGGAGCGACAAACGTTGCTCCGCGCGCGTGGCGTGGTCGGCGACCCGGAGCTGCTCCGGCGGGCGCTCGCGATCGCTTGGCGCGCGGCGTACGACGGCGGCGCGCCGCCCGCGAGCGAGATGCACTACCTGCGCACGCGCCTAGAGAAAGAGCAGGGCCGCGAACGCGAGGGTCGCTACAATTTGAAGACCGGCCACGGCGGACTCCTCGACATCGAGTTCGCCGTACAGTGGCTGCAAATGAAAAACGGCGCAGATCACCGCATTCGCACGCCCGATCTGGGCCTCGCGCTCGCCGCGCTGCATTCCTCCGGCTACCTGAGCACGGCCCACTTCGAGGTCTTCAACGACGGCTATCGTTTCTTGCGCCAACTCGAGCAGCGTATCGTGGTCAAGACTGGCGTCAGCGCTGGTAGTGGCGCAGTCATCGACACGCGCGGCGTCGGCGTGGCTCAACTCGCGCGGCGCATGGGCTTCCAAGACGGCCAAGGCCAACGCGCGGGCGAGCACCTGATCGCGCGCTACAAAGACGTCACCGACGGCGTGCGCGCGAGCTACGAGCGCGTGCTGGGCCTGAGCTGAACACCGCTCGCTGCTAAGAAAAAGGACTGTGTTCGCACAGTCCTATCTGTAACGGCACTGGCGCTCTGGAGCGACGGAAGTCGCACCGCTCGCTCTCAAAGGCACTGTGTTCGCACAGTCCTTTCTCGCGGCGCTGGGGCTCCGAAGCGACGGAAGCCGCACCGCTCGCTCTCAAAATCACTGTGTTCGCATAGTCCTTTTGTCGCGGTGCTGGCGCTCCGAAGCGACTGAAGCCGCACCGCTCGCTCAGAAGCACTGTGTTTGCACAGTCCTTTCTGTAACGGCGCGTGGCGCTCCGAAGGTGAGGATCGTGTCGGCGGCGGAGTGCGGGGTTCGAGCGGGAAGATCGTTCACGTTCACGTTCACGTTCGAGAGGGCGTTCGCGTGCGAGAGGGCGTTCGCGTGCGAGAGGGCGTTCGCGTGCGAGAGGGCGTTCGCGTGCGAGAGGGGCGATCGCGATCCAGCTACGCACCTCGTGGAAGACCATGCTCTCGGCGCGAGGGATCAGGCGAGCAATTTTGCGGCTTCGATCGCGGCGTAGGTGAAGATGAGGTCGGCCCCGGCGCGGCGGAAGGAGAGCAGGGTCTCGAGGATCGCTTTGTCGTAGTCGAGCCAGCCATGCTGTGCGGCCGCCTTCAACATCGCGTATTCACCGCTGACCTGATAGGCGGCGACGGGCAATGCCGTCAGCTCTCGCACGTGGCGTACGACGTCCAAGTACGGCAGCCCGGGTTTGACCATCAGCCAATCGGCGCCCTCGGCTTCGTCGAGCCGCACCTCGCGCAGCGCCTCACGCACGTTGGCGGGGTCCATCTGATACGTCTTCTTGTCGCCGCCGCGGGGCGCCGAATCTAGCGCTTCGCGGAATGGCCCGTAAAACGCGGACGCATACTTCACGCAGTATGCGCAGATCCCCACTTGGTTGAACCCCGCTGCGTCCAAGGCCGCGCGTATCGCGCCGATTCGCCCGTCCATCATGTCGCTGGGCGCCACGATGTCAGCCCCCGCGCGCGCCTGAGCCACGGCCATCTCCGCCAAAATCGGCACGGTCAAGTCGTTGTCGATGCGGCCGTCGATCACGACGCCGTCGTGACCGTCCGAAGAATACGGGTCGAGCGCCACGTCCGTGATCACCAGCAAGTTCGGCAGCGCCGACTTGAGCGCGCGCACCGTGCGTTGCAGGAGCCCGGCCGTGTTCGTGCTCTCGGCCCCACGCGGGTCCTTCACGTCGTCATTCAGTGCCGGAAACAACGCCACTCCGGGAACGCCGAGCGCAAACGCCTGTGCGGCCTTCTCGACCAACAAATCAATCGACAAGCGCGCTTGCCCAGGCATCGATGAGATGGGCGTGTGCAGCCCCTCCCCCTCCTGCACGAACATGGGGTAGATAAAGCGATCTGGACTGAGCGCGGTTTCGCGGATGAGGCCGCGAATCTGAGGATTGAGCCGATTGCGGCGAGGACGAACGAGCATGGGACGGACAGCTTATCACGCGGCGACGCGCCGAGCCGCCCGGGAGCGGCCCACGGTGCGGTGATGTCGTATCCGAATACAGGCGTGGGCAAGGCCCAGACGCAGCCGTCGGGCGCTCAGGCAGCATCCGCGCATCAAATGAAGGGACCCATGGAATGAAGGCCGTTGAACTTCGCAAGTTTTGGATCCTCGGACTATCGACGGCTGCTTTCGGCTTCGGTTGCAGCACACCGCCGGCCAAGACCGTAGCGCCTTCCCAACCGGAGCCTTTGCCTTCGGCGCCGGCGCCCTCGCCACCACCGACCGGTACCGTGCCGGCTGACAATCGAGCCGGTGTTGCGCCGGGTTCTATGCTCAATTGCAATTTGATAGTGGGCAGCTCGTGCTTCGCGACAGCTGACGAAGCCTGCGCTGCCATCAACTGTCCGAAGACGCAGTGCGAAGTCATGTACTCGTCACCCATGGAGGTGAGCTGCCGCTGACCAGCACGACACGTTCAGCCCACGATGCGGGCTCTGCAATGGCAGCAACGCAGCAGAGCCTAGCCGCGGAGCGGGTTCTCGACTCGGCCGAAGATCGCCAGACCACGCTCGACGCTCAGTGGTCAGGCGCGGCGGTGCGTGGCATCACCAGAGTCGTCAGCCCTGGTCGAGCGTGTACTCCCAGCTCTCTTCGTCACAGGCAGCGCTCAGCTCGCGCCGCAAATCCTCCAGCGCGAGGGCCGATGGGATCTGCAGATTCGCCTCCAAGACGAACATCGGCGTACCGCTCTCGGCCGCAAACTCCAGCCGCGACTCGAGCGAAGCCACGTTCACCCCACGGCCCGCGAGCACCGCCGCCACGCGCTGCACGATGCCCGGCCGGTCCACACCCGTGACCCGGATCCGAAACGGCAGAAAATCCCGCGCGCTTTGGCGCGAGGTGGTCGGCTTGGTGAACAAGTGCAGGCCGAGCCGCGAGCCCAGCCCATCCGCGCGGGCTTCGACTTGCTTCGTGGCCTGCTCTTCGCCGGAGACCAACACCAAGAGCGCGAACTCGCCGCCCAGGATCGCCATCCGGCTGTCCTCGAGATTCGCTCCCGCCGAGAGCACCATCGCCGAAATCTCACTCACCAGCCCCGGCCGATCCGGCCCCACCGCAGTGAGCACGAGGTAACTCTTGTTCGGCATGCCCAACTAGTTACCCAACTCCCTCCCCCCGAGCAAGCGCTGCTCCCCAAAGAAACGTGAACGTGAACGCGCCCCACTCCCTCGACCCGACCCGGGGTGCAGTCACGAATGACCCACCCGGTCGCACTTCAGACGCCCAAGAATGCGAAGAAGTCGGCCGCAGTGCCGGCCTTTTTGCCGCGGTCTTTGCGTTCACTTTGGCGCGCGTTCCAGCGCGCCACTTTGGCTTGGTAGGCAGCGGTCGCAGCGATGTGCTTGCCGTGCAGCACTCGCACTTGGTCGAGATCGTTTTCGCCGTTCATCTCGTACAGGCAATCGGTCGCTTGAATCAGTTTCAGGCGACGCAGCTTGCCGTCTTCCGCGAAGGTCGGGTCGAACGGGAAGATGCGGCAGCCGAGGGGACGGTGATTGTAAATCGTGCAACGGTCGTCAGCGCCGAGGTAGCGGCAGCCGCCACCTTCATGGCGCAGCACCATCACGCGTTTGCCCTGACGCAGCATGACGAACGCCTCGGGCTCGTCGTCCATGTCGATTCCGTTGCGGTCGACCCAGCGCACGAGTTCGTGGCTGCTCTCACCCGTGTGGCGCACGATGCGTTTGATGTCTGAATCGGTCAGCGGCAAGAGCGGCTCTTTGCAGCAATTACCGCAGCCGGTGCAGCGAAACTTCAGGTACTTCTCGCCCGGGGCCACGCTCCCGATCTCTATCAAAGTCCGAGACGCGGGTCGAGCGTGTCACTCGCAGGGCCGGGTGCCCGCGAAGTCGGTGCCCGCCGCGCACAGATCTTCCGGGCCGCGCCCGAAGTGGTTCAGGTAGAATTGGCGAAAACGGGTGATATCGACGCAGTCCGCGCGCAACGTGAAGCCCCAAGCGCTCACACCCCAGCGTACATCGAGGAGGGGGTCAGGAGTGAGCAACACGCGGCGCGGCGTGGGCGACGCGCACAGAGGGTCCGGTGGCAGCGCGTCGATCATCGCTTGCACCTCGGCGACTTCCTCCGCGCAGCCGTCCGACGAGTCCGACGAGTCCGACGAGCCCGCGGAGTCAGCGCAATTGTAGCTGTAGACGACCGCGCCGTGCTCCAGGTCGTGCACCCAAAACCCGCGCGGCACCGGGAACGCGTAGCTCTGGAAAGCCGCCCACACCGAGTAATGCTGACCGCCTGCCGGCGGCTGGTCCGGGTAGTCGACCTCCGAACACGCGGCTAGGTGCGTCGTGGCCAGGCCCGTGACCGTCTTGGGTTGAACGTTGCAAGCGCCGCCGGGCTCATCGGCGCCTCCCGAGCCACCCGTTTCGTCCGAACACGCGCTCACCGTGTAGGCAAGCAGCGCGCTCAGCGAGAGCGTCGAGATAGCGCGGAGAAACCCGGGCAGGTCCCCCGGATTTCGCGAAAACCAGAACCTCACCCGTCCGACGTTAGCAGACCCCGGGGCCGTTGAAACGTGCAAGAATGGTAGCTGAATGTCGCTCAAGATCGATCAGGACCATTCACGGTTCCGCAACATCGTTCGCGGCAAGATTCGCCAAAACCTGCGGCGCTACATTTCGCAAGGCGAGATGCTCGGGCGCAAGGGCAAGGATCTCGTCTCGATTCCGATCCCTCAAATCGACATCCCCCGCTTCACCTTCGGTGACAAGCAAAAGGGCGGTGTCGGTCAGGGCAAAGGAGACTCCGGCGATCCGGTTGGCGGTGAACCCACCGAAGGTGAAGACGGCGCGGGGCAAGCCGGCAAAGACGCCGGCGACCATGTTTTGGAAGTGGACATCACGCTCGACGAGCTGGCCGACATCTTGGGTGAAGAGCTCGAGCTGCCGGCGATCGAGAACAAGGGTAAGAGCCGAATCATCGCGGCGAAAGACCGCTACACCGGCATTCGGCGCATTGGGCCCGAGTCCCTGCGCCACTTCAAGCGCACCTACAAGGAGGCGCTGCGTCGCTCGATCGCCAGCGGCTCCTACGACCCGAACAACCCGGTGATCGTCCCGCAGAAAGAAGACAAGCGTTTTCGCTCTTGGAAAGAAGACCACGAGCCCGTCGCCAACGCGGTCATCTTGTACATGATGGACGTCTCCGGCTCGATGGGTGACGAGCAAAAAGAGATCGTCCGCATCGAGAGTTTCTGGATCGATACCTGGCTGCGCCGTCAGTATCAGGGCCTCGAGTCCCGTTACATCATCCACGACGCCGTGGCGCGTGAGGTGGATCGGGAGACCTTCTTCCGCACCCGAGAATCCGGCGGCACGATGATTTCGAGCGCTTACCGCCTGTGCTCGCAGATCATCGACCAGCACTACCCATCCACGGAGTGGAACATCTATCCGTTCCATTTCTCCGATGGCGACAACTGGTCGATGGACGACACGCTGACGTGCATCGAACTGATGAAAAAAGAAATCCTACCCAAGGTGAACCTGTTCGCCTACGGCCAGGTCGAAAGCCCGTACGGCTCCGGTCAGTTCGTGAAAGACCTACGCGAGCACTTCTCGAGCGACGAGCGCGTGATCACGAGTGAGATTCGCGATCGTGATGCCGTCGTCGGCAGTATCAAAGAGTTTTTGGGCAAAGGGAAATAAGGCATGTCGCAGTTTGCCACCAACACCACGTTGCCGCGTTACCTGAGGGACGAACAAGACAAGATCGAGAAGATCGCCCGCGCGCACGGGCTCGATTTCTTCCCGGTCGTGTTCGAGATGCTCAGCTACGACCACATGAACGAGATCGCCGCGTACGGCGGCTTTCCCAATCGCTACCCGCATTGGCGCTTCGGCATGGAGTACGAGCGGCTCAGCAAGAGCTACGAATACGGCCTGTCGAAGATCTACGAGATGGTGATCAACAACAACCCCTCGTACGCTTACTTGCTCGAAGGCAACAGCCTCACCGACCAGAAGCTCGTGATGTGTCACGTGTTCGGGCACGTGGACTTTTTCAAGAACAACTTCACCTTTCGCACGACCGATCTGGATGCGGGCGAGCACATTGCCGACCCGATCGGCCGCCGAAAAGAGGGCTACGACCCCAACCGGCGCTGGATCGACAAGATGGCCAACCACGGCTCGGCCGTGCGCCGCATCGTCGAGCGCTACGGCATCCACAAGGTGGAAGAGTTCGTAGACGTTTGTTTGTCGCTCGAGAATTTGATCGACCCCTGGTCTCGCTTCGTCGTGCGCCGCCGTGACTCGCGTCCCGACGAAGAGCCGGAGCAAGTGCAAGTGCCCCGCCTCCGCTCGAAGGACTACATGGAGGAGTTCATCAATCCGAGCGAGTACATCGAAGAGCAAAAGAAGAAGATGGAGGCCGAGCGCGAGCTGGAAAAGGGCAAATTCCCGGCCCAACGCGAGCAAGACGTGCTGCTCTTTTTGCTCGAGAACGCGCCGCTCGAACGGTGGGAGCGCGCCATCCTCAGCATCATTCGCGACGAGGGCTACTACTTCGTACCGCAGATGCAGACCAAGATCATGAACGAGGGCTGGGCCTCGTACTGGCACTCCAAGATGATGACGGGCGACGTCTGCGACTGGAGCGAGATTGTCGACTACGCCGAAAACAACGCGGGCGTGATGGCCACCAGCGGTGGGCGCCTGAACCCGTACAAGCTGGGCGTCGAGCTGTACCGCAACATCGAAGAGCGTTGGGACAAGGGTCAATTCGGCCAAGAGTGGGAAGATTGCGACGACCTCGACGTCAAAAAGAATTGGGATCTGCGGCTCGGTCTCGGCAAGCAGAAGGTGTTCGAGGTGCGCGCCCTGTACAACGACGTGACCTTCATCGACGAGTTCTTGACTCCGGAATTCGCGATGGAAAACAAGATGTTCACCTTCAATTGGTCGAACCGCAACGAACGCTACGAGATCGACACGCGTGAGTTCCAAGCCGTGAAAGAGAAGCTGCTCGCGCAGCTGACCAACTTCGGCAACCCGTCGATCTTCGTCGAAGACGCCAATTACGAAAATCGCGGCGAGCTCTTGCTCTCGCACGAGCACCGCGGCGTCGATCTACGCAACGACTACGCGCGCGAGACGATGGCCAGCCTGGTGCGTATCTGGAAGCGCCCGGTATCGCTCGCCACGCTGGTCGACGGCAAGCGCGCGGTCTTGCGCTACGACGGCAAAGAGCACGGCGTGCGGCACGACGCGCCCTGAGCCTCGCATGCGTGCGCGTGAACAGCTCGCTCTGACGGCGCTGCTTGCCCTTGGGCTTGGCGCCTGTGCGGCTCCTGCAGTCGCCCCGCCCGCCGCGCCCAACGCGTCCGGCGCGTCCGGCGCGTCCGCCGCGTCTTCGGCAATCAGCACCGCTCCCCCGGCCGCGCCCGCGCCCGCGCCGAAGCCGCTCGCCAGCGCGCCGAAATGCGCGGGGACGTGTAGCGATGCAAAGCCAGCTGCCAATGCGTCTTCGTCGCCAAGGCCGCCTGAAAACCGACCTACGGCTCCGGCCGCGCCGCCCCCACCCCCGCCCCCGCCCGAGCCCAAGGCCAAGCCGGTGCAGGGGGGCTTGGCGCGCGGCTCAGCGGAACCGTTCGACGTCGAGCTCGCCGCGGGTGACGAGGCGTATCAAGCGGACGACTTGTCAGGCGCCAAAGTGCACTACGAAAAAGCGCGAAAGCTCGCGCCCAAAGATCCGGCGCCGCAGATTGGCCTCGTGCGCGTCGCGCTCGCGGCTAGCGACGTGCCCACTGATTTTGCTTCCGCGCCGAAGAGCCCGAGCGTGCTGGCACTGCTGCGCAAGGTCGATGCCGCGCTCAAGCTGGATGATACGTACGCCCCCGCCTACGTGGAGCGCGGCCGCTTGCTCTTGATTTTGGGCTCTGCGCCGGAGGCACTGAGCGCGCTCGACCGGGCGCAGCGCTTGGCCCCTGACGACGCTGAAACTCAATCGGCGCTCGGCGTCGCGCTGCTGGCAACGGGCAAACCGGCGGAGGCGCTCACTCGGTTGCGCAAAGCCGCTGAGCTCGACCCCGACAGCCCCGAGCGCTTGACCAACCTCGGCACCGCACACCTAATCCAAGGTGAGGTGGCCGAGGCGGTGCGTGCGTTCTCGCGCGCGGCCACGCTCTCGCCCAACGACGCCAAAGTCCACGGTGATTTGGGCACGGCCTACCTGGCGCTGAACCAAATCGCCAAGGCGTTGCCAGAGCTCGACCGCGCGGTGGCGCTGGCACCGGAACGCGCGACCTATGTCTCCAACTTGTCGTACGCCTACTTTTTGGCAGGGCAACTGGACCTAGCGGTCAGCACCGCGACCAAGGCCAGCGTGCTCGACCCGAAGCTCGGCTCGGCGTGGATCAACCTGGGCACCGCGCTGGCGAAAAAGGGGGATTTGCCGGCCGCCGAGCGCGCGTATCAACGCGCGCTCGCGCTCGATCCGAGTGATCCGCGGGCAAAAGCCAACCTCGCCGAGCTGGCGGAGATGAAGCGCGCGAAAGCCGGCAGCACGCCGGACAAGAAGTGAGCGTTTGCCAGCGCCGGTCGGCTAGAGCATGGTTTCGCGCGATGCGCTTTCGCTTATCTGAGCTGGCTCGACGCGCCAAGCTGCCCCCAATCGGTCTCGGAACGCTGCTTTTTCTGGCATGGCTGTCGGGCTGCGGGGGCAAGGAGTTCAAGGCCGATGGCGGCTCGAGCAGCGCCGGCAGCGCGACCAGCGGCAACGCGGGAACCGCGAGCGACGCAGGCGAAGGTGGCAACGCCGAAGGCGGCAGCAGTGGCAGCGCGAACGGCGGCCGCGGCGGCTCGGCGGGCAGCGCAGGCAAGCCAGCCACGGGCTGCGACTGCGGCGCCGGCACGTACTGCCAAGACGGCACGGGCGACTGCATCTCTTGCAGCAACTTCGCGCGCTTCACGTTCAAGGCGCCGCAAAAGCTCACCTCGCTGGGGCAAGCCGCCGTCAGCGAGCGCTTCCCGCGAGTCGGTGCGGAGAGCCCGTCGCTGTTTTACGTGCTGGGTGACGCCGACAACGCCAAAATTCAATACGCGGCCGCACCGGTGAGTAGCACGGGGATTGCCCTATCTGCCACGGGTCGAGTCGAGAGCGGTCCGCTGTTCGTGACTGGATTTGCCGATCAAAATCTGTTTTTCGATCGCCGCGACGGGGACAATCGCAAATTGAGGAAGGCAAAGTGGCTCGCGCCCGCGCGGATCACGGGAGACGTGCCCTTCGACGAGCCGCTCAACGCGCCCGGGTTCGACGACTACAGCATCGCCATCTCGCCCGGCACCGGGCACGTGTATTGGATGAGCACGCGCAACGGTGAGGCCGAGCTGATTTGGCAAGCAACGAGCCTCGAGGCTCCTCCCGATCCCGAGGTGTTGGATTTGAAGGTCAAGGCCGGCAAGTCCGAGTGCCCACGCACGGGTGATGACGCGACGCCCTGGGTAAACGTCGCCGGCACGTTGCTCCTGTTTCGCAATCCATCCGTCGCGGAGGGCTGCGCGGAGAACGACTCGGGCGCGTTCGACTTGTTCGCCGTGTCGCTCGATGCAGACGGAAGGGCGAAGGGCACGGCCGTGCCGCTCACCTCGCTGAACAACACGGGCGGCTCGGCGAGCGAGACCGACCCGAGCTTGTCGAGCGATGCGTGCACCATCTATTTCGCGTCGAACAGCGAAACGGGCGACTATGATTTGTACAAGGCGCAGCGCAACTAGCGGGGCTCACTCGCCGCCCATTGCCGTCACGTAGTTTTCGATCACCGTCAGCTGATCGGGGGCAAGCGCGGCAAATTCGAGGCCGATCGCGCCGGTGCCGCGGGCCTTCTTTACCCAACGCGCGATCGCCGGAACTTCCAGCAACTTGCCGGTGATGGGCAGCGCAAAGCGCACGCTGACGCGCTCTTCCTGCCCGAACGCCTGCGGGGCGAGTACCAATAGGCCGCCGACGGAGATGTCTTCGCTGCGGCCCTCGATTGACGTGCCGTTCGCACACGAGATCCGGATCGGCGTCACGTACGGCGCGCGCGCAAAGCGACGACGAGTGGACGCCGGCTGCGCGGGCAGCGGTGGTGGCACGAGCACGCCCCCGACCGGCGCAGCGGTAGCCGGCGAGGTCGCTGCGGGCGCGGGCGCCGGGCGCGGCGGAACCATGGCCGGCGCGGGCGGCACCGGGCCGCGCTGGAGTGGACTCTTGTTGGGGACGGGGCGCGGGACGACCGCGCGCAGGCCGAGCAGAGACGTCGGTAGCACGTCGCCCGTGGGAACGCGGCTCAATGCCTCCGCGAACTCGCGCACGGTCGCGTAGCGGTCGGCGCGATCTCGGGACAGTGCAATCTCGATCGCGGCCTCGAGTTCCGGCGGAACCTGCGGACAGCGCGCGACCAGTGATGGCACCGGCTCGGTGGAGACCTTCAGCAGCACTTCGCCGAAATTACCTTCGAAAGGCACGGTGCCGGCCAGGGCCTCGTACAAGCTGATCCCCAGCGCATAGATGTCACAGCGCGCGTCGATGTCTTCTTGCGCAAGGAGCTGCTCGGGGGCCATGTATTCGGGGGTTCCGAGCACTGCACCCTGGAGGGTTATTTTTTGGGTCGCCTGCGGCAAACGGGCGATGCCGAAGTCGAAAATTTTGACTCGCTCACGCCCGGATTGGCTGCGCGAAATGAACACGTTGCTGGGCTTGATGTCGCGATGCAAAATGCCGTGCTCGTGGGCCGCGGCCAGCGCGTCACACAGCTGCATGCCAATGTACACCGCATCGGCCACGCTGATCCTCCGGCGCACCGCGAGAATGCCTTCCAACGTGCGACCTTCCAGCAGCTCCATCACCAGGTACGGAGTGCCGTCCTCGGTTTCACCCGCGTCCAGGCCGAGCACGATGCCCGGGTGACGAGCGACGGTCAGCGCGCGCGCCTCGAGCAGCAAGCGCATGTGTGATTCGGAAGTGGCGGCTTGTTCGGCGATCAGCAATTTGATCGCGACCGGTCGACTCGTATACAGGTGCTCGGCCTCGAACACCGCGCCGGCGCCGCCACGGGCGATCTCGCGCTTCAAGCGGTAGCGACGGTCGACGACCGAGCCCACATCGAGCTGAAGCCTGCTCCTTGGGCTGATCTTCGCCGCCTGGATCCGTGCCATTCCCCGTTCGATACGGTCGGGATTTGCCCCGCTTGAGGGCGGGTACGGCGAAATGCAACGCGAGCCCGCAGCGCGCCGGAACCGGGCGCGCACGCGCACCTACATTACGGCTCGCCGACGCGCACACGAACCGCCCCGCTCGCGGGCGTGAACGGCAACTCGCCACGGCGCACGCGCACCAGCGCAGGCTTGGCCGAAATGAGGCGGCCCATGAAGGCATTGAAGCCGAGGTCGGTGGCCGGATCGGCCGCGTCGAAGCGCGCGTGGACCAAGTACAGCCCAGGGCGCGCGAACGCGTGCGCAGGGCACATCTCGATCAAGCGAGTGACAGCCGAGAACCGCCCCCCGGGGCGGAGCGTTTGCACCGCAGAGCGGTCCGCCGGAGATCGGCGGTCGGGCTGTGGGTCGCAGTTGAACACGCCGTCTGGGCCGCTCACTTCGTAGGTGACCATCTCACGCCGGAAGTACAAGTCCTGCTTCCGCGAACCGCGATTGACGAAGGTCGAGGTCGCGGTGACGGCGCCTTCGTTTGCGGCGTCATTGCCCGAAATGCTGAGCTCGAGTCCGGGGGGCGGCGCCGCGACTCCCGGAGGCAATTTGGGTACGGCCGCGAAATTGGAGCCGAGGGTGAAGGGCGTGCCGGCGAGTTCCTTGATCCGACGTTCGCTCGGCTCGCCCCCGCCATTACCCGGCAGCGAACCGCGTGCTTCGCTCGGCTCGGCGACGAAGGGCTCGCTTTGCACGCCGGGCTTTTCCTCACGCTTGCCCGCCTTCCATGTCACTTTGAGCTTCGGCGCCCAGCCGAAGCGCGCGCTCACCTGCGCCCCCTCGACGAGCGGCCAGGGCGTTTTGCCCAAACAATACAAGCGCGGGTCGAAGTTCTGTACCAGGCCTTCACCCGGCTCGAGCTTGATCGCGAGCGCGGTGTCGACCGAACCCGGGATCACGTCTGCCGGTAGCCGACAGAGCACGGGCTTCGGCGCCTTCTTGGCTTTGGGGAACTTGTTCTTGGCGCTCGGCGCCTCGGGCTCGGGCGTGGGCAGTTGAATCTCGAGCGTGAGCAACCGCGCATCGAAGTCGACGACCGCGGCCTCGGTGCCCCGATTCACGATGGCGAAAGCCCAGGGTAACTCGGCACCGAGTTCCATGACCTCGAACCGTAGCCCGAGCGGCGCGGCGCCCGACCCCTCACCGCTCTTGGCCACGAGGGCATGTGCCACCGCCGGATCGACGACGGCTGGCGGGCTTGGTTCGGCCTCTGCGGCTGCGTCCGTCACGGGCGCGGCATCCGCGGCAGCGGCGTCAGTTGGGCCGGCGTCGGACTCGTTGAACGTAGATCCGGCTGATTGATCACCCGTGAGCGAGCCAGGCTCGGCCGCCGGCTTGCCACCGCCACCGCAGCCGAACGCGGCACAACACATTCCCAAACCGAGCATCAAGCTCGCAGCGCGCATGCGGGCGGCGTAACATATCCCCCGTGCGCGGCCTATACCCGATCGTCGATGTAGATAGCTTGCAGGAGCTCGGCACACAGCCCGAAGCGATCGTCGCCTTCGCAGAGCGTGTTTTGGCGGCACGACCGCCTCTCCTTCAGCTGCGCGCCAAACATGCCGGCACGCGCGATACGCTCGCGCTCCTGCGTGCACTGCGGCCACTCTGCACTCGGTTCGGTGCGCGCCTGATCGCCAACGATCGACCTGACTTGGCCGTCCTGGCCCAGTGTGACGGGGTGCACATCGGGCAAGAAGATCTTCCGCTCCCGTTGGTCCGTTTGCTCGCGCCCGGACTACTCGTGGGCGTATCTACGCACAATCTCGAGCAGCTCGCCGCAGCCCTCGCCGAGAAGCCGGACTACGTGGCGTTCGGGCCCGTGTTCGGCACGGCCTCCAAGGAGCGCCCCGATCCATCGGTCGGGCTCGCGCTGCTCACGGAAGCGCACGCGGCCGCGCGCGCCTCGGACACCCCGCTCGTGGCGATTGGCGGCATCAATCTCGAACGCGCATCGCAAGTGGCCGAGCACTGTGAGATGGCCGCGGTGATCGCCGCGCTGCAGCCCGATCGACGCTCGCTGAGCGGCGTGGGCGAAGCCGCGCAGGCCTTGCACGCGGCGCTCACGTCGCGTCGTCGTGCTCAGATCTGACGCAAGCGATAGATCATCGCTTCCAGCGCGAGCGCGGGAGATACGTTGCGTTCGACGTCTTGCATGGCCGAAAGCACCACGTGATGGCGCGCGGCCGAGCGCTCGGCCTCTCGAATCTGTGTGGCTACCTGTTCGCGACCGGCGAGAGCCAAAGATTGAGCGAAGTAGGAGAGTAGGCCACGTAAGCCATCACGCTCACGTCGGACTTCCGCGAACTTGATGCCCAAAGCCAAGTCCCGCGATGCCATCGCCGCGTGAGCCGCGGCCACGAACTCATCACGCTCTTTGATGGCGTCTTCCGAGGCTAGGTCGAGCGCGAGCGCGACGCTGCCTTGAGACAGCGCCGCTACTTTCGGATCGAGCCCTTGCTTCTGCAAGATCTGCGCAACCAGCGCGTCTGGCAGGGGCGAGAAGCGCACGGGTAGCGTGCGCGAGCGAATCGTGTCCAAGAGCCGATTGGGACGGCTGGTCAGCAGCACGAAGTGCGTGCCCTGCCCTGGCTCTTCGAGCGTCTTCAGCAGCGCATTGGCGGCTGACACGGTGAGCTCGTCGGCATCACGCACGATGAACACCCGCGCGCGTCCCTCGTGCGGCCGGTAACCGACGCGCTCCAAGACCATGCGCCGCACTTGCTCGATGCTGATGCCGGTCGCTTCATTGGCGCTGATGCGCCCGCGGTACAGCCCCCGCTGCAGCACGATTACGTCTGGATGCGCGGGCACGTGCGGCTCTTCTTCACTGATGCGCAGAGCGCGCTGGCACGCGCTGCACTGCTCGCAAGCACGCGGGCCCCCTCGCTCGCACACGAGGGCTTGAGCCAAGGCAAACGCGGCCAGCTCCTTGCCCACCCCCGGTGGCCCCTCGAAGCGATAGGCGTGGTGAACATGCGCGCTGTCGAGCGCGCGCGTGAGCGTTTGCAGCGCGGGTTCTTGGCCAAGGATGTGCGAGAACATGGCGCGGGGATGGACTATGCTCCAAGTCGCGAAAATGGCGGAACCCTTTTCAGACATTCTTTGTCCGGCCTTGGCCGAGCTTCACTCGTACACTCCGGTTGCAGGGAACTACCCCGTACGGCTCGACGCCAACGAGGCTCCCGAGCTGCTCTCCGATGACGCCAAACAGCGCCTCGCCGAAGCGGCCGCCAAGCTCACCTGGGAGCGTTATCCGGACGCGACCTCGCTGCAGCTCCGTCGAGCTCTCGCCGCCTATTCCGGCGTGACGCCGGAAGAAGTGCTCGTCGGTGACGGCAGTGACGAGATCATCACCATGCTGCTCTCGACCTTCTCGCAGGCGCGGGATCGCTCCGGTAGCCCCGTCGTCATGACCACCACGCCGAGCTTCGTCATGTATCGCATGAGCGCGCGGGTGCGCGGCCAACGCGTGCTCGAGGTACCCCTCGACGCCAACTGGGATCTCGCGATCGATTCGATGCTGAAGGGCGTCGAGCATGCGCCGCCGAACGTGATCTTCATTGCCACGCCCAACAATCCGACGGGCAACCTGGTCGATCGCGATCGACTCGAGCGCCTGATTCGAGCGGCCTCCACGTCTTTGGTGGTGATTGACGAGGCGTACATCCCTTATTCGGATCGCGACCACTTGGAGCTGTATCGCCGCTATGAAAACGTGGCCGTGATGCGCACCTTGTCCAAGGTCGGCTTCGCGGCGCTGCGCGTGGGTTGGCTGATCGCGCGGCCGTCCTTACTCGCTGAAATCGACAAGGTGCGCTTGCCGTACAACATGAACGTCCCCGCGCAGGTGCTGGGTGCGCTGGCCGCAAGTGAGCTCGCCCCGGAGATCCGCCGCATCGTCACGTACGTGGTCGCCGAACGCGAGCGGCTGAGCGCCGAACTCACCGCCTTCAAGGGCGTGCAGGTGACGCCCAGCCAAGCCAATTTTCTTTGGTTTCACAGCGAGCAACCCGCAGAGGCGCTGTTCGAGGGCCTGAAGGCACGCGGCGTGCTCGTGCGCAGCTTCCATCAGCGCGGCGGGCGGCTCGCCAATCAGCTGCGCGTGACGGTGGGCACCCGCGAAGAGAACGACCGCTTCCTCAGCTGCCTGCGCGAGCTCACGTGATCCGTTCGGCCCTCGCCTCGCTATCGCTCGCACGCATCCTCCCCCTGTGCGCGCTCGCCTTTGCGGCGTGCATCGGCTGCGTCGGCGGTTCGAGCGGCGTGACACGCATGTCCGGCGGCGTGCGCTACGAGGGGCGCTTCATCAAGTCGGAAGCGTATGCCGCCTATTTGCTGGGCATCGAACGCGAGGCAAGGGGCGACTTCGACGAAGCGCTCAAAGCGTACCTCGAGGCCCACGCCGAAGACCCGGACAGCCCGGAAATTTGGGCGCGTATCGGGGCCGTGCGTTGCTTCTCGAGCGAGCCGGCCCGCGGCCCCGCCGCGGCACGCGCGGCCTTCGAGCGCGGACTGAAGATCGATCCTGCGTACTTCGGCAATTACTCGGAGCGGGCGCGTTGCCGCGAACGCGCCCGTGATTTTCAAGGCGCGCTCGCCGACGCGACGGCCGCGGTGGTGCGCAGCCCCGATGATGAAGCGGCGAACTTACTGGTCGCCCGAGCGCTGCAAGCACTGGCGAGAAACTCCGAGGCGCGCGCGTGGCTCGAGGCCTATCGCAGCTACCACTCGGCGACGATCGCGACGGATCGCGCGCTGGCGGCCGCCCGTGGTCCGGCCTCTCGCGCCGTCCAGGCCGCTGCGAGTAGCGGCGCGGCGGCTTCGGCCGCGCACTCCGGCGCGTTCACCGAGCTGCGTTCGGGGCGCCCCGAGCGCGCACGACAGCAAGCGCAGAGTGAGCTGGAAGCAGATCCGAGCAATGCCGACGCGTGGATTGCCACACTCGTCGCCTGTGACGCCCTGCGTGACGACGCTTGCTACGAAGCGACGATTGCGCGCCTACGAACGCCGAGCCTGGCTCCGAGCGATACCGCGCTCGGCTACCTGCGAGAGCTGCTGGCGCGCCGCACGGGCGCGACGAGCGCCTTCTAGCCGGAGGCGCCTACTTGGACGACGCAGGTGCCGCAGTTCCGCCGCGACGCGCGTCCCAAGCGTTGCGGTCGAAACTGAGCGTCAGCGGGACGTCGACTAGCTCTCCGGCGTGAACCTCGACCTCTTTTTCGGCCTGCGCCATGGTCGAGGGCAAGAGCGCCGAGACTTTGACTTTACCGACCGGGACACGCGCAATGACGTACTTCCCGTCGAGGCCCGTCACCGCGTGCGTTGGGAACTTCACGACCAGCACGTCGGCCAGCATGAACAGCCGCATGCTGTCGGTCAGCTGGTAGCGGCCCGGTTGCTCCGGGTAGAGGTGAATGGCATCGCCCCGCGGCACCGCGACTAGTTGCGCCTTGAGGTGCGCGCCCATCAGATCAGGTACGTACGGGCGCGAATCACGGCTGCGTACGTCCAAGCTTTGGCCAAAGGTGAGCACGTACGTGCGTGAGCTCCAGGCGCAGCCGCTGGCGTCGGCGAGCTGCGCGGGAATCTCTTCCGGCAGGTAGCCCTTGTAGCCGGTGACGCCCACGACCACATCGGCAAGTCCGCGAGCCGGCCCTTCACGAAAGAGCTTGCCGTACATTTCTCGAGCGGCCGCGCAATCACTCGGGATTTTGCCGACTGCTTCGGGCATGTCGGGCGCCGGATCGCCACTTACGCTGATGATTCCGCTGATCGTGCCGGTGGGGCCCGTGTACGGCGCTTCGTTGTTGGCGTTGACGGCGGCACTGACGATCTTGGGATCGATCGGCAGTGAAGAGGCGATCGGCGCGGGCAGAGTGACACTGCCCACGGCCACTGGAGCGGGGCTGGGTTTGCTCTTGCAAGCACCCAGCCCGAACATGCTCGCGCCGAGAAGGCAGCAACTGCCGAGGAAAACTCGGCTCGTCATCAGCCGTGGGTCAAGCCAGCGGCCGCCGCGACGTCGAGCGACGAGCTCGGCAAGATGCCGAATACGAGCACGAACACCGCAGCCACGATCAGCGCTGCGATCACGAACCCGGAGCGCATCGGCGTGGCGATGGGCGCGCCCGGTTCCGGTTCGCGCATGTACATGTAGACCATGACGCGCAGGTAGTAGTACGCGCCGATCACGCTGTTCAACAGGCCGATCACCGCCAGCACGTTGAGCTGGGAATCGACGGCCGCGCTGAAGATGTACAGCTTGCCGAAGAAACCCGCGCTCGGCGGTACGCCGGCCAGCGAGAGCAGGAAGAACGAAAACGCGAGCGCAACGGCCGGATGGCGCTTGCCGAGCCCCGCGAGATCTTCGTAGCTCACCGCCTCTGCGCCGCGACGCCCACACAAGATCAGCGCGCCAAAC
>Ga0247740_1000082_pt1 | contig 45891 bp, 42 predicted proteins | sample UWRJL148409B2_FD_180942 | JGI IMG/M metagenome (GOLD analysis project Ga0247740, IMG submission 180942) | Plant litter microbial communities from Arlington Agricultural Research Station in Wisconsin, United States - UWRJ-L148-409B-2 | ecosystem: Environmental > Terrestrial > Plant litter >...
CGCCGCTGCCACCCGCGCTGCTGCCACCCGCGCCGCTGCCACCGCCCCCACCGGGGGCCCCGCTGCCACCGGTGCCCGAAGAGCCTCCTAGGCCGCCGCTGTCACTTCCGGCCTCTCCAGCCGACGAGTCCGCGCCGGCATCGTTGGCATCACCGCCTCTGCCCGTGGCGCGGCCCGCGTAGCCGCCCGAGTTGGCCCCGGCGCTCGACGAGCCGGCGCCAGCGCCCTCGGACTGATCGGCCACGAACTTCGGACCGCACGCCCCAAGCGCAACGCCCATCCCCAATGCTACAAATCGTCTTCGATTCACGACCAGCCAAAGTACCTCGGCTGCCCGTGGGGTTCAACCGAGCTCGCTCGAGGCGGGCGCTACGCCCCGTCTTTACCGTGGGATTCGCCCGGCTCATTCGGCTCGTCTGCCATTGCCGAGCCCTCGGACTTGATCTCGTGTAGCAGCTCTTCGACCCGTCGGGAGGCATCATGCCCGGCGTCGTAGTGAAAGCGTAACTCGGGTGAGCGACGCAATTCCAGCCGCGGCGCGATCAAGCGCCGTAAACGCCCCGCGCCTTTGGCCAAGCTCTTCATGACGACGGCGCGAATCTTCGGATCTTCGTCGCCCACGAGCAGGCGAACGCCGATACGAGCCGACATCAGGTCATCCGTTACTTCGACGGTGGTGATCACCACCGCGGCCAGGCGCGGGTCGTCGACCTCGCGCCGCATCAATTCTGCGAGGTAAGCGCGCAGCAGTTCAGCCACGCGCTTGCCTCGGCGTCCGTCTGTCGTCATTCGTCGTCTCTCTCCGGCGCCGGGAAATCGAAGCCGCCGTCCGTGAAGGCGCCGCGATCGAGCGCCTGCTCGATCCCGCCGCGAATGCCAGTGCCGCCATCACCGAACGAGACGATCTCGGTGGCGACGTCAGCGACCAACGCATCGTGCGCGCTGCCCGCGAGAGTCGCCACGTGCGATAACACCTCCGAACACCGCGCGGAGTCGTTCGACACCACGCTGATGCCCAGCGTGGCCACTTGCCAACGCTCGAGATCGCCGATTTCAGCGATAGAAACCGGCAACTTCGCGCGTGCGCGATCTTTCAGGCCCTTCACCACCCGGCGCCGATCTTTGAGCGATCGGGCGCCGGGAATTTGGAGGACGATTCGAGCCACGCCAACGAACATTGCTTCGGGTGTCAGGCGCGCGCCCGACCTCAGAGCGTCTGCTTGACCTGCTCGATTTCGAACGCTTCGATGATGTCGCCGACCGCGATTTCGTTGAAGCCTTCGAGCGCGATACCGCAATCGAAGCCTTCTTTGACGTCGCGCACGTCGTCTTTGAAGCGCTTGAGGCTGCTCATCTTGCCTTGCCAGATGGTCGCGCCTTCGCGCAGCAGGCGAACGCCGCCCGCGCGCTTGACCACGCCCTCGATCACCATGCAACCAGCGACGGTGCCGGCCTTGCTGAGCTTGAAGACCTGGCGAACCTCGGCTTTGCCGATGTTGCGCTCGACCTGGGTGGGCTTGAGCAAGCCCTCCATGGCCGCCTTCACTTCATCCACCACGTTGTAGATGATGCTGTACTGGCGAATCTCGACGTTCTCTTTTTGAGCAAGAGCCGCAGATTTGCCGGCCGGACGCACGTTGAAGCCGATGATGATCGCGCCGGCCGCGACGGCTAGATTGACGTCGCCTTCGGTGATCGCGCCGGCACCGGCGTGCACCACGCTCACCTTCACCTTCTCGGTGCTCAGGCGAACCAACGCGTCTTCCACGGCTTCGACCGAGCCCTGGACATCCGCCTTGATGATCAGCTTCAGTTCCAGCTGATCGTCTTCTTGCATCGCCTTGGCGAGCTCTTCCAAGGACATCGCGCGCTGGCCCGTCGAGGGCGCCAAGCTGCGGCGTTCCTTCGTCTTGCGGGTGTCGGCGATCTCCTGCGCCTTCTTCATGTCCTTGACGACGTGCACGGGGTCGCCCGCGCTTGGCACGTCATTCAGGCCGATGATCAAGACGGGGGTCGAGGGACCGGCCGTCTCGAGCAAGCGACCCGAGGAGTCGTGCATGGCGCGCACCTTGCCGTACGCGCCGCCCGCCAAGATCACGTCGCCGCGAGTCAGCGTGCCGTCCGTGATGAGCACGGTCGCGACGGGGCCGCGACCGCGGTCGAGCTCCGCTTCGATCACCGTGCCCGTCATCGGCTTGTTCGGATTGGCTCGCAAATCGAGCACCTCCGCCTGCAGCGCGATGGTTTCGAGCAGCTGATCGACGCCCGCGCGAGTGAGCGCGGAGACGCTCTGGTACAGGGTGTCACCACCCCACTCTTCCGCGACCAGGCCGAGCTCGCTCAGCTGACGCTTCACGCGTTCCGGATTCGCGTCCGGCTTGTCGCTCTTATTGATGGCGACCACGATCGGCACCTTGGCGGCCTTGGCGTGATTCACCGCCTCGCGCGTTTGCGGCATTACGCCGTCGTCGGCCGCGACGACCAAGACCACGAGATCCGTGGTCTGAGCGCCGCGCATGCGCATCGCGGTGAAGGCTTCATGGCCCGGCGTGTCGAGGAACGTGACCGGACCGTGCGCGGTGGGCACCGAGTACGCGCCGATGTGCTGGGTGATGCCGCCGGCTTCACCCGACACGACGTTCGTCTTGCGGATTTGGTCGAGCAGGCTCGTCTTGCCGTGATCGACGTGACCCATGATGGTCACGACGGGCGGACGCGTGACGCGATCGGCCGAGTCATCCAGCTCGGTGCCCTGTGCGGCGACGAGCGCGGCTTCTTCACTGACCGCGATGTCTTCGACCTCCCAACCGAACTCGTTGGCGACGATTTTGGCGGTCTCGGCGTCGAGCGTGCTGTTGATGTTCACGCCCGTCATGCCGAGGCGCATCAACTTCATCAGCACTTCCGTCGCCTTGGCGCCGATCTTCGCGGCCAACCCTTGCAGGCCGATCGACTCCTCGATGCGCACGATCTTCTTGTGCGCGGAGCGCTCTTGCGTGACGACCGAGCCGGCGATCTTGCCCTTGGGCATCGAGCCGATTCCGCGTGGGCGCATGCCAGGGCGACCTTGCGGACCGCCGCGATTGCCACCCATTTGGGGCGGACCACCCGGACGCGGGCGGCCTTGCACGGCCCCCGGCGCTTTGGCGTCGTACTGGACTCGGCGAGGGATCGGACCGCGCGGTACCTGAACGGGCATGGGCACGCCTGGTCGGCCTCCCCATACGTCGATGCCCGTCTTGGGCGCCGTCGACGTGCGCACGGGGGGCGAAGAGGCGGCCAAGCTGGCCGCAGGGGGAGCCGCGACCTGAACCGGCGCCGCCGGTGCACGCGCCGGTGCGGGTGCTGGCGGGGGCGGGGGCGCCGCGGGGCGCGGTTCTTCGACGACCGGAGCGGCGGCGGCTGGCGGCGGCGCGGGTGCCGGAGCAGGAGCGGGCGCCGGCGCTTCGACCTCTTGCACGACGGGCGCAGCTGCGACCGGCGCGGGTTGGCTGGGTGCGCTGACCGGCGCGCTCACTTCCGGAGCAACGTCGATGCGTGGCGCCTCGACCACGGGGGCCGGAGCGGGAGGCGGAGGCGGCGCAGGAGGCGGCGCTTCCACCTCGCGTTCACGGACCTGCACCGGCGGCGGCGGCGGTTCCGGGGGAGCCACGGCGACCGGCGCTCGGACCGGCTCTTCGTGACGCTGGGGCGCGCGCTGCGGCTCCTCACGAAGCACGGGAGCGGGCGGCGGCGCGGCCACCACGGGCTCGGGTTGCGAGGGGGCCGAAGTTTCACGCACGACAGCGCGACGCTTCACGACGGTTGGACGGATGCGCTCTTCCACGACGCTCGGTTGCTTTTGCTTTTCCAAATGGCGCTTCACGCGCTCCACGCCCTCGGGCGACACGGCACTCATGTGATTCTTGACGTCGGGCACGCCCGCGGCCTGGAGCAAAGCCACTAGGGCCTTGTTTTCCATGCCTAAATCTTTAGCCACTTCATAAACACGCAGCTTGATGCTCATCCAACCTCCGACACCGGGCTCGAGGCGCTCAACGGAGGAGCGCTCACGGGCCCGAGCTCTGCAACATCCAGCGTGTGCACGAGCGCAGTAGTAATTCCGTCGTCCAAAATTGCGATGACGCCCGTATCCGGGCGTCCGATCACGCGGCCAAGTAGCTCTTTCGAGCCGAAGGCACGCGCTTTTCCGCTCTTCACCAGAGCATCCACCCAGGGGGTTTCGGCTGCGGCGCGGGCATCACAGGCAACCAGCACGAGCTTGATCAGCCCGGCTGCGTGGGCATCGCGCACGGCGGTCGAACCCGCTGCGGCTTTGCGTGCTCGAAACGCGGAGCCAATCAGCGAATAGGCTCGCCGCTCGGCTTGTGCACGAAGCGCGGCGGAAAACTCCGCTACGCTCGTGGTTACCGCGTTCTTCATACTTTTCGAAAACCCCCGGGGTAAGGCTTTGGCGAGACAAGCCGCGCGCGGGTGGACCCACGCGCCACGCCCGACGCGCTTCGCGACACCCGAAGGGGTGAACCCGCTGCCGGACAGGTCCGGGACGGCTTCGCCCGAAGGGCCAAGCACGACGCGTACGAGTGACTGGAGATTGGGATCTCCGATCTCTCTACAGCCAGCACAAGTGCGGAGCATCTCGCCTTTCACGCCTTTCAGGCTTCTCCCGAGGTTGCAGGTTGCAGAGCGGCCGCGGCTGCGGCCGCCGTCGCATGGCGGCGCGCGTCTTCGATCTCGCGCGCCTCGGTGCTCAAGAAGTAGCTGGCGCCGACCTGGATCTGACGCGCCTTCTTGATGCCGAGCCCGGTGCGAATCGCCAGCCGATCGGCGTCTTCACGGGCCAAGTCTTGGACCGTGCGGTAGCCGGCTTCTTCCAAGAGCTGCACGGTGCGCGTGCCAACACCGGGAACGAAGCGCAGTTTGTCGCGCTCCGAAAGCGGTTCGATCTGCGAAGACGCGCGGTGAATGCGGTCCTTGCGTAGGCGCTCCATGGTGCGCTCGGCCGCCACTTTGAGCTCTTGGGCGCGTTCCTCCGAGGTCACGCCTTCGATCGTGACGAGCTCCTCGATGGCGGCTTCTGCGATCTCTTCCAAAGCGCGGAAGCCGAGGCGGTACATGGCCTTGGCCAGCTCTTCGTCGACGTCGTCGATCTCTTTGAGCACGACCAGGGCTTCGTCCTCCATCTGCTTGAACTTGCTCTCGCTGATGATGTCGAGCTTCCAGCCGGTGAGCTGGGAGGCGAGCCGCACGTTCTGACCTTTGCGGCCGATGGCGAGTGACAGCTTTTCGTCCGGCACCACGAGCTCCATGCGGTGGTCGGCTTCGTCGACGATCACCTTGTTCACCTCTGCCGGCTGAATGGCGTTGATGATGTAGCGGGCCGGATCGCGGTCGAACGGCACGATGTCGATCTTCTCGCCGCGCAGCTCTTGCACGACGGCTTGCACGCGCGAACCCTTGATGCCGACGCAGGCACCGACCGGATCGACGTCCGAATCACGAGTAGTGACCGCAATCTTGCTGCGCGAGCCGGGTTCGCGGGCGACGCCGACGATCTTGACGATGCCCTCGTAAATTTCGGGGACTTCGGCCTCGAACAGCTTTTCCACCAAGTTCGGTTGGCTGCGGCTGAGGATGATCATCGGGCCACGCGACTCGCGGTCGATGTTCTTCACGAACGCCACGATGCGGTCACCGGGGCGGTACGTCTCACGCGGGGTCTGTTCACGAGCCGGCAGCACGCCCTCGGTCTTGCCCAAGTCGACCACGATGTTGTGGCCCTTCTCGAAGCGACGAACGATGCCGCGGATCAACTGCCCTTGGCGATCTTTGTACTCGTTGAAGATGATGTCGCGCTCGGCGTCACGTACGCGCTGCAAGAGCACTTGCTTGGCGGTCTGCGCGGCGATACGCCCGAAGGTGCTGCGCGCCTGCTTCATGTCGAGCACGGAGCCGAACTCTTTGTCCTGCTGGCGAGCGCGTTCGGCGTCACGGGGGTGCCAGAACACCTGGAACCCCAGCTCCTCACCGATCTCCGCTTCCAAACCATGCTTGACCGCGACGTCGAGGGCGATCTCGCGTTCAGGCTGAGCGACCTCTTCGACCACGGTCATGTACTGGAAGAGATCGATGTTGCCGCTCTCTTCGTTGAAGCGTGCTTCGAGTTCACGAGTCGGACCGAACGCAGCTTGCGCTGCTTTCAAGATGGCCGCCTCCATCGTCTCGATGAGCACCTTCTTGTCGATGCCCTTCTCCTGGGCGACCTGCTCGACGATCGTGCCTAGGTCCATGCCTAAGCCTGCTGCTGCTGCCTGCGCTGCCATCTGTCACCTGCTCCGTTGTGGCGATTGGGCCTTTTTGGGCTTGTCTGAAGTGCGCTGCTCGGACCGCCTTGCCGAGGCGCGAGCGCCCGTACCCTTCTTCCACTCGAAGAGGATGCGAGCGCTCTGAATCTTTTCGAACTCGATAGAAGCGAGCTCACCTTGTTCCGTTTCGATCAGCACCGCGCCCCGCTCATCGATACCTTTGAGCACGCCGAAGACCACGGCCTGACCGGCGCGCGGCTCGCTCAGCTTGAGGCGCGCGGCTTGCCCCGTGAAGCGCTCGTAGTCGCGACGCACGTAGAGCGCGCGCTCGACGCCGGGAGAACCGACCTCCAACGTGTAGCGGTGCGGAATACAATCTGCGACATCGAGCGCGGCCGATAGATCGCGCGAGATGTCCGCACACAGGTCGATCGTCACGCCGTAGCCGGGTATGCTCGAGCCCGCGGGTTCACTGCTGACCGTGCGTTCGATGCTGATCTCGAGCAGCCAACCGCTGCGGTCCGTACGCCAGATACACTCCACGCACTCGACGCCATGCGCCGCGAGCACGGGACCGAGCGCTGCATGCAGCTTCTCCCGATCGATACCTGGAATTTTTTCGTACGAGACGTTCATGCGGTGGGGGCAGAAAATGAAAAAAAACGGACCCTCTGAGTAGAGCGGGTCCGCTGGGAACCACCCAAGTTGTCGCGGCGCATTCTACTCGACGGCCTGCGGGCCTGCAAGTACCCATAGCCAATTGAAATCATTGGCTTTTTCGAGCGAGCCCTTAAAACCCGCGTTCAAGCGAGGTTCGGCAGGGTCACCAGGTCCACATGCAGCACTTCGCCGTCGAAAGCCATGATTTCCTGCAGGGAGGCGTCCGACGGTCGGGAAGCGAGCCGGATTTTGGCGCACGCAGCGCGCCCGCCCTCGAAGACCGTGTTGTCCAGCTCCTGCACATTGATCCCGTGACGCTTGAGCACGCCGAGCACGTTCGCGAGCGCTCCCACCTTGTCCACGTGACGGACGACCAGCTGGTAGCGCGCCCATGACGTCGCGCTTATGTTCACCACGTTCGGCACTTCACCCTTGGTCAAGAAGCCGCGCAAGATGCGCACCGTCTCGTTGGCGATGGCGATCTGCGCTTCGTCGGTGGACGCGCCGATGTGCGGCGTTGCGTAGACCAAGCCGCTCTTCAAGATTGGATGCGAGTACTCACCCTCGCGAGTATCAGGCTCGTCCGGCAAGACGTCGAGACCGACACGCAGCCCCTTCTTCGGGATCGCTTCGAGCAACGCGTCGTAGTCTACGAGCTCGGAGCGCGCCGTGTTCACGAACATCGCGCGCTCCGGCAAGGCGTCGATCACTTTGCGATCGACGATGCCCTTGGTGCGCTCACCGAGTTCGAGGTGAACGCTGAAAATATCGACTGATCGAGCCAATTCTTCCGGACTTGCGGTGCGTGTCACGCCCAGCTCCGCTGCCTTGGACGCCGACAGCGAGCGCGCCCAAGCGTACGGTTGCATGCCGTACGCTTGCGCCAACTTGATCACGGCGCGGCCCACGTGCCCAGTGCCCAAGATGCCGATCTTGCGGCCGTTCAAGCCGACGGCTCGGGCGAACTCGTGCTTCTCCCACTTGCCGCTACGCAAGCTGGCGACGCCGTCTGGCACGCGGCGATCGAGGCAACCGATGAGCGTGAGCGTCAGCTCGGCCACGGCCGATGCATTCTTGCCCGGACAGTTGGCGACGTAGATGCCGCGTTCGCTGGCCGTGGAAACGTCGATGTTGCTGACGCCCGCACCCGCGCGAATGATGAGGTTTAGCGCCTTGCCCGCGTCGATCGCGGCTTTGTTCACGACCGTGCCGCGCACGATCAGCACGTTTACGCCGTCGAGGACGTTGACCAGCGCCTCCCCGTCGAGATCAGGGTCGTAAATGACCTCGACACCCAAGGTTCGCATTTCGTCGAGGCTCGACTCGGAAAGCCGATCCGCTGCTAGGACTCTCATCTTTGGGGGCCTTCTATCACGAGCCCCCGCCAGAATTTTCGAGTGCGTGACGAGTACCGGCAATTTCCAGGAAAACGGCGCCGTTTTCCGCCTCCCGTAACCACGGCCCGAGCGCGATTTGCGCCGCCTGCGAGAAGCGCGCACGGAATCTGCCGTTTTTGACCGTGGTGTACAGCGCGCCCTGGGCGCCGAGGGTCAGGCTCCCCGGATCGAGCGGGCTCTGGCTCCCGTCGGACAGCGCAAGCACGAGCTCTCCGGCTCGTTCATGCAACCCGAGCACGAAAAAGGGGACGTCGCTGACGCTGAAATACGTCCAATCGTAGCCGTTATTCAGGATGAAGCGGCCGTCATCGGGGTGCAGGTCTATCCAGGAAGCGAACGCTTGGGCCATGCCCGGATGGTCGACCAGCGCACCGTCGTGCTGGAAGCGTCCTTCGGCGTCGAGCACGATCGAGCTCTCGCGCGAACGGCCCTCGGGCGCGGGGAAGCGAAAGAACTCGGGATGGTCGGCAGGGCGCATCGCAGGGCAAGTGTAGCGTCGATCCGGGCGCTGGCGAACGGGGCGGGATGCTCGCCCGCCGTGCGCGGAATGCAATCACGATGCGCTCGCTCACGGGCGCGGCCTCGCCCGGCTGCGCTTGACGGGCGGCGCGGGGCGGGAGGCGTAAACGGGAGCGCTGGGTTTGGCCGGGACCTGCAGGACCGGCTTACGGACGCTCGGCGCGCGCAAAACGTAGCGCCGGCTCGGGTCGACGAGGAACGCGTGAGCCAACGCACGACGCCCAATCAACATGCGAAAGATCATGCGCCCGCGGTCGACCAAGCTGAGTTCGATCTCGCGTTCGACAGGGCCGATTCGCACCTTCACGCTGACGAAGATGCGCTCTTCTTGCTCGCCGCTCGAAGCTCGAACCTGACCCCTGCGCGCGATGCGCGCCTCCACCGTGACCCGGCGCTCGCTCTCGTTGCGGCTCAGGCGCACGTCGAAGCGCACCTTGCCCGCGCCGAGCTCGCGAATGTTCTCCACGTGCAGCGCGCTGCTGCGCGCCCCCGTATCGATTTTCGCGCGCAGACGCAGGATGCGCCACGCCGGGATGTCGACGTATTCGGTCACGCCGATGACCAGCGGTTCGGCAGCGCTGCGTGTCACGCCCGGCAACGCTACTACAAACGGCAGAGCCAGGAACGCGCCCCCGCGAAATCAGGGCCAAAGCGCCTCGTTCGAGAAATGCGTGCATGTTCACGCGCCGTCGGACTAAAAAAGTGGCACGCCCATGCCCGACGAATTCCCCACCCTCGAGGCCGTGGCCGCTCTCGGTGTCTTGGCGCTGCTGATCCGAACGCTGCTCGTGGCGAGTGAAATGCAGAGCGCGCCGAAGCTTTCGGCCGAGCTGGTGAAGGCGCTCGCGGCGGGAGATCGCGCCGCAGCGTTGGCCGCCTGCAACGCGCCGGCCGCACCCGCCCTGGGTCGCTCGGCGCGGGAGATGATCGCGTTGGTCGGCGAACCGCCCTACGGCCCGGACGCCAGCCTCGACCTGAAGCACGAGCAAGCCGAGCTCGAGCAAGATCTCGCGCGGCGCGCCGAGAGCGGACGCGCGCGCGACCTGATCGTGCTCACGGTGTTGATCGGGGCGATGGTCTTTGCGGCGCTGTCGAACCTGCTAGTCACGAGCTGGTTTCACGGCTTGGCGGCGCTTGCCGCGCTGCTCGTGATCGTGGGCTACGCGATGCGCAGCCGCCTCCGCCGCATCGAACGCGCCGAGCTGAGCCGCATTGGCGATGCGCTGATGAGCATGCTCTCGACCGCAGCCGGCCCGAACGCGCCGCGCCGCAGTCTGCACTCGATCGATGGCGGCTGTAGTGTGTGCGGGGAGACGGTGTTCCTGGTCGCCCACGCGGCGACGCTGGGCCCTTCGCTCCCTCGACTCGGCATTCACGAGCTTCGGATCTGCAAAAATTGCGGTTCCGTGAGCGGACAAGCCCAAGATGCGGCGGCCCTGGCCGCGGGCGCGCTGCCCGAGTTGAGCGTGCCCTCGGCGCTCGAAGACGAAGCCAGCTCGGACGACACCGAGCACGACGGCTGAGCGCAAGCGAGAACGGCCGCTCTTTTCTTGCATTCCCGTGATTTACGGGACACGTTCCGCTCGCAATGGACAGCTCTGGCACGCACGACGCCAATCGCGCCTATTACGACGCCTTCTCGGCGGGCTATGAAAACCACCGCGGGGACAACGACCCGGGTGGCTACCACGACCTGTTGGACGAGCTCGAGTCCGAATACGTGCGCCGCTACGGGGCGGGCCGCGACGTGCTGGAGGTCGGCTGCGGCACGGGGCTGGTTTTGTCCCGGATCCGCGAGTTTGCGCGCACCGCGCGCGGCGTCGATCTCTCGCCCGGCATGCTCGAGAAAGCCCAGGGGCGCGGCTTGGACGTCGTGCTCGGCTCGGCCACCGCCCTGCCCTTCGCCGACAATCAGTTCGACGTCACGTGCTCGTTCAAAGTGCTCGCGCACGTGCCGGAGATCGAGCTCGCGCTGCAAGAGATGGTGCGCGTGACTCGTCCCGGCGGCATCGTGCTCGCGGAGTTTTACAACCCCTACAGCTTGCGCGCGTTGCTCAAGCGCTTCGGACCTGCGGGGCGGATCGCCGCCTCCGCCGACGAAAGCCAAGTCTACACGCGCTTCGATTCGCCCTTTGCGATCCGCAAACTACTACCCAAAGGCACCCTCATCGTGGGCGCTCGCGGCGTGCGCATCGTCACACCCACGGCCAAGGTGATGAAGAACGCGCTCGGCCGGCTGGTCTTTCGCGCCGCCGAACGCGCGCTCTGTGATTCGCCCCTCCGCGTTTTCGCCGGCTTCTACGTCGCCGCGATCGAAAAGCGCGACTGAACCGAGAGCGGGGCGCCCGCGCCCCCGCATCGCAACTCGCGGGGCGTAGCATGCCGCTGCAAACAGCCGCCGGCGACGCACGTGTTCGGCCGCCGTGCGTCGACGACGGGGCGCGCCGAGAGGTGCGTGGCTGGAGCGCGAGCGCCCCTCTCTCAACGTCACGAGTCGAACGCGCGTGTCCGCGTCAGAAGCGGCCGCTAACGCCGAGCACGGCGCCGCCGGGGACGGGCGCGGCATTGGGAACGACTCGCACCGACGAGGTCTCGGGTCTCAGTTCGGGCGGCAAAGCCCGCTTTCGGATCTGACGCTGTTCGGGTTTGAACGACAGCTGCGCTTCGAGGATACCGAGCAACGACACCCCGAGCCACGCGTAGGCCGAGATGTCGAGGGCCGTATTCCAATCACGAATACGGCTGTCGTTGCTGGCGTCCGGGTTGTCGACCTGGCTGGTCGCGAGCACCAAGTGGGTCTGTACGCCGAGGCTCGTCAGGGTGGTCGCGGCGAGCAGCAACTCGCTGGTCAGCATCACGTAGCCGAGGGGCTTGTCCTGGTTTTGGAATTGACCGACACCAAAGGGAACTAGCGCCAGCCAGCGCGTTCGGGGCGTGATCACCGTTTCTTGCTGGGCGAGTCGCTCGAGCCCGGCGACCCGCGCGCGCTCCTTGCGAACCCGTAGCTCTTGCTGGGCGGCCGCCTCTTGCGCGCGCTTCACGCGTTCGTCTTCGGCTTTGCGGATGACGTCGAACATCGTCTCGCGCACACGCAAGAAGCGATCGATCACTTGCGGCGGGAAGACCAAGCTATCCGGCGGCTTCATCTGCGGGTTCTGGCTGATGGCCGCGCGCAAGGGCTCGTCTGCCAGCTGGTTCTGCCCGCTGCCGATCAAGCAGGCGGCGTGATAGATGCGCGCGCTCTCGATCACTTCGAGCTCGTGCAGCGGGTGCCCGCCGTCGGCGCTGAGCAGGTGATGGAGCGAGGACGCGCACTCTGCATACTTGCCCGCGTCATACAGACTGACGACTCGCGCCAGCTCGGCCTTGTCGTTCAAGCGCGGGGACTCCGTCGCCGGGGTCGCCGGGCCATTGGGGACGTTCTGCGCGTGGAGTGGCGGCGCGAATAGCACCGTCCCCAACACCGCGAGGCTCGTACAGAAGGGCGACAGACTCATCCGGGACCCCCCAAGCCGGAGGTCATGGCCCGGGGATGGTGAAGAGTCGACCCGGGCTGAGCGTCAGGTCAAATTCTTTTGGCGGAAGCCCGCTCGCTGCGGGCGATATCAGCGTGCAATGAGCGCGGAGCGAGGCCGTTGCCATGCGGATTTTCTGCTGGCCGGGCACGTTGAACGAGCCGAGCTCCCCGCAGCTGGCGGTGGTGCCGGGGGGACCCTGGAACTCGAGCAACGCCGGCCTGAATTCGATCGTGCCGCGTACGGTCTGCACCTCGCCCGGGACACTGGGGCTCAGCACGTTCACGGTCATCTTTTGCGGAGCGACGCAGCACTCCTCGTTCGGCGGTACGAACTCGAAGGTGTGCGCGCCGACGCTGATCTCGCGCGGGGGTCCGAACCAGACGATCTCTTGGCCGTCGATTTTGACCGTGGCGTTCTTGGGGCCATCCACCAAAACGCGCACCGTAGCGAGCTCGGGGGCGGCCGCGGAAGGCACCACGCGCGGCGGCTGATGTCCCGGACGACGAACGACCTCCGGCGGCGACCGGCGCGGCTCGGCGCTACCGGACGCCGCGGCGGCCTGTACGCCTGCACTGGGTGCAGGGCCGGGTACGCCCGCGCTGGGTGACGGTTCACTGGCGCTGATACTCGGGCTTCCAGCCGGTCGCGAGTGGAGCCACGCGAGCACCGCGGCAATCACGCCCAGCACGCTCGCGATGATCGCCAGGGCGAGCGCACAACGGGTCAACACGCGGCGCACGCGTTCACCGCGTGCGATCTGCGCAACCTGGCGCAGCAGCTCGGCATCGTCCGGCCGATATGCAAGGGCTCGATTGAACGAGGCGGCCGCCGCGACGTAGTCCTTCGCGGCCCGTGCTTCGTTGGCTCGTTTGCTGAGAGCCGCCACCAAGCGGGGCTCGTAGTCTTTTTGATAACCCGCGCTGTCGCGCAAGAATGCCCAAATTTCTCGGCGCAGTTCGCTGAAGCCGAGCTCGGCGAGCTCTTCTTTCAGCGCGTCACCCATGGCACGCGCGCTCTGGTAGCGATCGGCTGCGTCACGCGCCAGCGCTCGACCGACGATGGCAGTTAGCCCGGCGCCGACGGTGGGCCGCGCGCGGTCGGCGGGCGTGAACGTGCCATCGAGCACGCGGCGCAGTACTTGGGCCGGGTTCTTGCCGTCGAACGGCAACTTGCCGACGAGCGCCTCGTACAACAGCACGCCCAGACCGAAGACGTCCGCGCTCGCGCTCACGTCTCCACCCTCGATTTGCTCGGGCGCCATGTGCGCCGGCGAACCGAGCACTTGCCCGGTCGAGGTCACGCCCTGCACGTCGAGCAGCTTCGCGATCCCGAAATCGGTGATCTTCACGCGGGCGGCAAGCGGGGCTTCATTCTCCGACTGACCCTCGGTGGGGAGCTCGAGCAGCACGTTCTCCGGCTTCATGTCGCGGTGAATCACGCCCAGGCCGTGCGCGTGCTCCAGCGCGCAGGCGATCTCGAAAGCGATCGCCGCCGCGATTTCGGCCGGCAAATGGCCGTGCTGCGCGATCAATTGGCGCAGCGTGGTCCCCCGCACCAGCTCTTGCACCAAGTAGCGTTCGGGCTCGCCCGCGTCAGAGACGTCGTACACCTCGACGATGTTCGGGTGTTTGACCTTGGCTACCGCGCGCGCTTCGCTGACGAAGCGCGCCGCGACCTCGACGTTCTCACGCAAGTGATGGTGAATCACTTTGACGGCGACCTCGCGGCCGAGGCGGCGATCGCGAGCGCGGTACACGGTGGCCATGCCACCGTGGCCAATTTCCGCGATGAGCTCGTACTTCTCCAGCTCGGGGCTACGCCCGGAGAGCGCTGTTAACAGGGCCCCCTCCGTCGCCCCTCGTGCTTCACGGCAGCTGCTCCACTCGCACCGCGTTGGTCGCGCCGCGCACGCCAACACGCGCGCCGTACACCATCACGTAGCGATCCCCCGACTTGACCAAGCCGTTGTCCGCCAAGATTTGACTGGTGTTCTGCACCTGGTCTTCCAAATTCGCCGCGCCCCCGACGAGTGTGCGCGGCGACACGCCCCAATACAAGGCCAACCGGCGGAGCGTGCGGTCATCGGTCGAAAACGCCAAGATCGGCGCGCTGGGACGAGCTTTCGAGACCAGCCGCGCAGTCAGCCCGGATTCGGTGAGGGTCACGATTAGCTTGGCCCCGACCTCGCGTGCGATGGCACAGGCGGCGTGGGCGATCGAATCAGGTGTCGTGTGGTCCGGGTCGGAAGCGGTCGGCGCGAAGAAGCGGCTGCCCTCGGCTTGACGAATGATGCGATCCATCATGCGCACGGCTTGGATCGGGAACTTGCCGCTCGCGCTCTCGGCTGAAAGCATGACCGCGTCCGCGTTGCCGAAGACGGCGTGCGCCACGTCACTCGCCTCCGCGCGCGTGGGGCGCGGCGAGTCGACCATCGACTGCAGCATCTCGGTGGCGACGATCACGGGCTTGCGATGAATGCGACAGGTGCCGATGATTTGCTTTTGGATCACGGGCACCGTCTCCGGCGGGAGTTCCACCCCCAAGTCACCGCGCGCAACCATCGCCGCGTCGGCCGCACGCACGATAGAGTCCAAGCGCTCGACCGCGGAGGGCGTCTCGATCTTGGCGATGATCGGCGTGGGGCGACCTTTGCGCTCGCAAATCTCGCGCAGCTCTTGGATTTCCTCCGCGCGCCGCACGAACGACAGGGCGATGTAGTCGACGCCCAGTTCGAGCCCGAAATCCAAGTCTTTTTTGTCTTTCTCGGTCAGCGCGGCGAGCCGTAGCCCCGAGGAGGGCAAATTCACACCCATACGCGGTCGCATCGGCCCGCCGTGCTCGACGCGACACTCGACTCGGTCACCCCGGATCGAGAGCACGCGCAGTTCGACCTGGCCATCCGAAAGCAAAATGCGGTCGTCGACGCGCACGTCGTCTTTGAGTGGGGGGTAATCGATCGAGATCGTATGCTCGTCACCCGTGTCACCCGCGATCAGATCGACCGTGTCGCCGTTGTTGAGAACCGCGGGGCCGATTTTGCCGGTGCGAATTTTTGGACCACACAGATCTTGCAGCAGCGCCACCGACTTGCCGAGGGCGAGACTCTCTGCCCGCACCATCTCGACCATGTGCGCGTGATCGGCGTGCGTGCCGTGGGAAAAGTTGAGGCGCGCGACATCCATGCCGGCTTCGATCAGACCGCGGATGCCGTCGCGGCTGTTGACGGCGGGCCCGAGTGTACAAACGATTTTGGCACGACGAGCGATCATTGATCCGTTCAATCCGTCTGCTTGGCTTGGGGGGCTCTGGCGAGGCCGCGTGGCTTTTTCGAGGCCGCGAGCATGCCACAGGCCGCGCCCGCTGGGGTAGCCGACTCGCGCCCGGATCGCCAGATCAGCCGGGCGCCGCCCGAGTGCCATGCCCGGCTCGAATGCGGCGTTTGCACCGGGGAACCACGCTGGTAAGGACCTGCCGATGCACGGTTTTCGACGCAATGCGCAAGGACGAGCTTGCTTGGGCGAGGCGCCCCTCTCCGAACTCCTCAGCCAATCCGGGTTGGAAACGCCCGCTTACTTCTATGACCTGGACGCGATCGCCCATGAAGCGCGCGCCCTAATCGCGGGCTACGGCAACGCGCGCCACGTGATCGCCTATGCCGTCAAGGCGAATTCGGCCGGATCGGTCGTCCGTACCCTGGCCGCAGAAGGCACCGGCGCCGACGTCGTCTCCGCGGCGGAGCTGGAAGTCGCGGTCGCCTGCGGCATCCCCGCCGAGAAGATCGTGATGAGCGGGGTGGCCAAGAAGGACAGCGAGCTGGACTTCGCGATTTCGTCACGCTTGCTCGCCATCCAAGCCGAGAGCGTAGAGGAAGTGTTTCGAATTGCAGCGCGCGCGCGCGCGCTCGGTCGCCAGGCGCGCGTGGCCTTTCGGCTCAATCCCGGCGTGGAGATCGACTCTCACGCCCACATCTCGACCGGTCACGACAAGGCCAAATTCGGAATCGCGCGGGCGGACGTCGGCCGCGCCTTCGAGGTCGTGGACGCCGCCGGTGACGCGCTCGTGGCGGTCGGTTTGTCGACTCATATCGGCTCGATGTTGGGCGAAGTCGCGCCCTACCTGCAATCGGCGCGGCACGTGTGCGAAGTCGCACGGGCGCGCCGGACCGATCATGCGGGGCTCGAATACGTCAACTTCGGCGGCGGCTTCGGTATCGATTACGGGACGGGACAAGCTGCGGCGCCGGCAGACTTCGGCCGCGCCGCGGTCGAGCTGCTGAAGACCGAGGGCTTGTCGGACTTGATGCTGGTAGCGGAGCCCGGGCGCTCGATGGTCGGCTCGCACGGCGTGCTCGTGGCTCGTGTCGTGCAAAGCAAGGTCAGCGCCGGTCACGCCTGGCTGATGATCGACGCCGGCATGAACGACCTACTCCGCCCTGCCCTGTACGGGGCCAAGCACCGCATCGAGCCGCTCGAGAGCGAGCCCACGCTGCCCGAGTGGCGCGTGGTCGGCCCGGTGTGCGAGAGCTCGGACGATTTCGGCGCCCATCCCATCGGCCCCGAACCCCCCGAGCTCGTAGCGATCCGCGACGCGGGCGCCTACTCCTTCACCATGGCCAGCGAATACAACGGACGTGCGCTCGCCGGCGAGGTGTTCGTCAAGAACGGCATGATCCTCGGTACGAGCCCGAGCCCGGGCGCCGCCGCTTGGATCAAACGTCGGCTACAAGCCTGAGCCCCGACTGAACGGCGTGGTCGCAAAGCCATGCCAGCTGAGCGCGACGATCACCGCTTCCTCGCGCTCGGCCGAGTCCGGAAAGCGCAGCGCGCCGCGGGCCTCGAGCCACGGCCCTGCCGCGCTCGAAACGAGCGGAAAGCCAAAGCCCAACTGCACATCGAAGCCGCGGCTCGCCTCCAACGCGTGGCGCGCACGCTGCGCCCAGAACGCTCCTAGCGATAGGGACAGGGAATCGAGCGTGAGGTCGAGGAAGCCTGGGCCCGTCTCGAAACCCTTGGCCCAGCGGGGCACGAACAACGGGCGCAGGTCGACTCCCAAACCGAACAACGAAGGGGCCGAGTCATCACCCGCCTTGATGCGGCCCGAGGCGTACACCCCGGCGATCGAGAAGTAGTGCGCGCTGGCTCTCAGGGCAGGCGCGACTCGACCTGCGGAGCCGAACTCGGCGCCCAGCGCGAGTCCGAGGTCGAGGTCGCCGTCGAAGCGGTCGTACACACCGTCGGCCGAGCGCGTCTTGGCCGCACGCTCGGCGCAGGCGGAGCGCGCCGTGAGCAAAGACAACCCGAGCAGCGCCGCGCTCAGCGCGGTTCGGACCTGGAAACTCGCAGGGGTCACTCGTGCTCTCCCTCAATCCGCGGCCAATCGGGCAATGATCTCTTGGCGCAGCTCGGGCGCGAAGATCAGGCGGATGCGTGACATTTTTTCGCCCCGCAACCGGCCCAACAAGAACGAGACGTCAGCCAGTGCGCGAGTTTGCCCGCCCGGGAATACCACCGTGAGCGGGTCGTGAATATCATCGAAAGCGGTCGTCGATGCGGCGTCCAGGCCCACGTAAATCTGCGGGTCGAGGCCCGCCTTTTGCGCGACGTCGCGCGCGATGTCGAGCGCCCAGACGCGCGCGTCGGGTGTGGCTCGCTCGTCGAAGAGTTCGTACGTCTTGAACAATTTGCGTGCATGAAATCGCTTGCACAGATCGGCCAGAATTGGATTCTTGGTGTGACGCCAAGCGCTCAACGCGACCCACAGTGATGCGTCGTCGAGCTCCAAGTAGTCGGCGAGCTCTGCATCACCGCCCTGCGCGAGAGAAACGATCGCGGTCGGCGTCGACGGCAAACGGTCGCCATTGGCCAGCATCTTGGCGACCTCGTTGAAGATGCGTCCGAGCATCCACTCACTGGCGCGTTCGGTCTTGTGGAAATAAACCTGTTGGAACATGAACAGCCGTGCGAGCACGAACGACTCGATGGCGGGAATGCCCTTCGCACCGTCGATCGCCAGCGGCGGCGCGTGGCCCCCTTCGGCTACGCCGAAGCACAAGCTTCGCAGCAGCCAATCGAGGTCGAACGAGCCGTAACTCACGCCCGTCGCGTGCGCGTCGCGGAGCAGGTAGTCGCAGCGGTCGACATCGAACGTGCCGCTCACGGCACGCGCCAAGAACGTGAGTTCATGACGGCCGTGCACCAGGTCGACGACTCGTTCCGGTAGCCCTGGATCGAAACGCTGCAGCACCGCGTGCACCTCGGTGCTCGGGTCGAGCACGATGCGCGTCGTCCAATCCTCGTGCTTCTTCGAGTCCGGCAGCGCTTGCTCGAACAAGTGCGAAAAGGGACCGTGCCCCACGTCGTGCAGGAGCGAAGCCGCGAGCGCATCGCGCGCGCGCTCCGTGGTCAGGCGCTGCCAAAACGGTAGATCGTCATGGAGTCCGCGCAGCCGCCGAATCAAGCGAGTCATCACGCACGCCGCGCCGATGGCGTGGGCGAAGCGCGTGTGGTCCGCGCCCGGGTACGCGAGTGACGCGAGCCCGGTTTGTCGAATCCGTCTCAGCCGCTGCACCTCCGCAGTTTCGAGAAGCGCAGGGACGATGGCTTCCTCGGGCGTCTCGAAAGAGACGAGGCCGTGGACGGGGTCTCGCAAAATCATGGGCAGCGCACTCTACCAAGATTGGACCGAGCGCCTCCGGTTCCGGGCCTACCAGCCGCAAATGCCGGGCAATTCTCAGCTATTGCCGCGTGTCCGGATTCGAATCCGCCCGCGCGAGCCCTAAACGGAGCGAAGCGAGCGCCCCGAGCGCCCCCGAGCGAGGCGAGCGAGGCGAGCGCGGCGAGCGAGACAGCCCGTCGAGCCCAGCGCGGAGTCCTACTGCGTCATGAGGAGCGCGCCGCGCCGCATGAGGTCGCAAAATAAACCCCGCGCGTCGCAAGTGGTGCTGGACACCTTTGGAAAAATTGTAGAGAACTATTTGTGAGATCGCGGGGCAGCGCGCCTTCGCGGCCATGATACGGGGGACATGACGTGGTAAGGATTGTGTGGAGGGGGCGTCTTTGAGGGAGACGACAGGGGAGTGGTTTCCAAAGCGAGCTCGAAACAATTGTCAAAAGCCGAAAAACCGTGCGTGCGTGCCTGGACAGCAGGCGTATTTCGCGGTCTGCTAGTGAGATCCGATGCCCTCTCGTAAAGACCAGGAGTCCGAAAGCGCGGGGGCGATCCGCCTGGTGGATGTGCTTCGGCAGCTGCCAGAGCGAGAACTCGGCTCGCTGATCGCGCGGCTCAAAATCCGGATCGACGAAGCCAAGCGCATCGACGTGCCCTCACAAGTCGCGCGCATGCTGCTGCAATTGCCCGAAATGCGTGACGCCGGCATCCTGCCCGGTCCAACTCGCGAACTCCTGTACCGGGTGGCGGAGGCGCGGGGCGTGCTGTTCGCGCAGACCCTGCCGCCCGCGGTCGAGCCGCTCGTCGCCCGAGGGATCGTCTTCATTCGCGGTCGAGACAAGGGCGTGGAGCTCTTGCTGCCAATCGCGCACATGGTCCAGCTCCGTACCTGGGAGGGTGAAGATCCGAGAGGTGCCCGCGCGCTCCTCGCGCAATTGCATCCGGACGTCGCGAGCAGCATCGCGAGTCACTATTTGGGTCGCCCCGCAACTCCTCCCGTCGCGCTGTGCCTCGAGCCGGCCTGGGAAGTGTTTGCCGATCAGAAACGCCTCGAGCGTGAGGTGGAGGAGCTTGCACCGCTCGAACGTAAACTGTTGAACGCGATCGAGAAGGTCGGTGGTGAAGTCGACACGGAAGAGCTGCTCGATCTCGAGCGCGAACCGATGCGCTTGCGCGGCGCAACGGGCGCCACGCCCTCGCGTCGAGGCGTCGGTTTTGCGCTCGAGCGCCGCGGCTTCTTGGTGCCCGTGCACCCCAATCGCCACGTGATTCCGAGTGAGGTCGTGGCCATCGTCGGCACCCAGCGCCGCGTCGAACGCGAGCTGCAACGGCGTGAGATTCGCAGCTTCGTGCTGGCCGAGGATCATGCGCCGCGCCGTGCGCGTTTCGCGGAAGATCCCGCGCCCATCGCCCTGGCCATGGCCCTTGCAGTGCGCGACCCGTCTGTCGAAGTGCGCGCCGGCGTGGGGACGCCGCGTTCTTTGATCACTAAGTTTGCCGCGCGTTTCGGGCGCGAGCCAGAGGTAGTGGCGCTCGTTGCCTCGCTCAGCCGGGCGATTGGCTTATGGGATCCCTCCGCGGTGAGCACCGCCTCGCCGCCCGGCTCGCACAGCGTGGGCGAACTCGGCCGCGCGCTGTTCGACGCATGGCGTCGCGGCGGCGCCTGGGACGAAGCGCGCCCAGATGGTGAAGCACTACGCGTCACCGCTGACGCGCGCGAAACCAGCGCCGTCGGCGTGGTTCGTGAGCTGGTGCTCGAAGCCCTGCAAGAGCTAGGTGACGGCCGCTGGGCCCCTTGGGAGGCGATCGCCGCTTACGTGCGTTCGGACGCCCGCGCGCCAGGCGTTGCCCGCTTGATCGAGCGTTGGGCACAACGCGCCGGTGTCGAACCGATGACCCCGGCCGAGGTCGCACGCCGGATCGCGCTGGAAACGCTGCACGTGCTCGGCATCGTCGATCTGGGTGATCCGGAGACCGACGACATCGAATCGATCGGTCCCACCTTGCGCATCACGCCGCGAGGCCGCGCGTTCCTGGCGGATGCAGCGCCCGAGTCGCGAGCTCCCGCGAGCAACCAAGCGAGCCGCTTCTTGGACACTCAGGCGCTACGGGTGGGACCCGCCGCTAGCGTGGGCAACGTGATCTCGCTCGCCCCGTTCGTCGAGATTGGTGGAGTCACCGGCGCCGCGCTCGACATTCTGATCACGCCGCAGGCCCTGTCCCACGCGCTGAGCGCCGGCTTCGATGGCGAGGTCATGCGCGCTCGGCTAGAGCTCCTGGCCCCCCTACCCGACCCGATCGCCCGGACGTTGACCCAGGCCAGCACGGTCATCGGTCGCGCCGAGTTCGTGATGACCCAGGGCTTCTTATGGGTCGAAGACCCGGAGGTGCGTGAGCTCTTGCGCACCCGCCGGCAAAGCGCTGATCTATTCGTCGATCCGTCGCCGCCCGCAGGCCTGCTGTTAGCCGTCGGTGTCGACCTCGAGCGCGTGGCACGTCGCTGCCGCGCCTTGGGCGTAGAAGTGTTGGTCGACGGCGAAGTGTATAGAACTCGCTCCATTCCACCGGGCCGCGGCAGCGGTGCTCGTCGGGTGGATTCCGCGGGCTCGATCGCGGCGGTGCGCGCTCCATCGACGGGCACCATGCCCGCGGCGCGCGCTTCCTCTCGCCCGCCCTCGGGTCGTCAGCCGGCGTCGCGCTCGACGCCGCCCCCCGCCAAACGCGGCAACGGCGCTTAGCCGGCGCGTCGAGTCCGAAAACGGTCGTTCTGCGTCAGGCGCTATCAGCTTCAGCGTGAAGCCGCCCGCGCCCAGGAGCGCGAGCGGCCGTCTTTCGATCAGCGCGACGGTTCAGCGGAAGATTTCCGACTTGAGCGCGAACACGCCACTGATTGCGATGCGGTCCGTGCGCTCGATGCCGCGCGCAACCTCCACGCGGTCGCCGTCTTGTGCGCCCAGAACTACCGCGCGCGGTTCGACCGAGTGGTCGTCACCGTGAGCGACGAACACGGTGGGCTTGCCGTCGACACTGGTGACCGCAGACAGCGGGATCGAGATCGCGCCGGACACCGGGGCCGACGTGTGAATGGCGGCGGACACCGATTGGCCGGGGCGTAGGCGTGACTCGGGGTGCTCGACGACGATGCGGACGGGCGCGGTGCGGGTAGCGAGGTCGATCACATCGCCCACGTAAGCCACGATGCCGTGTACGGGCGCCTCGCCCGCCGTGGTGGACGCGACGTCGACAGCATCACCATTGCGGATCGCGCTCAGTTGGCCTTCGAACACGGCCAATTCGACCCACACGCGGTCTAGGTCCGCGACGCGGAAGGCGGTCAGGGTTGCTTCCACGGATTGCCCGCGGCTCACGTTGCGCTCCACGACCCGGCCCGCGATCGGCGAGGTCAATCGCAGCACACCCGCCGCGCCGTCGAGTGAACCGCCGAGCGCGCGCACGCGCTGTTCGGCCGCGGCGAGATCCGCGCGCGCCGACACGGCTTGGGCTTTCGCAAGCTCGGCGTCACGGTGAGCCGAGACTTTGGCCTCGGCCAGTTCGGCTTCGCGCTTCTCGTTGGTCGTGGCCGCCTCGGCATGGGCCCGCGCGGCGAGTACGGACGCTTGCGCAGTGCCTAGATCCGCGCTCTCGATCTCGGCCAACAAGTCGCCGGGCTTCACGACGTCGCCCTCGATCTTGTACAGCTTGCTGACGCGACCGGAAATGCGCGACCCGATCGCCGCGACGCGATCCGGATCGAACGTGACGGTGCCCGTCACGTTGATCATCGGTTTTAGGCTGCCTTCGGCCGCCGCCGCGAATTCGATCTTTTGGCGCTTGGCGAATTCGGGCGAATAGCGAATCCACTTGCCGTCCATGTACGGCACGTCGCGCTTGTCCGCTTTGGGGTTGGCATTGGCCTTGGGCTCCGTATGCGTGAAGTAAATCACGGCGGCGCCAGTCAGGCCGATTCCGAACGCAATCACACTCAACCGTTGCACTAGCTTTTTCATGATTTTACTTCTCCACCGACGGCGCGCTCGAGCTCGATGCGCGCGACCCATGCCGCTTCGATGGCGTCGATGCGACTCGCTCGAACTCTGAGCGAATCACGCGCCGCGGCCAGCAAACGAAAAACGTCGAAGCGGCCAGCTTGAAAGCCCGCCTCGGCATACGAAAGAGTGCGCTCGGCAGCCGGCACGGCCTGCGAGCTGAGCCGATCGAGCTCACGACGGCTCGATTCGTAGCTGTTCAAGGCAGCGACTACGGCGCGGGTCAAGAGCCGCGCTTGCAGATCCAAATCTGCTTCCGCGCTTTCGCGAGCCCGCGCCGATTGCGCGCGCAGGCCTTGATTGCGCTGTGCGACCGGCAGTTCGACGATCAAGCCTAGCACGCCATAGGTCGGCGAAAGCGGAGCGGCGTCGACACCGGCGTAGAAGCCGACTTTGGGGAACAATTCCGCGCGCAGGCGCTCTTCGGTCGCGCCCCACAGGGCGACGCGCGCTTGAATCGCTTTCAATTCCGGGTGCGTGGTCAGCGCGCGCTGCAGCAAGCCATTGAGTTCACCGACCTGCGGCAAATCGATTACCGAGCTGGTCAGCGTGAGCGGCACATCCGACTGAATGTCGAGTGCATCACGCAAATCCATCTGCCCGGTGGCTTGGTCGCGCTCGAAGGCCATGCGCGCGGCCTCCAGCTCGGCGACCTGCAACTGAGCCTGCGCATTGTCGAGCTCGGAGCCGGCACCCGCATTGACACGACGCCCGGTCGCATCGAGCACTCGGCGCGCAACCACGAGGGCCGCGTCGGCCTCGATGATGCGTAGCTCCGCGATCTGCGCGCTGACGTAGCTGCTCAGCGCACGCACGCGGGCGGAAGTGCGAGACATCGCCAACTCGGCCTGAGCGACCGCCGAGTAGCGCGCTGCTTCGCGTACGCGAGCTCGGGGCGCGCCGCCAACTTCGAACAAGAAGTCCAAATTGGCGCCGTAGCCCACACGACCGGACCCGCCACTCAGTAGCGGCCGGACATCCGCCGTGAGGCGTGGGTTGTAGGGCATGACGATGCCCGCGCCAATTCGGCGGGCGTCGGCTTCGCGCGCCGCGAAGCGCGAGCGTGTGACTTCGGGCCCTGCGGCTTTGGCACGATCCAAAGCGTCAGCCAGTGACAGTGACAGTGGAACAGCGGCGTAAGCTTGACGCGGCGCAGCACCGGTCGAAACGGCTGCGGACGCGATACATAGAAGAGACGCGAGGGCGCTCTTGAAACGAGACTTCAAGGGAGAGCCTCCGAGGAAAACAGGTTGGGCGACGGAATGTTGCGCGCCGTTCGGTTACGGAACGGCCGCGCCAGCGTTGCGGGAAGTGTCAACGGCCAGGGCGCTGCATTTGTTGCAAAGCGCGGACCACGGCTGAGAGCAACCTCGCGAGTCCTGCGGCTCCAAGAGCGGCGAACTCGCGAGTGAACCCCATTACTCAGCTCGTGAGGCGCGGAGGTCTGTCGAGGATCGGCGCGTGGCTCGGCAAAGCCCGTGAGCCCGCCAAAGCGCCACACTCTGGACCGGCGAGCTTACCGTGGGTCAACACGCGGATGCGCGGCTCGGTCGGGGCAAGCACGGCGTCCGAGCCGTCCTCCGCGTCGTCGATGGCGACGGGAGCCAGTGTGTCGTCGCCTCGAGGTTGGTCGGAAGCCGGACAAATTTCAGCGACACCCACCCCCGGCAGCGCGGCGCAGGCCGCCACCAACGGAAAACCGCCCAAGCAACGCACCGTTACGACGAAAAACGCCGAAAACAGGGCAAAAAAGCGGAGCGCACGGGTCACTGCCCACATGTCGTGCCGCGGAGCGCCGGCCTTGTCAAGCGTGGGGCGTGATTGCAACGGCTCAGCCAACGATGGGTCGCAGCCCCGACTCAGAGTGGGACTCCAAAAGGTGCTGGGCAATCGCACTCCGCTCACGGTCCAGGAAATCAGCCACGGCGGCGGTCAGGCGGCGGTCATGGAAAGTGTGCGCGCTGAAAGTGCGAGCTGGTTCGAAGCCGCGCGCGAGCTTGTGCTCGCCGCCCGCCCCCGGCTCGAAGAGCTCGAGCCCGCGCTCGATGCACTCTTCGATCCCTCGATAAAAGCAGACGTTGAAGTGCATGAACGGGCGCTCCTCGAGCGCGCCCCAGTAGCGCCCGTACAGCGCGCGTTTGCCGAGCAGATTGAACGCGCCGGCGATCGGCTTTTTGGAGCCGGCATCACTGGCAACGACGACGTGCAGGTGCTCGGGCATGGTCTGACACACTTGTTCGAAGAACGCGCGGTTCAAGTATTGCTTCCCGTAGAAAAACTTTTCCACGGTGGAACGGTAGAAGTCGAAAATGAAATCTACGCGTTCCGGGCGCAGGAGCTCGCCGGTGAGCACCGTGAGCTCGACCTGGCGATCGCGCATCTCGCGCATTTCACGGCGGATTTGGTTGCGGCGCTTGGAGTTGAAGCGCGCCAAAAAGTCGTCGAAAGTGCGGTAGCCCGCATTACGCCAATGGTACTGAACGCCATGGCGCGGCAAGTAGCCCGCCGCCTCGAACTGCTCTGCCTGGGCCTGCTCGGGAAACAACACATGACAGCTGGAGGCGCCGACCCGCTCCGCGACTTGGGGCAGAGCCGCGGCAAAGCCGTTCAAGATCGCGTTCGCATTCGTGCCCGCCTTGATCAGTACACGCGGGCCGGTGGCGGGCGTAAAGGGCACTGCCACGATCAGCTTGGGGTAGTAGTCGATGCGCAGATTACCCTGCGCGTAGCGCGCGAAGGAATGATCGAACACGAACTCGCCCTCGCTGTTGCCCTTGACGTAGCAGGGCGCCACGGCGACGAGCTCGCCCGCCGAGTACGCCGCCAGGTGCATCGCCAACCAGCCCCGCGCCGGATCGATGCAGCCCGTGTCTTCGAGCGCCGACAGCCACTCGTAGCGAAGGAAGGGCACGCAATCTTCACCCGCGAGCGCACGCCAAGCATTGGCGCCGATGCTCGAGATGCGCTCGTGTGTGCGAAATTCCAGATCGGCGATGGGCTCACGAGAAGGCACGGGCGGAGGCAGCTTAACCCCGATTGACGGCCAGCGCTCTCGGCTACAAGAACTTTCGCAAGCGATAGGCGATCCATTCCAGGAGCCTTTGGCCAAGCGGACGAAATCGAAAGTCGACCAGCGAGACTTCACGACACAGTTCGAAGTCTTCCAGAAACGAGGCTTCCAGGCGGCTGGCGAAGCTCGCGTCGAGCACGCTGACGTTCACTTCCAAGTTCATACGCAACGACATGTAGTCGAAGTTGAACGTGCCAATCGTGCTCCACAGGCCGTCAATCACCGCCGTCTTCGCGTGCAGCACGCTCTCGTCCCATTCGAAGATGCGCACGCCCGCCCGCAGTAGCCTCCCCCAGACGGCGCGGCTCGCGTGGCGCACGATATCGACATCACTCTGCCCGGGCACGATGATGCGCACGTCCACGCCGCGGCGCGCGGCCAGCGCCAGCGCGCGCAGCACCCGTCGGTCCGGCACGAAGTACGAGTTGGCGATGAACACTCGCCGCTCGGCGCGGCGCACGTAGTGCAAGTAAGCGCGAGAAATCTGCCGCTGCGTGCGCAGAAAGCGCTGACCCAAAACACGAATCGCGGGCGAGCGACTGCGGCGCGAGCTCTCGGGCGCAGGCGGTCGCGCCAATGCATCGGTCAGCCGCAGGGGCCGCCCGCGTAGGCGCGCCCAGACCAGCGCAAAGCAATCGCTCAAGCCGGCCACCGCAGGGCCGTCGATGCGCACCATGTCGTCGCGCCAGCCCGCGCCGCCGTCGTCGAGCGGCAGCCAATAGTCGGCAATGTTGATGCCGCCCGTGAAACCGGTCTTGCCATCGACCACGAGGATCTTCCGATGATCACGGCGGCTCAGCCTAGACAGCCGAAAACGGCGCTTCCACGGCGCAATCGGGTTGAACTCGATCACGTGCGCGCCCGCGCGCTCGAGCTCCTCGAACATGTCGTCGCTCGCGCCGACCGAGCCCACGGCGTCGAAGATAATCGACACCTCGACGCCGCGTTGCGCGGCCTCGACTAGCGCGGCCGCGAATTTTCGGCCGATCACATCCGATCCGAACCAGTACATCTCGAGCAAAATCTGTTGCTCGGCCGAAGCGATCGCGGCAAGCATCTCCGGGTACGCGGCCGAACCGTTGCGCAGCAAGCGCACGTGGTTGCCCTCCACGAAATGTCTGCTGGCATCTTGAACGGCCGTTGGTTCCGAATTCGTCACGCGGGCGGAGCCTAACCCGCGCCGCCGGAGGTAGCTGCGACGCAAAAATGCGACCCGGCGATCGAGCCCACAAATCGGGGCAAAACACCCCAGGATTTTCTACGCGCCGCTAAATTCGATTGCTATGCTGAGTGCGATGCCGACGCGCGTTCTTGGTCTTGCTCCGAGCTTCCTCGCCTGTAGTGCCCTCATGCTCGGCGTCTTGCCGGGCCTCGGCTGCGAAAGTAGCCGCTCGCAAACCAGCTATCCCGCGCAATACCCCGCGCCGGTCGCGACGGCGCCGACCAGTCCCCTCCCAGCCGGGCAGTCCGCTCCCTTGCCCGCGCCCGGCGTTTCGGTGCTGCCGGTCGTGAACGACCCCATCAACGCGGTCGACGTCACGTTCCTACGCGGTCAAGCGCAGTCCTTGTTGAACGAACTGGTCGCCACCCTCCCCGCCACTCAGCAACAACGGGTCGCGGGCATTCCGCTGGTCGTCGACAACACCCCCGGCGAAGTGAACGCCTTTGCCATGTGCACCTCGGGCGGTCACGCGGCCATGGCCATCACCGACGGCCTGCTCGACATCGAAGCACACTTGGCCCAGGCGCGTGCCACGGACGAACTCTTCGGCACTCACAAGGTGACCGACTACATCCAGCTGATCGTGCGCCAACAGCGGGCCAAACAGCCAATCGTGCAACCGCCGGCCGGCTTCTTCGACCCCTCTCAACATGTAGATGGGCGCAAGGTGATGCGGCAACATCAGTTGCTAGAAGAGCAAATCGGCTTCGTACTGGGCCATGAGTTGGCGCACCACTACCTCGGGCATTTACCGTGCACCTCGGCCGGTCAATTGCCACTCGCCGAACTCGGGCAGGCCTTGTCCGGAACCGTACCCCTGTTCAATCAGCCAAACGAGATCGCCGCCGACGCTTCCGGGACGAACACGCTAATGACGATGGGCTTTCGACGTACCGGCTATCACTTGACCGAGGGCGGCGCGCTGATCACCATGCAGTTTTTCGCCGGCCTCGAGCAATTCAGCGCCTCGAGCCTACTGTTCGCCTTTCAAAATTCGCATCCGCCCGCGGTGATTCGCGGCCCAATCATCCAGCAGACGGTCGCCGCGTGGAAGATGACGGGCGGCCGCGGCTTGCCCTATCTGTTCTAAAAGTCGAAACTCGCGCCCGGGGCCGACCGATGAGCCTCGCACCGGGACACGCGAGCGATGAGCGACAAGAGCGAACAAGCCACGCCCAAGCGGCTGGCCAAGGCCCGCCGCGAGGGGGATAGCCCGGTTTCGGCGGCGCTCTCCCAAAGCGTGGGCTTCGTCGCCGCACTATCCGTGGTTTCAGGGGTCATCTCGCTCGCCACGGAGCAGGCAAGTGCGTTGCTCACCGCCGCCCTGCACCACCCGAGCGAACCCGCATCTGCGGGTGTCATCGCCCGCGTCGTGCTCACCATCACTCTGCCGTTGGTGGCCGTCGCGGCGGTGGCCAGCGCCGCCGCAAGCTTCGTGCAAACGGGCGGTGCCTTCAGCGCGAGCAAGCTGGCCCCCAGCCTGGACAAGCTGAATCCGTTCACCGGCATCAAGAACTTGTTGTCCTGGCAGCGCGTGGTCGGCGTTGCACGAGCGCTGGTCGCGGCCGCACTCGTCAGCTATTTCGCGCTGCGCCAGCTGCAGCATTCCGCGCCTGACTTCGCGGCCGCCATCGGCAATGCACGCGCGGCCGCCACCCTCGCCCGAACGTTGGCGAGCAAGGTCGCATGGTTTGCGGCTGCGGTGGGCATTTCACTCGGTTTGCTCGACCTCTTGCTCACCCGACGCGCGTGGTTTCAACGCCACCGCATGAGCAAAGACGAGGTCAAGCGCGAGCATCGCGAGTCCGAGGGCGATCCCGCGCTGAAAGCCGCGCGTCGCCGCGCACACCAAGAAGCCCTCACCGGCGCCACTCTCGGCGCCCTGAAAACCGCCAGCGTGGTGATCGTGAATCCAACCCATTTGGCCATCGCCCTCAGGTACGGTGAAGAAGAAGGCGAACACGCGCCGTCCGTCGTGGCCCAAGGCCAGGGCGAGATGGCAAAGCTAATCGTCGAAGCCGCGCGCGCGTACGGCGTGCCTATCGTGCGTGACGTACCCGTGGCCCGAGCCCTGAACGAGCTCGAAATCGGCGACGAGATCCCCGAGTCCCTGTACGAGGCAGTGGCGGAAATTCTCCGTGAAATTTGGCAGGCCGAAGCGAAGCCCACGCCCTGACAACGATTCTCCCGGCCAGCACGGCGAGTTCGGCTATATTACTCGGCATGGTGGGTATTTCGTTGCGCGTGCTCAGGGCTTCGAGTGTGTTGTCGTTGGTGCTACTCGCCGCTTGCGGCGGTCGTACTACCGGGCTCCAAGCGGGTGACTCCGATTTCGACCCGAGCCTTCCGAGTGACGGCGGCTCGAGCGGCAACCCGGGCAGCGCCGGCACGTCGGGTTCCGCGAGCGGTGGCAACGCTGGGACGCCAGGCACGGGCACGGGCGGCGTTACCGGCACTGGAGGCAGCTCGGGCAGCCCACCGTCTGGCGGGGCAGCCCAAGGCGGCTCGTCTGGGTTGGGCACTATCGAGCAAGAATGCCATGACTATTGCGATACGGCGACTGCCGCCCTTTGCGGGTACGCGCGCGCGTCCCGCGAGTGCAATGCAACGTGCACCCAGCAGCTGTACCTGCACGGCCCGGTCTGTCAGAGGCTCGCGATCCAAATGGTCGACTGCATCACGAACTCGTATCGGACCCATGATAACTGCGAGATTGAAGAGTGTTCGGCATTGTCGAATGCCTACCTGCAGTGCATCGCGTCGCCGCCGCCGCCGCCCGCCCCGGGCCCGGTGCCAACGCCCGTTCCGACCACTTGCTCGACTTCCAGCAGTAGCGGCCCGAGCGTTTGCTCCCTAGACATGAAGTGCAATGACGGCACGTACTACAACGTCAACTGCAACCAGGGCGGCCCTGATTTCAGCTCGTGTACCTGCAAGTCGACGAACGGCAATAGCGGGGGCGCGGGCGTGTTCACCCTGAACGAGAGCGTAGGTTTCGCGTGCTTCGACGGCCTCTCGGTGTGTGGGTTTCCCGAGCCCGGCCTGAAGTAGCCGCCGGCGGGCGTGCAGCATCGGACACTCGTCGGAAACCAGCGCGTGAAGCAGCGGGCGTAGTCTGCTCCCGAGTAGCTCGGCGCATCGGCCGACCTGCAACGCTGGGTGCGACGGAAATAAGGAGCGTTCACGATGGCATGGCGTCAACGCGTGGTCGTGGTCGGAGCCGGGTTCGGTGGAATCGCGGTGGCCCGCGCATTGCGCAAAGAGCGTTTCGATGTGCTGCTCATCGATCGCAACAACCACCACGTGTTTCAGCCGCTCTTGTACCAAGTTGCAACGTGCGCCCTCTCGCCTTCGGAAATTGCGTTTCCGATCCGCTCGATCTTTGCCTCGCAGAAAAACGTCGAGGTGCTCTTTTCGGAGGTGCAGAGCATCAACCTCAAAGGCCGGCGCATCGAGACTTCCACCGGGCCCATCGACTATCACTTTTTGGTCGTGGCCGCCGGCGCCCGCAACAACCACTTCGGCCACGATGACTGGGCGGAGATTGCCACTGGTCTGAAGTCGCTCGACGACGCGCTGGAGATCCGCCGCCGCGTGTTGGTCGCGCTCGAGGTCGCCGAGCAAGAGACGGCCGACCTGCGGCGACGCGAGCTACTCACCTTCTGCGTGATCGGCGGGGGCCCTACCGGCGTGGAAATGGCGGGCGCGCTCAGTGAGTTGTCCCGCACCCTCGTCGGGCGTGATTTTCGTCACATTCGCCCCGAAGAAATCACGGTCATCTTGCTCGAAGGCGGGCCGTCGGTGCTGAGTACTTTCAGCGAAGTCTCCCGGACACGCGCCGCAAAACAGCTCAAAGCGCTGGGCGTCGAGGTGCAGACCAACGCCAAGGTGACGGCCATCGAACACAATTCGGTGACCATCATGCGTGCCGATGGCAGCCCGCAAATCATCCCCGCCGCCAACGTGGTCTGGGGCGCCGGCGTACGCGCTTCGGCCCTGACGGCCACGCTCGGCGTGCCGCTCGACCGCGGTGGCCGCATCATCGTCGACCGCTCACTCAATGTGCCCGGCTACGACGAAGTGTTCGCCATCGGCGACCTAGCTGCGTGCACCAATCCCGACGGCACGCCCGTGCCCGGCGTCGCCCCCGCCGCCGCGCAAGCTGGGCGCTTCGTCGCAGAGCAAATCGTCCGCCGCACCAGCGGCTTACCCACCGCCGAGTTCCGTTACGTGAACAAGGGGAACCTAGCCACGATTGGCCGCAGCGCCGCAGTGGCCGAACTCGGCGGCGCCAAACTGTCCGGCTTCGTGGCTTGGGTGCTCTGGCTCGCGGTTCACATCGCGTTCCTCATCGGCTTCCGCAATCGCTACATCGTGCTCTTCCAGTGGGTTTGGCATTACTTCACCAACCAAGGCGGCGCGCGCTTGATCACGGGCACGCGCAACCCTCATTCCGGCTGGCCGTCGCAGCCCCGCCGTCTGGCCAAGACCATGTCGAGTCGGGCTCCGGCGCTCGATGCTTGATCGACCTCGCTCGCACGAAGTGCGTACGGAAGACTCAAGTCCCGATGCGGATTTTCTTCTTCAACGCGGACAGCTCATCGTCCACTTCGGACTTCGCGGGCGCGGCTGAGTCGGAGCCAGCACCGCTCTCCAGAGCGCGGAATTTAGCTTCTACTTCGGCGCGAGACATCCCGGTGGGGCTGGGCGGAGCGAGCGCAGCGTCGACCTCGCTCTGCGCGAGCACCGTGTGCTCGACGGTTTCGATCTTGTCTTCCATGCGCCGGAATTCGTCGAACGCGCCTGCGCCAGTGCCGACCTTGCCGAGCGCCTCGACTCCGCCACCGGCCTTGGCTTGCTGCGCGCGCGCGGCAATCGTCCCTTTGCGCAGCTCGAACTCTTTCACCTTGCCCTCCATGCGTTCGAGCGCCTCCTTCATCTCGAGGGCGCTGCCGCGCTGATCGGCGCGTTGCGCTTCGGCTCGGTCACGCTCGCCGACGGCACGGCGCTTTTGGAGCAAGGCTTCACGGGCCAGCGCATCGTCAGCGCTGCGCACGGCGAGCTCGGCGCGGTCGCTCCATTTGTCGACCTCGCGATCGAGCTCTTCGACCTTTTTCTTGAGTTGCTTCTCGGCGGCGACGCTGCTGACCACTTCGCGACGCGCGGCCAAGATTTGCTCGCGCATCTCGAGCAGCGTCTGATCCAGGCTCTTCCTGGGGTCATCCGCCTTGTCGATCAGGGCGTTGAAGTTGGCGGACATGACTTGCGCGACGCGGGCGAAAATCCCCATCCGCTAAACATGCCACGCCCGGGCCGGCGCGCGCAAAGCGCCACCTGCCCGGCCGCGCGAGCCGGCCCTTTTCGGGATTTCAGCGGTTGACGATGTGGATCGCGTGCCCGAGCGAAGCGGCCGCGGCTTCCATCAGCGCCTCACCCAGGGTGGGGTGCGGGTGGATGCTGAGCGCCATGTCTTCGGCCGTGGCTACGGTTTCGATCGCCAACACGGCCTCACTGATGAGGTCACTCGCCGAAGGGCCCACGATGTGGATGCCGAGGATGCGACCGGACTTGGTGTCGGTGACCACCTTTACGAAGCCGTCGGTCTCGCCGATGCTGACGGCTCGGCCGAGTGCGGCGAACGGGAACTTGCCGACCTTGATCGCAAAGCCTTGCTCTTTGGCTTGCGCTTCGGTCAAGCCGGCGGTCGCGATCTCCGGATCGGTGAAGATGATCCCGGGAACGGTCATCCAGTCTTTGGCCGCGTGGTGCCCCGCGATCACTTCCGCCGCGACCTCGCCCTCTTTCGACGCCTTGTGCGCGAGCATGGGCTGACCACTCACGTCACCGATGGCGTACACGCCCTTCACGTTGGTCTCGCAGAACTCGTTGGTCTTGACGAAACCACGCTGGTCGATCTCGACGCCGATCTCTTCCAGCCCCACGCCGCGCGAGCGCGGCTTCATGCCGACCGCGACGAGCACGACGTCACACTCGACGCGCTGCTCTTTGCCTTCGCTCGAGACGATCACGGTCACGCCGTTTTCGGTCTTTTCGAGGCGTTCGGCGCGGGTGTTCTTGAGCACCTTGCCGCCGCGCTTTTCCAACTTCTTCTCCACGACCTTCACGCAGTCGGGGTCCACGCCGGGTAGCAGGCTGGGGGTGAGCTCGACGACCGTGAGCTCCGCGCCGAAGGACTGGTAAACCATGCCCAGCTCGAGGCCGATCACGCCGCCGCCGATCACGACCAGGCGCTTGGGGATGGTCCGCAGGCTGACCGCCTCGCGCGCGCCAATCACCTGCTTACCGTCGAACTCGAAGCCTGGGACTTGGATCGTGGCGGAGCCGGTGGCGACGACCAAGCCTTTGGTCGCGGAGACGCGGCGCTTCTCGCCTGACTTCAGCGTGACTTCGACCGTCTTGGCATCGACGATTTTGCCGCGGCCTTCGATCATCTCGGCGCCATTGGCCTTGAGTAGCGACCGCACGCCGCCGGTCATCTTCTTGACGACGCCGCCCTTCCAATCTTGCATCTTGTCGACATCGACATTGACGCCGCTGACGTTGATACCGGAGTCGGCGATGTGCTTTGCCTTCTCGACGAAGTGAGCGTTGGCGATTAGCGCCTTGGACGGAATGCAGCCCCAGTTCAGGCACACCCCGCCGTACTCTTCTTCCTCGATACAGGCGACTTTGAGCCCGAGTTGGCCGAGCCGAATGGCACACACGTAACCGCCGGGGCCGCCGCCCAGCACGATGGCGTCGAATTGATCCATTTCGCCGCGTGATGTAACGCTTGTTTTGTTACTTCACAAGGGTTTGTCGGGCACTTCTGGACGACCAGAATGCGCAAACGGTTTCGCAGGCGTGAACAACTCCGTGCGTTGTTCGAGTAAATGCCTGGGAAGTTCGGCGTACACGTCGTCGAAAAGCGAGGCCCGTGGCGGCGCTGACGCGGCTTCCGCAATGGCGAGCGCGGCGTCGAGTTCGGCAGTCAGCTCGGCGCCGATGGTCCGGCTGAGGGCCACGTCCAGCGCTCCGCAATCTTCCAGCGCGCGGGCCAGGCGCACGATCGGATCTCGCCCCCGCCAGTCGCTGACCTCGGCCTCGCTCCGGTACAGCGTGGGGTCGTCGCTAGTCGAGTGCGGCCCCATGCGATACGTCACACACTCGAGGAACGTCGGACCGAGGCCCGAACGGGCGCGCTCCGCGGCGCGTTGAAACGCGAGGTACAGCGCGCACACGTCATTGCCGTCGACGCGCTCGGCGGGCATGGCATACGCCAAAGCCCGCTCCGCGAACGTCGCGGTGTTGCTCTGGCGAGAAGCCGGCGTGCTGATCGCCCACTGGTTGTTCTGACACACGAACACACACGGCACATGAAACACCTGGGCGAAGTTCAGCGCCGAGTGGAAGTCCGCCGAGCTCGTGGCGCCGTCACCGAGGCAGGCCACACTGACCATGTCCTCGCGCCGCATCTTGGCCGCCCACGCGGCGCCCACCGCGTGCGTCAACTGCGTGCCGATGCAGCTCGACCAAGACACGACGTTGGCCGAGCGCCCGCTCATGTGGCTCGGCATCTGTCGGCCTTTCAGCACATCGCGATCGCTGCCAAAGACCTGCGACAAGTAGCTGACGAGCGAGAACCCGCGGACCAGCAAGACCGAGCTTTCGCGCAGCGCCGGGAACACCCAATCGCTCGGCGGCAAGGCAAAACCGAGCGCCACGGGCACCGCCTCTTGACCCGTGCACGTGCCATAAAAACCAATCCGGCCTTGGCGCTGCAGCGCCTGCATGCGCTCGTCCACGCCGCGCACTCGGCGCAGCGCGCGATAGAACTCGAGTTGCAACGAAAGCGGGATCTCGGTCATGGCGCGGCCTCGAGCTCGGCCAAGGCTTCGGCCACGGTATCGGGATCGGCCTGGGCCGCGGTCATGCGGCGCAAGATCGGGCGCGCTTCACTGAGACGAGCACGACCAGCCGCGGCCACCGCGATCGTGCGAGCATCGCGAGTGAGCGCGCCCAAGCCGCGCAGAATTGCGGTCTTGGCCTGCGCGTCACCCAAGCGCGCCAGCGCGACGCGCGCGTGCCACGCCAATGGATCACGGAACAAGCCGAAAAAGCCGAACGCACGTCGGGTCAGCGCGGGGCGGGCGTCGCTAATCGCTAGCTCGCCGCACAGCTCGATCGCGGCCTGCTCGTCTTCCAAAGAGGCCACGCGGTCTTTGCGCTCGACGACGTCACGGATCACGTCTGCGCCGCACGCGTCCCCGACGCGCGCGAGTAGGATCGCGGCCGCTAGGCGCACGTTCGGCGCGTCGTCACGAAGTGCGGCGCGCGCGCGTTGGCGAAGGGGCTCGGGTAGCGGCGCGCCGTCGGTCAGTACTTGCTCTTCGGCCAAACGAAAGGCGATCTGACGAACTTCGGCGTCCAGATCGCGGCTGGCGTCCACCAGGCGCGGGAGCAAGGCGGCGCGCGCGACGCGATTGAGCGCGATCAAGGCCTGAAAGCGCAACTCTGGGGCGGTATCGACGCGCGCGGCTTCGATTAGGTCGAGCACCTCCGGATCACCGGGCTCGCCCACTTCGGTAATTTCGCCGAGCGCAGCGATCGCCATCTCGCGCACTTGCAGCGGCGCGAAGCGCGCGGCCTTCAGCAGCGCGGCGCGGGATTCCTTGGCGTCGGCGTCACCGAGCGCGAGGGCGGCGGCGGCGCGCACGTGCAGGTCTGCTTCACTCGCGAGCACTTCGCACAGCGCGCTCAGCGCGCGTGGGCGAGCGTCCGTCTCGGTGAGCCGCACCAGATCTCGCAGCGCCGAAATACGGGTCTCGTTTTTGGCGTGCCCGAGGTCTCGCACCGCCGCTTCGAGCGTCCGCGGTAGCGAGCGAATGCCGAACATCGCCTGCGAGCTTAGCAGTAAAGCGGCTAAAAGCAGCCCGACTCAGCCGCTAGTGCCGCCCTCGCCCGCTTCGCCGGCGGCGCTGCCCCCGGACGCCCCAGCGCTGCTGCCAGCGCCGCCGCTCGAAGCCGAGCCGCCTTCGGCCGGCTCGGCGCCTGCGTCAGAGCCGAGGCAAACTTGATTCGAGGTGCCCGTGGGCGCGGCCTTCGGTGGCACGGCGCACACCCTGGAGTCATTGGAGTGCTCGGCCGAAACCGCGTTCAGCTCGGTGGGTTTGAGGCACTTGTAGTCGGCGCGGCAGTCGCCATCCGAACCGCAGGTGGCCATGCAGAACGAGCGCTGATACGGCGAATTGCCTTGGCTCGGGGCGCAGCCCGCCACCGGCGAGAGCGAAGTGCCGAAGTTCACGCATACGGAATCAGCGGGGCAACTCCCCGGCTCGCAATTGAACACCGTGCAGTAACCGCCGGGCTGCGTGATGTCACACAAACGGTCGCCCGCGGTAGAGCAGTTGGTCGAGACGGTGCAGTCATCACCGATCTTGGGCGTGCAGCCGAGGGCGAGCGCCGCCGCGGCCACGCAAATGGCGAGCATTGCCAGCCGGGTGAACGGCGAACGACTCGAAAACGCGCTATCATCGCTGCAAAGCATCGGGCGGCCGCGACTGTACTCGAAGTTGACACGCCCGCCAGGCCATTCGTAACTTCATCCCCCGCGGCCATCGGCCGGCCCACCCCCTCCAAAACATCGCGAAAAGCGGGCAATGTCGACCTTCATCACCGACGACTGTATCAACTGCGGGGCATGCGAGCCGGAATGCCCGAACGATGCCATCTCCGAGGGCGACGAGATTTACGTCATCGACCCCGACCTGTGCACCGAATGCGTGGGCTTCGACGACCACGAGGCATGCCAGGCGGTCTGCCCGGTCGAGTGCTGTCTGCCCGATCCCAAGCATGTCGAAAGCGAGCAAGTGTTGATCGAACGCGCCCTTTCCCTGCACCAGGACGACGAAGAGCTGAAGCAGCGCGCGGCCAGCAACACGTTCCCCTCGCGGTTCCGCAAATAACGGCGATCGTTTGGGGCAGCGCAGCAAAAGCTTCTCTTTGGCGGCGTGGGCATCCATCGGCGCCCTCGGACTGATGTCGCTGCTCGGCTGCGGCAGCGGCGTGCCGCTGCTCCATTCGGCGCACACACTCCCGGCAGGGCGTACCGCGTTCGCGGTGGGCGTCAGTGACCGCTTCGTACTGGGCAACCAGCAACGAGCGCTCGATGACGCCCGGCGCTACTCTCGAGGCGTCCCGCCCGAGGGCCCGCAGGGCGCGCCGTCGGAGGGGTTGCAATACGCGCGAGGGGTGTTGGTGGCGGTCGCGGAAGGGCCGGCGGTCGCGCCCTTCGTCGCGGCTCGCGCTGGCATCGCCGGTAAGAACGAGGCGGGCCTCAGCTACAGCGGACAATCGCTGCGAGGTGATTTCAGGCACGCCTTCGACTGGGGTCACAGCGCTTTGTCTGTGGGCCTGGGCGTCACCGGCCGAGGCTTCGGGCAAAGTGCGTTGGATCTGCCCGGCACTGATTTGACGCGAGCGCGCGGGCTAGGCGTCGATCTGCCCATTTTGCTCGGGTATCGCAGCGATGCCGATTTGCTCTCGGTCTGGGCGGGCCTGCGCGGCAGCCTCGACCGCTGGACGGGCACACTGGCGCTCGATTCACGAGCCGCCTTCGACCTTTCGGCCACTCGCGTCGCCCTCGGTCCCGTCATCGGAATGTCGATCGGGCTTCCGCCGTTCTGGGTGTCAGCCGAGCTCGAGCTCGACTACGCACACGTAACCGGGTCGTTGGACCGACCTGGGACCCGCTACGACGCGCGCATCGACGGCTGGTCGGCGCGACCGGCCGGTGCGCTGGTCGCGAAATTTTAGCTGCATATTGAAGGGCTTGCGGAAACGTTAGCGGCGCCCGACGCGTGCGCTGTTGAATTCCCCGGAGCGATGCTAGCCTTGCTCTGTGGTGCAGTTTCCGTGGCAGTTGGCCTCCTGGGTCGCCCAAGTGCGATTGGTGCCGATGCTCGCGTTGGGCGCCATCGGCGCCGCGTGCTCGGTCGCTCCCGTCGACTACAGCGCAGAAGCGGACGCGGGCAGCACGACGCACGCGTTGATCACCGTCGAGCGAACATCGGTCGAGAACTCGCTCGACGCCCCGCGTGCGGCCGCATTCGCCGGCTTCGTTCGCACCCCCCCCGAAGTGGACGCCAACGCCATGTTGCGGCTCGCCGGGTTCGGGCTCGACTTGCCAGCAATCGGGCAGTGTGCCGAACCCAGTCACGAGCGCGTCGGCGGCGTCCCCTTGAGCCCCTTCGGGCGCGTCGAGTTTCTGGACGCGGGCGACGTCACGCTGCGCACCAGCTCGAGCAGCGCGTTACTCGCGACGCGGGCCCTGCCCGCCGTCACTGATTTGATCGCGGGCGTCGTCTACACCACGCGTGATCGCGCGGCCGAGCCGCTGCCCGCCGCCACCACTTACACGCTCAGTTCGACGGGCGGACTCCTGCGCGCGTTCAACGTGAACGCCAGCGCGCCGGCCCAGCTCGGTTTCGTCACCGTCGGCGCAACGCCGCTGGCAGAGCTGTCCACCGTCACGCTGCGCGGTGGCCTCTCGCTCACCTGGAGCCCCGGTTTGGCTCGTGATTTGGTGTACGTCGAGCTGACTACGCAAGACGGCAGCGCCACGACGCGCTGCACCTTTCGTGATGACGCGGGCGTGGGCAACGTGCCGGCCGCTGCATTCGTGGGCACGGGGGTCGGAGAGCTATCTCTGCACCGCGTGCATAGTGAGCCGTTCGCGTCGGGCAGCGTCGACGCCGGTGAAGTGCGCTTCGACTTCGAGCAAAGCGCGAACGTCGAATTCATCAACTAGTGTCACGCCCCGTCCACCGAGTGTATTTCGTACCCGGGATGTTCGGGTTCGGGCATCTCGCCGGCTACGACTACTTCAAACACGTACGCGTGGGCCTCGAGCAGCGCTTCGCGCAGGCCGGCGTCGACGCCGTCTTCGAAGACGTCCCTGCGCCGCCCACTTCTTCAATCCGCTATCGGTCTCGGATTTTGGCCGCGACCGTAGCCAAGAGCGCGGGCAATGACGACGGCCCGATCCACTTGATCGGCCATTCGACGGGCGGGCTCGATGTTCGATTGGTGCTCTCACCCAAAGTGAACTTGGGCGTCACGGGCGAGCAACTTGCCTGGCGCGAGCGCGTGGTGAGTGCGGTCACCATCAACACCCCGCACTACGGCACCCCCCTCGCGACGTACTTTGCAACGGTTTCAGGCACACGCGTGTTGTACGTGCTCAGCCTGCTGACGGTCGTGTCACTCACCGTGGGCGAGCCGTCACTCGCGATCTTCTCGCGCTTGGTGGCGGGCGTGGGCGGCATCGACTCCCTGTTCGGCGGCGACATGAAGCTCTTCAGCCGCGTCACCGACAGCATCCTGCGCTTCGTCGATCGCGACGGTCGCGGCGAGATCGCGGACTTTCTGAGTAAAGTGCGCATCGACCAAGGCGCGATCATCCAGATCATGCCCGAGGCCATGGATCTGTTCAACGCGGCCACCGTGCTCGACCCGCGGGTGCGCTACGGCTGCGTGGTGTCCGCCGCGCCGCCCCCGCGCGCCATGCGCTTCGCGCGCCGCATTTGGTCGCCGTACGCCGCCTTCACGGCCGCCATCTACTCCACGCTGTATCAATTCGCGAGCCAAGAGTCCGAGGTCTACCCGTACGCCCGCAGCTCACAACGCGAGACCGAACTGTTACGCATCGGCGTCGACCACCCGGTGAACGACCAATCGAACGACGGCATCGTGCCCACCCTGAGCATGCTCTGGGGCGAGCTCCTGTGGGCCGGTGAAGCCGACCACTTGGACATCCTGGGCCACTTTCACGACGACCAAAAGCCCAAGCTGCACATGGACTGGGTGACCAGCGGTTCGCGCTTCACGCGCCAACGCTTCGGCGCCGTGCTCGACGAAATCGTGAAGTTCGCCATGCGCGAAACTCAGCCCTGAGCGCGCGCGCGTTTGCTCGGACCCCCACGACGACAACCGACGGCAAGTGAGCATCGAGGCGCTCGCGGGCTGGTTCCGACCGGCGCGCGTATTGGCAAGTAGCACGGCCTCTTTTGTTGTGATGGTCACGCGCCCGACGCGGAACACGCAGCCTTCGGCGTCAGAGTGCGGTCCTCAGACCGCGCGGAACCGCGCGGCCTGAGAGGTGCGCTGCGGGACCGCGATCGCCCATCCCAGCCTGGGTAAGATTTGACCTCACCCCGGGTGCGGTCACTTCGGTGCGGGTTTCGGCGAGCGGCGCGTCAGTTTTTGCGGATGATTTTGTATTCGAGGACGCGGCTTTGGCCATCGCGTTGAAAGGCCACGCGCAGGGCGTCGGAGTTTTTCAGCGATTGGAAGGCGTCGTAGGCTTCGGTGTCGCGCTCGATGGGCAGATCGTTGACGCGGGTCACGACGTCTCCCGGTTTGAGGTCTACGCCGTTCCAGAATTCGCTGGGGCTCAGCGTGACGATGCTCCAGCCGCGGAATTGGCCGTCGACGAGGCGTGGTTCGACATCGAAACGCTCCAAGAATTGGGGGAAGCCGCGTTCGATCAGCGCGTTTACGTCATCGCGAAAGAGCGCGCCTTGCGGCGGACGCGGGGCCGTTTTCGCCGCGGGAGCTTTGGCGACCGCTTTCGGGGCGACGACGGGGGCCTCGGGCGCCGCGCCGCAGCCGACCAACAATCCGAGCAGAACCAGACTCGAGCTTCGCATGGTGCGCGGAATATGGCGCAAACCAGGGCGAAAGGCCAAAATGTGAGGTCTCGGGCGTCAGCGCGGGGCGGGCGGGAGCTCTTGGAAGAAGCCGGAAGCAGCCGAAATCAGGGTCTCGAACACGCGCGCCGCGACCTCGTTCACGTCCCCCACGCCGGGCACGTGCAGCACGCGGTCATTGGGCACGAGCTCCTCGGCTTTGGCGTAGACCGTGGCCAGCCGGGCTTGGAGCTCGCGGGCTTCGAACATCTCTTCGACCCCGCCGCGCGTGCGCCGGCGCTCTTCCGCAACCTCGGCCGGGACGTCGATCACGATCGTGACGTCGGGGCGCAGGGCTTGCGTGTTGAGCTCGCGGATCCAGGGGATCGAATCGGAGCCGGTGTGCGCGGTCACCGACTGGTAGGCCAAGCTCGATAGGTCGTAGCGATCGCTGATCACGACCGAGCCCGCGCGCAACGCGGGCGCCACCGTCGAATCGAGATGATCCATGCGGTCCGCGGCGAACAAGAGCGCCATCGTCGACCAAGCGAAGTTACGCGGGCCGGCCGCGTCGGGCACGAACAAGCGCCGTTGCAGCACTTGCCGAATCATCGAACCGATTGGGCCCGTGCTCGGCTCGCACGTGAGCACGACTTCGGCGCCGCGATTTTTGATCGCTTTGGCCAGCAGCTTGGCGTGCGTGGTGCTGCCGCAGCCGTCGATGCCTTCCATGACCACGAACAAGCCTGGGAAACGGCGACCCGATTCCGACGCGCGTGAGATGGGAGAGACGCTCTGGGACATCGTTCAGCGAGCGTGAGCCGAGTTTTTTCTAGGATGCAATCGGCGCCGCATCTTCGCCGAAAACCAGGTTGTCGATCAGGCGCGTCTTGCCCATGAAACCGGCGATCGCCAACAGGGCGCGCTCGCCGCTGACCGCCTCTTCCGGCAACGGGGCGAGGTCGTCGGCGCCCGCGATCGTCGCGTATTGCAGGCGCAGACCGCCTCTGCTGAGCTCGCTGAGCGCCAATTGGCGCAGGGCCGACACGCGGCGCTCGCCTCCCGCAAAAGCGGCGGCCGCAGCGCTCAGGGCCCGCGGGATGGACAATGCGCGTTCGCGCTCATCGGGCGACAGGTAGATATTGCGCGAGCTGAGCGCGAGGCCGTCACTGTCACGCAGGGTGCGCAAACCGACGATCTCGACCGGCAACAAGAGATCGCGCGTCATGCGCTCGATCACTTTCAGCTGTTGGTAGTCTTTACGACCGAACACGGCCACGCATTCACCGGTCACCGCGAACAGCTTGCTCACGATCGTGGTCACGCCGTCGAAGTGTCCGGGGCGGTGCGGGCCGCACAGGGCTTCGGTCAAACCGCTCACGTGCACGCGCGTGCGCTCGCCTTCGGGGTACATTTCGCTCGCGTCGGGCGCGAACACGTGCGAGACGCCCGCTTCACGACACAGTTCGAGGTCGCGCTCGAGCGGGCGCGGGTAGCGCGCGAAGTCTTCATTCGGGCCGAACTGCGTGGGATTGACGAAGATGGTCAGCGCGACTTCGGCCGAGCGCGAGCGCGCTTCGCGGACGAGCGAGAGGTGGCCTGCGTGCAACGCGCCCATCGTGGGCACCAAGCCGAGGCGCTTGCCTGCGCTGCGCACGGCCTGGGTGGCTTGGCGGAATTCCGCGACGGTGCGGTGCAGTGCGAGCGTCATGAGTCCTCGTTGGCGGGGCCGTAGCTCTTGGCGGGCGGGCCGATCACCGGTTTGGCGCCCGTGTCCACGACGGGTTGCTGCGGCTTGGGTTGCGCGCCGAAACTCTGTGCGGCGCTGGGAAAGCTGCCGTCTTGCACCTCCTTCACGTAGCTCTGCGTGGCAGCCACGATCTGCGCGCCTAGCTCAGCGAAGTGCTTCACGAATTTGGGTTTCAGGCTGGGGTACATGCCCAAAAAGTCGTAGCAGACGAGCACCTGACCGTCACAGCCGGGACCCGCACCGATGCCAATCGTCGGGATCGAGATCGACTCGGTGATGCGTTGCCCGAGGTCGCTCGGGATCCCTTCCAGCACGATCGAGTAGGCGCCCGCGTCGGCGATTGCGCGCGCGTCGGCCAGCACTCGCTCGGCGTCGCTCTCCCCCTTGCCTTGCACGCGGAAGCCACCCATGGCGTGCACCGATTGCGGCATCAAGCCCACGTGCCCCATCACCGGAATGCCAGCTCCGACGATCGCCCGCACGTGCTCGGCGTAGGCTTGGCCGCCCTCCAGTTTGACGGCTTCGAAGCCGCCCGTCTTGAGCAATTGCCCCGCGCTCTCGAGCGCGCGCTCCACCGACGATTGGTAGCTCATGAACGGTAGATCACCCACCACGTGCGCGCGATGCGTGGCCCGCGCGACCGCCCGCCCGTGATAGCAAATCTCGTCTAGCGTGACGGGAAGCGTGTTGGGCAAGCCCTGCACCACCATGCCCAGCGAGTCACCGACCAGCAGCACGTCTGCGCCGCCCTCGTCCAGGAGCCGCGCCATCGTCGCGTCATAGGCGGTGAGCATCGCGATTTTGGGACCGCGCCGCTTGCGCGCGAGCAGCGCAGGTGCGGTGATTTTAGCATCGTTCATGCGATTCCGAGCCTAGCGTACCCCTGGCCGAGAGAGTGAAAGAACGCTACCCTGAGCGTCTTGGTGGTCGAGCCGGCACAGAGCGACTTTCGTCGGGCCTTCCAGCGCTTGGCCGAGCGGGTGCGCCGTCGTCAAGCGGGCCGGCTCGCGTTGACGGGCGCAGGCGTTGGTTTGACCGTGGGTGCACTCGGTGCACTCGGCTTGTGGGCCTTGCGCTGGGGTGAGTGGCGGCCGTTCGCGGCCGGACTCGGCGCGCTCGGCGCCGTCGTCGGCGCGACGCTCGCTGGCCGCCGGCGCTGGTCGGAGAGCGATCTCGCGCTCTATCTCGATGCGCGCTTGGGCAGCCATGAAACGGTGACCACCGCGCTCGCCGCACAAGGGTCGGACGAGCCGGCGCTGGCGCACGTGCTCGAGCGCGCCACGAGCGTGCTCGGTGGAGCCGACCCGGAGCGAGTGAAGCCCCGACTGTGGTCACGCTGGCATGCGCTGCTACCCGCGGCCCTCGCGGCGATCGCCGTGATCAGCGTGCTGCCGCTGCCGCCCGCGCCGAAACCGCCGCCCGCCGCTCCGGGAGCCGAGCGCATTCAGCTCGAAAATCTCAAAGGGCTCGAGCGAATCGAAGCCCTTGGGCGCTTGCAGGGCCAAAACCCCGAGCAAGACGAACGCTTGAAGAAGCTCGCAGAGCAGGCCAAAAAGCTGCGTGAAGATTTGGCCAAAGGCCTCGAGAAGCGTGAGGCGCTGTCGGAGATCGCCAAATTGCGAGACGGCATCGCCGCCGAGCAGTTGAAGCTGGGCGATCGCCAAAACCGCCCCGGGTTGGACGCCGCGCTGCGCGCCTTCGCCAACAACCGTGCCCTGCAAGACGCGCAAAAGGCGCTCGGCAATGGCGATCTGACCGCGTTCGACGACGAGATGCAGAAGCTCGCCAAGCGCGCGGAAAATACCGATCGCCAGGCCGCCAAAGACGCGCTGGAAGAAGCTGCCAAAGAAGCGCGCGCCAAAGGCGCCAAGGGCCTGGCCGACGCGCTCGACGCGCAGAAACGCTTGTTCGAACGCCGCGAGTCGCATGCAGAGGCATTGCGCGAACTGGCCCAACGCATGAAGGGCAAGCTTTCGGCCGAGGCACTCGAGGACCTGAAGGAGTTCGGCAGCTCGGGCAATCCCGAGGCCGAGCAACGCCTAGCCGACGCACTCGAGCGCGCGCTAGAAGGGCTGACGCCGGAAGAGCGCAAGCGCTTGGCCGAGCGCCTCGAGCAGCAGCTCGAAGGGGCAGACGGCAACGCTTCACCCATGGCCAAAAAGCAGCTCGAAGAGCTGGCCAAGCAGCTCGGGCGCAAAGACGGCATCGAGCAGCTCAAGAAGCAGCTCAAAGAGCTGGCCAAGCCGGAGTCGAGCGACGACGCCAAGCGCGAACAGGGCTTGGGCGACGCCGAACGCGGTGGCGCGGATGCGCAACGCGGCCTGGGCGCCATGCCTATCCCGACGGATGGCGAGGGCGCCCCTGGCTCGGGCCGCCCTGGTGAAAAGGCTGGCCCAGGCGACAAGGCGGGCGGCCCCGGCAGCAAGCACGATACCGGGGCCGGCGACCATCGCGGTTCGACACCGGAAATCGCGGGCAAAGAGCTGCGGTCCAAGGCCGAGGCGCGGCTGCAGGCCGGCGCACCGATGCACGGTGCGACGCTCGGCCGCGCTCCGGCGCGCCCCGGTGAAACGGCCAATCAACTGGGGACCGGCAGCCTGGGTGAAGCGCAAAAGAGCGAGGTCGGCGCGGTCGATCACGCGGACATCCCCGAAGAATATCGCGAGCAGGTCGGGCGCTACTTCGAGCCGTGATTGGGAGTATGCTGGGCTAACTTTGCCTGAGCTCAACGCCCGATGACGGACCCGCCCGTACCCACGTTCGAAGCCCGCCTCGCCGAAGCCCGCGACCTGAGTGCGCGCTTGAAAGGCGCCATCGCCACGGTAATCGTTGGCCAAGACGCAGTGGTCGAGCAAGTACTGTGGGGGTTGATTGCAGGCGGCCACGTGCTCTTGGAGGGCAATCCCGGCCTGGGTAAGACGCTGCTCGTGCGCACGCTCTCGTCCTGTTTGGATCTGCGCTTCTCGCGCATTCAGTTCACGCCCGACCTGATGCCGAGCGACGTGACGGGCACCAACGTGCTCGTCATGGACGGCAGCAGTCAGGGGACG
>Ga0247740_1000083_pt1 | contig 45667 bp, 39 predicted proteins | sample UWRJL148409B2_FD_180942 | JGI IMG/M metagenome (GOLD analysis project Ga0247740, IMG submission 180942) | Plant litter microbial communities from Arlington Agricultural Research Station in Wisconsin, United States - UWRJ-L148-409B-2 | ecosystem: Environmental > Terrestrial > Plant litter >...
TCCTGTTCGCGCTCGGCCCGCTGCCCGGCGTGCTCGCCTTCTTCCTCCACTCCATCGGCATGATCTCGAAGATGATGGCCGATGCCATCGAGCAGATCGACGAGGGGCCGCGGCTCGCCATCCGCTCCACCGGAGGCTCGAAGGCCCAGGAGTTCTGGTCGGGCGTCGTGCCCCAGGCCCTCCCGGCGTGGATCGCCGTCGGCCTGCACCGCGCCGACATCAACCTCCGCGAGACCGTCATCCTCGGCTACGTCGGCGTGGCGGGGCTCGGCCTCGAGCTCTCCAACTCCATCCACGCCCTCAACTACCGGCGTGCGTTCCCCATCGCGATCACGATCATCGTGCTGTGCATCCTCTTCGAGGTCGTATCGTCCGTCGTGCGCTCGCGGCTGCTCGGGGTCGGCCCCGCCGGCAACGGCATCGGCGACACCCTCGTCCGCGCCGCCGCCAAGCGGTCCCCGCGGTTCGCGGCCTCGATCGAGAAGCCCGGCGAGACGACCGACCGGACAGCGGCGATCCACGCGGCCATGACGAGGCCGTGGACCGGCGAGCGAGTAGCCTCGCGGCTCGCGATCTGGATCGCGGTCCTGGTCGTGGTCGGCAGCTTCGTCGCCGCCCAGGCCCGCTGGAGCGACCTCTTCACGTTCTGGGCGAACCTCCCGATCCTGCTCGACAAGGACAACCTCTGGCCGCCGACCTTCGGCATCTACCGCCCCGACCAAGTCTTCGAGGCCGTGCTCATCACGTTCCAGGTCGCGTTCGCGGCAACGCTCATGTCGGCCGTGCTGTCGATCGTCGTGGGGTCGTTCGCCGCCCGGAACGTCGCCCCGAACCGGTACGTCCGCAACGGCTTCCGCGGCCTGCTCCTCGTCGTCCGCGGGATCCCGGAGCTGATCATCGCGATCCTGTTCGTCATCGTCACGGGACTGGGCGCGCAGGCCGGTACTCTCGCTTTGGCGATCGGTGGCGTCGGCCTGCTCGGAAAGCTGATCGCCGATTCACTGGAGGAGGTGCCGAATGGTCCGGAGCGCGCCATCAGCGCCGTGGGCGGCAGCCGCACCCAGGTCTACTTCGCATCGACTCTGCCCATGAGCATCCCCGCCTTCGTCGGCCACCTGCTGTACCTGCTCGAGCAGAACCTGCGCGCCGCGACGCTGCTCGGCATCGTGGGCGGCGGCGGCATCGGCCTCTACCTGTACGACTCGCTGCGCGTCTCCAAGTACGACCAGGTCGCGGCGTTCCTCATCCTCATCGTGGTGCTCGTGCTCATCATCGAGGGCATCGCCGTGTTCATCCGCAAAGCACTGAAGTGACCCGCGCCGCGCAGCACTACGACCTCGCCGTCGTCGGCGCGGGCATCGTGGGGCTCGCGCACGCGGCAGCGGCGGTCCGTCGCGGCCTGCGCGTTGTCGTGATCGAGCGCTCCACCTCGATCGTAGGTTCGAGCATCCGCAATTTCGGCCACATCGGCGTCGGGATGCACGTCGGCAGGGCGAGGGAGTACGCCGACGTGTCGCGCCGCCTCTGGATCGACCTCGCGTCCGAGGCCGGTTTCTGGGTGCGGGAGAGCGGCGCCGTACTGGTCGCGCGGGAGGACGACGAGCTCGCGATCCTGGAGGAGTCGGGCCTGGGCTCCGCGCTGACCGCGACCGAGGTCGCCTCCCTGGTGCCGGCGGTCGGCGCGGTGGGCGGGATGCTCAGCCCGCTCGACCTGCAGGTCGATCCGCGAGAGGCCGCGCCCGCGATCGCGCGGTACCTCAAGGCGCGCGGTGTCGACTTCCGCTGGCGCACGTCGGCGCTCGGGGTGGAGACGGGCGTCGTCCACACCGGCCGCGGCGAGATCCGCGTCGATGCCGTGGTGGTGGCCACCAACTTCGATGTCGACCAGCTCTACCCCGAGCTCGCGGAACGGCACGGTGTCGTCCGATGCGCGCTCGACATGCTCCTCGCCGAGGGGGTCGGCCTCGACCTGCCCCTCCTCACCGGCACCTCGATGCTGCGGTACTCGGCGTTCGCTTCGACCCCGTCGGCCGCCGCGGTGCGGTCCCGGCTGACCGCCGAGCATCCGGAACTGATCGATCTCGACATCAACCAGATGTACACGGAGCGGCCGGACGGCACGCTGGTCGTGGGCGACACCCACTTCCGCGGCACCGCGGTGGACCCCTTCCAGGGCGAGGTGTCGTTCGCCGTGCTCGAGCGCATCACCCGCGAGATGTTCGGCCGCCCGGTGCGGGTGCTCGAGCGCTGGCAGGGCGTGTACGCGAGCGCCCCCGAGGAGTTCCTCGTCGAGGCACCCGCGGACGGCGTCCGGGTCGTGGCGGTCACCACGGGCATCGGCATGACCACGGGGCTCGGCCTCGGCGACTCGATCGTGACAGAACTGTTCGGCAACCCAGGAGGAACTCCATGACACCCACCCCCTTCGAGCTCGTCGTCCTCGACATGGCCGGAACCACCGTCGTGGACGACGGCCTGGTCGAGAGCGCCTTCGCCCGCGCCTGGGACCGCGTCGTCGCCACCCAGGACGGCCGCGACGCCGCCCTCGACCATGTCCGCGCGACGATGGGCCAGTCGAAGATCGACGTGTTCCGCGCCCTGGCCAGCGAACCCGTCGCCCAGGAGTTGAACGTCGCCTTCGAGGGCGCCTTCCGCGAGCTCATCGAGGAGGGCCGCTGCGAGGCGATCCCGGGTGCGCGGGAGGCGATCGAGTCGCTCCGCGGTCGAGGTCTCAAGATCGCCTTCACCACGGGCTTCGCCCGACCCACGGCCGACGCTATCCTGCACTCACTCGGCTGGAGCGACCTCGCCGACGTCGTCCTCACACCGTCCGACGCCGGCCGCGGGCGACCCGCCCCCGACCTGAACCTCACCGCCCTCCTCCGCACGGCCACGAGCTCGGTCTCGGCGATGGTCTGCGTGGGCGACACCGAGTCCGACGCCGCGAGCGGTCGCGCCGCGGGAGCGGGCCTGGTCGTGGGGGTGCTCACCGGCTCGCGCACCGAGGAGGCACTCCTCTCGGCCGGTGCCGACGTCGTGCTCGCCAGCATCGCCGACCTGCCCTCCACATTGCCGTGACCACCACCGTGCCGGCGAGCGCCACCTCGCAGGTGAGCGGGGACATGAGCGCCCTCGTGTTCCGCGGGGTGGGACGCGACTTCGAGCGCATCGCCGTGCCCGACGTCCTGCTGCACCCTGGCGAGGCGCTCGTCGCGGTCGAGCTGGCGACGATCTGCGGCTCCGACCTGCACACGATCGACGGCACCCGGCACGGCAACACCCCCCTCGTGCTGGGCCACGAGCAGGTCGGCCGGCTCGTCGCACTGGGTCCGGGACCGGCCGCGCAGACGGTCGACGGCCGGGCCGTCTCCGTCGGCATGCGGGTGGTCTGGGGCGTCGCCGTCGACTGCGGCCGCTGTCGCTACTGCAGGCTCGGCCTCCCCCAGAAGTGCACGACCCTGCGCAAGTACGGCCACGAGCGGATGCAGCGCGGCTGGGAGCTCGCGGGTGGCTTCGCCAGCCACGCCCACCTGCTCGCGCGCACGCCGATCGTCGAGGTGCCCGACTCCCTGCCCGCCGAGATGCTCGCCCCCGCCTCGTGCGCGACGGCGACAGTTATGGCGGCCTTCGCTGCGGCCGCGAGCATCCGTTCGATCTCGGGCGAGACCGTCGCCATCTCGGGCTGTGGGATGCTCGGACTCACCGCCATCGCGATCGCCGTCGCCCGCGGGGCCACGGTCATCGCGGGCGACCCCGACCCGGAGCGCCGCGCCGCCGCGCGCCTCTTCGGCGCCACAGCGACCGCGGACGGCACCCTCTCCGGCTGGCAGTCCGCGTTCGCCGAGGTGCCGAGCGCGAGCCACGGCTACGGGATCGCGCTCGAGCTCTCCGGCGCCCCCGCAGCGGTGCAGCAACTCCTGCAGAACGCCGACATCGGCGCCGTGCTCGTGCTGGTCGGCAGCGTGTTCCCCGCGGGAACGGTGCCGATCGACCCCGAGACGACGGTGCGCGGCATGCTCACGATCCGCGGCGTGCACAACTACGCCCCGCAGCACCTGCTCGAGGCGGTCCGTTTTCTCGAGCGCGCCAACCCGCAGGCGTTCACGAGGCTGATCGGCTCCGTGCATCCCCTCGACGACATCGAGGTGGCGCTGGACGCCGCCCGTTCCCGCTCCGGTGCTCGCACCGCCCTCGTTCCGAGTTAACCTCGGGACCGTAGGATCACGTGACAGTCCCCGCGAGCAAGGAACCGGCCATGGCCTCCAAGAAGTCAACGAAGAGCGACAAGAAGCAGGCCGACGAGAAGGCTGCGCAGAAGGCTGAGAAGGCCGCTCGCAAGGCGCTCGAGCTCGCGCAGGAAGAGGCCAAGAGGGCCCGCAAGAAGGCGAAGAAGGCCAAGAAGGCCGCCGCCGAAAAGGCCGAGAAGGCCGCTCGCAACGCCGAGAAGGCTGCCAAGAAGGCGAAGAAAACCGCGAAAACCGCGAAAGCCGAGAAGGTCGCGGAGGTCGCGGAATCCGCAGCGCCCGTCGAGGTCGCGGCCCCCGCTCCCATCACCACCCTCGGCACCCCGTCCAGCGACTGGTCGGTCGTGGCCCTGCGCAGCCGCGCCCGCGAGGTCGGCCTGACCGGGTACTCGAGGCTGTCGAAGGCCGAACTGCTCGCCAAGCTCACCCCCTGAGTCAGGTAAACAGTTGCTGTGAATGACGGAAATCCGTTGTCCGCGGGGGTCGCGAGCGCGAGGCTCAACCCATGACGACGGAAATCAGCGACCAGGAAGTCATGGTCCAGGTGGCAGACAAGCTCAGCGAGAAGAACTCCGATGTGCCGCGCAACGTGATCGACGACGTCGTGCGCGAGGAGTTCATGGCACTGGCCGGTCGGCCGGTTCTCGACTACCTCTCGGTGCTCACCGAGCGCGCGGCGAAGAAGCGATTGAAGAAGCTCGCCAAAGCCGCGGCCTGACATCCGTTAACCTCGCGTTCGCCCGCGCGGAACATGATGGGCGGATGCCCGCTCTCATGCCCTCCCTCGGCGACCCGTCGTGACGGCCCTCGCAGGGATCCTCAGCGCGGGCGATCGCGCTGCCGCACCCCGGACCCTGCTCGACATCCTCCGCGAGACGACCGCCCGTCACCCCGAGGCCTCCGCCCTGGACGACGGCTCGGGCGCGCTGAGCTACCGCGAGCTCACCGCCCGGGTCATCCGTACCGCCGCCCGCCTGAACGCTGCCGGCGTTCGCCGCGGCGACCGGGTCGGCATTCGGATGCCCTCCGGTTCGCGCGACCTCTACATCTCCATCCTCGGCATCATGGCAGCCGGCGCGGCGTACGTGCCCATCGACTCCGACGACCCGGAGGAGCGCGCGGACCTGGTCTTCGGCGAGGCCGACGTGCGCGGGATCATCGGAGTTGACGGCGCCTTCCGCCTCTCGGCGCCCGACCTGAGCGTCGTGTTCACGGAGCCGCGCCTGTTCGAGGGCGCTCCCCCGCACCCCAGCACTTCGTCCCACGCGGTGGTGGAGGCACCGGAGCCGACCGACGACGCGTGGGTGATCTTCACCTCCGGCTCCACGGGGACGCCGAAGGGCGTCGCGGTCTCCCACCGCTCGGCCGCCGCGTTCGTCGACGCGGAGGCGCGGCTGTTCCTCGCGGCCGAACCGCTCGGCCCCGAGGACCGCGTACTCGCCGGGCTCTCGGTCGCCTTCGACGCGTCGTGCGAGGAGATGTGGCTCGCGTGGCGGCACGGGGCCTGCCTCGTCCCGGCTCCGCGGTCGCTGGTCCGCAGCGGGATGGACCTCGGCCCCTGGCTCACCGCTCGCGGCATCACAGTCGTCTCCACGGTCCCGACCCTCGCTTCCCTCTGGCCCGCGGAGTCGCTCGAGAACGTGCGCCTGCTCATCTTCGGCGGCGAGGCCTGCCCGCCCGAGCTCGCCGAGCGGCTCGCCGTCGACGGCCGCGAGGTCTGGAACACCTACGGCCCCACCGAGGCGACCGTCGTGGCCTGCGCCGCGCTGCTCAACGGGTCCGATCCCGTGCGCATCGGGCTGCCGCTAGACGGCTGGGACCTCGCGGTGGTGGATGCCCGCGGCTACCCCGTCACCGAGGGCGAGGTCGGCGAGCTCATCATCGGCGGCGTCGGGCTCGCGCGATACCTGGACCCCGTGAAGGACGCCGAGAAGTACGCGCCGCACCCGCAGCTCGGCTGGGCCCGCGCCTACCGCAGCGGCGACCTCGTGCGGTTCGACTCGGCCGGCCTCGTGTTCCAGGGCCGCGCCGACGACCAGGTCAAGGTCGGCGGGCGCCGGATCGAGCTCGGCGAGATCGAGGCCGCACTGCAGGACCTCCCCGGAGTCTCGGCCGCCGCCGCCGCCGTGCGCACCACCGACGCCGGCAACCAGGTGCTCGTCGGCTACCTCGCCGTCGTTTCTCCGGAGGACTTCGACCGGGCCGCGGCGATCGCCGAGCTACGGGAGCAGCTTCCGGCGGCACTGGTGCCCCTGCTCGCCCCCGTGGACGAGCTGCCCGTGCGAACCTCCGGAAAAGTGGACAGGGCGGCGCTGCCGTGGCCGCTCCCCGGGCTGCCCGACAGCGCCTCGGGCCTCGAGCCGGCCGTGGAGCACCTCGCCCAGCAGTGGCAGTCCGTGCTGGGTGTCCCCGTGACCGACCTCTCCGCCAACTTCTTCGACCTCGGCGGCGGTTCGCTCGCGGCCGCACAGCTCGTCGCGAGCATCCGTCGTGACGACCCCGAGTTCACCGTCGCCGAGGTGTACACGCACCCGCGACTCGGAGCGATGGCCGACGCCCTCGCCGCCCGGCGCCCGGAGTCCCCGGCCGAGCCGGTCGAGTTCCACCGCGTGCGGCCGACACCGCGGCGGATGCAGGTGCTCCAGACTCTTCTCGGTGCGCCGCTGTACGTGCTCAGCGGCGTGCGCTGGCTCGTCTTCCTGCTCATCGCCGGCGCGATCCTCGTCCCGCTCGGCGGCTACGACTTCCTTCCCACCGTCTTCCTCTGGGTGCTGATCCCCGCGTTCGTGCTGTTCGCCACTCCCCTGGGCCGGATGGCGATCGCCGTGGTGTGCGCCCGTGTGCTGCTGGTCGGGCTCCGGGCGGGGGACTACCCGCGCGGCGGCAGCGTGCACCTGCGGCTGTGGCTCGCCGAGCAGGCCGCCCAACTCGTCGGCGCCGTGAGCCTCGCGGGCGCCCCGTGGATCACCTACTACGCGCGGGCGCTGGGCGCGAAGATCGACCACGAGGTCGACCTGCACACGCTCCCGCCCATCACCGGCATGCTCACTATCGGGTACGGCGCCTCGATCGAGCCCGAGGTGGACCTGTCGGGCTACTGGATCGACGGCGACATCCTCCGGGTCGGCGCCATCCGCATCGGCGCGCACAGTTCGATCGGCGCACGCAGCACACTCCTGCCGGGAACGCGCGTCGGCAAGCATGCCGAGATCGCGCCGGGTTCCGCCGTCTTCGGTAGGGTGCCCGCGGGTCAGCTGTGGGCGGGCTCCCCGGCACAGCGTCAGGGACGCAGCACCGCGTGGTGGCCCGAGCAGCGTCCCCCGCGCGGTCGGCGGTGGCTCGTCGCGTTCGGGTTCTCCTCGGTCGGGCTGTCGCTCCTGCCCGTGACCGCCGTCGTCAGCGGGGCCGCCATCGTCGCGATCGCGATCCGCGGCTCGGTCACGTCCGGCGACATCGCGTGGCGCGCCCTGGGTGCGCTGGTGCCTGCGACCCTGGTCTCCGGTATAGTCCTGGCGCTCCTCGTGGTGCTCACGGTGCGACTCCTCGGCCTGGGACTGCGCGAGGGTACCTTCCCCGTCCGCAGCCGCATCGGCTGGCAGGTCTGGAGCACCGAGCGCCTCCTCGACCTCTCGCGCACAGTGCTCTTCCCGCTCTACGCGAGCCTGTTCACGCCGGTCTGGCTGAGGATGCTCGGGGCCAAGGTCGGCCGCGACGTGGAGGCGTCGACCGTGCTGCTCGTCCCGTCGATGACGACTATCCGCGACGGCGCCTTCCTCGCCGACGACACCATGATCGGCACCTACGAGCTCGGGGGCGGCTGGCTGCGCCTCGGTCGCGCGGAGATCGGCCGGCGCGCGTTCCTCGGCAACTCCGGCATGGCCGCGGGCGGGCACACGATCCCCAAGGACGGCCTCGTTGCCGTGCTGTCCGCCGCTCCGGCCAAGTCCAAGGCGGGCTCGTCGTGGCTCGGGTCGCCCGCGGTGCGGCTCCGACGGACCGTCGCTGCCGCCGACGAGGGACGCACGTTCCGTCCGCACGCCGGACTCCGCCTCGCGCGCATCCTGTGGGAGCTCGGCCGGGTCGTCCCCGTGATCGTCACCTACGGGATCGGCCTCGGGGTGCTCTTCGCCCTCGCCGCGCTGACAGTCTCCTTCGGCGCCCTCGTCGCGGCACTCCTCAGCGGGGTCGTGATGCTCGCGACCGGCGCGGTGGCCGCGAGCATCAGCACCGCGGCGAAGTGGGCGATCATCGGCCGGATCCGTGTGGGCGAGCATCCCCTGTGGTCGTCGTTCGTCTGGCGCAGCGAGGTCGCCGACACCTTCGTCGAGATGGTGGCCGCTCCCTGGTTCGCGCAGGCCGCCACCGGCACGCCCGCGCTCAACCTGTGGCTGCGCAGCCTCGGCGCAACGATCGGGCGCGGCGTGTGGCTCGAGACCTACTGGTTGCCGGAGGCGGATCTCGCCCATCTCGGCGACGGTTCGACGGTGAATCGCGGCTGCGTTGTGCAGACCCACCTGTTCCATGATCGAATCATGAGCATGGACTCGGTGACACTCGACGCGGGCGCGACGCTCGGCCCGCACAGCGTGATCCTGCCGGCCGCGCGCATCGGCGAGCACGGCACCGTCGGACCGGCTTCGCTGGTCATGCGCGGCGAGCTCGTCCCCGTGGGCAGCAGGTGGAGCGGCAACCCCATCGGTCCGTGGCGCGAGGTCACCTTCGCGGACTACCACGCGAAGAACTCCTGATGGGCCCGAAGCCCGCCGGTGCCGCGAGCGCCGGCAAGTCCTACGTTCCCGGAACACCGAACGCCGGCTACTCCGTCGACTCGTACGACCTCGATCTGCGCTACCGCGTCGCGACCAACCGGCTCGACGCCACAGCGGTCATCGTCGCCAGGAGCACCCAGGATCTCCCGAAGCTCACCCTCGACCTCTCGCGCCTCCAGGTGAGCAAGGTGAAACTCCGCGGCTCACGCACCACCCGCTTCACCCAGACCGCGAACAAGCTCACGGTCATCCCGGCGGCGCCGATCCCGGCGGGCACCACGTTCGAGCTGACGGTCGACTACGCGGGAGCGCCGGCACCGCGCCCGAGCCCGTGGGGTCCGGTGGGGTGGGAGGAGCTGGAGGACGGGGTGCTCGTCGCCGCCCAGCCGACCGGCGCACCCTCGTGGTTCCCGTGCAACGACGACGTCGCGGACAAGGCGAGCTACAGCATCCGTGTCGCCACCGAGCACGCGTACACCGTCGTCTGCAACGGCGAGCTCGCCGACCACCGGGTGATCGCCGGGCGCGGCCACTGGCACTACGTGCAGGAGGAGCCCACGGCCACCTACCTGGCGACCCTGCAGCTCGGCCGGTACGTGCGCACCGCGACGGAGTTCGGGTCGGTGCCCGGGGTGCTCGCCTACCCTCCGGCTCTACGCGACAGGGTGATGGCCGACTTCGGCAAGGTCGCCCCGATGATGGTCGCGTTCGAGGAGATGTTCGGTCCGTACCCGTTCGGCAACTACACCGTCGTGGTGACGGCCGACGACCTCGAGATCCCGCTGGAGTCGCAGGCACTCGCCACCTTCGGCGCGAACCACGCGGACGGCCACGGCGGCGCCGAGCGGCTCATCGCCCACGAGCTCGCCCACCAGTGGTTCGGCAACAGTGTGGGCCTCTCCGAGTGGAAGGACATCTGGCTCAACGAGGGCTTCGCCTGCTATTCGGAGTGGCTGTGGTCCGAGAGCAAGGGCGGGCCGAGCGCCGACACGCTCGCCCGCAACTTCCGTCGCTACCTCGTCGGCCTTCCGACCGAGCTCGTGCTGGGCGACCCCGGCCCGCAGCTGATGTTCGACGATCGCGTCTACAAACGCGGAGCGCTCACCCTGCACGCCCTGCGCCGCACGATCGGCGACGGGCCGTTCTTCGACCTCCTCCGCGCCTGGACGATCGAGCATCGGTTCGGGCTCGCGACCACCGACGACTTCCGCCGCCTCGCCCAGACCTTCGCGGCCCGCGACCTCGACGCGCTCTTCGAGTCGTGGCTGTTCGACGCGGCCGTGCCGCGACTGCCCTAGGCCCGGTTCTCAGGCAGCGATCGCGACGCTGACCCGCACGCCCTCGGCGAGTTGCACCTCGCTCACGTCGTAGCGCACCGGCGCATCGTCGACCCGCCCCATGAGACGGCCGCCGACCTCCTCGACCGACACCCGCGACGGGTCCACGCGAAGCCCGCGACCGTCGGCCTTGAGCACAGCCTCGACCCGCGACCAGTGCTCGATCGACGGATGCCCGGTGAGCTCGCCGATCGCCTCGATCCGTTCGGGGCGCTCATCCGGCGCCTCGATGTCCACGCCGATCATGGAGTCCCACGATGCGGCGGCCACTACGACACCGGCGCCGTGCGACAGGCTCACGTGCAGTGACGACCCCATCACCTCGGGGCGGCCGTGCGCCCCGCCGCAGTCCGAGCAGACCGCGATCAGTTGCACCTGGGCCGGTGGCACGCCGGTCAGCTGGCTCGCCAGCCCGCGGAGCACCATCCGTCCAGCGAGGAAGGAATCCTGCCGCGTCGCCGCCGTCGTGTCGTAGCGGAGGCGCTCCGTGGTCGACAGCATCGCGAGTGCGGAACGCCGGGCGGTGCCGTTGAGATCGGCGCTCGCCCATCGGAACTCGGGAACTGGCACCCCTCAATCGTGCCATGTGGCGGGCCGTGACAACTCCGCGGGCGGGCGCTGCGCCGCGACAACACGCCGGGAGGGTGGCCGGTTTGCGAGCGCGTCCGGACGACGAGCCCTCGTCGGTCTCCTTGACGAACGCCACACATTAGGCAGCATCACTAACAAATGTATGGCGCTGGGCAAGCACGGAGGCGGAAGTATCGCTGCGCTGCGCTCCGCGGGGAGATGCGCGACGCCGGTACCGGGCTAGACCCGCTCCTGCACCCTGCGCGCCGGCTCGACCGCGGGCGCGGGACGCAGCCTCGCCCGCACGCGACGGAGGGTCCGCACCCCGCCCCGCAGCGGCACTCCGACGGCGAGCGCCAGATAGCCCCCGAGCGACGTGTCGTACTGTCCGAGTGCGCGCTTCCTGTCCCACACCCGGCGGAGGTTGCCGCCGAGCGTGGCACGGAACTGGGCGCGCAGCGGCATCGGCCCGTCGAGTCGGCGGGCGACCCCGGCCTCGATCGCCGAGATCCAGTCCTCGTCCGCGGGCGCGTGGAAGTAGTTGGCGTCGAGCCACCCCTCGTCGGGCGAGCGGAAGTCACCGTCGATCAGCTGCCGCGAGCTGCCCAGGACCCCGCTCCCCTCGAACACGAGGTTGATGAGGCTGCCGGTCACACCGAAGTCGTCGATAGCAAGGACAGGCACTCCCATGGCCATGGCCTCGATCGCCGCGGTCGAGCTCACGGTCACGAGCGCCCCCGCGCTCGCGAGGTGCTGCGACATCGGCCCGATCGATACGACCAGGTTCGACGGCCTGTCCTCCACCTCGTCGAGCAGCGAGTCGAACGGGTAGCGCTCGGAGTGGGTCTGCGCCTCCCCCGCCGCGCCGCGCAGCTTGAGGATCACGCGCCGATCGGGTCGCGCCCGGGCCGCGGCCACGAGCCAGCCGAGCAACTGCTGCCGGTCCTCCAGAGTCCTGGGCACCTTCGCCTGGGCGGCGAAGACGATGTCCGTCCCTCCACCGGCCGAGGGCAGGTCGGAGAGGAACGGCAGAGTCGCCAGCGCGAAGTCCTGATGGATGCCCCAGCTCGAGGCCAGCGCGCCGAACTCCTCGATCTCGCGCTTGCTGTGCAGGATCATGAGGTCCACCTGCGAGCGGTAGTACAGCGCGAGCAGCGTGGCGGGGATCGAGATGCCGGGGAGCCCGCTCACGATGAGGGGCCGATGGGCGCCGGCGGCCACGATCATCCGTACCAGCACTCGGACGACCGGGCCGCGCACGGACATGAGCACCACGTCCGGCCGCTCCTGGGCGACCACGGCTGCAAGATCGGCGAGGTCGACGAGCGGGGATCCGTCAGCCGTGAACCCCGTTCCCGAGAGCGCGGAGTCGAGCTGCCCGGCGCTCGGCAGCGCTGGCGTGCGGATGACTAGGAGGCTGCGTGACCACGCGTCGGGCATCCGCGCCAGGATCGACGCACCCCATTTGATGTACGAGTCGGAGTCGGCTATGCCGAGAACTTTCACGCCACGACTCGGCGGAGCTTCTCGAGGGACGGGATCTCGCCCGGGTACACGCGCTTGACGCCGTCTCCGAGCGCCTCCTCGATGATCCGGATGTCGCGCACGAGGTGCTCGAGGCCCGCCGGCTCGAGCGACGCCGCCTGGTCGGAGCCCCACATGGTGCGGTCGAGGGTTATGTGCCGTTCGACGGCGGTAGCCCCGAGGGCCACGGCGGCGACAGAGATCTGGAGCCCGCGCTCGTGCCCGGAGTAGCCGATCGGGATGCCCGAGTACCGGCCGGCGAGGGTGGTGATCATGCGGAGGTTGGCCTCCTCCGGCGACAGCGGGTACGTCGACGTCGCGTGCAGGATGATGAGCTGCTCGGGGTCGAAGACGTCCACGGCGGCGTCGATCTGGTCGATCGTCGACATGCCGGTCGAGAGGATGACCGGCTTGCCCGTCGCGGCCATCGCGCGCAGCAGCTCCATGTCGGTCACCGACGCGGAGGCCACCTTGTGCGCGACGACGTTGAGGTCTTCGAGGAACTCGAGGGAGGGCACGTCCCACGGGGAGGCGAACCAGTCGAGGCCGCGCAGGTTCGCGTAGTCGCCGATCTCGATGTACTGCTCGCGGTCGAACTCGACGCGGTAGCGGTACTCGAGGTAGGTCATCGTGCCCCAGGGGGTCTCGCGCGGCACCGAGCGCATGTGCTCCGGCGTGGAGATGAGGGGCGTGCGCTTCTGGAACTTGACGGCCTGGCAGCCAGCATCCGCGGCCACGTCGATGAGTTGCTTGGCGATCTCAACGTCACCGTTGTGGTTCAGTCCGATCTCCGCGATCACGTAGACCGGGTGACCCTTGCCTACGAGCTTGGACGCGATCGAGACCATATTTCCTCCAGTGTTGGACCTGCTGAGCCGGGTGCATCGAGAATCCGGTCCGCGAGTTCGCGGATCGCGCCCCGGCCGCCCTTGGCCGAGAGAACTACTCGCGCTGCGGCGAGGACGAGGGGATGCGCGTCGGTGACGGCGATCGGCCAGCCGACCATGCCCATGCAGCCGAGGTCGTTGACGTCGTTGCCCACGTAGGCGACACGGTTCAGGTCGAGGTGCTGGGCGGCCGCCCAGCGCGCGAGGGCCGCGGCCTTGTCGTCGACCGACTGCAGCACCTCGACCATGAGCTTGTCCGCGCGGGCGGTGACCACCGGGTTGGTCTCGCTCGAGATGATGAGGAGGGCGAGCCCGGCGCGGCGCAGGAGGGAGACACCCATCCCGTCAGCCCGGCTCGCGCTCACGAACTCGGTGCCGTCGGCGGAGAGGTGCACTCGATCGTCGGTGAGCACGCCGTCGAAGTCGGTCACGACCGCATCGACCTCGATCATGCCGCGCGGCGTGACCATGGGGGCGACACGGGTGGCGAGCTCGAGGTCATCCGCGGAGTCGATGTCGATCGCGGTGAGGTCGTCGACGACGGCGATGCCGATCCGCCCGAAGAAGCGGAACTCCGACGCCCGGAAGCCGGCCGCGCGCATCACGTAGAAGGCACCCGTCTCCTGGAACTGCGGCTCGAGGTCCTGTCGGCGCAGGCGGAACGACGCGTCGTGGTTCACGCCCACCGCGCCGGACTCCGACACTCGCCAGAGGAACGCGTGCGCCTTCTTCGCGGCGAACACGACGTCGCTCTCGCCCTCGAGCACGCGTGTGACGGCGGCATCGAGGTCGACGGGGTCGATGAAGGGCGACGTCGCCTGGATGAACACCACGACCCGCGGGTCGACGGGGAGCGCACCGAGTGCGTGCAGGAGCGCCGCCTCCGAGCTCGCACTGTCGCCCGCGAGCTCGTCCGGGCGGTCGATCACGATGGCGCCGGCCGTGCGAGCGGCCGCCGCGATCGCCGCGTCGTCGGTGCTGACGTAGACGGTGTCGATCGTCTGGGCCGCTGTCGCAGCCGCGACTGCACGCGCCACGAGTGAGATGCCGCCGACCTTCTTCAGGTTCTTCCCGGGGACTCCCTTGGAGCCGCCGCGGGCGGGGATGATCGCAATGACCGTCGACGGGGCGTCGTCGGGTCGCGGGATCATTGGGACAAGCTACGACTGCCGCGAGTACGGCAAGGAAAGCCCGGGTGAACGTTGGACTACAGTGCTGGAATGGCAGGGATCGTGACCACACCCATCGCATCGGTGCAGCTCTACTCCCTCCGCGACCAACTGGCGGAGGATCTCGAAGGAAGCCTCGATCGCCTCGTGCAGATCGGCCTCACCCACGTCGAGGCCTTCGACTTCGTCGACCGCGCTCCCGCACTGCGCGCCGCCCTCGATGCGCGCGGCCTCGTTGCACCCACGGGCCACGCACCCCTGCTCTCCGACGAGCTGTGGACGCCGTACGGCACCGTTCCCGCTCCGGCACCCGAGCTCGTGTTCGAGGCCGCGGCGGTGCTCGGCGTCTCAACCGTTTTCGAGCCGTTCGTCGACCCAGCGCGGTGGCTCACGCGCGAGGGCGTCGACGACATCGCGGACCGGCTCAACGCCGCCGCGGAGACCGCCGCCGGCTTCGGCCTCACCGTCGGGTACCACAACCACGCGCAGGAGTTCGTCGCCTCGTTCGACGGCGTCAGCGCCTACGAGTACGCGATCGGCCGACTCGACGACCGCGTGGCGATCGAGCTCGACCTCTTCTGGGCGGAGACCGGCGGGCAGGACGTGCCGGCCCTGACCGAGCGGCTCGGCAGCCGGCTCACCGCGGTGCACGTCAAGGACGGCGCCATCCCGCAGAACCCCTGGGCGCCCGGCTCCGACCTGGACCCCGCAGACGTGCACCAGACCCGCCCCGGCGAGGGCGCCGTGCAGCTCGTCGAGTCCCTGCGCTCCAACGACTCCATCAGGTACGCCGTCATCGAGTACGACCGCGCCCCGGGCGACGTCTTCGACGACGTCGCGGCGAGTCTCGCGTTCCTGCGCTCGCAAGGACTGGCTCAGTGAGCGGGCCCATGGGCGTCGGCGTCATCGGCGCCGGCATGATCAGCGACACCTACCTCGAGAACCTCACCTCGTTCCCGGATGTCCGGGTCGTGGTCATCGGCGACCTCGACGTCGAACGTGCTCGTGCGCAGGCGGAGAAGTACGGCGTCACCGCTCACGGCACGGCGGACGACGTGCTCGGGCATCCCGACGTTCAGATCGTCGTCAACCTCACCATCCCCGCCGCGCACGCCGAGGTGTCGTCGCGGGCGATCGCCGCGGGCAAGCACGTCTGGGTGGAGAAGCCCATCGGGCTCGATCGCGAGTCGACCAGAGCACTGCTCGATCAAGCTCGTGCGGCCGGACTCCGCGTCGGGGTTGCGCCCGACACGGTGCTCGGTCCGGGCGTGCAGACCGCCAAGCGCGCGATCGAGAGCGGGATGATCGGCACCCCGTTGTTCGCCGCCACCTCCATGCAGTACCAGGGTCCGGACGTGTTCCACCCCAACCCCGGATTCCTGTTCGCGCGCGGGGCCGGGCCGCTCTTCGACATCGGTCCGTACTACATCACGACGCTCGTGAACCTCTACGGGTCGGTGGCCTCCGTCGCGGCCCTAGGGCTCCGCGGCCAGGAGACCCGCACCATCCAGGTCGGCCCGAACACCGGCGCCGTGTTCCCCGTGGAGGTGCCGTCGACCATCTCGCTCCTCGCCCGCTTCGAGGCCGGCCAGCAGGCCCAGAGTCTCCTGAGCTTCGACTCACCGCTGGGCCGCCACGGCATCGTGGAGATCAGCGGCACGGAGGCCACGCTCGTGATCCCCGACCCCAACCAGTTCACCGGTCGCATCGCCCTGGTGCGGGCCGCACCCCACCGCCCATCGACGCCCGCCGAGCCGGAGTGGATCGAGATCGAGCCGGAGGGAGCGCTCGCCGGCCGCGGCATCGGCCTGCTCGAGATGGTCCGCGCCATCGCCGAGGACCGCCCCCATCGAGCGAGCGGCGATGTCGGTTACCACGTGCTCGACGTCATGCTCTCGGCCGAGGAGTCGGCTGCGGCCGAGCAGTTCGTCACTGTGGAGAGTCGGGTCGATCCGATACCGGCCATGCCCGTTGACTTCGATCCGTTCATCCGGACACTCTGAGGTACATGGGCTACGGCATCCTCGTCATCGCACAGACGGTCGCGCTGCCGATCATCTGCGGGATCATCGAGCTGGCCGTGGTCGACGGGGATCCCGTCCTGGTGTTCGGCAAGTGGTGGGTGTTCGGGGGAGTCGGCACTCATCTGGGTGGTCGTCTAGCGATCGATCCGACAGTCCACGTCCTGGTTTGACCCCGTCGAGAGCGACTCGGGGAACAGACGCAGGTAGTTGCCGAGACTGTTGTTGAACTCGAACGGGCGGCGGCTGCCGAAGCCGGCCTGCGCGTCCGCGTCCAGGACCAGCTGGCAGTAGCTGGCGTCGGAGAGACCCCACCCCAGCGGCACCGAGATCGAGGGTTGGGTGTCCGGCTGCGCGATGACGACGCGTCTGGTCGTCTCCGCGCTCCACGAGATGGACTCGGCCGCCGTCGCGCAGTCGGGCTGCGCCGGGGCGCACAGCTCCCCGATCGACGCCATCGCGCGCTGGATCCACGATGATGGCGCAACCTGCGTCGCCTTCGCACCGGACCCGACCAGCGGAACGACCAGCTCGGCGGTGTCCCGCACCCCCAAGGGCTCGATGATGGGCTCCGGGGAGTTCTGGACGTACATGACGTACGGCACCACGAGCGGATCGCCCTCGGCGCGGTCGAACGAGTTGTAGCTCCGGATGATCCGACCGAGCTCAGGGGCGATGTCGGCCAGCAGCCCGAGTCCCGAGTTCTCCGCGTAGCCGCCATCCACGAGCTGGAGCCGTGGACCGCACTTGCTCGCGCCGTTGCCGATCGTGCCCGACGGCGTCACGAACGGGAATCGTGCGGACAGGAGGGCGGCCGTGGCCCACGACGGGCCGCGACCCCCGCACTGCTCGTAGAAGTCCAGCATGTCGATGGTCAGCGCGGGCTCGTCGTTGCCGCTGTCGCATGTCGCCGTCGGGGCGACGAAGGTCGACTCCATGCCGACGCTCGTGAAGCCCGAGGCACCGGGACCGAGCTCGACCTGGCTCACCACCACCCGGCACCCCGATCGGATGTCCGTGGAGTTGAGCACCACGAGACCGGTGGGCGCCGCCGCCACCGCGTCGAAGCGCGAGCTCAGGAGCGGAACCGCATCCCGCCACGACCGCTCGATGAGGGATGCCCGGTCGCGCCACACCCACGACGACTCGAGGCTCGGCAGCCGGATGCCCGTGGTCGACGCGATGGGATCGGCGATGAGGAGCCCGTTGATCGCGGTGGCGAGAGCGGTCGAATCGCCCACGGCACGAGCATCGTCCCTGAGCTGCTGGGCCATCGCCTCAGCCTCCGCCGCGTCGGCGTCGGCGAGGCTGTCGGGATCCCAGGAGGGGTTGGCCGCGATCGCGAGACCTACCGAGCCGCCGCTCACACCGCTGGAGAGGAACACGGAGTTGGCGGTGCATCCCCCGGCGGAGACGAGTTCCGACATCACGGAGTCCGTCCACACCGCCGCCCGAATGCCGCCGCCCTCGGCGGCCACGAGGGCGAGCGGGCGGATCGGCACGGGCAGGCCGTCCGTTCCGAGCACCTCCCCCACGCAGCCGTCGCTCCGGACCAGCCAGTCCCCGAACGCGTCCCCGAGTTGGTCGCGCGTGGTGGTGGCGCCGGAAGAAGGGCCCGCCAACGAACGGATGGCGTGCAGGGTCGGCGCACCGGCCAGCTGGGAGACAAGGATCGGGATGATCAGGAACAGCGCGACCACCGGATCGCTCCTGAGACCCGCCCAGCGGAACACCGTCAGAGGAGCCCGGTAGCTGAGCACGACCGAGAGCAATCCGATGAGTCCCGTCCACGCTCCCAGCGCCGCAATCATCACCGCGATCGGCCCGACCAGCCTGCCGATACCCGCTGGCCACAGTGCCAGGACGACGAGGATGGCTGCGAGCACCACCGCCGCGACGGAGGCCCCCACCCGCCACGAGCGCGAGGCGGTCATCGGGCGGGTCAGTGTCTCATCGACCCTCGCCCGTGACCCTGTGGCCAAGGCCAGTACGATCACCGCTATCGCCAGCATCAGCACGATGAGGACGGCCGACACCGTCACCTTCTCGGTGGATACGGCCTGCGCCCAGAGCGGCGGCTCGCCGTCATCCGGCCGCGGGGCAGCCGCGGCCAGCAGCACCTGGGTCGAGAGCGACCTCGCGAATCCGAGCGCCGGGAGCGCGATGATGAGGGCGCTGAGAACCGCCGTGGTCCGGCGGGCGACAGCGAGATCCCCCGTCCCCGCGCTGACCTCGACGAGCGCACCGGCATCCCCGCCGCTCTTCCTCGTGCGGTGGCGGCGCACGAGCCACTGGATGAGTTCGAAGACCGCCGAGATCGCGAGGATGCCGAGGGTCAGCGCCAGGAACACCTGGGCGGTGGCGAGATCGAGCAGGTACGTGTCGTGCGCAGCTGACGCCCGGTAGGCGATGAACGCACCGACGCCGACCACGAGCGGGATGGACAGCCAGATCAGGTAGTTGAGCCCCGTGTACGGTTTGCGCGAACCGGCGTTGCGCTCCGCGGTGGCCCGCCCCACGAGCAGGAACACGGCAGCGAGGATCGTGAGCACGATCACTGCCGCAAGGCCCCCGAGCCAGCCGCCCTCGTCCAGCCAACCGCGCTGGATGTCGGGCACCTGCTCCAGGATGGGGTGCAACGGGAGCAATGACAGCACGAGCAGTACCAGTACGACGAAGGCCGTCAGACGCTGCACGGCGATCCCCGACCACACTCGCGAGAGGCCCGAACCGGCGGAGCGGAGGAGCCCCGGCTTCCTCAGCACGGCGACGGCGACAAGCAGAACGAGTGCCCATTTGGCTACCGAGAAGCCCGCTTGGAGCTGGAGCAGCCGCAGCGGCACCTCGACGGGGGTCTGCACGAGTTCACCGGCGAAGTTGAGCAGGACGTCCTCGCCCATGTCCACCGCCACCAGTATCAGCAGCAGCGCTCGGGCCGGATACCCCTCGGGCCCGTTCCCGAACACTCTTCTGATGATCAGCAGTGCCGAAATGGCGTAGACGGCGATGAACAGGGCATCGAGCACGGTGTACAGGTGGATGAACGGCTCGACCCGCCACTCGGCCGCGTTCGTGGAGTGCCCCATCAACCACTGGTCGAGATGGCTGAAGGCGGTGATCCCGGTGACGTCCAGGATCGAGAAGCGGAAGCCGCTCCCGACCTGCGAGACGAGGCGGTCGATCTCCGTGAAGGCCAGCTGGAGCGCGATGAAGGCCACCGCGAGAACGATCGCAGGTACTCGACTCCGAGTTGTCATTGCCGCCCTGTCCAGCGCCGCGAGAATTTCGGCCAGCATAGCGATCGAGGGTCACTCGGCAACAGGGGTTCCGGCCCCTGCCGGGGGACCTACGCGGACGTCACCAGACCGACGGAGCGCCGCAGGAACGCCGCGCCGGCGTAGTCGTCGATGAGGTCGCCCTCCGTCAGCACCGGGTAGAGCCTCGGTGTCGAACCCACCGGCTTCACGTCGACGTGCGCCACGGACTCGCCGATCGAGTGCAGGTAGTCGGCCATCTTGTAGTCGCCGGCGCTGTCGCCCACAGAGCGCCAGACCGTCGGGCGCTCGCCCAGGGCGTCGAAGTAGGCGACGGCACGGCGGGCGGCGCGGTCCTTGTCGAGGAGCACGGACTCGACGTCGGTGGAGATGGGTGTCGGGTCGATGCGGAAGGTGACAGCGCCCCGGGCATCCGGGATCTCGGCATCGCCGGAGCGCAGGCCGACCCCTGCTGCCGTGAAGACCTCGACGATGCGAGCGATCAGCCCCTCCTGCGCGGTCACGAAATCCGCGGTGGACACGTCGGTGCGCTGCTCCACCGAGATCATCGCGCGCTTGGTGTAGTCCCAGAACATGGTGTCGGTGAAGTCCGACTCCACGATGCGCAGCACCTCATCGGTGACGCCTGCCGGGGGCGCGAGCGTCGGGTCGACCTCGAGCTCGGTCATCCCCCCGGGCAGGATCGCGGCCCAGGATGCCCCCTTCTCGAAGACCCCGAACATGCGCGCGCCCGGCTGCTCGAGTGCCTGCGAGAGGCCCCTCTCGAACAGGAGCCCGAGCACCGACTCGCGGACGAAGGCGTCGGAGCGTCCCGTGATGAAGGCGATAGGCACGCCGAGGCCGGTGAGCGTGACCAGGTCGTCGGCGATGCTCGGGACGGCGATGGTGCGCGTGACGGGCGACGCGAGCGGGCCATCCACATCGAGGAGCAGTCCGAGTGCAGGCTTCGTCATGCCTACCAGCGTAGGAGTTACCGCTAGCGGCGCCCGACCTCGCCCGACCCCGAGATCTCCTGCGTGACCTCGGGGCTGCCCTCGTAGAGCACCGAGCCCGAGCCCGAGATGGAGACATCGAGGGTGTCGGATGCCGCGACCTCGATGTCGCCCGACCCGTCGAGGTCGATGGATACCCGTGCAGCATCGAGCTCGTCGGCGCGCACCTCGGCCGAGCCGTCGATCGAGAGGGTGAAGTCATCGGTGCGCCCGGAGAGTTCCACGTCGCCGGAGCCGCTGATCTCGATGGTGACCTCGGAGGTGTCGATGTCGTCGATGTCGAGGTCGCCGGACCCGTCGACGCTGATGGCGAGCGTGTCACCGGGCACGTTGGACTCCACGTCGCCCGAGCCGTTGATCTCGATGCCCTCGAGGCTCGGGAGGGTCAGCTCGTAGCTGACGCGCCCCACCGTGAATCCGGGCGTGCCCGGCCTCACGCCGAGCACCAGGGTGTCGCCGCTCACGTCCGACGTGAGCCTGTCGAGCACCGACTCCGGCGCATGGATGACGAGGGACGGCTCGCCCTGCCTGATGGTCAGGTCGCCCGAGGTGTCGAGGGTGACCGAGGTGACGGCGTCGATCTCGCGGTCCTCGGAGACGACGGGGCCGCGCGGCACAAAGGCGCAGCCCGACAGGGCGAGGAGCGCGACGGCGGGGGCGGTGAGGAGAGGGATGATTCTCATGACTTCAGCGTAGAAACGGCGGGTGCCCGTCGCGAGGGGGCCAACCCCCGGATCCGTAGGGGGGCTCCGGATCACGAGCCGGGCATCCCGCGCATAATTGAGCGGTGGAGCCCTGGGAGATGCACGCGTGGTTCGCCGACTACCTCGAGGCCTGCAACCGCCACGACCTCGACGCGCTGAGGTCGCTCATCGACCCCGCAGTGCGGCGCGCTCACCGTCCCGGTGGGGTCGACGCCTGGCTGTCGGACCTCGATGAGCTCTACAGGGCCTTCCCCGACTGGCGGTTGCGCCGCATCCAGCTCGTGGTCGAAGACGACCGCATCGCTGCGCACCTTCGGGCGAGCGGCACGCACACCGGGGTCTTCCACGGGATCGCCCCGACGGGTCGGCACGCCAATGTCGCCGAGTTCTCCTTCTACCGACTCGCCAAGGGACGGATCACGGAGTTCACGGGCAGCGCCGACGCGGAACTGCTCGCGCAGATCTCGGGCTGACGGATAGCAGCGCGGCTTCGGCTGGGGCGACCCCCGAATCCCTACGCTGACGATATGCGGCTCTGCGTACGATGACACGGCGCCGACTACGGGCTCTGCCAGACCTACGCGAACGAGATGTGGCACTACGAGCTGGCGACCACTCCCGGAGCCGAGTGCCCTCCGCAACTGCCCGAACCCAGCACCGGAGGGCCGATCGCGCCGGGACGGTACATTGGTGCGGTCGACTCATCCCCGCGAATCAGAGGAGCCACCGTGGCGCGGTTCCGCTCTCGCCAGCCCCTTCCGAACCTGGACCCGAGTACGGAGACGGCGCTCGACTGGGTCTTCTTCGTGCTCGGTGGGATCGCTGCGATCTGGTTGGCGTGGGTACTCCTGCGCGAGAGCTTCAGCTTCGGCTGGTGGCAGATCGCCTTCGTCATTTTCTTCTGGGGGATGCTCGCCTACCTGGTACTGCCGAGGCTCCACGGCATCCTCACCCGCATCTACGTCCCGGACTACTTCATCGGGCGTGCACGCACGAGCGACGGGCTGCTGGGCGACCCTGTGAACGTCGCGATCCTGGGCTGGGAGAATCAGATCCACGCCGCGATGCTCGCGGCCGGCTGGACGCGCGCCGACGACCTCTCCGTGCGAACCGGCCTTCGAATCGTGCGATCGACCCTGCTGCGTCGCAGCTACCTCGAAGCGCCGGTGAGCCCCCTTCTGCTGTTCGGCCGCAAGCAGGACTTCGCCTACCAGCAGGAGGTCGACGGCACGCCCGGTAAGCGCCACCACGTCAGGTTCTGGCGGTGCCCGGAGGGCTGGCTGCTGCCGGGAGGAAGCCCCACCGACTGGCTGGCGGCGGGCACCTACGACCGCAGCGTCGGCTTCTCGCTCTTCACGATGCAGGTGACCCACAAGATCGCCGCAGACACCGACGTCGAACGCGACCACGTGGTCGCGACTGTCTTGGCCTCGAATCCTGCAGCATCCTCGACGACGATCGAGGGGTTCTCCGCCGGGTACCACTCACGCAACGGCGGCGGCGACTCCATCGTCACCGACGGCGACCTCCCCGTGCTGAACCTCCGCGCCCTCCCGCGACGTGACGATCAGAGGGATGTCTCGACCGACAGTCGTGACCGCCGACCCGCGCCGATCGTGGTCGGCGCGGGCCTCCTCGCACTGAGTGGCCTGACCTCGATCGTCAATGGAGTTGTCGAGTTGGTGGAGAGCGGTCCGATGCCCGCAACCGTGGCGGAGGAGGCTCCCGAACTCGGGGCGGGCATCCTCATCATCGTCGCCGCTCTGTTCTTCGCCGTGGGCCTGGCAAGCACGCTCATTGCGTGGCGGGTGTTCTTGGGAAAGCCCCTCGCTCGGATTATCTCGATGGCGCTGGCCGTCATCGGCATCGGCGGCCAGATCCTCACCACCGAGCTGGGCGGCGCCCAGTCCCTCACAGCGAATCTGCCCTCCGTCGCCCTCTCCGTGCTGGTGCTGCTCGCGCTCTCGAGCAGTCGCGCCGCGATCTACAGCCACCGGGAGACCAAGGCGCCGAAGAGGATCTCCGGCCTGCCGGGCGACGCAGCGCCGTTCTGACCCTGACCATCCGCGCGGGTCACGACGGCCAGGGTTTTTGTAGGGACGCTATTGGTGAATCATCCTCATAATTCCGAATTCGGCTGAAACCGAGCGGCCTGAAGGGACGCTAAATGAGTCCGGGCGCAGAGGGACTTCGAGACCATTGTCAATGGGCGGTGTCCGCTGAAGCGCCGATCTTGGGACGCGAGCACGACAAGCTGGACTCGGTCGCGCACGTCGAGCTTGGTGAGGCGCGCGCCCTTCCGAGGCCGAGATCCCGTGGATACCGTCGGCACGATCGAGTCCCGGGCCGACGAGCTCCAAGAAAACCGTGTCTAGCTGGCGGCCACCGCAGCGCTCCGCGATGGCCGAATTGACTCCGAGGCTCTTCACCAGCACCATTTGCATGTGACGTCGCCCCATCCGCCCCTGTGCGGGATCGTGAAGGTCGGCGTCGACGGCCTGATCGTGGGCGTCAGCGCGAATGTACTGGAGCTGGTGGGGAGGGCTCGCGAGGAACTCGTCGGGTCGCCGCTGGCTTCCCTCCTCGAGACCCGCTTACGGCTGACGGGTTCGGCAACGGTGCCCGCGGACGCGGCGCTGCGAACACGGAGCGGCACCAAGCATCCGGTGGTTGTCGGACTGCTTCCGGAGGACGGTGCGATCCAGTCCATAGCCATTCTCGATGTCAGCCCCGCAAGCCCGTTCGAGCGTGGATTCGCCACCGCGACAGCACGGGGCTCCCGTGGGCAGGAGCGCCTTCAGATCCTCCTGGGCGCCTCGGTGGGTTTCGCCGGCGCGCACGATGAGCTCGCAGCAGCGGACCTTCTCGCGGACGTGGCGAAGCGGGCGTTCCGCGCCACGCACGTGAGCGTGCACCTCCGACGAGAGGGTGACCTGGTGCGCGTCGCTGGAGTAAATCCACTGGCAGAACACTGGCCGGAGGGACAACAGCCCGCCGGCAACCGAACGCTGCTCGGGGGCGAGGTCCTCGTGGTTCGCACCCCCGAGGAGGCCCGCTATTTCATGCCTGACATCCCCATTGACGACATGTACCGCGCCGCGGGCATCCACGCGGCAATAGCGGCACCGATTGCCTACGACGGCGGGCCCATCGGTGCATTCCTCTGCTTCTTCGACCATCCCAGGGAGTTCGACGACGAGGCAGTGCCACTAGCGGAGGCCCTAGCGGACCAAGCGGGACAGGCAATCACACGCATCCGGCTCGAGCAGACCTTGCGCCGGGCATCCATGATCGACGCCCTCACGGGACTGCCGAGCCGACGATTGTTCGAGGACGAGGCCATGCTCGCCTTGTCCGCCGAGACTCCCGCCGTGTGTGTGCTTTTCATCGACCTCGACGGATTCAAGGCGGTCAACGACCAACTGGGTCACGCTGCCGGCGACGTGTTGCTCGGGCAGGTAGGCGAGCGACTCCAGTCGATGGTGCGCGAGGGGGATTCGATCGGCCGCTTCGGAGGGGACGAGTTCATCGCTGTGGCCGCTGTGAGCGATGAGTCGCAGGGTCGTGCACTGGCAGAGCGGATCCGCGCCGCCCTCGCGCGCCCGTTCGCGGGCCTGCCCAGCGGACTCTCCATCACCGCCAGCATCGGGCTGGTCGTTGCCGATCGGGAGAGCGAAGCGGACTTCACTCTCGAACACCTAGTACGGGCGGCCGACCACGCCATGTACGAGGCTAAAGCTGCCGGCGGCAACCGCGTGTCGGCTGGTCCGTACTAAGGCGGCGTACGGCCGTCGCGACCTACTACGCCGCGACGGCCGTTGCCGATGGTTACGCTGCCTGCAGAGGGGGTCCGCCCAAGAAGCGGCCGATACTGTCCTTTCGCGCAACGCGGGGCGGTCGTGCACGGAACTCGGGCGTGAGACGGCCCCTGAGCCGGGGCAGTGTCAGCGAGTAGCCGGTCCGTTTGCGGTCTGGTCGGCTCATGCCGTCACCTCCCGGGCTTCCTCTGTCCGCGGGGTGGAGACGGCGATCTTGCGCGGTTTTGCCCGTTCCGCGACGGGCACGATCACAGAGAGCACTCCGTGCTCGTAGTTGGCGGTGATGCGCTGCACGTCCACGCCGTCGCCGAGGGTGAACTGCCTCATGTAGCTACCGTACGGTCGCTCGTGGGCGAGCCACCTCACCTGCTCGCTGGCGGGAGCGCGACGCTCGGCCCGAATGGTGAGCAGCTGGCCGTCCACATCGATGTCGACGCTGTCGGGATCGATGCCCGGCAGGTCGGCGCTCAACACGTACTGGTCGCCCTCTCGGAAGAGATCCACCGGCATCATCCGAGGAGCTCGAGCGGTGTCGAATGCGCCGGACGCGATGCGGTCGAACTGGGTGAGGACATCAAACGGATTGGTCATGGTCAAATCTCCTCTCGAATCTGCTGTGGGACGGTTCCCAACATTTTTTTAGCACTCGAGCGAGGAGAGTGCCAAGCCGTTTTCAGCGATTTTTGAGGTTCTCGAAGCCCGTGAGCTGAGTGGCTTCGTCGGCAACGCGGACACCGTACCGGTACGACAGCTCACCTCCGAGGAATCCGGACCCACCGAGGCAGAGCGGGCGCGTTGTCAGGGTTGCCTCGTGGCCACGCGCCATCTGCCGCACCGGGGATGTCGTTGTACGACCACAGCAGGGGATCTGCGCCCCCCACGAGCGCGGTGGCTTCGAAGGGTGCCCGCCACGTGCGGACGCGGCGTAGGTGCGAGATTGCAGCCCCCGACCCGTAGTGCTTTCAGCAACTGCGGCGTATGGTCAGCCGCATGGTTGAACCGGTGCGGATCGCCCACGAGCTGGACGGGATGCGCGATCGAATCGCGGCCGACCTGTTGAACGCGGGAAGCGTCATGGTCCACGTGGGAGACCTGAGTATCACGGCGAGTGAATGGCGGGCCATCGCCCGGGCTGCTGCCCGCAAGATCGGAAGACCGATCGAAACTGTTGCCAACGAGACTCGCGCGTGGGCGGTGCTCCGAGACTGGCCTGCGGACGATCGCGAGAGGGCAAAGCTCGACGCCGCGATCACGAACGCGGTGCGGTCGATCTCGTTACCAGCTGCCCACACGATTCAAGCTTGAACTCGGTCCGTTGACGTCGAGCAAGGACCGGGCGGATCCGTGAAGCCCGGCCCTTGCACACGCCTCAGGTGTGGTCGGTAGGCGTGACCGCCCAACGCGCGTTCGTGCGCACCGTGCCACTTCTTCCTGACCCTTGTCGACGCGATGACAACGCTAAGTGGACGATGTGGCATCCAGATATCCACACAACGCGGGGCTTCTGCCGATTCGCGCGACTCTTTACAGGGGGACAGAACGTCCGCTGCGTCTGACGGTCTCTGACGGCTTCTCAGCGAACCGCCGCTGGTAGTTGGCGGCGAATCGACCGAAGTGGGTGATGCCCCACCTTGCTGCAACGTCGCTCACCGATACCGCCCCGGGCTCGGCATGGAGGAGTTCGTCGTGAACCTGTTCCAGGCGCAATTCGCGCAGATACCCCGTCGGAGTGGTGCCCATAGATCTGCGGAAACCCTCTTGGAGGCTGCGGACACTCACCGAAACGCGCAGCGCCAGTTCCGACACAGTCCACGGGTGCTCCGGGTGCGCCCTGAGTAGCTCGACGGCGCGCGCCACCGGACGCGGCCCGGCAGCAGCTATAGGAGAAGTGAGCGCGTCCGTATAGTTGTGGGGTTGCGTCAAAAGGGACGCGATAAGCACCTGCTCCAACCGTTGGGAGGCGAGCGGGTACCGGAGCATGCTTGAGGCGTCATTCGATACCTGGTCGATGAAGCGCAGCGTTTCAAGTACCGTGCGCCCTGGCCCCTCGACAAGCCCCATCTCGGCGGAGAATTCAAGCGGCTTCGTGACGCTGCGACCGAGAAGGCCCTCCAGTTCGAGGTTCAAGTCGGCGCGGGGAATCATGACGGCCAACTGGGAGAACTCCTCATCGCAGTCCAGATCGGCAGCGTAGCCGGGCATGAAGATTCGAGCCGTCTGAGGGCTCCCATAGAGCGGAGCGCGGGCGCCTGCGCGCATCACGGCTCGGCCACTGACGGGTATGTCGACGTGATAGTCGGTGGCCTCGACAGTGTGGATCCGAATTGCGTCGCCGAACCTGACGTAGCCGGCAGTGACCCGCCCTACCTTGACGACGTTCAGGCGCAAGTCAACCGCGGTGGATGGTGACGCGGAGGGGAAGTGGAGCGGAAGGTAGGCGTCGCTGAGTACCTGGCGGGCATGGTCGATGTCAGCCGATGAGGCAAGCTTGTGGCTCTGGAAAATCTCTTGGGCGGCTTGTGGCACCTAGGGAGTATAGGCAGGCCCTCGCAGTGGAACTGCCGCCGGCATCCCCATCCGCGCAAGCTGGATAATGCTCCGCGGAAGGTGGATTTTCTAGTTCGCGCTCTCGACCTACCGTGGCGGGAATCCGCCGCCGCACGGCGACGGGCACACCCGGGAGGGCTCGTGGAAGTAGTGGCGCGCTGGGTCCTCGGCCCGATCCTGAGAGCCTGGGTTGCCTCCAAGACAGAAGAAGTCGAAGGACTACCCCGGCCCAGCGATGAGCCCGAATGGCACGCACCCGGCCCGGATCCCCATCGAGTTCTGATCTTCGGCGGAGGTCCGGCCGTCGGCTGGGGAGTCCTGAGCCACGCGCTCGCACTGCCTGGTTCGCTTGCCCGGGCCTTGTCCCACCGAACCCGTCGCGGCGCCCAAACCATCGCCTGGGCCGTCCCTCGCCTGAAGATCGACAGTGCGCTGAAGGAGCGCGGCAGCATTGAGCTGGGTAGCTACGACGCCCTCGTCGTCACTATGGGCATCAACGACGCCGGGGGAATGACGTCGTTGAAGTCCTGGGAGCAGGGTATGTCCACGTTCCTCCGCGTGATCAAGCAGAGGTCATCGACCCAACTGCAGATATTTGTCGCGGGCGTGCACCCAATACGCTCCATCCCGGTATACGACAGCCCACTGGGCTCCATCGTGGAAGCTCACGCGACCAAGATGAACGCAATCACCGACCGCATCTGTGGGAACCTGCCCAGCGTGACCTACGTCGCCCTCACCGCTCCTGAGCCCAGCGGGTCCGTGCGGTTTCGGGACGCTAAGACTTACCGACATTGGGCGGAGGAGCTCGCCGAGCGGATGGCGCCTCAACTAGATGCCGATGGTCGCACGACCGCCCGGTGAACCGACTGCGCATTTCTGTCACCCGCGAATCAGCGCCGGTCCCCGTCCGCACGGATCAGGAACGGACAGCGACCGGCAGCGGTCGCCGTCTGGAAGGCGTGGGATCGAACCCGCTGGCGTCGGGGGTGCTCGTCGACCGGCACAGCAAGCGGAGACTCCTCCTGATGAACGTATGGGGAAAGGCGCAATGTTCCGGACTGCGCGGGTCGGGGCCCGGCGGGTGAAAAGCGACACCGGTTCCGCCCAGCGAGAAGAAGACCCGTTAAACGAAAGAAGACCGCCCTCGTGGGCGGCCTTCTTCTCGCTGGCGGAACCGGTGGGATTTGAAACCTAATATCGTCGGCCTTACCGCCGTGACCCTCCAGTTCAACCGTTTATTTGCGCTGATTAGGCTCCAACTACGCTTCGAATCAAAGACCATCGACTCGAGTGTTTGTGGGGTTCTTGTGGGGGACTTCATCCTGTACCTGCGCTTGAAAGCTGACTAAGCAGCTGCTCCCTCGCGACGCCCTGTTCGGATGCCAAACGCTAGTCCGGTTGTCAATCCAATGTCCTACTGGTGAATGGGAGCACTCCGGCCTTGCCGCCCTCGGCATCGCGCGCGTGCTGGAGCGCCCGGTGTCGTCTGCTGGCCACCGCACGGAGCGGGTCTGTCGCGAAGGCGAGACTGAGGGGCGCACTGCCTCACTGAGCGGAGTAACCACCGTCAACGGAGAATTGGGAGCCGGTCACGAACGAGGCCCGCTCGGAAAGAAGGAACAACACAACCTCGGCCACCTCCTCGGCAAGCCCGAGCCTTCCGAGTGGATGCAGCCGGACCAGCGATGAGCGACCCTCCTCGTCCAGATGCTGCAGCGCAGGCGTGTCTATATAGCCCGGATGCACAGAGTTCACCCTGACACCGCGGTCGGCATATCCGAGCGCGACGGCCTTGGTCAGGCCAGTCACGCCGTGCTTCGCGGCGGTATAGGGAACCGACCGCCCGTTTCCCACAAGCCCGAAGATGGATGAGACGTTTACAATCGCACCGCCACCCGAAGCGATCATCGCCGGAAGTTGGAAGTGAATCCCGTAAAAGACACCACTGAGGGTCACATCGATGATCCGCCGCCAGCCGCTGAGGTCAATGTCAGCGGCAAGGCCGCGTGACCCGCCGATTCCGGCGTTGTTGACCGCGAGGTGCAGCCCTCCGTGCTCGACCACCGTCAGCCGAATGGCCTCCTCCACCTGCTCCGGCTCGGACGTGTCGCAGGCGACGGCGCTGGCGGCTCCTCCAGCTCCGACTATCTCGTCGACCACCGTCTGGGCCGCGGTCATGTCGATGTCGGCCACGACGGCGTGCGCACCCTCGGCTGCGAGCCGTCGAGCGATGTTGGCGCCAATACCGCCGCCGGCTCCGGTGACGAAGGCGATCCGACCAGCGAACTCCGGCTCAGCCATCCACACCGCCCGTGCCCAAATCGGCCACCTCGTCTCCCAGGTAGGTGAGGATCAGCCCCTCGCGCTCGATAATCTCCTCGGGTTTGCCCTCGGCTACTACGCGGCCCTCCTCGAGGAGGTAGGCCCTCGTCGCCAACGGCGAAATCCACCAGACGCTCTGCTCCGCGACGACTACGGATATGCCCTCTTCGCTGATGCGCCGCACGATGCCCCGCAGTTGTTCGACGATCGTGGGAGCGAGGCCGATGGACGGCTCGTCGAGCAGTAGCACCTGCGGGTGTCGGATGAGGACCTTAGCCAGAGCGAGCATCTGGCGCTCGCCTCCACTCAGCGTTCCGGCCAGCTGCTTCGTGCGCTTGCTGAGAACGGGGAAGCGGGCGTGCAGCTCCGAGCGCCGGGCATGGAACTCCGCCCTGGTGAGCCTCATCCCCACCGTGGCGAGCTTGAGATTGTCATCGACGGAGAGCGAGGCGATCACGCCCCGCTCCTGCGGCACGAGCCCGACTCCCGCACGCACTATCTGGCTCACCGTCAGCCGCCGTAGGCGCTTCGCGCCGAGGGTCACCTGGCCGCTGGACGGCCTAGGGTAACCTGCGATCGAGTTGAGCAATGTGGACTTTCCCGCACCGTTTCGACCGTAGACGAGGATGAGCTCGCCGGGCTCGACCACCATGTTGACGCCGTGCAGGACCTTGATCTGGCCGTACCCCGACTCGAGATCGGAGACGGTGAGCGTAGCTCGGGAGGCGAGCGTGCTCGGCCCTGCGTAGGATCGGGGCGCCGACGTGCCGTCGGCCCCTACCGTGGCCTCCGTCGGCACACCGCCGAGGTAGGACTCGATAACGGAATCTGTTGCCCGTACCTCACTGGGAGTTCCGCTGGCAATTGCGGTGCCTTCGCGGAACGCTGTGACGGTATCGCTCAAAGAGAAGACCAGCGGGACGTTGTGTTCGACGAGCACCACGGAAAGCGGCTCGATGCTCTCATCCACGACTTGGCGGAGAAGGACCGCCACCGCCTGTACCTCCTCGGCGGTGAGTCCGGCGGTCGGCTCGTCTAACAGCAGCAGTTTGGGGCCGAACATGAGGGCGCGCGCGATCTCGACCTTCCTGTGCTCTCCGAACGACAGCTCACTCACCGGAGTGTCTACTGGGGGCACGAAGCCGACGCGCTCGAGCAGCACACTTGCCGCATCCCTCGCCGCAGCCTCCTCGGTGCGAGCGGCCCGGGATCCGAGAAGAACGCGTACGACTCCCGCGCGCAGGCGGTGATCGCCACCGGACATGACATTCTCGATGGCCGTGAGGCCCGGGAAGGTGGCCGGGGTTTGGAACGTCCGGGTGATACCGAGCTCGGTCACACGACGGGGATTCCTGGATAGGACCTTTCCCTGAAAGGTAATCTCGCCGCTCACCCTCGGGACGAAGCCGGTCAGCGCATTGATCGCCGTCGTCTTCCCCGCGCCGTTCGGTCCGATGATCCCGTGGATCTCGCCGCTGCTCACGTTGAAACTGAGTTTATCCAGGGCGTTCACTCCCCCGAATCGCACGGTTAGATCGCGCACAGCCAGCATCTCGCTCATTTGTCAGCCCCTTCGGAGCGCCGCCGGGCAAGGCGTAGTCGTTTGGTCACGGTGGTGAAGGCGCCGCTGATACCCGAGGGTACGAAGACCAGCACGGCCAGGAGCAGTCCGGCGTAGAAGAGGTCGCGATACTCGCCGAAGTCGAAGATCTCGGGCAGCAGGAAGAGCACGATGGGGGCGACGACCGCGCCCACCAGACCGCCAGTCAGGCCGCCCACAACCACGAGGGCGATGTGGAAGATCGACACGCCCGTGGTGAAAGAGCCGGGGTTCGCCGAGCCTAGGAGGAACGCAAAGACGCCGCCCGCGCCGCTGATCACCGCGCTCGAAAGGGCGAAAGCGCGCAGCTTGGCCCCACGCACGTTGATGCCCTGCATGAGCGCGGCGGGCTCATTGTCGCGCAGGGCGAGCCAGGATCGACCGAAGCGGGACCGCATGAGGGTGGCCGCACCGGACACTGCCAGCACGCTCAAGAAGACCGCGATAAGTGCGAAGGACTGCGCATTGAGATCGCCCAGCACGGGCAGGGTGATCGTCGGCGCGATCAGCCCGTAGCCACTGCCGGTGAGTTCGCCGCCCTGCTTCATTACGATCAGGAGGATCATGATGAAGCCCAGGGTGACAATGGCGAGGTAGAAGCCGGAGAGGCGCAACGATACGAGGCCGAGGAGCCATCCCACCAGCCCACCGACCACGGCGATGGCCGGAAGTGCAATGAGGAGCGGTATCTGCAGTCGTTCGACGAGGATGATCGAGCCGTACGCTCCCACGCCCAGGAACGCAGCGCTGGAGAGGGAGAGAAGCCCCGCACCGCCCATGAGCAGCACCAACGCCGCTGTCACAATGATGAGCAGCGCGAGCTGGCCCGCGAGAAACAGGTCGAACCTTGGGAGCAGGCTGGCCGAGAAGGTCAGGACGATGGCCACCCCGAGAGTGACCGGCACGATGAAGCGTTTGATCCACGTCATGTCACACCGTCCTCGCCGAGGCGCTGCGGAACAGCCCGCTGGGTCGCCAGAGCAGTACGCCGAGGAGAATGGTGAACATCACGATGTCCCGGAACGCTCCCCCGATGACTACCACGGAGAAGGTCTGGAGAAGACCCACGAGAAGACCACCCACTAGGGCGCCCCAGAGGCTGCGGAACCCCCCAATTGCGACAACCACGAAAACGGAGAAGATGATGTCGCCTCCCATCGTCGGATAGACGCCCGTAACCGGACTGAGGAAGACCCCACCGATCGCGGCGAGGGCGCCTCCGATGATCCAGCTCAGAGCAAGCGTGCGAGTCACATGAATGCCAGTAAGCGCGGCACGCCATGTGTCCTCGGCGGCCGCCTGGACGCTGTGTCCGACTTTCGTCGATCCCAGCCACACGAGGAGAGCGAGAGCCGACAGGACCGAGACTATGAAGGCGAGAATCGAGTTGAGAGCCACTGTGCTGCCGAGCACGGAGATGTCCGCGCTGTGGAAGATCCACCCTTCTACCCGCCTGGGATTGTCGGTGAAGAGGAGCCGCGCGCCGGACTGGGCAAATACGAGGAGAGCCAGGGTCCCGATGATGAGCACAATCTCGGGGGCCCCTCGCAGCAGGAAGTGGGTGACCAAGAAGCAGACGAGCCCACCGAGCGCACCTGCCCCGAGGGCTATGGCGATCTGGATGATCGGGGAGTCGGTGAACCCCGATGCCAGGTAGTACGCGTAGGCACCGATCATCAGTAGCTCGCTCTGGGCGAAGTTGACAATGCCCGTCGCACGGAACACCATCACCACGCCCAGGGCGATCAAGGCGTAGATCGACCCTAGGGCCAGTCCACCTATGAGTAGAGACATGAGCGCTCCTCCATCGGGGCGAGATATACGGGCGGGACACGCAGGGTGCCTCGTGGCGATGGCCACGGGGCACAGCAGCTAGCCGACCGGTACAAACTTCCCGTCTTCGACGCGCAGCGGCGTGAGAGTGCTGTTACCCCGGTGATCCTCGGGGGTGAAGGTTCGGGGCAGCGCAATCGGCTCCGCGAAGGTCCAGTTCTCGTCAGCGCCAGCGACGAAGTCTTTGATGTTCGTCTCGAGGCTCTTGGCAATCGCCTCGGAACTGAGGTCGCCGCCCGCCGCCCGAATTGCCTCCGCGAGCACGTACACATCGGCGTAGCCCATCAACGAGTGCAGCGAGGGAGTTCCGGTGGGCCGATCCGGCATGTTCTCCTCGACGGAGGCCAGCCAATCGCCCATCACGCCGGTGTCGTCAGCAAGGAACTGCGAAGCGCCGATCCAGAAGGCAGTGAGGCCCTCGGCGGCCGGCCCCGCAGCCTCGACGAGCGTCGATTCGGCGGCGGTAATGTCCCCTACCAGCGGAACGTCGACTCCGCCGCGCCGCAGCTGCGGAATGATGCGCCCGTCGTCGGCGGCGCTGCCGAGGATGAAGACGACGTCCGGGTCGCTGCCGTCGATGGCCTGCACCTGGCCGGTGAAGTCCGTGTCACCCGAGTTGAAGGTCGCGGTCTGCACGACCTCGATGCCCCTGTCGTCGAGCTCCGCCTGCAGGAGGGGAGCGGCGGACGTGCAGAAGCCCCCGTCGCAGACGATCATGGCTACGGTCTTGGCGTCGAGCTCGTTTTGGATGTAGTCGGCGTAGTGCGGCACCGCCACCGCGGTGGTTACCGGAGCCCCCACGAACACGTTGCTCACCAACTCTTCGGAGATCCGGGGATCCGACGCGACGGAGACCATGTACACGACCCCGTTGCTCTTGAAATAGGGAACGTTCGGGATGGTGGCACTGCTTACACCACCGCTCATCACGAGGAGGACGTTGTCGCGCTCGACGAGTTCCCGAGCCGCGGTGGTGCCCCCCTCTGGCGTGCCCTTGTCGTCCACGATCTTGATCTCCAGCGGGTGGCCGTCGATCCCGCCGTTCGCGTTGATCTCCTTCGCGGCCAGCTCGACGCCCATGCTGTAGCCAGCGCCAACATAAGCCAGAGGGCCGGTAAGGGTCGTATGAGCGCCGAACACGATGGGGTCATCGTCGGCACCGCCAGACGGGGCGCCTGGGTTTGAACAGCCCGAGAGGAGCAGGGCCGTTCCGAGTGCTAGTGCGAATACCGCTGTCGCCTTACGCATAGATCCTCCTTGATCTAAAGCCACGCGTGAGTGGTGGCTGAGCTTTGATGCTCTGTTCAAGAGATCCAATTCGGCCAGCGTCGGCACTGTGCGATGGTCTCTGCCCCAAGGCTAAGCTCTCCCGGAGGCGTGGCCCATGAGCGTTCCGTTCTGGCCAGAATAAGCTGTGGCGATACTGTGCGGACGCGGCGAGGGCCTGCGCCGGACCGGGCTCATGGCGCAGCGCCGCACGTCGAGGCTCGGATCTCTCTGGGCCCTGCTTGAAGAGGGTCCGGGCGAAGCGATCCCGAGGCTTTCGCCGCTGCGCACCCCGAGCTGATGAAGGAGGGCGCGCCAACCGATGGCGGCGCCCTCCTGCTTGTATGGCGGTCCCCTTATGGACAGTATTGCCCCCTGGTTATCTCGAGTAACTCTTCGCCTCCGTTCCTGCTCAGATCACCTGCCCTGCCTAGGCTGACGCTGTTCGCCGGGGGCACCGGCGGGACGGAAAGGTGACGAAGATGGCATACCTCGACTCGGTGGTGTCGACTGACTGGCTGGCAGCGCGACTGCATGATCCCGCGATCAGAGTCGTGGATGTGAGTACCTACGTGCATCAGTTGGGAGCGATGGGCGGCCTCTTCGAGGCCCTGCCCATCGGCGAGTTATCGACAGTGGAAGGAGGCACCATCGACGTGCCCGCCTTCACTCTCAACGGCACCTCGACGCGGGTCACGATCTATCCGGGCAGGCCCGGCGGTGGCCAGTACCGCATCTGGACCGGGCGGGAGGTATACGAGGAGTCCCACGTTCCCGGAGCGGTGTTCGCCGATATCGATGAATTCTGCGATCAAGACTCCAAGCTGCGCTACACCGCACTGCCGCACGACGCGTTCGCCGCCCGCGCTGGAGCCCTCGGACTCGGCGATGTCGGCACGACGATCGTGCTCTACGACCAGGGCATCGGGATCAGCTTCTGGGCTTCGCGCCTGTGGTGGCAGTTCAGGCTTGAGGGATTCGACGATGTGGTGGTGCTCGAGGGCGGGTTCCGCAAGTGGGCCGCTGAGGGGCGCGCGGTCGAGGGAGGAAACGTGCTCCTGCCGCCGGTGGTCTTCGACGGCCAGCGCCGCGATGAACTCCTGGCGTCGATTGACGAGGTGGAAGTGGCCATCGACGATCCGTCGCGTCTTATCGTCGACAGCCTCTCACCCGCGGACTACCGCGGTGACCACGCTTCGTACGGGGGTCGCGGCCACATCCCCTCCAGCATCAATGTCTTCTGCGCGAGCCATACCGACTCCGCGACAAATACGCTGCTGCCTGATGACGTGCTCACTGCACGGTTGGGCGCGAGCGGCGTGCTCGACGAGGATAAGCGCGTCATCACCTACTGCGGTGGCGGAATCGGCGCGACGTGGAACGCGCTCGTCCTGCACCACCTCGGCAAGACCGATGTCGCGGTGTACGACGGGTCGATGTTCGAGTGGTCTTCCGATCCCAGCCGGCCTCTGGAGACTGCGTAGTTCACTGGACCGCCACGCTCACCGGCGAGCGCGGGTGCTCTCCGCGGAGTACTACGATTGCCAGCGGTCACGCCAAGCCCGTGCGGTTGTGGGAATCGCATGTGCTCAGTGAGATGTCCGTGGCGGGCATCCTCGACCCCCTGTGAGCTTGCGGGCTGCACGCCTCCTCTGCCCATTACGGCGAGGCGGCCACCAAGGTGTACTTGGTCTCCAAGTACTCCTGGATTCCCTCGAGCCCGCCTTCCCTGCCCAGCCCGGATTGCTTAACTCCGCCGAACGGGGCTGCCGCATTCGACACGATCCCGGTGTTGATCCCGAGCATCCCCGTGTGCAGGGAGTCAACGAGCCGTCCGATCCGCGAGCTGTCCCGGGTGTACGCGTAGCCGACGAGGCCGTACTCCGTTGCGTTCGAACGCTGGATGGCTTCGGCCTCGGTGCGGAATGTCGAAACACCCAGCACAGGCCCGAAGATCTCGGTGTCGAGCATCCGGGAGCCGGCTTGGACGCCGGCGAGGACTGTTGGCGCGAAGAATGTGCCCGGTCCGTCGAGGGGCGCACCGCCGGTCAGGACGGTGGCGCCACGACTCACGGCGTCGATCACCAGGGTGTGGGCCGATCGCACGGCGGCATCGTCGATGAGCGGGCCGAGGGTGACGCCCGCGTCCGTGCCGCGCCCGGCTCGGAGTGCGCTGACGCGGTGGACTACCCGGTCCAGGAACGCGGTGGCAACCGACTCGTGCACCAAGAAGCGGTTGGCCGCGGTGCAAGCCTGACCCATGTTGCGGAACTTGGCCGCCATCGCGCCGTCCGCTGCGGCGTCCAGGTCGGCGTCGGCGAAGACGAGGAACGGCGCGTTGCCGCCCAGCTCCATCGAGGTGCGCAGCACGCCGGTCGACGCCTGCTGCAGCAGCGTGCGCCCCACGGCCGTCGAGCCTGTGAAACTCAGCTTTCGCAGCCTGCCGTCGGCGATGATCGGCTCAGACATCTCCCGTGGCCGCGCGGTGGTCACCACGTTCACGACGCCCGCGGGCACACCGACCCGCTCCAAGAGGGCGGCGAAGGCGAGCGTGGTCAGCGGGGTGAGCTCCGCTGGCTTGATGACCGCCGAGCAGCCCGCAGCGAGCGCGGGGGCGATCTTGCGAGTGGCCATGGCGAGCGGGAAGTTCCACGGGGTGATGAGGTAGCTCGGACCCACGGGGCGATGGGACACGATCGCCGTTCCCGTGCCTTCGGGGTTCGGCCCGTAGCGCCCCGAGATCCGTACCGCCTCTTCGCTGAACCAGCGGAGGAACTCGCCGCCGTATGTGACCTCGGCGCGCGCTTCGGCGAGAGGCTTGCCCATCTCCAGGCTGATCAGCAGCGCGAACTCCTCCCGACGCTCCATGAGGGCGTCGAACGCCTTGCGCAACAGCTCACCGCGCTGGCGCGCGGGAACTGCAGCCCAGGATGTGGCGCTGGCCACGGCGGCATCGAGCGCCCTGACTCCGTCCGCGGGGGATGCATCGGCCACCCGGGCCAGCACCATCCCGGTCGCCGGGTCCCGCACCTCGAAGGTCGCCTCGCCCTCGGCGGGGATCCACTCCCCTCCGATGAAGAGTCCGTCCGGTACCGTCGCCAGTAGCGCGCTCTCAACTGTGTTCATGATTCCTCGTCGTGAAAGGGGTGGAATGTGCGCGAGCCAGAGACGTGCTCGACCAGCGTCCGGAGGGCGAGTTCGACCTCGTCCGGGTCTACCCGCCAATAGGTGATCGGTCCGCTGCCGCGCGGGTGCGTGTGCCTCACGGCCACCACGATGCCCTCGGCGTCGAGCTCGCGCAGGTGGGCGAGCGCACCGTTACGGGACAGCCCGAACTCCCGCATGACGTCGGCGGTCGACGTCTCGTCGCGGCTGACCAAGTACCGGGTGATCTCGAGCCGAAGTACGTTCGCTCCGAACACTCGGGAAATCCGCGCGGCGGCAAGCGGATCGCCGTGCCCCACGAGCGACCGGGCGGGTTCGGTGTGCGTCCGGCGCATCAGGATCCGGCTGGCGCCCCGGCGCTCGCCAGGTGGACGGCGACATCGATGATCATGTCCTCCTGGCCGCCGACGTATCCGCGCCGGCCGATCTCGGCGAGGATCTCACGGGTCGGCACGCCGTAGCGCTCGGAGGCGTTACCGGCGTGCTTGAGGAAGCTGGAGTACACCCCAGACATACCCGAGACGATGCCGTCGCGAGTGATCACGGGCAGCTCGGTGATGTAGGGGCGCACGACATCGTCGGCCGCGGAGAGGATCGCCGTGATGTCGATCCCGGTCGGAACGTCGAGCCGGTCGAACGTCGCCACGAGCACCTCGGTGGGCGTGTTGCCCGCGCCCGCTCCGAGTGCGCACAGAGTTCCGTCGATCTGGCGCGCTCCGGCGCGGTAGGCGAATACCGAGTTGGCGACGCCGAGCGAGAGGTTCTGATGACCGTGGAAGCCCACCTCGGCGTCCCCGCCCAGTTCGGCCACGAGCGCCTCGACCCGGTCGGTAACCTGCTCGAGCACCAGTGCCCCGGCCGAATCCACGACGTACACGCACTGGCACCCGGCGTCGGCCATGATGCGGGCCTGCTGCGCGAGCACCTCGGGAGTCGTCCGGTGGCTGAGCATGAGGAAGCCGACAGTTTCGAGCCCGAGCCGCCGCGCCTCCTGGAAGTGCTGGATCGACACGTCGGCCTCGGTCGAATGGGTCGCGATCCGGATGACCGAGGTCCCGTGAGCCACGGCCTTGTGCATGTCCTCAATGGTGCCGACACCCGGGAGCAGGAGGCTCGCGATCTTCGCCGTCGTGGCGGTCTCGGCCGCGATCTTGATCAGCTCGAGCTCGCTCGTGGCGGAGAATCCGTAGTTGAACGACGATCCGCCCAGCCCGTCGCCGTGCGAGACCTCGATCACCTGAACACCGGCGGCATCGAGGGCGCTCACCGTGTCTCGCACCTGCTCCGCGGTGAACCGATGGCGCATCGCATGGCTGCCGTCGCGGAGCGTGGTGTCGGTAATCCGTACGGGGGCGTTGTCGGTCATGAGTTACTCCTCGTGCTCTCGGTGCTGGCTGATGCGCGCCGCGCGATCTCGGCGCCGACCTCGGTCGCCGCGGCGGTCATGATGTCGAGGTTGCCCGCGAAGGCGGGCAGGTAGTCCGCAGCTCCGGTGACCTCGAGGAATACTGCGACCCTCCCGTTGCCGTTCCATTCCGGGCGGGGGTCATCGAACTGCGGGTCTGCGGTCAGCCGATAGCCCGGCACGTAGCCCTGCACCTTCGTGACCATCCGGTTCACGGCCTCCTCGATCGCGAAGCGATCGGCGCTCTCGGGTATCGAGCAGTAGACAGTGTCGCGCATGAGCATCGGGGGCTTCACCGGGTTCAAGATGATGATCGCCTTGCCCCGCGCGGCCCCGCCCACGGCGACCAGTGCAGCCGAGGTCGTCTCCGTGAACTCGTCGATGTTCGCGCGAGTACCGGGGCCGGCCGAGCGGGACGAGATGGATGCCACGATCTCAGCGTAATCCACGGCGGTCACCGAGCTCACGGCGGAGACGATCGGGATGGTGGCCTGTCCGCCGCAGGTGATCATGTTGAGGTTCGGCTGCGCGAGATGCTCGCCGAGGTTGACCACGGGGACCACGTAGGGGCCCACCGCCGCAGGGGTGAGGTCGATGGCGATGATCCCTGCTTCGCGGTACCGGGGAGCATGTGCTGCGTGCGCCCCGGCCGACGTCGCCTCGAATACCACGTCGGGCAGCTCGTCAAGCCCGAGCAGCCAGTCCACCCCTTCGCTCGAGGTCTCGAGACCGAGTGCGCGCCCCTTGGCAAGACCGTCGGACGCCGGATCTACGCCCACGAGGTATCTCAGTTCGATCTCGGGGCGTCGAAGTAGCTTCTTCACCAGGTCGGTGCCGATGTTTCCGGATCCGACCACCGCTGCCACTGTGCTCATTGCGTTCTTCCTTCTCGTCGGCCACAGGGGGCCGGATCAACGTCTGATTGGTGCTTCGGGATGCTCATTGAGCGGGTACCACGAGGGCGTCGAGGGCAACCACCCCGTCGCCCAGGGCGAAGACCCGGACCGGGTTGAGGTCGACGGCCACAATGTCGTCGGCCCGCCCCACAGCGAAGGCGGAGAGGCTCACGATCAGGTCGGCGAGCGCCTCCAGGTCGGCTGGCGCGCTGCCGCGGTATCCCCTGAGGAGGGTGTCGACCTTCGTCCTGCCGATGAGGGCAAGGGCTCCCTCGCGATCAACGGGCGCGGGAGTCACCGCGACGTCGCGAACGAGCTCCGCCTGCACACCGCCAGCCCCGAAGACGACCATCGGGCCGAAGTCCCGGTCCCGGGAGATCCCGAGCACGACATCGACCCCGCTCGCGGCGAACGCGGCCACGAGTATCCCCGAGTAGCCCTCCGGGTCGACGGCCCGTGCGCGGGACTCGAGCGCTGCGTATTCGTCGCGCAGCGCGGTCTCGTCGGGGATGTTGAGAACGACGAGCCTGTTCTCGGACTTGTGCGCGATCGCCTCGCCCGCGGCTTTGAGCACGACCGGATAGCCCACCTTCGCCGCGAATTCCGCGGCGGAGTCGGCATCTCCGGCGAGAGCCTCCTCGAGGAAGGGCACCCCGGCGGCGGCCAGTATCTTCTTGCTCTCCGGCTCGGACAGACTGGCCACGCCACCGTGACCGGCCAGTTCCGCATCGGCATCCTCCTGCGTGGCCTGCGCCGGGGCGAGCACCTGAAGTGCCTTGACGACGGTGATGGCATCAGACATCGAGGTGACCACGGGAACGCCCGCAGCCTGGAGGATGCCCACCTCGACGTCCTCGGGCATCGCCGGGCTCACGACGATGATGGGCTTGGTCGGGAAGTCCCGCGCGATCTGCGCAAGGCCCTCGGCGAGCGCCAGGCGCCAGGCCGCGGTCGGGGTGGGCGTGAGGAAGAAGAGCATCGTCCCCGCGCCCGGGTCGGAGGCGAGGGCCACGAAATGCTCACCAATTGCCCCGGGGCCTGCCGCCCCAATGTCGAAGGGGTTCAGCACCTGAGCGAATCCCGCCTTGTCCGCCATCTGCTTCACGGTGCGAGCCGCAAGCGGGGGCACAGCGAGCCCGGACTCCGACAGCATGTCAGCCAGCAGGACGCCACCTGCTCCCGAGGTACTCGCGGCGACTGTGGAGCGGTTGCTCGGGCGGCGCCCCGCCCCGAGGATGGCGCCCGCGAGCGCGAGGGTCTCGACGGTCGGGACGGAGACGACCCCGTCTGCGGCGAAAACCGCCTCGTAGGCCGCGCGGGATCCGGCAAGCCGCGAGCTGTGGGCCTGCGCGGCACTCGTGCCCGACGTCGAGTTGCCCAGTTTGAGCGCGACGATGGCCTTGCCTCGTTCCCGTGCCTGACCTGCGGCCCGGCGGAACGCGGGCCCGTCCTCCACGCCATCGAGGATGAGGGTGATCACCCGGGTGTCTTGGTCGTCGACGAGATAGTCCAGGAAGTCGACGAGGGTGAGGTCCGCCTCGTTGCCGCAGGAGATGAACGAGCTGAGCCCCTGGCCGTAGCCCTCGAGCACGGGCGCGAAGGCGCCGAGCATCGCTCCGCTGTGTGACACCAGGGCGACATTGCCCTCGCGGAGCCGCTGCGAGTGCGTCTTGTTGTATCCGAGGGGCACGGGTCCCCGAGTGTTGTACAGGCCGTTGCAGTTCGGACCGAGGATGCGCACTCCGGCCGCTTCGCCCGCCGCTCGCAGTTGATCCTGAAGGGCACGGCCCTCGTCAGTTCCCATCTCGGCGAACCCGCTCACCGCGACCACCGCCGCGCGTGCGCCCTTGCGCCCCAGTTCCGTCACGGCATCTGCGCAGTCCGCAGCGGGCACCATGATGAATCCGACGTCCACCGGCTCCGACAACTCCTCGACAGACGTGACCGACTCAACACCTCGGATCTCGCCCCCGCGGCGATTGACGGGGAAGATCCCGCCCGGGTATCCCAGTTCCTGCAGGTTCCGGAGCGGTTGCCCGGAGAACTTGCTCTCGTCGGCGCTCACGCCCACGAGAGCAACCGATCGAGGATTGAGGAGGGCGTGTACGGCGTCTCGCGCCGAGGTCGAAGGTGATGTCGTGGTCATGGGTTCCTCGCAGGACTCGTGATGGGGTGTGGCCAGGGGGAGGGGGCACCGGCGTAGACGCCGGGGCCGAGCCGGAAGTGCTGGGCCTCGCTGAGCGTTTCGATGAAGGGCATGTCCATCGCATAGAGACGATCGCCCTCGGGGCGCGGGCCGGCCTTGGACACATGCCCGAAGAGCGGGTGGCCGAGGATCTCCTCCGCCAGGACCACCGCCTCGATCAGGGCGTCGAGGTCGACACCCGTGTTGTAGCCCACCCCGTCCAGGAAGTGGACGAGGTCTTCGGTGGGCATGAGGGTCGCCGCCCGCCCGTTACCGCAGTACGGGCATCCGGCCATGCCGCCGATGGAGGAATCGAGGATGACCGTGTGCCGCTCGCCGAGAGTGCGCAACGCCGCGTAGATCGCCATGGGCGCCATCCCTCGCGTGTTGTGGAGGTGCAGGTGCACGGTGGTGATCGTCGGCCAGCGCGACGCGATCGCGCGCAGGTCCTCCTCGACCGCCTGGGGCATGTGCCACCCCATGGGGTCCCCCAGGAAGACCCGAGTGACCGGGATGCCCGCGCCGTCCCAGAGGGCAACCTGGCGTTCCAGCAGCTCCATGCGCTCCTCGTGTGAGAAGGCGCCGAGCCAGTTCGATCCCCACGCGGAGTTCACGCCGATCTGCGCTTCCTGTGCGTGCCCGGTCACCGCCGCGGCGACTATGGCCGGCCAGCCCGCGATCTCGTCCTCGCGGCTCCGGTTGGTATTGCGGCGGACGAACACATCGCACAGGTGCACGAGCGTGGCGGGCACCTCCGCGTCACCGCTGAGCGGTGGCGTGAACTCCGCTCGGCGCTCCCGCCCCCTGTCGTTCAGGGCGAGCGCGGTGTACGTGACACCCGGAGCGGGCGTGAAGCCCGCCACGACCTCGTCGACGTGCGCCATCTGCGGCGTCCACTTCGGTGAGACGAAGCTGCCGACGACGATCCTCGTGAGACCGGTCGCCGACAGCGCGTTGAGGAGGCGGATTCGATCCTCGACTGAGATCGAGGCATCCTCGATCTGTAGCCCTTCGCGCATGCCCTCCTCCGCGACCAGAACCGAGGGATAGCCGGATGGCCCGGCCCACGCCCCGGGGACGGTCATCGCCCCCTCCACTGCGGCTGGCGCTTCTCGACGAACGCGCGCACGCCCTCTTCTCGGTCCTCGCTGAGGTACGGATTGGGACCGACATTGAGGCGGAGGGCCGCGCTGACGGGAAGCTCCCACCCCTTGACCGACATCTCCTTGTAGCGGCGCTGCGTGAGCGGTGCATTGGCAACGATCTGACGCACCAGCTGCTCGGCGCGGTCTGCCAGTTCAGCGGAAGGGACCGCCGCATTGTAGAGACCGATCTCTACTGCGCGGGCTGCCGTGATCGGCTCTGCCGTGTACAGCATCTCCAGAGCCAGGGCGCGGGGAATGAGGCGCGGAAGGACGACGCTGGCGAAGTTCGCGCCCATGCCGCGCTTGCCCTCCGGGAGACCGAAGTAGGCGTGGTCCGCGGCGATGCGCAGGTCGCAGGCGAGCGCGAGTTCTGCGCCGCCCGCCAGCGCCGGTCCATTGAGCGCCGCGACGACGGGCTTGTAGGTCTCGAGAACCAGTTCGAAGAGGTTTCGCGCCGAGCCGGTCATGGGCATCGGGAATCGCCTTCCGTCTTTCGCGATCTCGTCGAGCTCTTTGAGGTCGGCGCCGGCGCAGAATGCTTGGTCGCCCACGGAGGTGAGCATGATCGCCCACACGTCCGCGTCCTCACCCGCGTTCACGAAGAAGTCGGCCAGCGACGCCATTGCCGCGAGGCTCAAGGAGTTCCTGCGCTCGGGGCGGTTGATCGTGACGTACGCGACGTGGTCGCGAACCTCGTAGATGACTTCCGCTGACATCGTCGCCTCAGCTCTTCGGGTGCGGCTTGCCCACGGGTGGGCGCGTGTCGTACTCGACGTAGCTCGAGATCAGGCCGTCCGGGCTGAAGCGGCCGGAGGAGAGGAAGGAGAATACCGGCTCGCCCGAGGCTCCATCGACGACCTCCCCCTCCAAGAAGAAGCGGTCGTCGACGAAGCTCGCTTCGATCTTGTGCTGCCAGTTGCGCTGCTGGCGGAGCTCCCACATCCGGCGAAGCGCATCGCGCCCCCAGGCCTCCTGCCGAACGCCGGTCGGGCCGTCGGCCCCCGGGTCGTATGCGCTGTGCGAATAGAAGGTGTCCGGGGTGAAGCTGTCGAGAGCCTCGTCGAGGCGTCCCGCGCGAAGGTTGCTGAAGTACTCCTCGAGCACAGGAGGGAGAGACATGGAATGAAGTCTTTCTAGGAGTCGATAGATGGTGGGGACAGGGCTTGAGTTGCTGGAGGGGTGCGCGGTAAACGCGATCTGGAAGGCGGGGGCCGCCGTCACGCGATCCGGTCGCCCTTCTTTATCGTCACCGCGCGGCTGTCCACGCCGGGCAGCATCTTCGCCGGGTCCCTCGTGACCACGACATCGATGACCGAAGGTCCGTCGTGCGCGATGGCCTCGCGGAGGGCGTCGGCGATCAGCTCGGGGTCTTCGACACGGATGCCGTGGCATCCCATCGCACCGGCAATGGCGGAGTAGTCCATCTCGATGAGGTCGGACGCGTGGTAGGCCCCCTCGCCGTAGACGAGGTGCTGGAGCGCCTTGACGTAGCCGGACGCCGCGTTGTTGACGACGATGACGGTGAAGTTGAGTCCCACGCGGCGCGCGGTCTCCAAGTCGCCGAGCACCATGTTGAAGCCGCCGTCGCCCGTGAGGCTCAGTACCGGCGCGCCGGGCGCCGCAAGCGCCACACCCATGGCGCCGGGAAGCCCGTAGCCGATCGAGGCGAACCCGCGGTCGGGCACGAAGGCGCGCCCGGGTCGCTTGGTGTCGAAGAGCAGGCCGCCCCAGTGCGCGGCGAATCCGCCATCCGCTACGAGGTACCCGTCGGCGGGGAGCACCGAGTTGATCTCCGTGAGGAGGCGTCCCATGCCGATCGGGGTGCCCTTGTCCTCGAGCTTCTCGGCGACCTCCACGCGCCATTTCGCCATCCGGCTCTTCACCTCGTCGCGGTAGGGCGCGAGCTTGGCGTGCATACCTGCGGCCTCGGGCTCGAGCTCGCGGGCCAGATCCTCGATGCCGAGCTTCACATCGCCCCACAGCACAACGT
>Ga0247740_1000084_pt1 | contig 45411 bp, 39 predicted proteins | sample UWRJL148409B2_FD_180942 | JGI IMG/M metagenome (GOLD analysis project Ga0247740, IMG submission 180942) | Plant litter microbial communities from Arlington Agricultural Research Station in Wisconsin, United States - UWRJ-L148-409B-2 | ecosystem: Environmental > Terrestrial > Plant litter >...
CGAGTACGCTCAGCTCTGGCGTGCCCAAAGCACCGCACAGGCGAGCTCGGGCGAGACGAGCCAGAGCGAACGAGCTCCCGCTGAAGCGGGGCACGAACCGCTGCCGCTCTTCGAAGCGAGTACGCTCGCCTTGACGCTCGACGACAACGACCAACTTTGGGCGGTCGCGCCCGGTGCCGAGCCGTTGGCGGTCTTCGCACGCCGCGCTTTTCCGCTCACCCATCCGGACAGCTACGTGTCGCTGGTCGACGCCCACCATTTCGAGCGCGCCTGCTTCGTCACCCTCGACGTCCTGCCCGAAGCTCCGCGCGCGGTTCTGCGCCGCGCCTTGGAGAACGCCGATTTCCTGCCGAAGGTCGCGCGCATCCGCGCAATCGTCCAAGAGGCCACGCTGTCTCGCTGGCAAGTGGACACCGATCGCGGCCCAACGCAATTCGTGGTCGATCAAGACGACCACGTGCGCCCGCTAGAAGACGGGCGTCACTTGATCAGCGATTCGCACGGGATGCGCTACCTCGTGCCCGTCGCGAACGAGCTCGATCCGATCAGCCGCAAACTGCTCGGGCGCTTCTCTTAGAGACTCGGGCCGACCTGGGCTCGGCGCCAAGCGCAAGTCCGTTGCTACTGGACTCGAGAGCCGGTTTACGCCTGGCAGGGGCATCCAAACGAGCACTGTAAGATCGGCGAAGTGAGCTCCGTTTCTCGGGGGTCGGTAACGAACGGAGAAACCCCATGAACTACGCCAAACTTTTCGCCTGTCTGTTGGTCCTACCTGTAGCCGCATGTACGCGCTCGGCGTCACCGCCCGAGGCCCGCAACGCGCCCAACGCAAGCTCCGAGGGCAACAGTGTCTCGAACGACGGCGCTTTCGCCGCTGCACCGCGCGCTGAGGCCGCGGAGCCCGCGCCAGCCTCGATGCCGAGCCAAGAGGCTCGCAGCCGCAGCAACGATTCGTCGAGCGCCGCCGCGCCGCGTGCAGCGGGGGCAAGCTCGTCTTACCGCGCACCGGCCGAGAAGAAGGCCGAGGATCGCCCGGGCCTGGGTACCACGTGGGGCGAGACACGCACGAGCTACGTATCGAACGCGCGCTTCGAGCGTGCGGACTACTCGCACCCCTTCGCGCTCGTCTCGCTCAACTACAACGATGACTCGGGCATTCAAGCCATGGCGCGACGCATGGGCAACTCCTACGCCAGCTTCGACCGCAGCGGGGTGGATGCCGCTGACGGGGCCGTGAGTGTGCGCTTGCTGGACGAGAACGGCTCGCCCTTGCCCAGCTCGAACTTCGGCGGCCGGGACTATGTCGCGGGGTCGGACGGACAGCGCTATGTGATCCAGATCGAAAATCACAGCGGGAACCGCTTCGAAGCGGTCGCCACGGTCGATGGCCTGGACGTAGTCGACGGCAAGGACGGCGCACTCAACAAGCGCGGCTACTTGATCGATCCTTGGGCCACCCTGCAGATCGACGGCTTCCGCCGCAGCCAATCGGCGGTGGCCGCCTTCCGCTTCGGCTCGGTGAAAGATTCCTATGCCGCTCGCAAGGGAAACGACCGCAACGTGGGTGTGATTGGTGTGGCCTTCTTCCACGAACGCGGCAGCTCACGGCCCTGGACCGAGCGCGAGCTCGAGCGACGCGACTCGGCCACCCCTTTTCCCGGCGGTTTTGCCAGCCCTCCCCCGGCGCCCCTCGCCCGCTGAAAAGACTACGGCGGGACTTTCTCCCAGTCCCTCCCGTTACCGACGAACGAGCAGCTCGGACCCGAGCTGCTCGTTCACTTTTGTGCATAGAATCAGCCATCGTGAAAAGGCGTCGCTTTTGGGTTTGGGCACTGTGCCTGTGCGCGCTGCTCGGCGTGGGCTGCAAAAAGAAAGTCGATGCGACGGCCGGCAAAGCATCTGCTTCCGACGCGCCCGCGAAGCTGCGAGTCGCGGTCATCCCGAAGGGCACGACCCACGAATTTTGGAAGGCGGTCCACGCGGGCGCCGAGAAGGCTGCTCGCGAGGTGAACGTAGAAGTGATTTGGAAAGGGCCGCTCAAAGAGGACGACCTCAAGTCACAAGTCGACTTGGTGCAAAGCTTTACCGCCCAGGGCGTGTCCGGCATCGTGCTCGCGCCGCTGAACGACACCGCGCTCGGCGCGCCGGTCAAGGCGGCGCTCGCGGCCAAGGTCCCGGTCGTGATCTTCGACTCCGACCTGAAGGACAAGTCTTACGTCAGCTTCGTGGCTACCGATAATCGCGCGGCCGGGCGGCTCGCCGGTGAGCGCATGGGCAAGCTGCTCGGCGGCAAGGGCAGTGTGCTCGTGCTCCGCTATCAAGAGGGCTCGGCCAGCACCAACCACCGTGAAGAGGGATTTTTAGAGGCGATTCGTCAGTTTCCGGAGATCAAAGTCGCGTCCGAGAATCGCTACGCGGGAGCCACGACCGAAACCGCTCATGCGGCTAGCGAGAACCTGCTCTTGGCGCAGAACGCGGCCAAGGGCACGGTCAACGGCGTCTTCACGCCCAACGAATCGACCACGTTCGGCATGCTGCTCGCGCTGCAGAAGGCGGGGCTCGCCGGGAAGGTGCGCTTCATCGGCTTCGATTCATCCGACAAGTTGATCGCGGGCGTGAACGCCGGTCAGATCGACGCTCTGGTGCTGCAGGATCCGATGAAGATGGGCTACCTCGCGGTCAAAACGCTCGCCGCACACTTGCACCGGCAACCGGTCGAGGCGCGCATCGATACGGGCGCTACCTTGGTCGATCGAGACAACTCGAAGAGTCCGGAGATCGCCGAGCTGGTCAAGCCCAACCTCGCCAAATGGCTCGACGCTCCGTGACGACTTTTGGGGGCGAGCCATGAGTGTGAGCGCCGCGCCTGCGTTGCTGCGTGTGGCTGGACTCAACAAGCGCTTCGGCGCGACGCACGCACTGACGAACGTGCAGCTTTCCTTGCGCGCGGGCGAGGTGCACGCATTGTTGGGGGAAAATGGCGCGGGCAAGAGCACGCTGCTCAAGATCTTGGCGGGCGCTCAGCGTGCCGATAGCGGAACCTTGGAGCTCGAAGGAGAGCGCTACGCGCCCAACACACCGCAGCAGGCACGAGACCTCGGAGTGGCCTTCGTCGCCCAAGAGCCCGCCCTCTGCCCTGACCTGAGCGTTGCCGAGAATATCTTGCTTGGCGCGCTACCGGGGAGCTTCGGCTTCGTCGACCGCGCCGAGCTGCGGCGTCGCGCGGGGGCGGCGCTCGCGCGCGTCTTGCCCGAAGGGGCGGAGCCACCCGATCTCGCGCAGCGCGCAGGAGTGCTTGGGCAAGGCGATCGCCAGCTGGTGTGCTTGGCGCGGGCTTTGGCTCGAACGGAGTGCCGCCTTCTGATCTTGGACGAGCCCACCAGTACGCTGAATTCGAGCGAGGCCGAGCGCTTGTTCGGCGTCGTGCGCGAGCTGACCAAGAGCGGCATCGCCGTGCTCTACGTGTCGCATTTTTTGGAAGAGGTCGAGCGCATCGCCGACCGCTACACGGTGCTGCGCGACGGTCAGTTCGTGCAATGTGGCGCGCTCCGCGAAACCACGCGCAGCGAACTCGTGAAGCTGATGGCGGGTCGCGACGTACAGGAGCTTTTCCCACGCTCCCCGCGCACAGCCGGCGAAATCGTGCTGGATTTGCACGAGCTTGCCGGAGAAAAGCTGCCCATTTCAGCTTCTCTCACGCTCAGGCGCGGTGAAGTGCTGGGCATCGCGGGCTTGTTGGGCGCCGGTCGCAGTGAGCTCTTACGCGCCATTTTCGGCCTCGATGCGGTGAAGGGTGGCCGTCTGCGCGTGAAGGCAATCGTGGGTGCCGCCCCACCCGCAGGCCGCCTCTCGCAAGGCGTCGGGCTGTTGAGCGAGGACCGCAAGGGCGAGGGCTTGGCCGAGGGGCTCAGCTTGGGAGACAACATCACGCTGTCCAAGCTCGAAGGGCTCGGCTCGTTCGGACTGGTGAGTCCCAAGCGTCGCTCGCTCATCGCGCGCACCTACCTGGAGCGCTTGGGCGTCCGCGCACGCGGTCCAGAGCAGCTCGCGCGCGACCTCTCCGGCGGCAACCAGCAGAAGATCTGCTTTGCCCGGCTACTCTACCACGGCCTAGACGTGCTCTTGCTCGACGAGCCGACGCGAGGGGTCGACGTCGGCAGCCGCGCCGATCTGTATCGCATCATCGACGAGCTGGCTGCGCGTGGGAACGCCGTGCTGATGGTTTCGAGCTACCTGCCGGAGCTACTCGGCGTGTGTGACCGAATCGCGGTGATGGTCCGCGGCCGGCTCTTGCCTGCGCGCCCCGTGGGCGAACTCAGCGAACACGATCTCTTGCTCGAGGCCACCGGATGACCGACATTCGTCGACTATTTCGTGTGCCGTGGCTCGGGCCGCTGCTCGCCTTGTGCTTTCTGTACGCGCTGTTCACGGCGCTCGCGCCGGACACCTTCGCTCGTCAGAGCAACCTGCTGACGATGCTGCGGCAAACTTCGGTGGTGGGCATCGCCGCGATCGGCATGACCTTCACGATCGTGCTCGGCGGCATCGACTTGTCGGTCGGCTCGGCGGTGGCGCTGACCACGGTGGTCGTGGCCGAGAGCTTGCGTGCTGGAATGGGCCCCCTCGCCGCGGCGGCGCTGGGCGTGCTCGCGGGCGGCGCGCTCGGCCTGTGCAACGGCGCACTCGTCACCGCGTTGAAAATCTCGCCGTTCATCGTCACCTTGGGCACGATGAGCATCTTGCGCGGGGTGGCGAAGGGTATCGCCGACGAGCAAAAGATCGATGCTGACCCGCGCGGACTGGACGCTTTGATGCAGAACCAGGTGGCTTCACTTGCGCCCCCACCCGGGGTCTGGCTGATGTTGGCCGTGACGGTGTTCGGCGCCTGCCTACTCACGTACACGAAAGTTGGCCGGCAGATCGTGGCAGTGGGCTCGAATAGCGAAACCGCGCGTTTATGCGGCATTTCCGTGCCCAAAACGACACTGTTCGTGTACGCCCTGGCGGGTCTGCTGGTCGGCTTGGCGGGGGTCCTCGAATTCTCGACGCTCACGGTGGGCGATCCGACGGACTCGGTCGGGCTCGAGTTGGAGGTGATCGCGGCGGTCGTCATTGGCGGGGGCTCACTCTCGGGCGGGCAGGGCTCGGCAGCGGGCACCCTCGTGGGCGCGCTACTACTGACCGTGATCAAAGCCGGCTGCACGCATTTGGGATTTCCCAATTGGGTGCAGGAGATCTTCACGGGCTTCATCATCGTGGTCGCGATGAGCATCGACCGGTTGCGCCAACGGGCGCGCTGAGTCACTCGCTGGCGGGGCTGAGCGCGCGCTTCACGAGCTCGAAGGACGAGACACTGAAGGCGAGCGTGAGCGCGACTTCATGGCCGTGCGCGGACATCTTCTTCCAGCTTTTCTGCACCACTTCGATCACCTTTTCGGGTGGGTGCTTGCCGCAAAATTCCTCGAACTCGAACTCCAGAAAGGCCAAGCACAGGGCATCTTCCATGGTTTGCGTATCGGGGTTACTGTGCAGGTTCTGCTTCAGGTTGATGCGCCGTACCGCGTCGATCAGCTCGCTCTCGTAACCGGCCTCCTGCAACAAGCGCGTCGCCGTTTCAGCGTGAAACCGTCCGAGCTGCGTACGCCACTGCAAATAGCCGACACGGCCCGCCGGGAACGAGGCACGCGGGATTTGCCAACGGCGAATGTGCTGACAGCGGGACGCAAGCCTCAAAGCTTCGGACGCTCCCGGGTCGAGTCGCTGGACCCACGCGGACAGGCGCTCCGCGTCGACCAGCTCGCGAGGGCGCGGCACACCGCCCACCGACAAGGTGTGCGGATCTTCGGCGTTCGCGCGATCGAAGGCCGCAATCGCCGTGTTGAATCGAGCTTCGTCCGCGATGCCCATGGCGAAATGGTCTTTACCACGCGTCGGCTTCGCAGGGCGGCGCCGCCGACCCCGGCCGTAAAAAACCGAGCAAAGGCTACCCCTCGTGGCGAGCGACGCACTAGGCTGCGCGGGCCAATGCAATACCGAGCTCTGGGTCGTACGGGCCTCAATGTTTCTGCCATCAGCTTCGGCGCCTGGGCGATCGGCGGTACCTGGGGTCCCGTCGACGACGATGACTCACTCAAGGCGTTGCATCGTGCGCTCGACCTGGGCGTGAATTTCTTCGACACCGCGGACGTGTACGGCGACGGCCATAGTGAGCGGTTGCTGGCTCGTTTACGGCGTGAGCGTGGTCCCATTTTCCACACCGCGACGAAAGTCGGACGGCGCCTGAACCCGCACGTAGCCAGCGGCTACACGCGCGAAAACTTGACGGCGTTCGTGGAGCGCAACGCGAAGAACCTAGCGGTGGAGGCGCTAGACTTGCTGCAGCTGCACTGTCCGCCGACGGACGTGTACTACATGCCGGAAGTGTTCGGGGTACTCGACGACTTGAAGCGCGCCGGCAAAGTGAAGCACTACGGCGTGAGTGTGGAGCGCGTCGAAGAAGCGCTCAAGGCAATCGAGTACCCGGAGGTCCAATCGGTCCAAATCATCTTCAATATTTTCCGACAGCGCCCCGCCGAACTCTTCTTCGCGGAAGCACAGCGCAAAAAGGTCGGCATCTTGACGCGCCTGCCACTTTCCTCCGGCCTCCTCGGCGGCAAGATGAAGCCCGGGCAGACGTTCGCCTCCGACGACCATCGCAACTTCAATCGCACGGGCGCAGCATTCGACCGCGGGGAGACGTTCTCGGGCGTCGATTTCGAAACCGGGCTCTCCGTCGTCGAAGAGCTGCGCGCGCTCGTGCCCGCCGGCATGTCCCTGCCACAATTTGCGCTGCGTTGGATCGACATGCACGACGCCGTCACCTGCTCGATTCCGGGCGCGAAACGCCCCGACCAAGTAACGGAGAATGCAGCCGCTTCGGACCTGCCGCCGCTCAGCGCCGAGGTCATGCGGCGAGTCAAAGAGATTTACGATGCGCGAGTCCGGCCCGCGGTGCATCAGTTGTGGTGAGCGGGCCTTCGCCTGCTAGCGGGCGGTCAGCTGAAGTAGGCGCGCCACGCGCGGCTTGCCGACGGTGACGTGGGCCAAGGTTTGCGCGTCGAGCGGGGCGCGCAACTGAGTCCTGACGTTATCAGTTGCGACAGTGTCGGGCAGTACGGCTCTCGGCGAGGTACACAAGTTGCTTGTGTGCGGCATGGATGTGATTTGGACTAAAGGCGCTTCGTTGTCGGAGGTCGCGCTCCGACTATTGGTCGCGGTCGCGATCGGCGCATTGATCGGCTGGGACCGAGAGCAGGCGGACAAGCCCGCGGGGCTGCGCACGCACATGCTGGTCGCGCTCGGCTCTGCGAGTTTTACCTTGCTCGGATTCGAGGTCGGCGACCACCTAGCGCCGAACACCGGTGATCGCTTCGACCCGACGCGCGTGCTTCAGGGGGTGATTGGCGGCATCGGCTTCTTGGGCGCGGGCGCGATCATTCAGAATCGTGGCCAGGTCACCGGAATCACCACCGCGGCTAGCGTGTGGGTCGCTGGTGCGCTGGGGTCCGCGGCGGGGGTTGGCGCCTATGTGCTGGCCGTGTTCACGGCGGCATTCGCGTTCGCCATTTTGCGCCTATTCAGGCCCAGCGCACAGCAAAGTTAGAGCCGGTCCAAGACCGGCCCCTAGCCCTCAGACGTCGAAGTCGCCCATGTCGCCACCGTCTTCGAAGTCGCCGCCGTCGTCATTGTCGGCGAGGGCGCCTTCGTCTTCGCTCGCGTCCGCGGAGTCCGTCGCGTCAGCGCTACCGTCACCGAAGCCGCCCATCGCAGAGAAGAAGCTCTGCGCGACCATGCTGCCCACGAAGCCCATGGCAAAACTGGTCAGCAAGTTCGCGCCGAATCCCATCGCACCCGAACCGAGGGAGCGTTCGAGAATGCCGGGCTGGCGTACTTCTGCGCGCGTAGCGACCCGCGCGAGGGCTTGGGGGTCATCCAGCGGAGTAGCGGCAATCGCGCTCCTCTCGGCGGCCGGCGCGGATTGGGCGAGCTCCGACAGCAATTGTTGCCGCTGCCCTGGCGTGAGCTTGGCGAACGCCTCGGCGTGAGCCTGCTCCAACGTTTCCGGTGGCGCCGTGCGCAGCATGTACCGGTAGCGCTCGAGCGCTTGTTGCTCCGGGTCGGCGGCTGGCGCGGGACCGGCGCCGCGTGCGCGGGCTCCCGCGGGCGCCGCTTGTCGATCCGCATCACTCTCTACACCCATCAGACGACCAAAAAAACCCATGCGTGCCTCCTGAAAAACCGTCTTTCAGTGCACAACGCACGCCAAGGCCGTCCATTCCAAACCCAGGTACGATCGACAGATAACTAGGTTGTTTAATGCAGCGCTAAGGCAACCGCGTAGTGCGTGTGTGGCGAACTTGGGCGCGTCGCACGGCAGCGCCGTGCGGCGAGGCGGGCTGCCTCACATCGAGATGCGTACCCACGAGAGTGATCACTCGTGTCGAACACGAGAAACGCACGCGAAGCCGCGAAGCAATCGCGGGCTGGCGATGGTGAAGATGACCGAGTTTCTGACAAAAGTATCATGCACCCTCCGCCGAATCGCGCATGGCCCGTGCGCATCACCGTGCTCGGGTCCGCACTGCTCCTCAGCGTTGCTTGCGGAAACAGCCGCCAAAGCCGATGGATCGCCGAAGGCGGAGCCCCGAGCAGCGATCAGCCAAACCCCTCGAACGACCCGAATCAGACCGACGATCCGACGAATTCCGAACCGCCGGGAGACCAAGCTAGCGGTCGCGACCCGTTGGACCGAGACGCGGAGGCCTCAGAGCCCACGCCCGTAGATGCGTCGCCCGATGGCGACGCGCACACGGACGGCTGCGACATGGCGGCGGTCTTGAGCAAACATGCCTGCTCGAACAACGGCTGTCACGGTGAGCAGCCACAGGGCGACCTCGATCTGCTTTCGCCCGGCATCGAGCAACGCTTGGTCGGCGTGGCCTCCACCACCGGCGCCTGCTCTGGGCGGCTACTGGTCGACCCCGCGCAGCCCGAGTCGAGCCTGATCTTGCAGCTGATCGATCCTGAGCGTTTCGCGCAGCCAGACCATTGCGGCGTAATGATGCCGTTCGGCAGCAACGACGGCGTGGGCAACGGCGATCTCCGCTGCTTTCGTCAATGGGTGCAGAAAATGGCCGAAGACGTGCCGTCACCCAGGCCGCCCGCGGTGGTCTTCGAGCCCGTCGCGGCCGCGTCTTACACGAACAAGGTGAAGACGCTACTCACCGGCGGCGCGCTGACGGACGCGGAGTTGGCGCAGGTATCGGCCGACCCCGCCGCACTGAGGACGTTGATCGGGGGTTGGATCGCCAAGCCCGAATTCTCGACCAAGATGAGCGCTTTCTTCGCGGGCGCCCTGCAGCAACGCTTGATTGGCTCACTCAATACGCAGCTGGACGGCGTGCAGGGCACCTGGGGCGCTTCGCTGATTTCCAACTTGCAGGAGTCGTTCACGCGCACCGCGCTCGACATCGTGAGCACGGGGCGACCGTTCACGGAGGTGGTGACGACCCGGCGCTGGGCTGCGACGAGCGCGACATTGCTCGCGCTCGCCTACTTGGACAATACCGCCACCGCATTGCGCAGCGAGAAGCATCAGGTGCTGAGCTCGCCGCTCGAGGGCATGCCGGCCCCGCCCTTTTCGCTTTCGTACTCGGTCGCGAATCACGCCTGGCTGTTTCCGTCGATTCCGGCCGAATGCGTCGTCCCCGCGCAAACTTTACCCAACGTGCTCGACATGCTGCTCGGTGCCATTCACTGCAGCAATGGTAAGACCGTGAATTTGGCGAAGACCGCGACCGCGCTCAGCGCGGCGGACTTCAGCGACTGGCGCTTCGTCGATATCGGCAGCGCAACGGCGGCGGACCCGGCCCCGCGCTTCTACGACTTGGACCGGCTTCGGGGGCTTGCGCAAATCAACTTGAAGGTACCGCGGGTGGGCTTCTTCACCAGCCCGGCGTTCCTGGCCAACTGGGACACCAACGACGACAATCAGTTTCGCGTCACCACGAGCCAGACGATAATCACGGCGCTGGGTGAAGTCTTTTCTCCGGCGGATCGAACGCCCACGTCGGCCAAAGATGGCCTGAGCGAGGCGCATACTGCGCCCGGCACCACTTGCTACGGATGCCATCAGTTCCTCGATCCGATGCGGCTCTATTTCGGCAACGCCCTGTCAACCAAGTATCAGGGCGCGGAAAAGCCGATGACTGGTACGCCGTTCTTCGCGTTCGACGGCTACAGCAAGAGCGGCGGCGACCTGTTCTCTCTGGCCACCACGCTCACTCAGCATCCGCACTTTTCGGCGGCTTGGGTGCAGAAGCTCTGTTTCTACGCCAACTCCCAGGCATGCGACGAAAAAGACCCTGAGTTCCAGCGAATCAGCGCTGCATTCGTGGCCAGCAAGTATGACTTCAAGGCATTGGTTCGTGAGCTCTTCGGCTCGGCGCTGGTGACCGGGGTCACGCCCACGCAGACCTTCGAAACTCAGCCCTATTTGCTGAGTATTACGCGTTCGCAACACCTGTGCCAATTGCTCGATGCCCGCCTGGGCACGACCGGCTCGTGCGCGCTCGCCGCGAGCTTCGCCAACTTGATCCCGGACGACGAATTCAGCCGCGGCTCGGCGACGCCCGTGCAGCCTGCCGTGACCAGCCTGTTCCACTTCAGCGCCGCAGAAAAGCTGTGCGACGCGCTGTCTAGTAAGTGGGTGGGGACTAGCGCGACGTCGCTCTTCAACCCACTGCAACCGACCGCCGCGCTGGATCGGCTCACGCAAAACTTGATGGGACTGCCGCCATCACACCCGCGCTACGCGAGCACCCGCGCTGCGCTACTTCATCACCTGGGACAAGCCAACACGGGCTCGAACGTCACGATCGCGATGCGCTCCACGTTCACGTTGGCTTGCCTATCACCCGACGTGATGGCGCTCGGTCTTTGAGGCACATGAAGACGAATCGACGAACGCTGCTCCTGGGTGCCCTGTTCGGGGCCGGCTATGCGGGATTGAAGGGCCTGGCGACGGGCCTGCCTCCCAGTTGGTTCTTGGGCGAGCGGCAAGCGTTGGCCCAGAGCGTTACCCCGCCCAATTTCTTGATCCTGGCGACCTCGGGCCTGGGCGATCCCATGAACGCCAATTGCCCCGGGTCGTACGTCACGGGGGTGCACAACAACCCTGACCCTTCGATGGCGCCCACGACCTTCAATTTGGGCTCGGTCAGCACCAAAGCGGCAAAACCGTGGAGCGCGCTGCCCGAGGACTTGCGGGCAAACATGAGCTTTTTTCACCACCGCACGTACACCAACGCGCACCCGGAATACTCGAAGGTAATGGGCCTGCAAGGCGCGGCCAAGGCCACGGGCGGTGTCGGGCCGGAGATGCTCGTGTCGCTGTTCGCGCAGGAGTCGAGCGCTGCGCTCGGCACGGTGCAAGCCGAGCCCATCGCGATTGGCCAAGAGCAGATCACGTTCGGCGGACACCCGCTCGACAACGTCGACACGAATTCGCTCAAGTCGCTCTTCACACAACCCGACGAGCTCGGGAAAAACTTGCAACAACTGCGCGACCAAGAGCTGAGTGCGATGTACAAAGACCTGCAGCTGAACGGCTCCCAGGCGCAGAAAAGTTTTCTCGACCGGTACTCGCTCGGCCGCGAGCAAGTCAGGAAACTCGGTGACGGCTTGGGCGCGTTGCTCGCGCGTTTGCCGGTCGACCCGACCAAGCGCAACTCAGCCATGGATCAGGTAATCGCGGCCGCCGCATTGGTCAGTATGAAGGTCGCGCCCGTGGTCACTTTGCATTTGCCGTTCGGCGGCGACAACCATGGTGACGACGACCTGAGCGATGAACGCGATCAGACGATCTCTAGTACCGCCGCGCTCGGACAGCTGTGGACCGAGCTCAAGACGTTCGGGCTAGAGGACCGAGTCACGATCGCATCCTTGAACGTGTTTGGGCGCACGCTCGTCCGTAGCAAGACGGGGGGACGCAATCACAATCAAAATCACCACGTGCTCATGCTCGCGGGAGCCCGCGTTCGACCATCGGTGATCGGCGGCATCGTGCCTTTAGGCGGAGATTTTGCGGCGAGCGGCATCGATTCCCATACCGGTCTCGCGGCCGCCGATGGCGACATCCCACCCCAGACTTCGCTCGAGTCAGCCGGGAAGACGCTGGGCGCCGCTCTGGGCTTCTCGCGCGAGCTCCTCGACCGCAGAATCATCAGCGGCAAGGTCGTGGAAGCGGCTCTGATCTGAGCCTGGCGGCGCGGTCACGGCAAGCCCAAGGTACCGAGCCGCGAACGCGAGCTACGCACCTCCCTGTGGGTCGACGCTCCTGCTATCTTCTGCGCGTGGCCGTCGTCTCCGCCCTGTACGTGTACCCGATCAAATCTTGCCGCGGTGTTCGAGTGCGAGAATGCGCGGTGCTCCCGCGCGGCTTCGGGGCCGACCGGCGCTGGATGATCGTCGATGAAAACGGGCGTTTCGTCACTCAGCGCGAACTTCCGCAGCTCGCTCTGGTCGTCACCGAGCTGGCTGGAGACGAACTCCGACTCACGGCGCCAGGCCAGCCCGAGCTCGTCTTGCCTCTCGCGCACGAACTCGGGGAAGTGCGCATGGTCCAAGTCTGGCGCGACCAAGCCGTGGGCATCGCGCACGGCGCGGGTAGCGCGTGGTTCTCGGCGTACCTGGGCACTCCCCACGAGCTCGTGTACATGCCCGACTCGCACCAGCGCCAAGTGAACCTCGAGCGAGCGAAGCCGGGCGAGATCGTGAGCTTCGCCGATGCCTATCCGTTCTTGCTCGTCTCCGAAGCGTCGCTCGACGATCTCAATTCACGGCTCGAAACGCCGGTCACCATGGACCGCTTTCGGCCGAACATCGTCGTCAGTGGCACCGAGCCGTTCGCGGAAGACAACTACGCCCGGGTGCAGATCGGGGCGGTCTCGTTTCGCGGTCCGAAGCGCTGCGAGCGGTGCGTGGTCACCACCGTCGACCCGATGACGGGCGAACGCGGACGGGAACCGCTGCGTACGTTGGCCAAGTACCGCCTCAGCGAGCAGAAGGTGTGGTTTGGCATGAATCTGATCCACGACCATCAGGGCGTACTGCGCGTGGGTGACGCAGTCTCGCAAGTGACGTAGAGCCGTGCCTGTCCTCCACTCACAACATGAGCTGCAGGTAAGCGACATCGAGCCAAGTCTCGAATTTGTACCCGGCTTGTTGCAACAGGCCGACGCGGGTGAAGCCGAACCGTTCGTGGAGCGCGATGCTGTTCGGCTTGTCCGCCGAGACCAGCGCGAGCACGGTGTGGTGGCCGTGGCCGCGCGCAGCCGCGAGCAGCTCACCCAGCAACGCTTTGCCCAAGCCGCGCTGTTGGGCGTCGTGGCGCACGTACACCGAATCCTCGACGCTGAAGCGATAACCCACGCGCGGGTGGAACGCCGAGAGTGCGCCCCAAGCCAAAACCTCTCCGCGCTTTTCGGCCACGAGCACCGGATGGGCGCCGCCGTGACGCTCGAACCAAGCCTGGCGCTCGGCGAGCGTGTCGGGTTCGGTCTGGTACGTGCACGTGTCGTGCAGCACGTAGTAATTGTAGATGTCGTTGATCGCGGCGCAGTCGTGCAGTGATGCGTGGCGGATCGTGGTCGGATCCGCCACGCTTCAGCTCACGGTTTCGGGCGGACCGCCCAGCTTCTCGAGTAGCGCCTCGAGCGTGGGCGAACTACTGGCCTGGATGCGCACCGCCAACGGCTCTTTGGCCGCGAACACTCGCTCGACCGCGACTTCGCCGCCGTAGATGCGCCCAAACAACGCCTCGACCTCGGCTTTGGTGCTGTCGAACGTCGCATCATCGTTCGGAGCGTGGAGGCGATCGGTCAAACGCAAGCCGAGCTCACCACTCTTGAAGCGCAGTTTGACGGTGCTGTCTTGCTCAAGCAGCCGCGCGGTGTTGACCAGCCGTCGCAGGGCGTCTTCGAGCCTCGACTCGGGGCCAGGGCCACCGCGCTTGCGGCTGTAGACCAGCCCCAACGCGCCATCGAGCTCACCCACGTAAAAGTCTGCGGCGTGGCCGATCAGCACCACGCCGGGGCCGGCCGGCACATGGCTGTAGTCGACCACGTCGATCATCAGCTCCTTGATCAGCTGTTCGCGGATGAAGCGGTGGAACACCGGGATCAGCGCTTCGAGCTCGAAGTGGGCGCTGGGTTCCAAGTAGAGTTTGAGCTGTAGACGTTCTGAAAGCATTGACGTTCTCGAGTAGGGAGAGCCGCGGGCAGCGTTACGGCAGCGCGCCGGCGATGCGCGTGTAGCATTGGTGAGCGGCTTCTACGAACAGCTGCGCCTCTTCGATCAGTTGGTGCGCGCCCTCTTTCGAGCCGCCCGCCTCACCACGGTGCTCGTAAGCGCGGAAGAAGTAGTGCGCGAACTTGCCGCCCGCGAACGGATCGAAGAACAGCTTGGTGTCGTAGTAGTGAGTGCGAAACTCGCTCACGATCTCGTCCACCCCTTCGCCCAAGAACGAGTTCTTTTCTCGAGTCAGGGCTTGGGCTGCGAGCACCATCGCGCTGAAGGCGCGGGCCGCGGCGCTGTCACTGCTGCCTTCGTCGAGCAAGAGCTGGGCCTCGAACAGTTCGCGCTCGCTGTCGGCCAGACCGACTTGCACGAGCGGTACGACTTCACCCGCGCACTCGCCCACGCCCAGATCGCCGATGGTGTATTCGCGCGGGTCACCCCAATCCGAGTAGTAGCTCGGATCTTGCTCGTAGCTGGGGATCGCGCTCAGCTGGTCGACCAGCTTGCGAATCTCTTTCTTACCGATGCGCGCGACGAACGCTTGAAACGTCTCCTCGGGCTGTTTTTCAGCCACGAAGCGATCCATGAGCGTCTTCACGGCTTTGGGCACGTGCTTGGACGGGATCGCGCCGATGGCCAGGCCGTAGGAGCCGGCGTTGTTTTTGTACTGGCCGCCGATCACGAGCTGGAAGTGCGGCACGCGGCGACCGTTCACGTTGCGGCTCACGCCCAAGAAGCCCATGTCGGCCACGTGGTGCTGCCCGCACGAGTTCGAGCAGCCACTGCACTTGATGTGCAAACCTTGAGCGGCCGGGTCGAGCTGCTCGGAGATCACCGTGAGCTGCTTGTGGAGCTCGGTGGCGAGGCCACGCGAGGACGAGATACCGAGCTTGCAGGTGTCCGTACCGGGGCACGACGTGACGTCAGTGATGTGGTCGGCGCCGGCCGAGCCCAAACCGGCCTGGGCCAGCTCACTGTAGAACGCCGGCAGATCGGCGTTTGGCACCCAGCGAAAGAGCATATTCTGTTCGACCGTGGCGCGCATCGAGTCGCCCGTGAAGCGGCGCGCGAGCTCGGCCATCAACCGGCCTTGGGCAGGCGTGAAATCACCGAGCGGCAGGGTGACCTTGGCCGTCGAGTAGCCCTTCTGGCTTTGGGGCTGCACGTTGGTCTTGCGCCACGCATCGAAACCAGCCGGATAGCTGCCGGGCGCGAGCTCGGAGCCGGCCTTGAGCGGCTTCTCGTCCGTCACGTGCAGGTCGTTCAAGAAGGAGACCCAGCGCTCGTCTGGGCGGAGCTTGGAGCGCTCCTCGAGCACGAGGCGCTTGAACTCCTCGATGCCGAGCTTCTTGACCACGAACTTGAGCCGCGCGCGGGCCCGGTTGTCGCGCTCACCGAGTCGCGCGAACACGCGGCACACGGCCTGCGTCATCGGCAGCAGCTCTTCTTCCGGTAAAAACTCGTCGAACAGGGTGGCCGGATAGGGCACCGCGCCGAGCCCGCCGCCGACGTAGTACTCGAAGCCGCGCTTCACTTCACCGTTCACGGTGCGCGTGCGTGCGATCGCGCCCGCGTCGTGGAAGTTCGTGAGGCCGCACGGCTCGTCCTTGCAGCCAGAGAAGGCGATCTTGAATTTTCGCCCGAAATCTTGGGTGTCGGGATGGCCGAGCAAGAAGAACGTGAGCGCGTTGGCGTACGGGATCACGTCGAACGACTCGGTGTTGCACACGCCAGCGTACGGGCAGGCGGTCACGTTACGCACCGTATTGCCGCACGCTTCACGGGTCGTGATCCCGGCGGCCGCCAAGCGGCGCATCAGATCCGGCGTGTCCTCGATGTGAATGAAATGGAGCTGGATGTCCTGACGAGTGGTGATGTGCAGGATCTGGTCCGAATACTCTTCGGCGAGATCGGACAGCGTGTCCAACTGCTCGGCGGTGAGCTTGCCGTACGGAATTTTGATGCGCTGCATGCCGGGCGCATCCCACATCGTGACCGGACCTTTGGTGAGCTCGCCGGACGGAAACGGCAAGGTCTGCGTCTTTTCGCCGTCGTGGCGTTGGCCGTTGTCGTAGCGTTGACCGTAGGTACCGCGGCGAAGGCGTGTCTCGGCGAACAGCTTCTCCTCGACTTTGCCTTTCTTGCGCAGGTCGATCTGGGTCTCGAAGATGTCGATCTCTCGCGCCCAGTCTTCGCGCACTTGGCCAGCCAGCTTCTGCTTCCAGGTCGTAGCAACGGTCATCAGGGGTCTCCGGGGGCCGGGATTGTAGTGCAATGCCCAGCGTTTGCGTCCCGGCGGTTATACCCGGGATTCCCGACGAGACAAGTCGGGAATCCCGTAGACGCTATTCGGTTCCGCCTGATTCCCTGGACCTGTGCAAGGGAGCTGCGGAGGGGCAGCCAGCCCTGCGGAAGGGGGGAAAAAGAGGGAGATCGGGCACGGGCACGGGCACGGGCACGTTCACGCTTGGGAGGGATCTGCCGACTTTGGCGAGCCCGTGCTACACGCGCGTCACCTATGCGGTACACGCGCGCTCTCCTTCCGACCCTCAAAGAAGCTCCGGCCGACGCCACCAGCAAGAGCCACATCTTTCTGCTCCGCTCCGGGTATGTGCGGCGCGTGGGCGCGGGGGTGTACAGCTTCTTGCCGCTCGGCGTGCGCGTGCTGCGCAAGGTGGAAGCGATCGTGCGCGCCGAGATGGACGCCGCGGGCGCCCAAGAGGTGCTCTTGCCCGCGCTCTTGCCCGCCGACTACTTCAAAGAGACGGGGCGCTGGGAGATGTTCGGCGACACCTTGTTTCGATTGAAAGATCGCAAGGACGCCGATTACCACCTCGGCCCGACGCACGAAGAGATCATTACTGATTTGGCGCGGCGCGAGATCAAGAGCTACCGCGATTTGCCGAAGAACTTGTATCAAATCCAGACCAAGTTTCGCGACGAGGCGCGACCGCGTGGTGGTCTCTTGCGCTGCCGTGAGTTCTCGATGAAGGACGCTTACTCGTTCGACGTGGACGAGGCATCGGCGAAACAGAGCTACGAGCGCATGCGCGTAGCGTACACGAACATCTTCGACCGGATGGGCTTCGATTACCGCATGGTGAGCGCGGATTCCGGCGCCATGGGCGGCTCGGGCAGCGCCGAGTTCCAGGTCTTGGTGCAGAGCGGTGAAGACGTGATCGCGGCCTGCGAAAAGTGTTCGTACGCGGCAAACTTGGAGGTGGCGAAAGCCCCGCCCTTGCCGCGCCGCGGCGCCGCGCCCGAGGGCGTGGCTGCGCTCGAAAAAGTGCACACGCCGGGACACGGAAAGATCGAAGCGGTCGCCAAGTTCTTGGACCAGCCGCCGGCCAATTTCCTGAAGAGCCTGCTGTACTTGGTCGACAAGGAGCTGGTGATGGTCGTACTGCGCGGCGACCACGACGTGAACGAAGTGAAGCTCGCGCGCGCTCTCGGCGTCGGCGAGGTGCACCTTGCCGCCCCGGCGGACGTGGTGAAGACGACCGGAGCGAAAGTCGGCTTTGCCGGCCCCGTAAACTTCAAGGGGCGCGTCGTGATCGACCAAGATGCGGCCAGCTTGACCGACGCCGTGACCGGCGCGAACGAGACCGACTTTCACTTGGTGCATGTCCAGCACGGCCGTGACTTCCAAGCCGACGTGGTCGAGGTGCGACAAGTCGTCGATGGCGACCTGTGCCCGAACTGCGGTGCTTCTCTCAAGCTGTACCGGGGCATCGAAGCCGGGCACATCTTCTTGTTGGGCACGCACTACACCGCGAAGATGTCGGCCACGTTCCTAGACGTCAAAGGCGAGCACCAGACGATCGTCATGGGTTGCTATGGCATCGGCGTCTCGCGCTTGGTCGCCGCGGCCATCGAACAACACCACGACGACAACGGCATCTTGTGGCCGATGGCGATCGCGCCGTATCAGGTGCACTTGGTGCAGCTGGGCATGGAGCCGGAAGTGGCAGCCGAAGTGGCCCGCCTCGAGCAGGAGCTGGAAGCGGCCGGAATCGAGGTCTTGATCGACGACCGCGATGAACGGCCGGGCGTGAAATTCAAAGACGCCGATCTGATCGGCATCCCCCTACGCGCTACGGTTGGCGCGCGCGGGTTGAAGAACGGGCAAATCGAATTCAAGCTTCGCAGCGAGAACGATCCGAAAAAGATCGAGCTGCTGCCGCAAGCGGACGCCGTGCGCCTGATTACCGAGCGGGTGCGCGGTTTGCTCGCACAGACGAAGCCGAAAGCAAGCTGAGATGAGCGTGGACAAGAAGACCGTCGCCACTTCTACCGATAGCGTGCACGCGGGGGTCCCCGCAGGGCGACCGCACAACGCGCTCGCGCTGAGCATCGAAGCGACCGCGACCTTCACCTTCGCCGACACCGCGGAGCTCGAGCGCTACATGCGCGGCGAAGATCCCGATCCATCGCGCGAGGAGTATGGGCGCTACGGCAATCCGACCGTGTGCGAGCTCGAGCGGCGCGTGGCCGATCTCGAGCTCGCCGAAGCCGGCGCGGCCTTTTCGAGCGGCATGGCCGCGATCGCGACCGCGGTGCTGTCGTTGGTCAAAGCCGGTGAACACGTCGTGCTGTTCCGCGACGGTTACCGCCGCACGCGCCAGCTGGTGACGCAAACTTTGGCGCGCTATGGCGTGGAGCACACGATCGTGCCGTCTGGCGACCTGACCGCCTTTGCCGCCGCCTTGAAGGACAACACGCGGCTGGTGATCGCCGAGTCACCGACCAACCCCTACCTCTATTGCGTGGATTTGGCGGAGCTTTCCAAGATCGTCAAAGCGCGAGGTCGAATCAAGACCCTGGTCGATTCGACGTTTGCGACGCCCGTCAACTGTCGACCACTCGAATTCGGGGTCGACTTGGTGGTGCACAGCGCGACCAAATACCTCTCGGGACACAATGACGTGCTGGGCGGCGTCGTGGTCGGGCCGCAGCACTTGGTGTCGCTGCTCCGTGACGCGCGCGGCGTACTCGGCAGCGTGCTCGACCCGCACGCGGCGTTCCTGATCGCCCGCGGGATCAAGACCCTGGGCGTGCGGGTGGAACGGCAAAACGTCAGTGCGCTCGCCATCGCGCGCCGATTGGAAGGCGACCCGCGCATCGAACGCGTCTTCTATCCGATGCTCGAGAGCCACCCTTCGCACGCCATCGCGCGCACGCAAATGCGCGGCGGTGGCGGCGTCGTCAGCTTCATCGTCAAGGGTGGGCGGGCAGCGGCCTCACGCTTGATCGACGCCGTCAAGATCCCGAAGATTGCCGCTTCACTCGGTGGCGTCGAGTCGCTGATCGAGCAGCCCGCGATCATGAGCTACTCCGAGTTGTCCACAGAGGAGCTGGCGAAAGTCGGTATCGACCCGGCGCTCGTGCGCATGGCGGTCGGCATCGAAGACACCGCTGACTTGGTGCGTGACCTCGAGCAAGCGCTGCTCCTCTAGCGCACGCAGTGAGAGCACACCGATCAGGCTGGCGGGAACCGCCTGGCGCACGAAACGTTTCCGCCCGCCCACTGATGGTTTCCGACAGCGCGCGTGTCTAAGCTTGCGCTTCGTTTTCGTGTCGCCCGATGCAAGCGACCGGAGTAAGCTGCGATGGTTCGGCCACTATCTCTATCCTGCACGCGCGCAGGAGTGATTGGGGAATCAAGCAGTGAGCGAGCTCAGGAGCTGGTTTCTGAGGAATGTGTTGGAAGCAGCGGAGCGCCAATTAGGAGCGCCCGCGGTGATGGGTTTACGAGCCCGTTTGCCGCCCCGCTTGGCCGGGCACGCCTCGCTCGAGGCGCTGCGCGCCAGCGCTGCGCTGGACACCGTCCCGCTGCACGAGGGCGAAGAGCTGCTGCTCTCGGTAGACTCTTTCTTGGGTGACGGCACGGGCAAGCTGCTCGAGAGCATCGGCAGCGATCTCGCCGCGCGCATGCTCTCTCAAGGCGGCAGCGTCGCCCGCGCGGGGGATTTGGCGGGCACCGTAGCTCGCTTGCAAGCGTTCCTCGAGCGCCCATTCTTGAACGTGCCCCTGGTGTTCGAGCTACGCCGGACCCCCACTGGCTTTTCGTTGACGGTCGGCATCACCGGTCACTCACGGGCAACGCGCGCGATGCGCCACTTGACGGTCGGCGCAATCATCGCCTGTGAGCGGTTCGCGCGCGAAGTGGGCGCCGAGCATCTGAAGATTTCAGCCGACAATATCGCTGATCGCGCGAGCATCAGCGCGCGCTATCTGCCGTTGGAAGAAGAGGTGGTCGCGCACGAGCCACCCCCATCTCGCCGCCCCGTGAGCGTGCGCCCTCCCGCGGCTTCGCTCAGCGCCGAAGTCGAGCGCATCTTGCGCTCCACCACGCCCCCGCGGCCCACGGAAGAAGAATCACAGCCGCCCGAATCGATGACCCTGCGCATTGCCAGCGTTGCTCCGGTACGTGGGCCCGCCAGCAAGCGCTGAGCGCTAGCCACAGTCAGGCGTGAGGGTAGCGCTGCGCACCGGTTCGGTGCCGCCTTTCAGCGTGTCCAGCAAAGAACCGACGATTCGCACGCGCCCCGCACACAGCGCGTCGCGATCGACGCCGTCCGCGCTCAGCTGGAACACCACGCTCTGTGCGTCACCCGCATCGAGATTGATCGGGAACGAAACGCTCGGCTCGAGATCGAGAATCTCGACCAGGGGCGCTCCCGCTTCGGTCTCCAGTGAAAAATTGCCGAGGCTGACCTGAGTCGACCCGGACGAATACCCGCCGAGCTCCAGCCGCAGCTCGAAGCCACCCGAGAGTGCGCCAAAAGCGCCGTCACTTACTTTGACCGATTCGTCCGTCATCAAGACGGATAGCGAAATGTCGCTCTTGTCGCCGCCGCAGGCGAAGAGCAATGCCGGCAAAACTACGAGCGCTGACCATGACCGCATGCCCGGACCTTAGCGGCGAATCGCCGAGCGTTCCAGTTCGGCTATGCTCCGGCCCAGTGCTTGGCTCTTACCGCTCATTTGGCGTATTTGCAGCGGCCCTGGCCGCGCTCGGCTGTGCGAAGCCTGCGCTCGACGCCCGCGGCGTCGAGTATCCGAGCGTGGTCACCCCGGCGTTGCCGGTCACGCCGCCAAGCAAGCCGCTACTCGTAACCACGCCGCCACCGACGCCGGTCACAGCGCCGCAGAGTCCGTCGTTCGGCGCCGAGTCATTCGCCCGCGATGCGCCCTTGCTGCTCGAGCGCGCTAGCCGCGACGGGCACTGGGTCCAATTGTGTACGGAGCGCAGCGGTGGGTTCGAACGCAGCGTCATCACCCCCGATGAAGAACTGCTCATCGACGGTCTACTCGGTGCGGACGAGAGCGGCCGGTACGCACTCTTGATGCAGCACGGTGCGCTCAATTTGTGGGACGCCGAGACACGCAGCGCTCTCGACCTCTCCGCGTTGGGCGCAGACGCGCGCTCGAGCGCCGAATCATTTGCGGAGCTACGCGCGCTGTCGTTCGACGCCAGGTCCGAGCACCTCTTGTACGTGCGCGCGGGGCAAACGGGCAAACGCGTCGTGGTCCGTAACCTGGGCGACGGCAGCGAGCGCGAGTTCGATCCGGGGCCTGGCCCGATCTGGCGGGCGCGCTTTGCTCCGGGCGGCGCATTCGCGATCGTCGAGTCGATGCGGGAAGACAGCAACAAGAACGGCAAGGCTGATTTTCCGGCTCCGCTCTTGGCCGCCCCCCGACCGTGCAGTGCGAACCCGACGCGCTACCACACGTATGTCGATCGCGGCGATCGCCCCGTGACGGTGCTCGTGCCGCTGAATGGCGACGCAGCGGTGCTCGAACCCGAGCTGGTCATGCCCTTGGGCGATGCGCTCGTGCTGCGCGACGCAAACGGCGCGCTGCTGCTTTCACGCGCGGGCAAGAAGCGCGTGCTTTCGCCGGCCGCTTGCAATGGGCGAGTGATCCACGCCGACGTGCAGCGCGAGTTGTTCATCATCGGCTGCGCCCAGAAGAAGACGGGCCGCGTGAGTCTCGAGCTCGTCACGCAGAGCGAGCGCAAACCGCTGAACATCGAGCTTGCCAGCTTGGAGCTCGACCGCGAGCCGACGGAAGCGCCGCGCTTGCTGGCGCTGTACCCGGGCCTCGAGACCGTGCTCTTCGACGCCGATCGGCGCGAACTCCTGCCGCTACGCAGCGGCGACGTCGTGCTTGCGACGCGCGCCGGGCGCGCGCTCGTGCGGCGCGCCAACGCGCTGCTGTTCTACGACGCAGACAGCCGGACCGAGCAACCGCTCGCGGTGACTCTCGAGCGCTATCCGGCGCTGCTGCTGACGCCGCCCTTCGTGTTCGTCTCCCCCGCCCTCGTCAATCTCGATACGGCGAGCCTCGTCGGTGTGAGCCGCGAGCGCCCGCTCGCGCTCTCGAGCGAAGGTCGACTCCTCGTACCGAGCGTCGCGGCCGACGGCTCGCAACTCGCGCGAGGCCCGCTGCGCTGGCTCACGCCGAGCTTGTGAGCCACGCGGGCGTGATATAGTCCGCGCCGCCCATGGACCTGCTCGAAGATCTCGCGTTTCGCGGCCTGATTTACCAACAAACCAATCCCGAAGGCCTGCGTGAACACCTGCAGACCCCGCGCGCGGTCTATTGCGGCTTCGACCCGACCAAAGATTCGCTGACGATCGGCAATCTGGTCCCCCTCTTGCTCTTGCGCCGCTTTCAGCAGGCAGGGCATCGACCTGTAGTCATTGCAGGTGGCGGCACCGGCATGATCGGCGACCCATCCGGCAAAGACGCGGAACGTCAATTTCTGTCATTGGAGCAGATCGACAAGAACGTCGCCGGTCAGCGCGCCATCTTCGAACAGCTGCTCGACTTCACGGGGCCGAACGCGGCCATCATTCTGAACAACGCGGATTGGCTGAAAAACGTCGGCTACCTCGAGATGCTGCGCGACGTGGGCAAATACTTCTCGATCAACATGATGATCCAGAAAGACTCCGTCCGCGACCGGCTGCAAAACCGCGAACAGGGCATCAGCTACACCGAGTTCAGCTACATGCTCTTGCAGGCGTACGACTTCTTGCACTTGTTCGAGCATCGCGGCGTCACCTTGCAAGTGTGCGGCTCCGATCAATGGGGCAACGTGGTCAGCGGCATCGATTTGATCCGCCGCAAACATCAGGCCGAGGCCTTCGGCCTGACCGCGCCGCTCGTCACCAAAGCCGACGGCGGTAAGTTCGGTAAGACCGAAACCGGCGCTATTTGGCTGGATCAAGTGCGCACCTCGGCCTACGCCTTTTACCAATTCTGGTTGAACACGGCCGACGCCGACGTGCTCAAGTTCCTCAAGATCTATACTTTCCTCGGTCACGAGGAGATCGTGCGACTCAGCGCGGAACACGAAGCGAACCCCGGCGCGCGCGCGGCTCACCGCGCGCTCGCCGAGCAAGTGACCGAGCTGGTGCACGGCGCAGCCGGCCTCGAGCAAGCACGCAACGCGACTCAAGCGCTATTTTCTGGCGACGTCGCATCGTTGCCACGGGCCACGCTCGAAGAGCTGTTTCGAAGTGCACCCACGGTCACGTTGCCCAAGTCACGGCTCGAGGGTGAAGGCATCGCGGCGATCGATTTTTTGGTCGAAGCCAGCGTGGTCAAGAGCAAGCGTGAAGCGCGCGAGTTCTTGTCGACGAACGCCATCATGATCAGCGCACGCAAGGCGGACGCCGAAACGCGGGTCACGGCGGATTGGCTTTTGTTCGAGGAGATCGCGCTGGTTCGCCGCGGGAAAAAGAACTGGCACGTCGTGCGCTTCGAGTGAAGCGCGCGGGCGTCCAGTGGGGGCGCATCCCACCTTGTCCGCCTCCAATTCGCCGTCGTGTAACCGTTCCCCCAGAAGCGAAGTATGCCCAGTATGTCGCTGCGCATGGTCAATGGCTACGTCTGCCGCAATTGCGCGGACGAGGAATTAGCCAAGAAGGGTGTGGACCCCGCGCACCCCAAACAGGCCTTCGCAGGCAGCGAAGTCTATGTTTCGGCCTCCGACGCAGCGCGCAATCGGGGCAGCCTCTCGACCGTGGAGGCCTCGAAAAAGAGCGCCGAACTGGGCGTCAATCGTCCGGAGGGCGCCGGGGACCAGGGCCGGAAACTCAACTTATACGCCTGATCTAGGACAATCGCAGCACGCCTCATTGAAACCCGGAGCCGCATTCACTACGACGCGGACCCGTGACCAACGACGATCGACTGCCCGGCGTGAGCGCGATGAGTTTGTACGTCCCGCGGCTGCGGGTGCCGTTGGACCAATGGTGCGCCTGGACTGGAAATAGCTGGGACAAGGTGCGCGCGGTCGTCGGGCACAGTTTCCGCGTCTGCGGTCGACACGAGAACGTGTACACGATGGCCGCCAACGCGGTCCTGCGCTTGATCCTGCAAAACGAAATCGACCCCGCGCGTATCGGCTCGCTCGGACTCGGTACGGAGTCGAGCACGGACAATGCGGCGGGCGCGGTGATCGTGCGCGGCATGGTCGACCGCGCGCTCGACCAGCTGAACATGCCGCGTCTGTCGCGCCAGCTCGAGGTGCCGGAGTTCAAACATGCTTGTTTGGGCGGGGTGTACGCGCTCAAGAATGCGCTCCGCTACGTGAACTACGACGGCCGCGGCCGGCAAGCGATCGTGGTCAGCGCGGACGTCGCCGAATACGAGCGCGGCTCGAGCGGCGAACAAACGCAGGGCGCAGGCGCGGTGGCCATGTTGGTCGAGCACACGCCCCAGCTGTTCGCGGTCGATCTATTGCACGCCGGGAGCTCTTCGGCCTACCGGGGGCCGGATTTCCGAAAACCGCACGCGCGTCACTTCACCGACGGTTATGCGCCCAACACCGAGCGCCGTAGTGACTTCCCGGTGTTCAGCGGCAAGTACTCCACCTACGCTTACTTGGATGAGACGGTGCACGCCGTCGAAGACATGCTCGCGCGCCTCGATGTCTCGGCGGGCAGCTACTACGAGAGCGTACAGGGCTTGTTTTTTCACCGCCCGTATCATCTGATGCCGGTGCAAGCGATGGCCTTCTTGTACGTGCGCGGGTTGGCCCGCGGTGACCATCATCAAGCGGAATTTCAAGCCTTGTGCGCCGAGGCTGGCGTCAGCGTCGAAGCCGTGCTGACCGAGACCACCTCCACGCCCGACTTGTACGAGCTCGTGCTCAAGGGCGGCGCAGAAAACGACCCGTACAGCGCGACCAGCGCGGTCGCGAGCTTGCTGCGCAAGAAGCCGACCTTCCGCGAGCTGCTCACGCAAAAGATGTCGCTCGGGTCGGAGAACACGAAGCAGCTCGGTAACTTGTACAGCGCCGCGCTCCCGGCATGGATCGCCGCCGGGTTGGAAGACGCCGCCGAAAAGAAGCTGCCGCTCGCAGGCGCCAATATGGTCGCCGTCGGTTACGGCAGCGGCGATGCCGCCGAAGCGATTCCAATTACGCCCAGCGAGGGCTTCGAGAAAGCGGCCGCGCACATCGGTTTGGCCCGCGCACTCGGGGGCGCCATCGACCTGAATCAAGCGCAGTACGAGTCGCTTCACGATCGTCGTGAGCTCGACCTGCCGTACGCGCCCAGCGCCGAATTCGTGATTGACCGTGTCGGGACCGCCTACGACGCATCCTTCCAAGACCTGAGCGTCGAGTACTACGAATACGTGAAGTAGGCCCCAGCTGCCCCTTACCTATCCCAGAAACGACGCTGACGCGGCTCTGCGCGGCGCGGAGCTGCGCGCGCAGGTCAAAGCGAGTGGCTTCCACGAGCGCCCCGCGTTGCCCGTACTGCTCGCTTGGTCTCTGCATTTGACGCTCGGCATGACCGGCATTGCCGCGTTCGTATTACTTCCGTCGCTTCCGCTACGGATTATCGGGCTGTTGTTGTCGTGCGTCGGCTTCACGGGCATCGCGACTCTCGGCCACGTGGCCTCGCACAACGCGACCTTCCGCTCACCGCTCGCCAATCGCGTCTTGTTTTATCTGAGCTTCCCGCTCTTGTTGCAGGTCTCGTGCAGCTATTGGCGTTACAGCCACCTGATCGTTCACCACCCGTCCCCCAACGTCACGGGTGTGGATGACGATTGCGATCTGCGCCCGGTGTTCGCCTTGAACCAAGCGCACTTGTCCGCGTTCGCGGGCTGGCGCGAGCGCTGGCCACTGCTGCAGGGCTTGCTCCTACTTTTGCTCCTGCCCTTGAACGGTTTGAACATCATCCGTCAGGGTTGGGTGCGGCTTTTCAAGGTCTTGCGCAACCCGGGTCGCAATCGCCTCGCGCCCTGGGCAGATCTCGGCTGCATGGTGCTGCACCTCGCGCTGTGGCTCGCGCTGCCGATGCTATTTTTCCGACCGCTCGACGTGGTGCTGTTTTACACGCTGCGCTTGGCTTTGATCGGCTGCGGCACGTTCGCGGTGCTCGCCCCCGGCCACTATCCGGCGGAGGCGGCCTGTCTCGCGCCGAGCCAGCGCTTGTCGGCTGACTTTTACCTGCGCCAAGGCGCCACCACGGTGAACTTTCGCACCGGCTTCCTCGGTCGCTTCGTGTGCTCTGGTCTCGAATATCAGATCGAGCATCACTTCTTCCCCTCGCTCAGCCACGTGCACTTGCGCACGCTGCAGCCCATGGTCGAAGCTTGGTGCAAAGACAACGGCATCCCCTACCGTACCTTCGGCTGGGGTGAAGCGATCTGGAAGAGCTGGCTCACGTTCGTCACCCCCAAGGCGATCGTGAGCGACGTCGAGACACTGCGTGGTGCGCCGGGCGTGGACCCACCGCTGCCGCAAGCCAGCGACGAAGAGCCGCTGGTGCCGCCGGGCGTGCCCAACGCCGAGTGCAGCTAGGGGAAAGTTCGGGAATGGGGGCGATCACGGTCCCGCCACGCACCTCGTGGTCCGCTCGGTACCCGCACTTCGAGGCCGAACGCGGGTATCTTAGCGCTAGATGACCCGGTCCTGGCGCCTGCTCGGAGCGTTCTTGCGCCAGCTGCTGTGGCTGGCCGCGCTGGGCACGACCTGGGTCGTACTCGCGACCGAGCGTTTGCTCGAGCTCCACGAAGGCGCTCTGCGCACCGCGTTGCTCGGGCTCGGCACCGTGGCCGTGGTCGGCGTGTCCTTCTGGGCGGCGCGCCGATTCCGGCGCAGCCTGCTGCGCTTTCTACCACTCGTGTTGCTGGCCGCGGTCGCGGCGCGCGAATGGCAGCGGCTCGAGCTGCGTCGCCACTACCGGGCCGAAATACCGCCGGGGCGTCCCGCGGACGCACCCATTCTGGGTCTCACCCACCCGGTGACTACGACGGATTTGGTGGTTCGTCATCACGCGCTCACGTCCGACCGACTGAGCGTCGAACGCCTCCGCCTCGTGCTCTTGACGGACCTGCACGTCAATCGAGCGTTGCCGCGCGCTTACTACGAGCACGTGCTCGCCGTGGTCGCCGGGCAGCACGCCGATCTCATTTTACTCACGGGCGACTATGTCTCGAAGCCCGAGAATATCGAGCTGATGGCGCAGTTGTTCAGCCGGCACTGGCCCGCGCGCTATGGCGCATTCGCGGTTCTCGGCAACCACGACTGGTGGTCGGATCCAGCGCGGGTTCGGACCGCACTCAGGGCCGGCGGCGTATCACTGGTCGGTGGACGCTGCGAGCGCTTGCCCGGTGACATCGGCCGAGTCGCGGTGTGCGGTACGGAAAAGCCCTGGGGCCCCGACTTGTCGACGCCGCTCGATCGCTCGCTGCTGAACGTGGCGCTGAGCCACACGCCGGACAATGTCTATCGCTTGGCGCAGCAGGGCGCGTCGATCGTGCTGAGCGGGCACACTCACGGTGGGCAGATCCGTCTGCCGGGGCTGGGTTCACTCGTGGTCCCGTCGCGCTACGGTCGGCTGTTCGACGAAGGGCACTTTCGCGTCGCGGGCGCCGACCTATTCGTCTCGGCGGGGGTCGGCGCGGAAGACCCGGCGCTGCGCCTCTACTGTCGGCCCGAGATTTTGGTGATCGACATCACGCGGCCCTGAGCGAAGACGCACGCTCGGACCGGCAAGGCATCAATCAGCCGCGCGCTCGGCGAGCGAGGACCACCTTCGCAAACGCCACGACCAGAACCCCTGCCGCAAGTCCGCCGACGAGGCCGACGGCTTCCCCCGCGAACAGCGTCGCGCACTTGATGACCGCTACCGAGGCCATGCCCAGCGCGATCCCAAGCGCGGTTCGCCACCAGCTGGCGTTGCCAAACGGCACTGCCGCCGCAAGCACGATGCCCACCAGCGCTCCTGCCCCGAGACACGCGCCCGGCATGGTGCAGCAATCGACGCCAGGAGCCACGTTCATGGCGCAACACGGCCTGAGCACGGACATCGGCAACACCGAGGTCACGAGGCCGCCCATCAACCCATACCAAGCGCCGCGCAGCAGCTCGTCACCGCGAAAATGCGCGAACACCCAGGCTGCGAGCGTGACCGGCAGCACCAGCAGCGCCGAGCGCCCCGAAGTGACGAGGCCCAAACCCGCGACGGGGAACGCGACCCACAACGCTCGCCCCAGCGCAAGGCGCAGCCGGCCAAGCTCGTAGGCGCGTCGTGCGGCGCGAAAATTGGCCGTCATTTCAACCGACATCATTGCCTCCAAAGATCAGCCGCAGCTTGGCGTAGGCGCGCGACACACGTTTGCGAAAGGTGGCAGGTTGCAGATCGGGCATGGGCGCCCGACCGAGCATGGCGGCGAGCGCGTTCGCGGCCTCCGCATCGAGCGAGTCGATCGCGAGCTGCAGCGCGCGCTCGAGCTCGCGGGTGACGAGCTCGGCCTCCGCGTTCGGCGCGTCGTCGACCAACGCTTGGCTCGCGGCCGAATCGAGCACGTAGCGAGCCGCGCCGCGCTTCACGCTGCGAATCTCGTTGGCGACGATCGCGTAAAACCAAGGCAGGCACGGGCGGCCTGGTTCGAAAGCGCTGGCCCGCGCGAATACGCGCAAGAGCGCGGCTTGGGCCACGTCGGGCGCCGAGACCGCGCCGACCCGCGCCTGCGCCAGCCGTAGCGCGCGCGGCTGGAGTTCGCCATACAGCGGTGCAAAGGCCGAGCGATCGCCGCGAGCCAAGCGCTCCATCAGCGCGTCCAAGGCGGCTTCGTTCATCGGCACCGAGTTCGGCCTACCACTCGCGCAGGGCGTTCACTTGTTCGCTGCGTGGTGACGCAAACAGCAGGCTGCACCCGGGCGACAACAGGCCGCGCCCAGTTCACAACAATCGTCGGCGAAGTGCTGATAAGCCGCGTAGCTGCCCGCGCCACCCACGGCGACCAGAGCGATCAGGGTCGGAAACAGACGCGGCAGACGGGCTTTGAGGTCGCTGAGGAACTTCATACCGAGTACTAGCGCCAGCCGGCCAAGGTGTGACCCACGCGCGTGAAAATCATCGCGCGCCCTGTCGCGCTGGCGACACGTGGGCGCGGCGCACCACATTCGAGGCTCAGGCAGCGTGGCGAAACATGGCGATACTATTGAGATTCTCGCAGGCGCGGCCCCGGTACGGAATCTGCAAATGAGTCCGGCCATGAGGGCTGGTGGCGCGATTGCGGGGTTGTTCGTCGTGCTTTGTTGCGTGAAGCTGGCGCACGCCACAGACACGGGCGACGAGGGGACGACGGAGGTTCGTTCCTCCGCGTCGCCTCGTTGGCACGTCGACGGCGGACTGGGCGGGTCAACTGCGGGCTTCACTTTCGGAGGCCTGGCCTTGCTCCGCGTGGGGCCGTTGGAGGTCGGACCCGGCTGTCAGTTTTCAGGCTTCCTTTCCACCCGCACCGGTTGCGGCATGCTCGTCGGATTCGCCGCCGACATTTCACCGTCGTGGACGGTCGACCTGTTGGGAGAGCTGGGCGTGAATCGAGTGCACCAGTCTGGCGGTTTCCTCAACGACGATCCGGGAGCGAGCGGCGCGGTTGGTTACACGGGCGCGCGCCTCGGTACACGCTGGAGCTTCGGCAAGTGGCAACGACCGCTGCGCCCGAACCTCGGACTTTGGCTGTTCGCACAACGCGACCTGAGCGGCTACGAAGCGAGGTATAGCTACACGGAGACAGGCTGGCTGTCGGGGAAAACCAGTGTGCAGAGCGCGCGTCGACACCTGGGTGACGAGTGGGAGCTCGGTCTGCGCGTGGTGGCAGGGTTCGATCTGATCCCTTAGCGAGCTTCACTTGGCGCTACAGACGTGGCCGACGCACGTCTTCAGCATGCTTTCGTAAAATTCATCCAGCAGCTGAGGAGAAGCAACCCGCATGTCGTGCCGGGTTTGCCGGCGGCCCTCTCTCTCTAGCATTCGGACCTGACCTTCGCGGTACTTCCAGAGCAAATCACAGAGCGGGATGCGCAATGTGGCGCGGCGACTTCCGTCGCTGGTGGACGCGCTGTCTGCAGGATAGCGACCTTTGCCCTGACGAGTCTCGAGCGTGACGATTCGTCCATCGGGCGAGATGCCGAGGGCGTCGATCACGGTGTCCGACACCCCGCCGGCGCTTTCGACCGCGTTGGGGAGCAAGTTCAGGCGGTACTGGCGCGGCAGGTCGCGACGGAACGCGCTCACCCGCTGCGCTCGATGTTCGTTCAGGTAGCCAATGATGCTCCCCGCGTCGATGCGCTCTATCTTTTGCGACGCAAAGTAGCTGGCCGCGTACAGTTTGCGGTCGGCGTTCCAGAACATCAGGTGCGGATCGTAGGCATCGTCGGCCGGCCGTGCGTGATCGAACAGGGTGATGAGCTCGCTCTCGTACAGGCAAATCTGCTCGGCCGAACGGAGAGCGTTGGCGGTCAGCGCAGTGCCTCGAGGGAGCTGCACGTAGACGTCGTTGTGTTCGACGGGCTCGCACGCCGTGGCCATTGCGAGGACGAACACCCCGAAAACCAGCCTCCCTTTCATGCGGAGCAGGATAACGATTGCGCGTTCGCGCGAATACCCCCCGGGAGAAGAGAGGGGCGATCGACACGCTTCGTGATAGTCGGGCCGCGCGCCGGCATCGCAGCTCGAGTTTGCGCTTCGTTCCTGCGCGTGGCGGCTAGCGCCGGGGCTCGCTCTCGGACGCCGAAGGCAGTGCCGACACGCGACGCGACGCGTGACCATCAACCCCCTGCTCTCCCCCGCTAGCGGCGCGGAAGAGAGCGAGGGTTGAGCGTGCGGTTTACTGCACGACGGGCGGGATGACGCCCTTGGCGCGCGCGGTTTCGCAACCGCGATCGACGCCGGTCATGCCGTCTTCGGTCTTCACGACCTTGAATTCGACGCGGCGGTTCTTTTCCCAAGCGACGGGGTTCGACTCGGCATCGAGCGGGCAATACTCGCCGTAGCCTTGGGAGACGAGCCGGCTGCCGCCGACTCCGCGAACCTTCAATGCTTCCATCACGGCGGCCGCGCGGAGGCGGGTGAGGTTCAGGTTGTAGGCGTCGGTGGAGCGCTCGTCGGCATGGCCCGCGACTTCCAATACGGTGAACTCCGGGTGACCCTTGAGCGTGGCCGCGACAGCATCGAGAATGCCGTCAGAAGCCGGGAGGATCTTGGCGCTGCCGGTTTCGAACTGGACCTTGTCGAGGATCACGATGTCGTTACCCTCGATGATGACCTTGCCCTTGTCGGGGCAGCCGTCTTGGTCTTGGAAGCCGTTGTAGGTCTCCGGCTCGTTCGGGCACTTGTCCTTCACGTCCGGGATTTGGTCTTTGTCGTTGTCCGGGTCGGGGCAGCCGTCGGCGTCTTCGAAGCCGTCTTTGTCTTCGGCGTCGTCAGGGCAGCTGTCTTGCTTGTCCGGGATGCCGTCGTGATCGTTGTCGGGCTCGGGGCAGCCGTCGAGATCTTCGAAGCCGTCTTTGTCTTCCGGGTCGTCCGGGCACTTGTCTTTCTTGTCCGGAATGCCGTCGCCGTCACGGTCGCCATCGCGATCGATGTCGGGGCAGCCGTCGGTGTCGTGATCGCCGTCGAAGTCTTCCGGAACGTTCGGGCAGCGGTCGTTGACGTCCAAGATGCCGTCGTTGTCGTTGTCGGGGTCGGGACAGCCGTCTTCGTCTTTGAAGCCGTCGAAGTCTTCCGGCTCGTCCGGGCACTTGTCTTGGTCGTCTTTGTAGCCGTCACCGTCGCGGTCGCCGATGCTGGGCTCGTATACGAAGCCGAGCACCAAGCGAACGTCCGCGGCCTCGAAACCGGTGGAGAACGCGCGGCTACCGGCGCCCATCATCAAGTAGCTGTTCTCTTCGATGAACAGCTTGATACCGCCCAAGAACTCTTGGCTCAGCTTCTGCTTTTTGTCGGAGTCGCCGCCCAGTTGGTAGGAGGCGTAGGTTTCTCCCACCAAGTCGAGTGCGTCGAGCACGCGATAGGAGAGGCCGAGGCTGTACGTGCCGAGGTTCGAGTACTCGAACTTGCCCTCTTTGAGCTGCGACTGGCCGCTCTGGTCGTTCTCGAAGCGGGGGTTCGAACCGCCGTGGCCGCGGTAGCCCACGTTGAGGCCGACCTTGAAGCGGCGCTCGGCGCCGAACTGGTTCTCGACCACGAATTGGGGCCAGTACCAAAGCTTGGGATCGGCGCCGAGGTCACGCGGGGCGCCCGTGAGCGGGATGCCCGCCTGCACGACCACGGCGAGGCCGATGCCGCGATCGACGCGGGTGAGGCGCAGCTTGCCGTGCACGGCCAGGAAGCTGAGCTTCTGCGCGTCGAGCTTGGCGGAGTTGTAGGTGTTGCCGTTGCGGCCGACGTCATACGCCGAATCACCCGTCATCAAGTTCACGGGGATGGTCAGGCCGACGATGGCGTGGTTGGCGATGCCGTAGCTCGCGCCGAACGAACCTTGGAAGGAGTTTTGGACCAACGCGGGGACGCCACTGCCAACCGTGTTCCCGTTCAGCAGGCAGCTCTCGCCGGGGCACTGTCCGACGACTTCCATGCCGTCGATGTTGGTGGATGTGCCGGACGGAACGTCCTTGTCGCGTGTGCGCATCAAGTTGCGCCCGTAGTCGAGAACCAGGCCGAAGCTCACATTGCCTGCGCCCAAGATGTCCGAACCGTTGACCGAGAAAAAGCCCTTGGAATCGATGGCAGGTCGGAACAGGTGCGTATCCATGCCGTCCCCGTTGAGGCCGGGGGCGCGCGTTTCCTGGGCGGACTGAGCCTGGGCGACGGCTGGAGCAAGAACCAACGTTGCGGCACACAGCGCAGACGAGAGGAGCGTTGCAACGGGGAGCAAGCCCGCCCGCTGAAGCCTGGTGTTCCGCATCCGCCGCATGCTTCGTAGCCCTTTCATGTCGCTGAAGTCTGGGGAATTACTAGAGCTTTAGCGAGCCGTGACCGTAGCATCCGGGAAATTGCCCTGTCAACGTGAGACCACCGCGAAATGCCCAGAAAGAACGCTCTTCGGGCGCGCGTGCGCGCGCTCTTCAGCGGCCGTCGCGACCGGGCCACGCACAGCGCTCGCGCGACTCGGGCTTAGCCCGCACACAACGCTAGGCGGAACACCGCTCGTGACGCTACTCTGGAACTCCCTGCGATACGCCGTGCGTCGGAAGCGTGCGAGCGCGCAGGTCTCCAAATCCGCGATGCGCCGATTGCCGCTCCTGAAATTTCTAATCGCATTTTTGCTGTGTGCGCTCACGGGCTCCGCGCGCGCCCAATCACCGACGCTCGCTGGCCGCTGGAGCGCGACCCCGATGCGAGCCGATTGGATCATCGGCGAATGGGGCAAGGCATGCGGTCCGGCGCCGAGCGGCGGCGGCGCCCCCGGCGGCAGCGTGACGATCACGAGCAGCGGCAACGAACTGCGCATGAGCGGCGCGGGGCGTGACTACTCCACCGCGGAGTGCTGGGAGCAGTTCCCCGGTTTGTCGCGCACGAGTCACAGCGGCGGGCTGCGCGGATGGCGAAGTACCTGCAAAACCAAGGCGGGCGACCCGCGCCAAGCCACGATTGTCACGACCATCAGCGCAACCGATAGCCAGATCTCGTTCGACGAGACCGGCCAGTATCAGTTCATCATCACCGGTCAGAACTGTACGGCGAGCGTGCGCCGCACGCGCAGTTTGTCACTGGTGCTGCGCGAAGGTGATACCGAGCCCGTCGCGAGCGCTCCGCCTCTGCTGCCCGCTGCGCCGAGCAGCGCGCCGGCCAGCGCACCGCCGAAACCCGCGCCGCCTACAGCGAAAGTTTGTACGGCGCCTGGAGCGCCGGAACGCCTCGAAGTGCGGCCCGCGAGGAAGCTGCTTCGCCCCGGCGAGAGCTTCGAGTTCCATACCTCGGTGCTCGACGGCGCTGGCTGTGCTGTCGCTCTATCACCCGCGTGGAAGGTGCTCGGCGAGCACGCTTCGCTCGAATTGACCGGCCCCGGCCGGATCAAGATCCCGGATGGCGCGGCGGAATCGACCGTCGAACTACAGGCCACCCTCGCCGGCCGTTCGACGCGCGTAACGGTCGAGATTGCCTCGAAAGAGCGCTACGAGGCCTTGCTCGCACAAAAGGGACTGAACGCCGAAGGCGAATCGAGCGAAGTGGCCGCGGCGCGCATCGCGACCTCGGCGCTGGGCGGCGGTAGTGTCGTCACGCGCGATGACTCACAGCGTCGTCGCATCATCTTCGTCGGTGTGGTCGGAGGGACGGCACTCGTGCTCGGCTTACTCGGCTTCGCCCTCGTGCAACACAGCCGCAGAAAACCGCTCGAGCCAGAACCGCGTGCGCCCAAAGCTCGCTTGGCGCCGGCCGTGACTCCCAGCCGGCTCGCCCCGCTGGGCAAGGTTTGCCCGACTTGCCGCGAAGAATACCCGCCAGAAGCCTCATTTTGTCCGAACGACGGCAATCGACTGGTAGCCGCCCGGGGCAACGCAGAGCCAACGGGGCCGAGCGGCGGTGTGTGCCCCATCTGTGGCCAAGGGTACGACCCAGGCGTACTCACGTGCCCCAAGCACGGTGAGGAGTTGCTACCCGCCGCGATGCAAGCCGGCGTTCACGTTACGGATGCTGCGAGCACGAAAAAGATCTGCCCGGTGTGCGGCAAGCAATATACTGGTGAGAGTCAATTTTGCGGCGCCTGTGGCGCCGCGCTCGTACCGGTCAATTGAATGAACTCGATCACTGGCGAAAGCCGCCGCTGTAGCTTCGCTTACGCAGAGTTTGCTAAGGTCGCGCCGCGATGAAGATAGCCTGCGAGGCGTGTGGCGCCAAATACACGATCGCCGACGATAAAGTTCGGGGCCGCCGAGTCAAGATCCGCTGCAAAGGTTGCGGCACCCCGATCGTAGTAGACGGACAAAATGGTGGGGACCCGAGTATTCCAGATGCCGAGACTGACACTGCACTCGAAGCCGAGGGCCCGGTGACCTGGTCCGTGAATCTGAGCGACACCGACTCGCGCACCATGAGCAGCGAGGAGATCGTCGCCGGGTACGCCTCGGGCATCGTCACCGCGGATGCCTTCGTTTGGAAAGACGGCATGACGGACTGGGTGCCGCTGCTCGACTCCGAGCTCGCGCCGCTCTTGCCGAGCGCGCCGGCCGCCAACCCTGGCTCGAGCGCTGGAGTCCCGCTGTTCGGCAGCGCGGCCGCACAGGCATCCCGCCCGGCCGCGACGCGCCAAACCGACAACACTCAAGATTTATTCGGCAGCCTCGACACCGCAGGCGCCGAGGACGAGATCGCCACCAGCGCGCCGGTCGTGCCGCAAGCCGGCTCGACCGCTTACGACGACGGCAAGCTGACGGGCGCACGCAACGAGAATTCCGTATTGTTCTCGCTCGACGCGTTGAAGGCGGGCTTTTCGCCGAGCGCACCGAGCGCAAGCAAGGCCGCGCCCAAGACTCCGTCGAAGGTCGGTGCCGCGCGGCCGCAACAAGCCTCCAACCCCGATGATCCGTTCGGCATGAGCGCGGCCGCGGGCTCGCTCGGTGGCGGCGGCGCGTTGTTCGGCGCGGACAATCAAGCGCTGATGACGGCGCCGGCCCCGCCGCCGCCCGTCGCGCCCCCGCCGACGCAAGCGTTCGCGGGCGCGATGCCCGCTCCCTACGTGCCGAAGGCGAACAACAAGCTCGTCTACATCGTGGGCGGCGTGGGCGGCGTAGTCATCATCGGACTATTGCTGGCCCTGCTCATGGGTAAGAAGAGTGACACCAGCGCGACCGCCGAAAACACGGGCGCGCCCAGCGCGAGCGCCGCGCCCGTGAGCGCCGCGGACAAGCCGACGGAAGAACCCAAGAAGGAAGAAGAGCCGGCCAAGCCCGCGGAAGCGCCGAGCGCTGCGGTCAGCGCGAGCGCCGCGCCGGAGGCCAAGCCCGCGGACAAGCCGGTTGCGGTCGCCCAGACCAACAGCGCGCCGAAGAAGCCAAAAGAGGAAGCCGCACCTCCCGCGGACGCTCAGCCATTCAGCAAAGCGTCTGCAATTTCAGCCTTGGGCGCCGCGGCGTCCAGCGCGGGCAGCTGTAAGAAGCCGGGCGGCCCGACCGGGCCAGGCAAAGCAACGGTCACGTTTGCACCCAGCGGTCGCGTCACGACAGCCACCGTCGCGGGCGGATCGTATGCGGGCACGGCGGTGGGCGGGTGTGTCGCGTCGGTATTCCGCCGTGCGCACGTGCCAGCGTTCAGCGGCTCTTCCGTCACCGTTTCGAAGAGCTTCCAGATCAACTGAGGCGCCTACCGGCTCGTCGATACGACGAAGCCTGCGCCCGACTGGCGTCGCTCGAGCAGCTGCTATGCTGCTCGAGCGATGATTCGCCTCGAACAGCTGAACAAGTCGTACCGTGGCGGCGAGGGCACGCTGCACGTGCTGCGCGACGTCGATTTGCGAGTCGAGCGCGGCGAGCTGGTTTCGATCATGGGCTCATCGGGCTCGGGCAAGAGCACGTTGCTCAACATCCTGGGCATCCTCGACGACTACGACACGGGCGCCTACTACCTCGGTGACCGCTTGGTGCGCGCGCTCTCGGAGAGCGAAGCCGCGCGCTACCGGAACCGCTTCATTGGCTTCGTTTTTCAGTCTTTCAACCTGCTCGGCTTCAAAACCGCACAGGAAAACGTGGCTTTGCCGCTGTACTACCAGGGCGTCTCGCGCCGGGCCCGCAACCGCGTCGCGCTCGAGTACTTGGACCGCGTGGGCCTGCTAGCGCGCGCCCACCACCTGCCGAGCGAGCTGTCCGGCGGGGAGCGCCAACGCGTGGCCGTCGCGCGAGCGTTGATCACCAAGCCCGAGTTGATCCTCGCGGACGAACCGACCGGCGCCCTCGACACCGCCACGTCGTATCAATTGATGGACCTGTTCCGGGCCGTGAATCAGACCGGCATGACGGTCGTGATCGTCACGCACGAGCACGATATCGCGGAGCGCACCGATCGCGTGATCCGCATGAAAGACGGCAAGGTCGCGTAGATGGTGCTGCCCGGGGTCGACGCGCTGCAAGAGATCTTCGCGACGTTACAAAAAAACCGGCTGCGCACCGCCCTGACCGCGCTCAGCGTGGCCTGGGGAATGTTGATGTTGGTCGTGCTGCTGGGCGCCGGGCGCGGGCTAGAAAAAGGCGCAGCCTACGAGTTCAGAGACGACGCGGTGAATTCGCTCTACCTCTACGCGGGCAAGACCTCTCGCCCCTTCGCGGGCCGCGGGCCTGGCCGCGAGGTCAAGTTGAACAATGACGACTACGAGGCGTTGGCCCGTAATTTCCCGAGCATCGACCACATTTCCGGCCGTTTCTATCTGTGGGGTGAATTTACGGTGAGCTATGGGGGCAAGCACTCCGCGTTCGACATCCGCGGCACGCACCCGGGCCACCAGTTCCTCGAAAAGACGATCATCACCGACGGCCGCTACTTGAACGATTCGGACATCGAGCAACGCCGCAAAGTGTGCGTGATCGGTTCGAAGGTCGCGAGCTTCTTGTTCGCGAAGGAAGCCGCGGTCGGTCAGTATCTGAACATTCGCGGCTTGGCTTACAAAGTCGTGGGCGTATTCCAGGACGTGGGCGGAGAGGCGGAGCTGAAAAAGATCTACGTGCCAATCACGACCGCGCAGCTCCTGTACAACCAGCCGAAACGCTTACACCAAATCATGTTCACGATCGGCAAGACCGACCTGTCGCGCAGCCAACGGCTCGCGCAGGAGGTCACGCGGTTCATGGCCGCGCGGCATGGGGTGTCGCCCGACGACCGCCAAGCGCTGCGCATTCAGAACAACGTCGAGCAATTCGAGCGTGTAAACAGCGTGTTCGTCTGGATCCGTGCCTTCGTCTGGGTTGTAGGCATCGGCACTTTGCTCGCGGGTGTCGTGGGCGTGAGCAACATCATGCTGATCTCGGTGAAGGAACGCACGCGCGAGATCGGCATCCGCAAAGCGCTCGGGGCCCGCCCATGGTCGATCATTTCGCTGGTCGTGGGCGAGGCCATCCTGGTCACCTCGGTGGCAGGGTACGGCGGTCTCCTCGCAGGGGTCGGGGTGGTCGAGCTGGCGGGGCGCTACGTGAAGGGCGTCCCCTACCTGCGCGAACCGGACGTCGATCTTTCGGCCGCCCTGATCGCGAGCGCAGTGCTGGTATTTTGCGGAGCCTTGGCCGGTTTCTTCCCGGCGCGGCACGCCGCGCACATCAGCCCGATGGAGGCGCTGCGTGCTTGATTGGGACACTTGGCAAGAGGTCTGGGCGACCCTGCAACGGAACAAGCTGCGCGCCCTGCTCACCGCGCTGGGGGTCTTTTGGGGCGTCTTCATGCTGATCTTGATGCTCGGCATCGGCAACGGCTTGGAGCGCGGGGTGATCCGCAACCTGAGCGGGCTGACCAACTACACGGTGTACGTTTGGCCGCAACGTACCTCGCTGCCGTACAAAGGCCTGCAACCGGGCCGCTACGTCCGGCTGAACGACGCCGACATCGGCGCGGTCGCTCGCGCGCCCGGCGTGGAGCACGTGGCGCCGCGCTTGCAACTCGGCAACTGGCGCGGCCCGCAAGTCGTGACCTACGGAGCCAAGAAGGCAACCTTCACCGTCATGGGTGACAGGCCGGAGTTCGCGTTCGTCGAGCCCCTCACTACGAGCTACGGTCGCTTCATCAATCCGCGTGACATGAGCGAAGAGCGCAAAGTCGTCGTGCTGGGGCAGGAAGCATACAAGACTCTCTTCGGCGAGGAGAACCCGCTCGGTAAATACGTGCAAATCAAGCGCGTGTACTTCCAAGTCGTGGGCGTGGTGGGGACGCAGAAGAGCGGTGACGACGCAGACAAGATCTTGTCCAGCGTGTACGTACCGTTTTCGACGTTCCAAACGGTCTTCAATCAGAAAGACAGGGTGGGCTGGTTCGCGCTCACCGCCTACCGCGATAGGCCAGCCGCCGAGGTCGAAGCCAGCGTGCGGAACGCGATCATGAAAGGCCACCGCATTCATCCCAATGACTCCGAGGCCATCGGCTCGTTCAACGCCGCTCAGAAATTCGAGCAACTGCAGGGACTATTTCGCGGCATTCGTCGGTTCGTGTGGTTCGTGGGTACGCTCACGCTGTTCGCCGGTATGTTGGGGGTGAGCAATATCTTGCTGATCATCGTCAAAGAACGCACGAAAGAGATCGGGATCCGAAAAGCACTGGGCGCAACGCCAGTCTCGATCATCTCGCTGATCGTCGCCGAAGGGCTGGTGCTCACGAGCCTGTCCGGCTACTCGGGCGTGGTCGCCGGCGTGCTCGGTTTGGAAGCGGCAGGGCGCGCGGTCAGCCGCGTGCCTCACGCACCGCTGAGCCAGCCAGAGGTCAGCCTGCAGGTGGCGTTGACCGCCGTCTTGGTGTTGATCGTGGCGGGCGTCGTCGCGGGTATCGTGCCGGCTCGCCTGGCTGCTCGCGTGCATCCGGTAGAAGCGCTGAGAGCCGAATGATTCGCCGCGCCGTCCCGTTTTTGATCAGCGCCTGCGTGTTCATCGCGTTCCTGGCAACGCTGGTGTTCTTGTACCGAAAGTCCCAGGCTCAGCCGACCGTCTATCGAACCGTGCTGCCGGTCGTAGCCGACATCGTGAAGAAGACGGTCGCCCCCGGTGCGCTCGTCCCCCGCCGTGAAGTCACGATCAAACCTCGCGTCTCCGGCGTGATCGAGAACCTGCTGATCGAGCCGGGGCAACACCTGAAGCAGGGCGCTCTGGTGGCCCGGGTTCGCATCATGCCGAACATGGTGCAGGTGGATGCAGCCGAGGCCAAGGTTCGCTCGGCGCAAATCAGCGTGGCTAGCGCTACGGCGGAGGCCGAGCGATTTCGCCAGCTGTACGCCCAGAATCTGATCTCGCAGACCGAGTTCAATCAGTACCAACTAGCCGCCAAATTGCGCAAGGCGGAGCTCGATGCCGCCGAGAGCAACCGTGATTTATTGATTCAGGGCACGTCCAAGAAGTCCACGCGCGTCTCCAACGTGGTGATCTCGACCGTGGAGGGGACCGTCTTGGACGTACCGATCAAGGTCGGCACTTCGGTGATCGAAGCCAACAACTTCAACGAGGGGACCACTATCGCGTCCGTCGCCGACATGAGCGACATGATCTTTCAGGGTCGGGTCGATGAATCCGAGGTCGGCAAGATCCGCGTGGGCATGCCGGTCGCGATCGCGGTCGGCGCCTTGGGCAGCGAGCGCTTCGAGGGCAAGCTGGAATACATCGCGCCGAAGGGCGTCGAGAAAGACGGCACCATCGAGTTCGAAGTAAAAGCCGCTTTGCTACTCAAAGAAGGCGTGACGATCCGCGCCAACTACAGCGCCAACGCCGATATCATTTTGGAACGCCGCGACCACGTGTTGACGATCAGCGAGAGCGTGCTCGAATTCGACAACGGGCGAGTGTTCGTCCAGGTCGAAAGCAAGCCTCAACACTTCGAACGGCGCGAGGTCAAGCTCGGCCTATCCGACGGCATCAACGTGGAGGTACTGTCCGGAATCGACGCGACGTCACGGTTGAAAAAGCCGGACGGAGATCCGAGTGGGCACTGACTGCGTTCGCTACTCGCCGCGCTTCACGCGCGCGATCCACTCTTTCAAGATCGGTTGATTTGGTTCCAGCGCGCGCGCGCGTTCGAGCTCGGCCAGGGCACTTTCACGAAGGTTGGCGGCGAAGTACACGCGCGCCAGGGTCAGACGGCACTTGGCGCTGCTCGGGGCTAGTGCGACGGCCTGTTTGGCGAGCTTGCTGGCATTGCGCAGATCACCATTTGCTTCCAGCGTGTAGTGAGCCGCCCGTTCGAAGGACGCCGCGCTCGGTTGGCCGAGCGCAGCCCGCTCGTAGGACTCTGCCGCCTCGGCGAATTTACCCTCTACAGCCGCGTACTTCGCCCGTTCGAGATACGACTCCCACAAGCTCTCGGCGACACGTCGCTCGAGCTCCGCCAAATCCCCCGCGATTTCGAGATTGTCAGGCGCGAGTGAACACGCGATGCGCAGGGTATTGGCGGCGGCAACGAGATCATTGCGCGCGGCAGACTCGGCGGAGAGGCCGACGTAATGGCTGATCTGGTCTTGGCGCGCTTGCAGCACACGCTGCTCGTAACGACGCTTGAGCTCGTCCGCCGCGCGCTTAGCGTCCGCCGTGGAGGGGACAGGCGGCGCAGGCGAAGCACTGGGCGGCAACGACGAATGGCCGAGCTTCCTTGCCAGCGCCCGCCGGCGAGCCTCGGGATCGCTTGGCGGCGCCGCAGACGAGCGCCTGAGCGAATCCGGTGCACGCACGTCGCGCGTGCCCGAGGCGGGAGGCACGGACGACGGCACGAACCGAACCGGCTCTGCAGGCAGCGGCACGACACTCTCGGTCGAAGAGCCGTGAAAGTAGCGATCGAACTCGAGCGTCCGCTCACGGGCGTCCAAGTAGCGGTCGTACTCCGTGCGCGACTGGGCGCGGTGCAGCGTTTCGTAAGCCTCGCTGAATCGGCCGAACACGCGTAGGAGCGGCGCTTCGAAGCTTCCGAGGCGTTTTCCGAAGAAGCGGTCCGGGTGATAAACCCTCACGAAATCGTAGTAAGCAGCGCGGATAGCTTTTGCATCGGCGCTCCGGTCGAGGCCGAGTAGCTGATAGTGATCGAGCGACGAACGCTGCCGGTCCAACTGCAACAGATGCCGTTGCCGCTCTGGGGTCAGATCACTCTCGGCCTCGAGCTGCACCACGACCGGGATGGCGTGGGCACCGGACCGCTGCGCCGAGAGTGGCGCGGGTGCGATCATCGAACGCCGATCGGCCGGTTCGATGGCGCCGAGTAGCATCAGGCGAGAGACGATACTCGTCACTTCTTCGGCCCCGAGCCCCGTGGCCGTCACCAAGTCTGCCTCGCTGATCGAACCGTCGATGCGCGAGAGCACGAATGCCTCCGTCGGGCCAATCGGCAGGTCACGCAGGCGCACGCCGCTGACGAGCACCAGCGCTCCTTCCCGAGCGCTTTCAAATCTTGATTCTTCCGGCACCATCTCCGCTGCTCGCTCGCGAATCCTCCACGCCGAATGCAGCCCCACAGCCGCCTTCGACCGCTGTCATACCCTGTACTGGCCGAAATGCGAGGCCATGCACTGGATCAAAAAAAGCTCACCCTGTGTTTCATCAGCGCGCACTCGGGCGGGCACCAAGACCCGTGATGGAACGAGCTGGGCGCAGCGGGGCGATTCTTGCTTGGTGGGTAACCGCCCTCGGTTTTGGCGTGTTTTTGACGGCTGTCGCGGCCCGGGCGGCCGACCCTGAGGCCGCCCCCGTTGCGGTCGTGCTGCACAGCGAGACCAGCTCGCCGACTTGGGACGCACTGCAGCGGGCACTCGAGGAGGAGCTGGCGATGCCAGTGGTTCCCGCGAGTACGCCAGAGAGTGCGGGCGCGCGGGGCATGCTCACCGTGACCTACCGTGCGCAAACCAAGGAGCTGGTCGTCAGTTACTCCGATGCCGCGCGCGGCACCGTGACGCGGGTCGTGCCCGCTCCCGAGCGAGCCGCCGACGTCTCGGGAGTAGCCGCGCTCGTTGCCGGAAACTTGATTCGAGACCAAGCCTCCGAGTTGCTCCACGCGGGCGTTGGCGCCGCGCTCGCGCCTCTTCACCCAGCGCCCGCACCGGTCGCCTCGATCGCTTTACCTCGACCGTCTCCAGGCGAGGCGCCCCGCCCCGCCCCGCCGCCTGCGATGCATCGGTTGGGCAATGCCTCGCTGTTCTACCCGCTGGCCACGAACGCGAACCACCCCGAGCTCACGACCAACATCGACTTCAATTTGTTGTACGGCCACATCGGCGGGCTCAATGGGCTGGGGGTCGGGACCGTGAGTACCGTCAGCGGCGATGCTCAGGGCCTGCAAGTAGCTCTCGTCGCCAATCTCGTTGGCGGGCAAGTGCAGGCTGGGCAATTCAGCTTCATCTTCAATCGTGGGCGCAGGGTCGAAGGCGTGCAAGTCGCGCTGGTGAATCGCGCTGACGAAGCCATGCAGGGCGTGCAGCTCGGAGGCTTGAACCTGGCGAGCTCACTGTCCAAGGGACTGCAGCTATCCGGCGTGAATCTGGCGGGCAACTTCGAAGGCGTGCAGATCGGCTTGCTCAATATCGGTAAGCGCGTGCGTGGCATGCAGATCGGACTGATCAACGTCTCCGACGACATCGAAGGGGTCCCGATTGGTTTGATCAGCGTCTCCAAAACGGGGGGCGTGCATCCGGTGGTGTGGAGCAGCAACACCACTTACGCCAACCTGGGCGTCAAGTTCGCGACTCGTCACACCTACACCATGGTGAGCGGCGCTGTGCACTACGACGGCGACCATACGCTGTACGGCGGTGGCTTGACGATTGGCACGAGCATTCCCATCGCGAGGAAGGTCGCGACGGAAATCGATCTGCAGGCGCTGCATCTGTTCGCGGATGCGCGCTACGTGTGCGATTCCGCGGCGGAGGGTCCGATCGATGGCAGCGGCGCGAGCGAGCCTTACACGCTACCGCAACCAGCCGACGGCTTTGGCAGCGGCTATCCCGCCAGGACCAATGCGTGCAGCGCAGGTCTCCAGGGCCGTTCCTACTACCCGCAGCCCACAGGCCCCGCGGGAGCGTTCAGCTCTGCCCATTCGCGCGCGTACGATCAATCGCTTGGAAAACTGCGCGCGCTGCTGCGTTTCGAGCTCTTTCCACACCTCAGCTTGTTCGTGGGCACGGGCGTGACCGGTCAGGTCACCTACCCCGTGCGGAACGGCGATACGGTGGTCTCTTTTCGGCTTTTGTCCGAGTTTTTCGGGGGTGTGCAGCTTTAGCCCGCGTCGGCCCCCGCTTGCACGTGGTGCACTCCGATGACCCCATGGTATCTGTCGCGCCTCGTGACCGGGGAGCTTGCACCGCCGCAGATCGAGCCGGTTCGCGATTCCTTCTTGCTCGCCCTGGCGGCCGGAGACGCGCAGGCGCTGACCCGAGCATATCGCGACCACCAGCGCGATGTGCGCGCGTTCGCCTGTCGCCTGTTGGGTGACGAGTCGGCCGCAGAGGACATGGTGCAAGAGGCCTTCTTGGCGCTGCCAACCGCCGTGCAGCGTTTTCGCGGCGATACGAGCCTGCGCAGCTTCGTGATCGGCGTCGCGGTCAACCAAGCGCGCCACTTCGTGCGCGCGGCGGCGCGCCGGCGCAGGAATGTGCAGCAGCTGAGGCTCGAGCCCGCTCAGCCAGCCGTTCTTCCGGACGAACGACTGGGACGACAGCAGCTGGGAGATGCCTTGTTCCGTGCCTTGGACGAGCTCTCGCTCGATCAGCGAGTCGCGTTCGTTTTATGCGTCGTCGAAGAACGACCCTCGCACGAAGCGGCCGAGATCATCGGTGCCCCTTCACCTACCGTCCGCGCGCGCGTTCAGGCCGCCAAAAAGCGTCTGCGCGAGCTGCTCGAGCAGAGAGGCTTCCGATGAGCGACGACCTGGTCGAACGCGCGGCACGGGCCGTGCGCGAACGCTACGACGGCCAATCCGAAAGCGTGGCGGGCGCGGAAGATCGCCTGCTCTCCGCGTTTGCGCGGCAAACGCAGAGGCGCACGCGCTTGCCATTGATCGCGATTCCGCTGGTTGCCGCGCTGCTCGGCTCAGTGGCTTGGGGGAGCGTGGGGGGGAGCCTGCGCGCGCTGATCCAGACACTGAGCGGCGCGCGCGAGGC
>Ga0247740_1000085_pt1 | contig 45259 bp, 40 predicted proteins | sample UWRJL148409B2_FD_180942 | JGI IMG/M metagenome (GOLD analysis project Ga0247740, IMG submission 180942) | Plant litter microbial communities from Arlington Agricultural Research Station in Wisconsin, United States - UWRJ-L148-409B-2 | ecosystem: Environmental > Terrestrial > Plant litter >...
CGTTGGTATCTGCCGGGCTGCAGCTTACGCAAGGAGTCTTACAAATGAGAGTAGAGTCAAAATCCAGTATTAACCTGCAAGCCGGAGTGATGGACTATATACTTCGATTACCTGTAACCTTTTATAAAAAATATACTTCCGGTGACCTTACAAATAGAGTTCTAAGTATTAATTCAATAAGACAAATCCTTTCAAATACACTTATGACAGTTGTACTTAGTGGTGCATTTTCATTTGTAAATTTATTACTTCTTTTTTATTATGATTCGGGTTTAGCATGGGTAGGAGTTGGACTTGCTCTAATTGCTATTGTTTTTATGGTTGTAATGGGCTGGCTAAAATTGAAGCATGATCGTGGTGTGTCTCGATACGAAGGAGAAATTCAGGGTTTTCTTTTTGAGTTTTTATCCGGAATTAGTAAAATAAGAATAACCGGAGGTGAGAAAAGAATTTTTTCATTATGGGGTGACAAGTTTTCAAAATTAAAAAAATTAGGATTTAGTTCGGGAAGTTATCAAAACTTTGTAGAAGTTTTTAATAGCTCATATCCACTTTTTACAAGTATTTTATTTTTTTCATTTATATATTACACGGTTTTAAATGCTCAAAATGCTCAAAATCCCGCGATATTATCGGTAGGATCATTTATGGCTTTTATCATTTCCTTTAATAAATTTTTAAATGATAGTTTACGATTAAGTATGGCATTTATTACGTCTCTTAGCGTTATTCCTTTGTACGAAAGAGTAAAACCAATTTTAGAAGAAAAACCAGAATCGATAGAAGATAGTATTGATCCGGGTGAGTTAATGGGAGAAATTGAACTGAATTCTATTTCCTTTAGATATTATGAAGACCAGCCGCTAATTTTAAAAAATGTTACATTTAAAATAAAGGCTGGCGAAATGGTTGCTTTTGTTGGCGCGTCTGGCTCTGGAAAGTCAACAATTATGAGGCTTTTATTAGGTTTTGAACACGCGGAGTTAGGTTCTATATTCTATGATGGAAACACATTTGACGCAATGAATAAAGAACTCACAAGACGACAAATAGGTGTAGTCCTGCAAAATGGAACTCTTATGTCGGGGAGTATTTATCAAAACATTGTGGGCAATTCAGAATTAACACTTGAAGATGCCTGGGAAGCAGCCCGCATGGCCGGTATGGAAGATGACATAAAGAATATGCCTATGGAAATGCATACCTTTATTAGTGAAGGAGCAGGCACCTTTTCAGGAGGTCAAAGACAAAGATTAATGATTGCAAGAGCAATTGTGCATAAACCCAGATTATTATTTATGGATGAGGCCACAAGCGCTCTGGACAATAAAACTCAAAATATTGTTGCCGAAAGTTTAGATAAACTTCAGGCTACGCGCATCGTTATTGCACATAGGTTGAGTACTATAAAAAATGCTGACCGTATTTTTGTTCTGGAAAAAGGAGAAATCAAAGAATCAGGAACTTATGATGAGTTAATTCAAATGGAAGGTTTGTTTACAGAACTTGCTAAACGTCAAATTGCTTAACAATGGTAAATCAATCATCTCCTAAAAAAAAAGAAGCGCCTATCGTAAATAATGATTTTTCTAAGGAACTCAAAACCTACTTATCTAATAAATTTAAATCAAACAAAACAATACTTTCTTTCGAAAATGAAACAGGTATTGAATACTGGGAAGATCTTGCCAAAAAAATTACTGAGGATAAATTATTATTTAATGAATTAAAAAAGTGCTATCCGCAATTGAACTTTCCAATTGAATTAGGGATAGAAGAAAAACAAGAATATAAAGATGTAGTTTTGAAAGGTAAAACAGAAAATATAAAATTGCCTTCTGTATTAAGATTAAACGATCCTAAAAATATAACCCTCAAAATTGGTGAAAGTATTGCGGGTAAAATACCAATACTAACAGTTCCAGATCAAGAGGACTTTATAAAAATTCTGCAGTGCTTATTGTATAAAAATAATCCTAAACCTGTGCCGCAATCAATGGGTGCAGTTTTGATTAATGGACTCAATAATTGGCAAAAAATAGCTAATTTAAAAAGTGATTGGTTAGCAAGCCATACTTTAGATAAATGGAGCAAGGAGTTTTACCTGAATGTTTTACCAAATTATAGCTTATATAAAGATAAGTTAATCATTATAAGTACAAAACCTTATAGTAATGTGTCTGCAAAGCAGTTGGGATTGAATGAAAGTCTTTGGTTATCGTATTCCATTTCGATTAGAGAAGAACATGAATGTACCCATCTGTACACTCTTAAAAAATTCGGAATAGCGTCGAATAACCTGCACGATGAGTTAATTGCAGATTACATAGGAATTGTAAAAACAATTGGTAAATATAATAAGTCATGGATGTTTATGTTTATGGGGCTTGAAAACTATCCTAAATACAGGCAAGGGGCAAGGTTGGAAAATTATATATCAGACGATAAATTGTCTAAAAAGGATTTTATAAAGTTAATTGAGATAGTACAGATGGCTATTGAAAACATTTCTATATTTGATGAATCTGCAGGGAAATTACAATCAAATATAGATCAAATGTGTAGAATAGACGCCCTTTGTGAAACAAGTCTGGAAGAATTATCATCTACAAATGGAGCTTCTTTACTTATTGATAATTATAATAAAAGGTTGTAAAAGAGAATTAAATTTTGAAGTATAGTCTTCTATTCTGTTTTGTAGGTTTGTCCCAGCCTGAAATATCTTTAATAATTGTTGTTGTAAATGTCCTTTTTTGGGAAGTTATGAAAAGAGAATTTCATATGCCAGAGATTTGCTAGATAATAGATTGAAAGTGATGATTACTACATTAGTAGGCAAATAGCTTTAATAAAAAAGGAAAAAAAAGAACATTTTTACTTTGATTCTAAATCTATTAAAAAAAAGCTTGGCACGATGTAAAGGAAAAAGTTATCAATAGAAATTTATTTTTCAGAACTTCCACCATTTTTTATCCTTGTTTTTAGCTGTATCGGTAGCAATGTCTGAACCTAAACTCTCGCCTGAAATAGCTTTTGCATCTTTACCAAATTGCTGATCCTCTGAAGACTCTGCATCTGCAAGCTCATTGAGGTTTTCGTCAAATGGATTTTTTTGGGACTTCAAATGAGATTGTAAATCCTGTGCAGAATCTTTATTAATATTTTCATTTGATTCTGAAGTAGAATCGTCGGTTATTTTTTGCAGGAAGCGGAAATTGAAGTCTATTGGCTTTTCTTTGCCAATTTCAAAAAAGTCGATTATATATTGGTTTTTATCCAGATTTACTGCCTTGATTCTCCCTTTTTTAAATACCTGGTGGGAAACCAGATCCCCAACACCAAAAAGCTCCTTATTTTCAGCATCGGAGTTTCTAGACGGCACTTTAGCGGCCTGAAGGATTTCAGGGCTTAACTTGCCTTTACGGATGTAAAACTCTTCACTGATTTCAAAGAGAAAACGAGATGGATATTTATTGAGCCCAGTGGTAAAATTATATCCTTCCGAATCGGTTATGTAAAATCTTTTCTCGGCGCGCGTAACTGCTACATAAGTAAGCCTTCTTTCTTCCTCAATGGCGCGGGTTCTTCTTTCTTTGATCGACAGCGCGCTTGGCAGCACGCCTTCGGTAAAACCGCAAAGGAAAACATAGGGAAATTCCAATCCTTTTGAAATGTGGATGGTCATCAGTTTTACCTTATCCTGATTTTCATTTTGGGTATCCAGATCGGTGTACAGGGCAATTTCCTGCAGGTATTCCTCGACATTGATGGGTTCTTTGTTTTCTTTTTCAAGCAATAGCATGGAACTGACCAGCTCCTTGATATTTTCCAATCGGTCTTCATCACCGTCTTTTCGGTACAACTCAGCCAGTCCGCTTCTCTCGAGTATTTCTTTGACCAGATCCGATATGGATTTTGTTTTGGCAAGCTCTTTTAGATTGGCTATCAAATCCAGAAATTCAGCGGCCCCTTTTTTGGACAATTCCTTGTCGGCGATGTTTTGTTCAAGGGTTTTGAGAAGCGAAAGGTTTTGCTCTCGTCCGAGATAACTCAGGCGCTCTATAAACTTCTTGCCGAGCCCCCTTGAGGGATGGTTAAACATACGAAGGAAGGATATATTATCTCCCGTTACAATAAGGCGTAAAAGGGATAAGACATCCTTTATTTCTTTTCTTTCAAAGAATTTAACTCCGCCAAAAATCGTATAGGGAATATTTTCCTTAATGAGTGACTGCTCTATGTTCCTGGAGATGTGATTGGCACGGTACAGTATGGTGATATCGGAATACTTTGCCTTTTCGGTTTTAATGATCTCCTTGATTTCCGAGGCTACCCATAGGGATTCCTCAAAATCATTTTTTCCATGAAAATGCACCACTTCAACTCCCTCGGGCTTTTCGGTTATCATATCCTTATCAACCCTTATTTTGTTGTTTTTAATAATGTGGTTTCCCACTTTCAGTATGTTGGGCGTAGAGCGGTAATTCTGGTTCATGATAATTGTTTCACAATTCGGAAACATCTTGTCAAAATCCACCAGGTATTCGGGTTTAGCACCGCGCCATTCGTAAATGGTCTGGTCAGGATCGCCAACAACAAATAAATTCTGATGAACACGCGAGAGCATTTCCACAAGCTCAAACTGGCTGTCGGAACTGTCCTGCGCCTCATCAACTTGTATGTAATGCATGTTTTGCTGCCACTTTACAAGTATTTCATTAAAAGTATTCAGGATATGTACCGTGAAATGTATCAGGTCGTCAAAGTCCAGGGCATAGTTCCGCTTCTGTTTATCGAGATATTTGTGAAACACCTTAAGTGATAAATCCTCGGTGTTTTCGTCCTCAAAGCTTTTATTGGCCAGAATGTAGCTTAAATAATCAGATGTGCCTTTTGATTTGGAAATGAACTGCAGGACCTGCTTAAAGGTCAGGTTTTTGGAGTTGATGTCCAGTTCGTTAAACACTTCGCGAAGGATGGTCTTTTGATCTTCCGCGTCAAGTATGATGAAATTTTTGGGATACTGGATCTTGTTTATTTCCTCGCGTAGAAACCGCACACAAAAACCATGATAGGTGGTAATAAGGCTCACATCATAGGTATCGCCTATGAGTATTTTTACCCTTTTTTTCATTTCCTGGGCTGCCTTGTTGGTAAAGGTCACGCAAAGTATATTGGAGGAATTGATCCCAAGCCTGTCTACTATATAGGCAAACCTTGAGGTGAGGGCTTTTGTTTTTCCTGATCCGGCCCCGGCAATCACGCGCACATACCCTTCGGTAGTTTCCACTGCCTGAAGCTGTTTCTTATTAAGGTTCTCTAAAATGGGATCAGTCATTTCGTTTTGATATGTTTAGGGATAGTACTGTTTTTTTTTGGGGATAGTATGCGTTGCATATTAATCAGATAAAATCAAAAAATCCTGAAAAGAATTTACCATAAAAATACTAAATTCTTTTCAAGATCTTGGATATCATTGTACTCTCTAACTGTTAAATATCCGAGAGTTTCGAAGGGTCAGTGGCCTCGGCAATGCTTTTTCCCTCAGGATTGTTTTTTTTGTCCGAAGCATCATCCAAGTAATCTTTCTGGTTGTCATTCAGGCGGCCGGCTTCTCCGGTACCTGCTCCGGGCTGCATGCTTCCCGAACTGCTGTAGGCACTGTATGCATTTTTATTAGTGTTTTGCTGATCTTTTTCGGATCTGTTTTTATTCGTTTCCATGATTTTCACTTTTATCGGTTTTCTCTTTATGATTTTCCAGCAGCTCACGGGCCTGTTTGAGTCCGGTAGCTATGGCAATTCCTTCTTCTGCACCGTCCTGAAGCAGGGCATTGGTGATCTCGACAGCCTTTTCGCGGAGTTCTGCTGGCTGATTTTTATAGGATGGGGGATAATCCCCATGATACCAAGGCATGACATTAATTATTTTCTGACAGATAATCCCTGACATCATCCACTCTGGTACCTGCGGCCCTCACGGCTGTTTTTAATGTTTCCTGTGGCACATTGAACTTTTCAGACCAATACTGCACCTCATAAGATTCGTTTATATTGATCTGCGAATCATCTGCTTTTCCGGTTTTCGTTTTATCATCCATGATTTTTAAATTTAATAGTTTACCCAAAGTTACTTTCAAAGATCATAATACTGTTATACTATAAATCACGATTTTTACAGGATTGCTATGATTACTAGTACTTTATGTAGATTTTATGAGCTCAATCCCTTTCAAATAAAAAATAAGTATGTAAAAGAGAAGACCATTTAAATAAATTCAAGCCTTTACCGGAGGTGAAGAAATTATATGCGGCAGTTCTGCTTGAAGGCTACAGAGAGTATCCTAGTTTAATCATTAATTAAAAAAAGAAATCTCTTGAACAAATTGCAGTTTATGAAAAGAAATTGACCGTTGCCAGAAATCTGTTATTAACGGAGAAAATTGATGCTGAGGATTATAATCTCATGAAGACTGAATACAATGAAATTATCAGTAGTCTGGAAAAAGAGATGGGTAATATGGAGGGGGGGACAGGACGATTATAGAGTATTTAACGACGACTGGATTGGAAAACCTTTTAAAGCTAGGTGAAGCCTTTGATGGGACTTCAGCTGATTCTGAGAATTAATTGGTTTAATTTTTCCCGAAAATTTCACATTTCGAGAACAGAAAATCCGCATCGTCTGAGTCAATGAAATGGTTAACTGTAGCTACCTGGTAAACAGTGGATTGTAGGTAAAAAAAACGGGACAAAAGATAATATTTTTCTTTTGTTCCGAGTAGTGACCTCGACTGGACAAATTTCAACAAAATTTATGGAGGATCTGAAGAGATTGGCTTACTATTGGTAGGACGTGTCTTGCATCGGCTTTATAAATTTGGTTTGGACGTCCTGTTGGGGATTGGAGCAAAATTCATTTAGTTTCAAAATTATTTTGTAATAAATATGATTAGATAATTTGTAATTTATTTACTTAGAGTTAAAGAAGTACCTCAACCTTATAGATAAGGTATCACTTCATTTTCTATCTTTAAAGTTGGTTATATTAAAAATAAACAATAAAAAATATATTACTTCGAAAATTTCTTAGTGCCCGCCACACATAAAATAACGGCTACGGTAATTATCAGCATATCAGTACTAACCTTTTCATGTAGTAGAAACGAGGCTAATGCTAAACCAAAAAGAGGTTGCAGCAGTTGCAATTGTCCTACAGCTGCGATTCCACCCTGAGCCAATCCCTTGTACCAGAATATAAAACCAATGAACATACTGAATAGAGAGACATAAGCTAAGCTGATCCATGAAGTAGTTTTGATTCCATCAAATGATGTTGGTAATAAAAAAAAGGTAAGGAACAACATTAGAGGAAGCGATAAAACCAAGGCCCATGAAATAACCTGCCAGCCTCCTAAATTTTTTGAAAGTTTGGCGCCCTCTGCATAGCCAAGTCCGCATAAAATAATAGCGAATAACATTAAAATATCACCAGCAGGAGAAGCGGTAAGGCCTTGAGAATAAGCATAACAAATTACCAGGAGGCTTCCAATAATCGAGAAAAGCCAAAATATACCGGGAGGACGTTCTCCACCACGTACTATTCCAAATATAGCCGTTGAAAGCGGTAATATTCCGACAAAAACAATAGAATGTGCAGCAGTAATATATTGCAGCGCTAATGCGGAAAGTAAAGGAAAGCCTATGACCACACCTAATGAGACAATCCCTAAAGGAATTATTTGTTTTTTTGTTGGCCGCTTTTCCTTAAATAGCAACAAAATGAAAAATGCCAATAATCCTGCTATAGCTGCACGCGCCACAGTTAAAAATTGGGGATTAAAATCAGCCACTGCAAGCCGGGTGGCGGGCAGAGAACCACTAAAAATTAGAACACCTATAAAACCGTTGATCCATCCGTTTGCTGTTTTATCTACAGCACTTTTATTGTTTGTTTTTTCCATTTTTTAATTTAGTTACAGGACAAAATTATAAAGGATCAAAAATAAAACACAGTCTCAGTTTTGTATATTTGTATGAGTACAGTTTGATCTTTTAAAATGAATAAAACATTTAAATACATTGAAATTGCAAATGGAATTGCGATTCAAATAAGAAACGGAGTTTTGAAATCGGGAGAGAAATTACCTTCCGTTAGAATGCTATGCCAGGATCACGGCATCAGTATGAATACAGCTAAAAGAGTTTTTTGGGAATTAGAGGCGCAGTCTCTAATTGAATCAAAGCCGCAGTCAGGATTTTTTGTCAATAAGCTAGAGTATTTAGATTTACCACTATCAGATGTCAGTCGCCCTTCCTTAATTGCTAATGATAAGGAACCTGCTGAACTAATAACAAAAGTATACTCCAATATGGGAAGAGATGATCTAACGCTGTTTTCAATAGGAGTTCCCTCAGGTAGTTTGCTGCCCTTGGCTAAACTAAAAAAAGAGATCATTTATGCTACTCGTGAATTAAAGGAAGGAGGTACAGAATATGAACCGCTGCAGGGAAATATTAAATTAAGAAGGATGGTTGCTGTTCGATCTTTAGCCTGGGGAGGTAATTTAGATGAAAATGATTTAATTACCACAAGTGGGGGCATGAACGCATTGTCTTTTTGCCTGATGGCTTTAGGAAGACCAGGTGATACTATTGCAATGGAAAGCCCTTGTTATCCGGGAATTTTACAGTTGGCTATAAGTTTGGGGCTTAAAGTATTAGAGTTACCCACTAATCCTATTACAGGTGTAGATGTAGAAGTATTAAAAGAGGTTATTTCAAAAATTAATCTGTGTTTATTGGTCCCTAATTTTAATACTCCTTTAGGAAGCTGCATGCCTGATGAAAAGAAAGAAGAAGTGGTGGCTCTTTTGTCTAAAAATAACATTCCGCTTATTGAAGATGATATCTATGGGGATTTATATTTTGGTACGCAACGCCCAAAATGTTGTAAGTCCTTTGATACAGATGGAAATGTTTTATGGTGCAGTTCAGTGTCCAAAACGTTGGCGCCAGGATATCGCGTAGGCTGGATTGCACCTGGAAAGTACAAAGAAAAGCTCTTGAAATTAAAACTTGTACATTCCATATCTTCGACAGCTATTATTCAGGAAGCAGTTGGTAATTTTTTGAAAACAGGCAGATATGATAATCATTTAAATCATCTTCGCCGGACATTGCAGCTAAATTATCAAAATTATGTTCAGGCGATTGCGGAGTATTTTCCAGAGGGAACAAAAACCAGCAGACCACAAGGCGGGCTTACATTATGGGTAGAGTTTAATAAAAATATCGATACTGTTGCGCTTTATGATCTTGGAATTCAACATGGAATAAGTATTGCGCCGGGCCGAATGTTTACTTTGCAGAATCAATTTGAAAACTGCATGAGGCTTTGTATTGGATTACCATGGTCAGACGAGATAAAATCGAAACTAAAACAGCTTGGAGATTTGGCAAAACAGCTTTAAATTTTTCAACATCTGAAATAAAGATGTAAGTAAAAAATGGCGCCAATTGTCTTCAATTGGCGCCATTTGGCTTGTTGTGACAGGAACAGGACAAATTTCTATAAAATTTATGGACGATTTGAAGAAATTGGCTTATTACTGGTAGAGTATGTTTTTGTATGGCTTTAACAGTTGGGTTTAGACGTCCTGTTGGGGATCAAAGGAAAAATGTAGCGTCAAAAAACAAATCGTTAACCTCTTTTATTAAAACGGCCTTAGCTTTTTGTTTTAAAAATTGGAGGCAGCTCCAATACAATTGACACGCTTATATATTTTTTAGTTAAAAGTCGTAACTCTATTTTATTTACCATGGAATTTCACCTGTTTCAGGATTGCTCTCTTGGCTGAAAAATTTACCTGTTGGCCCATTTTTATCAATTAAGGCATATTTAATAATACGTTTCGCAGCAACTTCCACTTCGCCTCCATTATGGCTGGTAAAATCGGTTTTTGTATAGCCGGGGCATACTGCATTTATTTTAAAAGCTGTATTACGTAATTCGTAAGCTAAATGGACAGTGTACATATTCATTGCAGCCTTTGACGAGCCGTAAACTGCATACTTTGCGTAATCATATGCGGGCCAGTTAGGGTCGCTTTGCAATGAAAGAGAACCTACACTTGTACTAACATTTACAATTCTTGGTTCAGTGGATTTTTGTAATAGGTCAATAAAAGCTTGAGTAACTCTCGCTACTCCAAATACATTGGTATCAAAAGCTGCCATAAATTGATCTGTTTTCGCTTCAAGTGCAGTGAAGGGCATTCCTCCATTGATACCAGCGTTATTGATAAGAATATCTAAGGCTGCTACTTTTTGACCAATTTGTTCACGGGCAGTTCTTACAGAATTTTCATCTGTCACGTCTAATTGTATAGCTTCTACATTGCTGAATCCTTGTGCTTTTAATTTATCAACTGCTTTTAGCCCTTTTTTCAAATCGCGGCTTCCTATATAAACGTATAAACCTTTTTGTAATAATTGCTGTGCGGTTTCAAATCCTATGCCTTTATTGGCTCCGGTAATTAATGCTGATTTCATTTATTGTTTCTTTTAAATTAACAATGCAAAGTTGCATGGTGTAGAAAAGAAATTTTTTACCATTTGGTAAAAAATGCAGTTAACGAATATTTTTTCTAATTCTGCTTAATGATTGCTGTGTAACACCCAGATATGAAGCTACATAACTGAGAGAAACGCGATTTAGAACAGAGGGATAACTCTTCATAAATTCCAAATAGCGGCTGGTTGCATCTTGGGAAATTACCGGACCTTTTCTGGACTTTTGAAAAAGACAATTTTGAAACATCTTATTTTTGATATTGTCCCAACCAACTATGGTTTGAGAAAGTTCCTCCCAATCCTGTTTTGAAAAAACAAGGAGTTTACAATTTGTAGCAGCTTGTAAATATTCAGAAGAGGAAGTGTTTGCTTCAAAATTGACATAATCAACCACCACGCTATTTTCGCTGATAAAGCAACGCGTGATTTCTTCTCCTTTATTATTGTAGTAGCAGCCACGAAGAACACCTTCTAAAACAAAACCAACTTGCATTGGAACTTTCCCTGCTTCAGAAAAGTAGTCGTCTTTTTGAAGTTTCTTTTCTAGTGCTTTGTTTCCAATAAACTCTAGTTGCTGTTTGTTTAAATTTCCAAACTTTAAAATATATTCAATAAATTCTTTCATCGTTGTAAGTTTATAAAAAATAAAATATCTGATAGGGAGGTAGTGGCTTATTGTAATTAAAATATATGTTTAATATACTGGCCATTTTATCCAGCTTTACTTTTTCAAAATTAACCAAAACCGATGGTCGGGAATGTATGTAGAAAGCTTAATTCAAAAAAGATATTGCAATATTAATAAATTATTAAATGACCCAATCGTAAAAAATATCACTACAGGTTTATTATACTTTTGTAAGGGTCTTCTTTAACAATTTAAAATTACATTATGAGTTCTAATTTGGTAATAAGGTTACGTGCCGGAGATGATTCTTGTTTTAAGGAAATCTACGATATGTATCATTTTAAAGTATTTTGTTTTGTAAAAAAATATACGGCACAACTGGCAGATTCAGAAGATGTAACTCAAAATGTATTTATTCATCTTTGGAAATACCGTGCAAAATTAGATCCCAATGTAGAACTCGAAGCCATCTTGTTTAAAAGTTCAAAGCAGGAAATCTCAAAATGGTATAAAAAGCAAAACAGAATTTTTTCGGTAGAAAATGAACAACTGATTAAGGAACTTGATTATGTCCAGGAAGTAGATGACGATATAAATTCTAAACTGGAAAAAATAGAATATCTGCTCAATAAAATACCTGCAAAAAGAAGAAAAATTTTCAGTCTCCATAAGTTTGAAGACCGCAGCTACAAAGAGATCGCTGCAGAAATGGATATGTCACCAAGTGCTGTAGCCAACCAAATTTCTAAAACCTTACAGTTTCTTAAAAAGAACTCCGTACAAAATCATGAACTTTATTGGTTTGCCTTATTTTTTATAAGTCAGGCTGAACTTATATCCTAAAACTACAGTTGTATTTGGGCTTTGTAAGTTTGCTGTTGTTGGATTAATTCTTTTGTTTTTGTCCCGAGATATGCTTTTTTGACTTCAGATCAAAGTTAAGCAATTGGTCTCTTACATTAAGAAAACATTAATAGTGATCACTACCCGTGATATTTAAATCATTGGAAATCTAATATAGTTGAATCGAGGAGATTCGTGTTTGATTTTCCAAAAACTAAATGTTGATTTAATGAATTCCAGAAAACTAAAAGAAGAATGGAATGCAATACCAAACAGAGGTATTCTTCCGGATGAAACCACAACTCGTATGTGGAAGACTATACGCAAAACTACAGTCGACAAATATAAAAGCATTTATAACTGGACAGCTGCTGCAAGTGCCGTAATTATTCTTTCTATAAGTACTTATCATGCTTTTATCCAGTCTGGTTTTTCTAAACCTGAAATTACTTCAACCATAACATACAATAAAGATATACGACTTTTGAATTTGCCGGATGGCACAAGAGTGTGGTTAAACGAAAACTCTAAAATTGATTATCCTAAAAAGTTTTCCGGAAAAGAAAGAACGATTACGCTAAAAGGAGAAGCTTTTTTTGAAGTAAAACGCGATCCCTCACATCCGTTTGTGATAAGTTCAGGAGTTATAAAAACGACTGTTTTGGGAACTTCTTTTAATGTTAAAGCATACGGAGATAAACAACCGGAAGTAAATGTGAGAACGGGTAAAGTAAAAGTTGAAAGTTCGCAAAATACGGTTTTACTGGAAAGAGGCGATAAAGCAATTTATAAAGTTGAAACTTCCACATTAAATAAACAAAAATCCCTTGTATTAGAACCTGAGTGGAAAAAAGTTTTAATCTATGTTGACGGATTAACCTTAGAACAGGTTCTTGAAAAACTAAAAGCAGATCATCAATTTTCGATGACGTATTTAGATAACGATTTAAAAAATCTCAAAATACAAGGAACGCTGGATACCAGACAAGGTTTTTACGAATTGCTTCAAAGTATTGCTTTTGCTCTGGAAATCAGAATCCAATCTACAGGAAATAATACGTATCTCATTAGTCGGTAATACGTTGCAAACATTTTGATACAATGATTGCGACTGCATTAAATCTTTAAAAAAAATAATTTAATGCAAGTTGTGAGAAATCGTTTGGATTATGCCAAAAATATTAACCCAAAATATCATATTAAAATTTATTCTATAACTAACAATCATCAATTATGAACAATGAATTTTCGAGGCGATTTGCCATTGCCTTATGGATTTTAATTTTCGGGATCTTCTTCGGAACAAATACAATTTATGCACAAACCGGAACAGTATCCGTTGATTTTAAAAATTCTCCACCCCAAAAAGTTATTGATAATTTAAAATCCCGCACGCCTTATCAATTTGTTTATCAAAAAGATTTAGATCTGACTTTACCTTTGATTACATTAAAAAAAGATAATGTTTCGATAGATGAAATTTTAAGTGATTTACAAAATCTGACCAATCTAAATTTCAGAAGAAATGAAAATAATATAGCCGTAAATAGTAAAGACAGCGAGAAAAAAAAAAGGAAGGGAAAAATTACAGGTAAAGTAGTAGATGTCAACGGGCTTTCGTTACCCGGCGTAAACATAAAAGTGACAGAACTTGGGATGGGTGCACAATCAGACATTGATGGCCATTATGTTTTAGAGTTAGAACCGGGCGAATACACAATTGAGATTAGCGCCATTTCTTTTCAAACCCAAAAAATTACGGGTGTAAAAGTGCTTGAAGGTGGTGAAACTCCGCTTGTAGTTTCTTTAAAAGAAGATGCACAATCGCTGAACGAAGTAATCATTATTCAGGATTATAAAAAAGCTACGGCCTCGGTTGAAGGTTTGTTATTACAACAGAAAAAAGCAGCCCAGTTTTCTGATGGTATTTCGGCAGAACAAATTGCCAGAACACCGGACAGAGATGTGGCCAGTTCCTTAAAACGTATTACAGGAGTTACGACTATAAATGATAAATACGTGGTAGTGCGCTCTATGGGAGAAAGATGGAATCAGGCTGTTATGGACGGAATTGCTTTGCCGAGTACAGATGCTTATCAACAAAATTTTTCTTTTGACATTATTCCGACAGCAATGGTGGAGAGTATTGTGGTAAGCAAATCTGCAACGCCGGATATGTATGCCAATTTTGCCGGAGGATATGTTGAGGTAAAAACAAAAGACATCCCGAAAGAAAATTTTACCAATTTCTCTATCAGTACTTCATACAACAGCAAAAGTGCTTTTAAGGAACGTTTGACCAAACAAGAAGGTGATTATGATTATCTGGGATTTGATGACGGAAGACGTGATTATCCCACCAATTTTGTAGCACTAGATGTACCTACGAACGAAGCTCAATCCAGTTTTTTTATACAGCAGTCCAAAGAATTCACACAAGATAATTTCACGACTTATAAAACTTATGGTGCGCCGGGTACAACACTTCAATTTGGTGTGGGGCGCGTTTATAAGTTAAAAGACAATAACAAATGGGGATTTGTGGGTTCTTTAATCTTTAAAAATACACAAGAAAAATTAGAAATTGAACACACAGAACGAGGTAGTTATCAAAAGAATTCAGACTATTCACCAGAAGACGAAAAAACACCGTATTCAACTTTTACAAAATTCGGGTTTAAAAACTCAGGAGCCAGTTATAATTACAATTCTACATTGGGGGGTATGTTTAACACTGCCATTCAGCTGGACAATCATAAAATAGCAATTCGAAATACTGCTATGCATATCTACAGTAATCAATTGACACAAATTACCGGTTGGAGAGATGGTTCGGCTATTTCAGACATTATAAATGGCGTTGAGTTGCCTGCTACATCTGAATCTAATTATCCGGTTTATCAAACTTTTATTCAAAGTAAAATAGAAGGAAATCACAAATTCGAAAAATTGGAAATCGATTGGTACGGAGCATACGGAAATGTTGCAAAGGATACCAAAGATGCCACATTTGCAGAAATTGATAGGGAAAAAGTAGGTGATGATGTATTGCTTTATCATATCGCTAATAATGCAGGAACGAGATTTCCGTTTAGCAGAAGTAATTTTACTAATGATGAAGCGGATTATAATTGGGCCATAAATTTTAAATATTCTTTTGATTTTGGAGATTCTTTTGCAAACGATATCAAAGCAGGTTATTTTGGAACCTATAAAAAAGCAACAAATCAGCAGGAATCAGCCAAATTAGTTGTTGTGGGCCAGGGAACTGATAGAGTAAAGATTTATGAACCTTTGACAAAATTTTTAGACGGATCAAATTACTATTATGGTGGCTTTGGCTGGCAGGGTTTTGGTATTTACGGAAACAAATATGAGGGTGATGTAAAAATTCATTCTCCGTTTTTAATGCTCGATGATAAAATTGGTAAATATTTGAGATTGGTTTGGGGAGTAAGAGCAGAAAGTTATCTCTATACCCAAATACAAAGTCAGTCTGAAACTCCTGATGGTTTTACAGATATTCAAAGCGATGACAAAACCTGGCAATTTCTTCCTTCTGCGAGTTTAATTATTAGTCCTTCTAATAAAATGAATGTAAGGTTGGGGTATAATAAGTCAGTTTTGCGTCCGCAATTTTCTGAGCGTTTGAGTATTCCGTATTACGACCCAATTCGTTCTGCTAAAATATACAATTATACAGGCGGATTAGTTTCTAGTGTTGCCAATAATTATGATCTTAAAATAGAATGGTTTCCTTCCGGAGGAGAAGTTTTGTCCTTTGGCGTATATCATAAAAATATTGATGATCCAATCGAGTCTGTTGGTTATTTAAATCCATCAGGCGTCAGAGATATATATAATATTAATTCAAGTAATGCCAAACTTTGGGGCGTTGAATTAGAGTTTTACAAAAGTCTGTCTTTTTTAGGTGAAGGCGATATTTTAAAAAATCTGTTTGTTTACGGAAATGCCTCTGTAAATGATACAAAAGTTACATCATATGTTAATCTTGACGGAAGTGGAGGACTTTACGAAGCAAATCGTCCACTTTATGGGCAATCACCTTATACCTATAATTTAGGATTAGATTATGTAGGCGATCGTTTGGGATTCAGTCTTAGACATAATGCCATTGGAGATCAGTATATCTTGGTAGGATTTGATTATCAGGCAGAAGAAATTCGCATGCCTTATTCAGTAACAGACGCTCAGATGAGCTATAAATTTTTTAAAAAGAAAGACCTGCAATTAAAATTTAGTATCAAAAATATGTTTGATACAGGGGTACAAACCTACAACAACGCAAACAGTTATAGCAAAATCGAGGATGTTCCTACGGGATCAAATCCTAGATCAAGATATAGTCTGGGCGCAAATGCATCAAATAAATACGATGAAGATATTGATCAGGTAGTATTTAAATCATGGACAGGAAGAACATTTAGTGTTTCTGTTAACTACGAATTTTAACAACGCTTACTTAATAAAAAGAGTGATAATTATAAGTTTTTTCTCTCTGAATATTAAGAAACCGTTAACAATAAAAACAAGCATGATATTTTGCTTTTCTAAAAGCTAATACTATTAAGCAGTGAGTTTATTTACGGATATTTTTACAACAAGTTGCTTAAGTGTTTTTCCGTAAAGGCTCTTTTTTAAGGGAAGAGTCTTTATAAAAGTTCTTTGAGAATTTTAGATGAATAGAAGAATAAGGTTGCAGATATTCGGAATCTTCAATAAAAAGCCAAATCAGGATGGGAGGCATTAGGTTTGTCATATCCATAAACATTTATCTTTTTGTTTATTCTAAAATTTTAAAGAGAATTGATATTGATCCTTTCATTGAATAAAAAATCCTAACAATGAAAGATGGAATTAGGTGTAAACCCCGATGGTAAAGCGGAATCGTTTATTGAAAGAATTATTTACCAAAAAGAGAAAGACCTAAGGAAAGATATTTTGCTGCTCTCTCCAAAGGCCTAGTTTAATAGCAGCAAATATAGCAATAATTCCAATTATTATGAAAAAATTTTTTCTATGTGCAATGATAGCTCTGGCTGTGACTTCTTGCCAAAATGATGATTCTTCTGCTGATTATTCTTTTTCTATGAAAGCTGCTGGTGCTGACTACTCAGGATATCCTGCAACAGTACAAACTGTAAGTGGAGATATTACTACAAACACAACTTGGACAAGCGACAAAGTTTGGGAAATCAATGGTGTAGTGCGTGTAAAAGCAGGCGCTACATTAACCATTCAGGCAGGTACTTTTATTAAAGCAAAACTTTTGGCTTCAGGAGTTGCTCAAGGAGTTCTTGTAATTACTAAAACAGGTAAAATTGATGCACAAGGTACTTTAGCGTCTCCGGTTATCTTTACAAGTTACAAATTACTAGATGGTGATGCTGCAACAACAGCTACTGCTGGAGATTTTGGTGGTGTAATTATTTTGGGTGATGCTCAGGTAAATACAGGATCAACAACTAATGTTATCGAAGGGTTAGGGGATCAGCCAACTGTTTCTGATTTCTATTATGGAGGATCTAACAATGCTCATAACGGTGGAGCTTTAAACTATGTTCGTATCGAATTTGCAGGACGTATTTTAGATAGCGAAGGTGGTGTTGAAATCAACGGATTAACTTTAGGAGGTGTTGGTTCTGGTACAGTAATCGACCACGTTCAGGTAACTTACGGATTAGATGACTCATTTGAATTTTTTGGAGGAACAGTAAATGCAGGACATTTAGTTTCTTTTGCACCAGAAGATGACAATTTTGATTTTGATCTTGGTTACACAGGAACAATTACAAAAGCGATTGCAATTGCTGACAGCGGTTCTAACCATAGTTTAAGCGGTACAAGTCCTGACTCAAACGGTATCGAATTAGATAATAACTCTACTGGTACTGCAACAACAGTTATCACTCGTCCTGTTATTTCTCAATTGTCTATCGTAGGTGTTAGCTCTGCTACAGTTGCTAATTTATATGAAAATGCAATCCACGTTCGTAGATTAGGACAAATCAGTTTGACTAATGTTACTGTTACAGGATACAACAGAGGTATCAACTGGGAGTCTCCTTCATTGCCATCTGCATCTACTTGGTCAGCATTATCTATTCACGGATTTGTTAATCCAGTATTGCCTACAACAACTAGTTTAGGTTTTGGTAACACAACTTCAACAGTAAATCCAGCTACAAGTTGGGCACTTTCACAACCATTCTTCAATAATGGTACATTAAACTTTACAGGTGCTACAGGAGCTTTCAAAACAGAAGCTAACTGGACTAATACCTGGACGAAGTTTACAAACTTCTAATACTTTTTGGTTAATAAATTATTTAATAGCATGGGTAGAAATTCTGCCCATGCTTTTTACAAAGAAAATATGAAAAACTTTTTTTTATTTGCAATTATAGCTCTGATTGTGAGTTCTTGCCAAAATGATGATCCCTTTGATTCTGCTCCGCCAGTGGTGGTAGATCCTGAACCTGAGTCTCCTGAAGAACCTGTAAGTGGTAGTTTTACGATATGGGAAGACAATTTTGAAGATGGAGATGTTTCTGATTGGGTTTTGCTCGATAAAGACGGAAATAACAGTAATTGGATTGCCGGAAAAAATATTCAAATAGACCAAAATACGGGTGCTGTAGTCGGCGGTAATATCAATATTTTAGGAACATATAATATAGACCTTAGTACTGGTGCACCTCTTGAACAAATAGAGCAAAATTGGGCCATCATGCCTGCAATAGATTTAACCTATTACGACGGAAAAATTATACTCAATATTACGGCACAGCCTTCTATTTACGATGGAGATCACAATATTTTAATTTATGGATCTACATCGCCAGATCCTGACGAAGCCACTCTTTTAGGAACAATATTGTTGACTAGGGGATCCACGCTAGATGCTGCATATTTTGCGGATTACACATTAGATATTTCAAAATTTAAGGGTAATCATAATGTTTATATTTCATTCTTAAATGAAAACACAAACTTTGTAGGCTATGAAATTGATAAAATATGGATCACTGCCGAAGGTCTTTTAGAAAATGTTTCGAAAAAAGTACCTAAGTTAAACTAAAACAAAATGCCGCAATTTCTAAAAAACTAAAAATAAATCAGTAATTGTTTTTATCGAAGAAGAAAAACAGTTGCTAATTACATTATATAAAATGAAAAACAAGATTGTAAAAGCACTTTATTTTTTAATGGCAATTCTCTTTTTAGGGTCTTGCGCAAATGACGAATTGGTTCCTTACTACCAACAGCAAAAGCCGGGTAAGCTGGTTATTAGAGGTTATAATGCACGGGCGGATTCAATTCAGATTGCTGTTAATGGTAAAGTAATAAAAATTGGAAATAAGAATGCATTTGTCAAAAATATTGTCAAAGATTATGATTTTGTAATCTATGAAAATGAGCCCAAAAATGTTGTGATTACAAATAAAAGAAGCAAAGAAATTTTGCATTCCTATCAAATAACAAGTGAGCAGGATATTGATACCATTTCGTTTTATACCAAAAAAGATTTATGGGTTGACAACGTATTATCTACAAAGCCCGGAGTATTAACAAAGCCCGGCAATGCCGGATTCAAATTTATTTTTCCAACATTAAATAAGTACTCAAACACTGGATACAAAGGGAATTTGGACGGAATTATACGAAATTTAAACGGCGAAACGGTAGGTATAGCAAAAAATATTGGAAAAGACGAATACAGCACTTTTGTCGAATTTCCTGCTTCGTTGCCTCCAATTATAAAAATGGAATTGTTAAAACAGGGTACAACAAAATCTTACATAGCCGGAAAGCAAGTTTTTGTAATTATGTTAATGACCCAAGACAAATCAAGATTGATTGTACTGGATGAAAAAAAGGCGGATAATGGCCAATTTTCAGGTATAGATGCAACCCTGAATTTGGTGGATTTTTTTAATTTCTAATCGAATTGTTTTAAGAGTTTTTGTCCGTTAATTTTAAAGATTTAAAATGAAATATTCTTCTCTTATCAGAATCTTTTTTTTTCTTTTTTTCAGCCTTTTATTAATTTCCTGTGAAGTCGATGACAAACCCGAAGTTTATGAACAAGGTTCCAATAAATATACAAACGACTGGATGTATAACCAAATGAAAAAATATTATAAATGGAATGAAACAATGCCAGATAAGGGTGATTTATCTTTAAATTCAAAAGAATATTTTAGTAAATTACTACAGAAAGATGATGTTTATTCCTATGCTATTCACCCTGAATTACCTGAAACAGCACCGCAAAGCATCAGAACAAAATACGGATTTGATTTGTCTTTTATTGAATTTCAGGATAAATTTTATGGTGTGATTTTATATGTGTTATATGATTCTCCAGCCAAAAACAGCGGCTTATTGAGGGGACAATTAATCACAAAAATTAATGGTACCGAATTGAATGTTACTAATTATAATAATCTTTATAAAAGTATAATAGCATCATCTAATTTAAATTTAGAAATCACTTCTTATTCAGCTCAATCAGGTTTTTCTGAGTCAAAAGAAATTTCATTATTGCAGGGATATACTTTTGGACAACCTATAAATTATCAGGTAATTGAAGCTAAAAACACTAAAATTGGCTATATCGAAATTTCGCATTTTGATGTGGGCCAGGCGCAGTTATTTTTACAAATTTTACAGGAATTAAAAAGTAAATCGATAACAGAACTTGTTTTGGATTTAAGGTATAATGGAGGAGGAGATGTCTCATCTGCAACTGCATTAAGTATTATTTTGGCGCCAAACATTCAGTCTAATAATTTGTTTATAAAATTTGAAGGAAATGCCAACGGAGGCAATGTCGATCAGTCTTTTTTACAAGCCTTACAAAGTAATGAGTCTAAAGTTAGTTTTGAGGCATTGCGCAATGCACATCCTTCTATTAGCAGAATATATGTACTTTGTGGAAACCGCACAGCATCAGCATCTGAGCTTATTATCAACAACTTAAAGCCTTATATGGAGGTAATTACAATAGGCGAAAAAACCTTTGGTAAAGACGTTGCCGGTTTTCCTATAGAAGATGATCGGATTTCGGGAAAAAGAGGTTGGATATTGTACCCGTCAATCTATAAATTGTTTAATGCCAAACATGAAGGTGATTACTCAAAAGGAATAAATCCGGTTATGGCCGCAAATGAATTGCAGCAGCCAGAAGTGTTTCCGTTAGGGAATACTTCGGAAATTTTGTTGAACCAGGCATTAAATGCCATATCCGGAAATACAAGTAAAATTAAGACGGTCACATTGCGCTCATTACCAATTTCTACAATTTATACAGATGTAGATCCTTTATTACGCTTTAATCCGTAATCCTGATTTTTATAAATATTTGAGAAACTTATTATGCAAGGAATTGATAAGAGAGAACATTTAAATTTGTTAGATATTTTTCAGAAATACGAAAATATGTCACTAATTATTGCTAAAACACAATGTGAAGAAGATGCCAAAATACGAACTGATATGGCAGAACTTACCGTATTGTATAACAATTTTAAGTTACTGCTCGCTGAACTGGAAAGATGCACCAGAGATTATGAAAGTAAAAAGAGAGCAACTCGCAGTATTCTGCATAAAAATCTCAGAAAGTTAAATACAGAAAATAAAAGAATTACGACTTAGCGCTTTATTCACTCTTTTTTTAATTACTTATAACCGTTAGTTCGTTTTGGTTTTACTTTTTTTGATGAGGTATAGAGAATGTTTTATTTCTATATACGGAACATTTTTTAATTCATTGATATTTTGCTTTAAACTTTCGAGATAGGTTTTAGCTGTAAGTAAATCATTTTGAAGGTTTTCAATAAACTATTTTCTTTAATGCTGTATTTTTTTGTAATTCAAGTTTTGTGTTTAAACTTTTTTATAGAAATTCTAATGATAAAAGTGGTTCTAATACTGCCGCTATCAAAGTCTTCGATTAAATCTTTAATAAAGCCACTTTAAGACTGTTTATTTCAAACAGACTAAGGATTCCTTGTAAAAAAATCGAACCATAAAATGTTAGGTCGTCAAGGCTTGAAAAACCTACATGTTTGTGTATAAAAAAAGAGACAACTATAATATAGTTGTCTCTTTTAAGTGACATTGACGGGACAAATTTCTGTAAATTTCATGGAAGATTTAAAAAGATTTGCATACTACTGGTAATGTCTTGCTTTCACTGACTTAAAGAATTTGGTTTGGATGTCCTGTTGGGGTTTAAATATTAGATTACTAAATTTAAGTAATGAAAAACATTGGTTGAAATAAATATTTAGATTATTTCAAATTTGGCTAATAAAAATCAACTGGGTACAACTTAGGCCAATCAAACAAAAACAAAGCCATCGTGAAAAAAAAAACTCTAAATTAACGATTTAGAGTTTTTTTAAGTGATTGCAGAGATGCTATTTCAATATTCATGTTAAAAGCAAAATGTACAAATAATTTTATTTAGCTGAAATAATGTCAATTATAACTGTACGGTTGTAAAAACGTTCTTCAGGAAGTTTATTTTCAAATGCTGCCATACTTTCATCTTCTCCAAAACCATGTACCTGGAATTTTACATCTTTCCTGCCAGAATTTGACAAGGCGTTCTCTAGTATACCCTTCACTTCATTGGCTCTGTCTGTGGATAAATTTAAATTATAAGACTCTTCTCCAATAATATCAGTGTGACCATGAATGATGACAACAGCGTTTTTAGGTATTTTAGGCGTAACAACTTCTCTTAAATATTTCTCATACAAAGCAATTGTTTTTGATTTGTTAAATTCAAAAAGAATGCTGTATCTAAGACCTTCATCTGTTTTAGAGGGTGTCCACAAAACCATATGAGTGGTAGTTGATTTTTCTTCAATAGTACCACTTTTTGTTTTTCCAATCATTTTTACTTTGTAATCACCCTCAGAGCGGGTTCCCATAATACTTTTACCCGGAATGCTTACTTTTTCCTGAGTGTAAGGACCAAAAGACTTTACTTTTCCGTCTGGATCTGTAGTTTCTAATGACCATGAAGAATACGCTTTTGCTGCACCGGAGGCATCAACGGTAATATAACTGTCAATTGGTGCTTCCTGAACCGTAATAAGCTCTAATGGTTTTAATGGAGCATCAGGACCAGCTTGGAATTCCATCAATAAGTCAGGAGAATTACTTTCGATAGAAACCCTGCGATCTCCTTCGCGAAGCAGCACCAATTCTTTTGTTGCACCAGGCTGTTCAGATGGAATAGAAGGTTTTAGTTGCCCTTTTGTCGTTATTCTTGCAGCGTTTATTTCAAATACAGTAACCAGATAATTTTTAATAGATTCGGACATAGCAGTACCATCTTCAGTTCCTTTTTCTGAAGATCCGACAAGTGTAACATTGGCAGCAGGATTTTTTACCATTCTATTTCCAAGAATATTAATGACGTTATAATATACTGTCATTTGTCGTGCAGAACGACCCGATGGATTTACACTAGCTGTAATTCCAACCTGATCTTCATTGAATTCTTTAACCTCATCTTTTGTCAATAATTTGTAGCGATTGGGAATTTTATTAGATTCAAGATCATAAAAAACATAATTACGTAAGGGAAATACTTCTCGCACGTTACGTTCTCCGGGAATATTTTTAGGCGCATTTACAGAAAATTGCACCTTTGATTCTGCTGTTACCGGTTGATCCAGTGCTTTTCCTTGTCCGAACTTAAGTGCCATACCAACTCTTAAAGTAGTGATACTCCAAGTCTCGGTGGAGCGGGGATGTTGTCCAAAATAAGGCTGGAAATTCACAAATGGAGACAAAATAAATTGTGATTTGTGATTTTGTGAAGATAATGGAATATCGTAACCTGCTCCGATTTGCATCGAAATAAGTGTATTATTTATGGCATCAAAATCACCTCTTTCAGTAGCCGGTTGCTCTTGTTCCGGATAAGCAGGATTTGTTCCAAGTTTATATTTGAATGAGTTGTCTATGTTGAAAGCCAAACGCGGTCCTCCATATAAATAAAAGTTAGATTTGAAAGGTGCAAAACGAATGCTTGGTTCTACAGTGATATAATTTAAATTAGCAGATAAGTCTGCAGGGCAATTACAAGGAGTTACTTTCTGATCGAAAGAACCTTTTCTACTGTCATAACCTGCCTGAAACATAAACCCCAGCATTGTATTGGGTTTATAAAATTCGACAAGTGGTGCCAAATATAGTCCTGCTCCTTCGCCATTATGAAAAGTAACAGGAGGTGTCAAAGTCGAATTAAGCTGTCGCGTTGATCCACGATAAAAATTATAGTTGGTAGCTCCCGCAACACCAAAGTACCAGGAAGGTTTTGTATAATAAGTTTCTTGTGCATGAAGTGTTGTTTGAACACTCAAGGATACTAAAACCAAAACCAAAAATTTGTATAATAGCGTTTTTTGTGAAATTTTATTTATGTATAGAGGTGTTTTAAAACTAATGTTAGTTTTCATTTACGTTTATTTAGGTATTGTTTATATTGAGAAAAAAAATCCCGTCCGAAGACGGGATATATTATTTAGTAAATGTTAGTTAGGAACATTAATGGTTGTATTTACCATCGTTACAGAGGCAACCAGAGATATAGCTCTTCCGTTCAGCACCGTTTGATTTGCATTTCCAGCGGTAGAAAAAGTAACACCAGAATTGGCAATAATAGTTCCGACCATCGTTCCGCCACCGGCACTATTGATCGTCGCAGCACTACCTACATACCAAAAAACGTTTTTAGGCAATCCGCCGTTTATCAGTATGACACTTTTAGCACCTGTAGGTCCTGCAATTCCCACTGTTAATCCTGAAGCAGTTTGGAAAATCCACGTAGCATTCGGATCACCCTGAGCATCTAATGTCAGGTTACCATTGCTAATTTTGAAAGTACCACTTGCTGACTTATAAACACCGGGAGCTAATGTTAATCCACCTAATTCGCCAGCATTCGGATCTGAACCACCTGGCTTTGCTGCTGGTGAAATACTTAAATAAGCCGCATTTGCATCCAGTAATCCTTTTTGTGCAATTGCCAATGATGTAGCTGTTCCAGGAGCTGGAGGAGCTGCAAAAATATCACCTGTAACATTTCCAACATTTAGAGGAGTCTCAGTATAAACAATAAGGCCGTCATGAAATCCTGTAATAAGGGTTGAAGCGGCTGTTGTACCAAGACTTCCATTATTTATTACGGTATTTAATCCCTGATTTGTAATTCCGGCGTTACCACCAAAAGCTCCAAACATAGCGGCAGTACCAAGGTCTATCACTGACGGTACTGGAGGTAATAATACAGTTGTAAAGTTCCAAACATAATCAGCAGCCATTGAATTTCCACCTATGCTTTTTGCTCCATTGGTAATTGTAGCAGTGTAAATTTTTCCTACTACAAGAGAGTTTGCCGGATTAAACGAAGCTGTAGTACCAGAGTAAGAAACGGTACCTTGAATTGTTGTAGTACCTTGCTTTAGCGTAAATGTACCCGTATTAATTGACGCAGCATCCATTATAGTACTAAAATTAGCAGTTACAGTTTGATTTAAAGCCACATTAATGGCGTTATTCATAGGATCTGTTGCGATTACTGTTGGAATCATATCTGTCGTAAAATTCCAGGTATAATCTGCTGTCATGGGAGTATCCATGGAGTTTTTTACACCTGTAGTTATCGTTACAGTATAGATTTTATTAGCTAATAAAGGACTTGCCGGAATAAATGATACCGTTGATCCTGTATAGGAAATTGATCCCGCTACAGCATTGGTCCCCTGACTAACTTTAAAAGTATTGTTGTTTAATGATGCCGGATTCATGTCCATATTGAATGTTGCAGAAATTGTTTTATTTAAAGGCACTAACGTGGCATCATTTATAGGATCTACAGCAATAACGACGGGTCTTAAAAGTGTACCGGTAGAAAATACCCATACATATTCAAGCTGTAAAAAATTACCCATTACGTCTTTTACTTTGGTGGTGATTTTAGCAGTGTAAGTAGTATTCTCTGAAAGTGGAGATAATGGCTTGAACGACGCTGTTTTTCCAGAATAACTAACTGTTCCTGCAAGAGGGGATGATCCTGCTACAATAAAAGAAGTCGAATTAATGGAACCTGGATCCATTTCCTCGTTGAACGTTGCAGTAATAATCTGTCCCAATGGAACATTTAAGGCATTACTTAAAGGAGTTGTTGATTCGACTATTGGACATAATCCAACAACTTCTTCAAACTCATCATTTTCACATCCTGTAATCAGGGCAGCACATAATATAACAAAGGTTAGTAGTAGAGTTTTAATTTTCATTTGATTTTTTTGAATTAGATTATTTGATTCGGTAAAGGTGATGCCGAATGGTACTTAAACATTATACAACTCTATCTAAATAGTTGTATGATTAACACTATGTGTAGAATGTTTTTTTTACAGGCATCAAATCCCAGTGATTAAAATTTTCGCTGGGAAGGTTTGGTATTGCCCTGTGATCCATTACCTTTCTCATCGCGTGTTAGTTCATCTTACTGAAGCTCCTGTTGGCCAAGCTCCCCAATTTCGAATTCATTCTTTACATGATTATCCTTTTGGGGCGCTATGGTCTCAAAGGAATCATTTTGAGCTTCATTGCTTTTTTTTGGTATCCATATCAGTTTGAGACCCCTCCCTCCCATGGGGCATTCTCTATAAGGTCCTTTTCTATGTCCTTCCCGGTTATTTCTTTGGGTCCGCTTTGGGGTTCCTTTTAAGGGTTCTGCGGGTCATACGGGCTGGTGCTTTTGGCTGCGTGTTTCGGGTCTTTGTTTTGGTTTGGGAATTACGGTGGTACTGAAAGTGATTTTTTAGCAATCTTCATAATTTCATGCCTATATGCTTTAACAGGATTAATATAACCTGCAGCAGTTCTGAATTGTAGTAATGGCGCAAAAATTCCAATATGGGTAATGCCGATACGCTGGTCTTTTTCTATTGCTTTGAAGAATTGCGTTAAAGGATTTAGCTGGTCCATTACTCTTGTTATTTAGATTTTTATTCCAGTGTCATAAAAATGAATTTTAATGATTGGGAGTGGTCATGACTGATTGTGTATACTATTATTTTTTAGGTCTAATGTTAGTTTTTAGTTTTAATATTATTTTAGGAGCTTTTTCCCGCTGTACGCTGCTCCCGAGCGCAAGCGAACTGGCGAAGCAATCTTTTGTGCCGAACACCGGCACAAAAGTATTTCCACTGCCGTCGGGGCTAGAATTGAATCCATTTTTTATTTTTCGGCTTTTATTTTTCAATAATAATTTTATCAGCCCCATAATATCTTTTTGATGATTTATAATAAAAAAAAGATATATTTGAAACACATAATGTGTAATAATTATCACATATATATATCCCAATTTGCATGGCTTTGTGTGGTTTTATCACAGATATAAATAAGTTAGGCAGCATCTAAAAAAAACTAAAACATGAAAAAAATTATTACTTTGTCTTTTGTATCTCTACTATTAGGATGCAAAAATAATACTGAAATTGAAACAAGAGTACAACAGAATAAAGTGGAAGATTTGAATCATAAAGAAAAATATAATGATAATTTAAATGACAAATTCTTTATTAAATTAAATACAATTTATGGAGAAAATGGATTAGGAGATTATTCAAAAGGATCTGAGGAAGTTTTTGGCGAAATAATAAAGCAATTAAACGGAAGTGATGGAAGTGAATATTATTTGTTAAAATTAGATAAAACATTGCAATATACAGAAAGAGATAAAACTATACCTTTGAAAACAAATTATTTAATCGTTGGTGGTAGAACTGTAGAACAACCACTAAGAAAAGGTGCTAATAAAACACTTGTAAATGTTGCAATTGTGAAGGACCAGACACTTCTTTCAGATGAGCTATTAGATTTCTCAAAAGCAATTTTTGCAGGTTATGGAGAAGCTACTGAATTGACAAAATAGAGATGATCAGATACTTTAAAATTCTATGTAATCCAGAGTTAAAACTATTTTAAAGAATGAAAATGGAAAAAATTAGTACATAAAGTTACGATTCCTAGCGCTACTACAACTTATTTAGGCAATTGGCTTAATGGGAAGTTGGTTTTGTATTTGGGATCATTTGCTTTGCCTGTTCGCAAACCCGCTGTGGTAGCAGAACGATGTATAATACTTTAGAAAATAGAACTTGAGAACTATTTGGTGCGGGTAAGTATTTTGATTATTTAGTTCCCAGTAGCGTTACTTTTGAACTGGAGTTGCAAAAGGAATTTTCACTAATTTCGCAGCAAATTTTCACAAACATTCCATGATACAGGTAGTTTTGACAAGAGTTTGCAAAATGCCTTAAATCCAGTTAATCTTGGACTAAGTGGTGTGTCAGGTGGTCTGACTGGTTATTGGTATTTTAAGCTTAAGAGCGATGGTTTAACCGCAAAGCGACAAACGGTAAAAGATTTAACAAAAATTAGAAATACATTTGAACTTCGAATTACTCCTTATATTTTGCCAAATTCAGCAATTTTATTCCTAATGTCCCATTACCGGTGAGAACAGTTATTCTTCCATCTTTTCAAAACAATCTCAATTTGAGAAATTAATGTAAATAATATTAATAAGATGAAATATATATCAGAATTACAGGAAGGAACTAAAATAAAATTAGCTATACTTGTTATTGTTTTATCTTTAAGCTCATATTATTTTTTTAAAAATTATAAAACAGCGGACTTACAATTTAAAATACTTTCGTTCATAGGGATCCTGGGTTCGATATGGCTTATGTATAATTCAATTTATAAGAATAATAATGTTCAGTTGCTAAAGAGAAATTTTGAATTGACTACAGGGAAAATCGAAAAATATATTGTTCCTAATATAAAAGGAGCAATTCCTTCGTTAGGCAAAGGTGCAGATTATAACTATATAAAATATTCATATGAAGTAAATAACAATAAAGTGACAAATTCATATGATGAAAATTATTTTATAAAGATACCGGATATAAAACCAAATTTGGACATTTCGTATTTGGTAATTTACGAAAAAGACAATCCAGCAAATAGTTTTATTCTTGTAAATTATCCTATTAATAATCCAGCTGATTTAGATGGCTATCGAAAAATATTTTCTCATGGTATTCCAGATGATACTTTTAAACAAGAGTAATTACTGAATGTTTCACATTACCATTACGTGATTACCATCAGATTTAAAGCATGGGATGGAAAGATTATCAAATTTTTAGCTGGTCAACAGGAAGTTCAGATTATCAGTACTTTAATTTTTAAAATAAAAAAAATATTTGTATCGGATAACATCTCAATATATATTGAGGAAGAGTTTAATTAAATTTAAATAGTTTTTGTGCTTTTATACTAAAAAAATATGCTTTATTTTGACTGATCAATCTGAATTTGTTCAGCAATAAAAAAAAGTGATTTTTATGAAGCATATTTTTATTCTGTTTTTCTTCTGTTTTTACAGCACATTCTGTTTTTCGCAAGCAGAAGCAAGTGTTTGGTACTTTGGAGAAAATGCAGGTCCCAAATTTCATCCTGATGGTTCTGTCACCCCTCTTGTTGATCGAAAATTAAATACTTTAGAGGGTTGCGCTACATTATCAGATCCCAATGGAGATTTGATGTTTTATACCGATGGAATTACAATCTACAATAAAAATCATCAGGTGATGCTTAACGGAACTGATTTAAAAGGTGATGCATCGAGTACACAATCTGCGACTATTATACAAAAATGGAAGAGGCATTGACAAGTATTCATTGAAATTAGAAAATTTAATGCAATAGAGGTCGGAATAGAATAATTGACAACTTATTATTCGTACATGAAAGACATAAATAGGCAAAAAAGAGCATGAGAAATAATTTTATAAAAAATGATTGACAAAATTGCAATTTTAGGAGACTTTAATCCTGCATATCCGACACATCATGCTTTAAATTATAGCACAAGGCATGTTCAAAAACACCTCAATAAAGAAATTCAGTTTGATTGGATTGCAACGGACATTTTTAATCCGCAAATTGTTTTTGAAAAAGAAAACTATAAGGGACTTTGGGTTGCTCCAGGAAGCCCGTATAGGAATATGAAAAATGTTATAAACGCAATTAAATATTCCAGAATTAATAACATTCCAACTTTTGGGAATTGTGGCGGGTTTCAACATATGGTTATTGAATTTGCTAAGAATGTATGTGGAATAGAGAATGCAGATCATGAGGAAATAAATCCAGATGGGCCTGATTTGTTGATAAAGAAATTAGCCTGCTCACTAAAAGGCGAGCAGGAAAACTTAAAGATAATTCACAAAACGAGTTGTCTCTACAAAGTTTTAAGTCAAGAAGAAATATTAGGCAAATACTCTTGCCGTTATGGGCTAAATGAAAAATATATTCCTTTATTGGAAGAAAAAGGAATGACTTTCACATCAATATCAGAGGACGGTAATTATAGATCTTTTGAAGTTAATTTGCATCCGTTCTTTGTTGGAACATTATTTCAGCCCGCATTAACCTCGGTAGAAGAACAACCGAACCCCATAATTATAGAGTTTATTAAAAAATCGGTAAGGGTCTGCTAAAGTAAAAAAATCAAACAGTTGTTTTTTATATAAGTTTTCGGTTCAATATAGTACGGTAGCGCAAACTTATTGCAGAAGACTACTAAGATTGCTCCTTAAATTTTATGCAATTTTTTTTGCCAAATCTGCGATTAAAGATAAATCAGATAAGAAATGGTTCGAGAAGCGCGCAGTTGGGGCCGGATTAAGCCCGAGTAAAATCATAATGGTTTTTGTTAATGCCTGCTGTTCAGTCTATATCTAAAAATATATAACAACTAGATAGCAACTTGTCAATGTATGGTACACATTTTACGCTTATTTTATCAAAGTTCAATTTTTGAACGAATGTTTCGCCTTAGACAAATCTCCAATCCAAGCCGTTCGGCCCCGATTTTGAAAAAACTTTGTTTTAGACAGTTTATTGTTATTCGAGTAACCATTCTTTAGATTTTGTTATGGTTTTTGTGTTATCTGAAACTTCAACATCAGGAGTTATCTTTCCGATGTATTTTTTCTTTGTTCTATCTTCGCAATAGGCAGTCGCTAAAAAAAGCATTGCTCCATTTGATAATTTAAAATTCTGATTTGCTGTAGTATAACCACTTGTTTTTGTTCCAAAAGATTTTGAGTTTTCCCTGCCTAACAATGATATTGCTGCCATTTCTCCACTGCTGCCTGTTAATGAATCAATTAATATTGCTATCTTGTTATGTAGGTTTTTGCATTTATAGTTGTTTTTAGAAGTACTTTGCCATTTTATTCTTTTTGCTTTTGACACGAAATATCCGACAGTTCCATCTTCAATAATTGGGTTTAGCCCTGCTAACATTGGCCACATATTTCCGCCCCCATTTCCTCTTAAATCTACAATCCAGCCTTTTATGGAATATTTTTCATCCAATAATCGAATTTGTTTTCTTAATGTATCGGCATATATAAAATTATCTTTTTCATTCATCGACAAATGTGTAGGTAGAGAAATATAGCCAATTGAATCATCGATAATTTTTGATGATGGATAATTTAAAGTTGTATCGTTTGATACTATTTTTTTTAAATTAGACTTATCAGAATAAAAAGAATGAAAATCTCCGTACCGTCGTAGTTTATCCAAAATTGAAGAAAAGATAATTTTATTTGAATCAACGTCATCCAATTTTGTAATTTTTGTCAAAATATCTCTACGGAATTCTTTCCAGTTTATGGAGTCAGTAACTATTGAGTATTCTTTAATGTATGTCAATATCTCATTGGATACTTTTTTTAACTCCTCTCTATCTTTATTTTGACTATAACAATTAGTCATAAGGATAACTACAAAGAATAGTGTAAATATATACTTCATACGATTATGATTTTAAATTTATGTGGTGTCCAAAATTGCCTACAACGTTCTGGCACTACCGCAGGTTTGATATTAAATTAATCTCTATTTTCGGATTTGCCGAACACGCGAAGCATCCGAGTCCTTGGAAAATATTGAAATTTTAAGTTGAAAACGAAGATTAGATAGTCGATTTTGGCATTTTAGAATAGTCTGTCAATCCCAATTTATTTCCGAACGGATCTTTGAACTCAACAGAGAGTCCGGTCATAATCTCGAACGGCTCACTTAAAAACTCAACTCCTTTTTGTTTTAGGTCTTCGTATGCATCTTGAACATTGTCAACGGTGAACCAAATTGCGAGTTTCGCATTTTTAATAGTGGTCACAATAATTGCAGGTTCGTTACTACCAACTTTAAAAGCAGTCATACCTTTATCAGGAAAGTCAAACTTGATGCCAAGCCCAAGCTTTTTTGTATAGAACTCTTTTGCTTGGTCAATATTGTCGACAGGCAGAAAGAAATTATCGTAATTGTTAATGATACTCATGTCTGATTTTATTTGTGAATGGTCTATCGCCAGTTTTGTAAATTCTTGCCGCCCCTTTTGTCAGATGTAAAAGTGTTTGTTATTCGGATTATCCTTTGCAATCCACCCTTTATCTGCGAAATGGACTAAAAGAAAGATTCCAATTGTCCCGCCAATGAGTATGGCTTTTATAGCCGGCTTTGTGCCATTGGTAAGATTCTTTAGCGAATATAACAATAATATATTAAATCTCTTAGCTGTGCAGCAGTAGGCTTTCAATGAGTTGTTTTACCTGGATGCTGTTTTGCTGTAGCTTAAAAATCAGCTGATTTAGTTTAGACCTCTATTGATCCAGTATCAGGAATTGCCCGGGGAATCTAGACCAGGGTATGCCCATCACTATTTAGTAAGCATAAAGATGAGTTTAAAGCAGGGCTGCAGATTTCAGCTTTATTCCGATTGATTCTCGCTTTTAGTTTCCTTTAAAGCTCGCCTTACAAGTGTATAGAACTCTTTTAAATGCCACCAGGGAGGGCACATTTCAAGGTCTCCTTTATAATGGTATATAGTGAGAAAACAGCTTTTAAGGAAAAGCTGGGAATCTGTGATTTTAGCCCATGGCTTTAACTCCACTTCCTCAGGCGGGGGAGTGGCTTCAAAATAGCGTTTTATTTCTTCTGGGGTCATGGGGCAAAAATAGGTAAAAAGTTCAGGTTTGTCAAGGGGTGAGGGGGAGGTGTTGGCTTAAAATTTAAGTTATCTTCTCTGCTTTTGTTCCAACTATACTGGCAGTCATTAAATTATCGTGCCGAATTTATTTTTAGTTTTTAGAATCGGTTTCAAACCCACTTTAAAGGGGCATTCTCTATAAGGTCCTTCAATGTCCTTTCAGGTTATGTCTTTGGGGCCGCTTTGGGATTCCTTATAGGGGTTCTGCGGGTTATAGGGGTTGGGTGTTTTCTGCTGCGGTTTTTGGGTCTTTGATTTGGTTTGGGAATTACGGTGGTGCTTGTCGTAATTTTTTTTGTTATATCTTTTTCGGTTTGATATTATTTTTTTGGAGCTTTTTCCCGCTATCCGTTGCAATCTTTTCTGCCGAACCCCGGCACAAAAGGATTTCCACTGCTATCGGGGCTAGGGCTGCTGAGGAGCCCGGCTCTTTAGACTAATAAAAATAAGTGAGATTATAAAAAAATGGCGCCAATTGTCTTCAATTGGCGCCATTTGGCTTGTTTGTGACAGGAACAGGACAAATGTCTATAAAATTTATGGAAGATTTGAAGAGATTGGCTTACTACAGGTAAAAGCTGTCTTTCATTGGCTTAAAGAATTTGGTTTGGATGTCCTGTTGGGGATTGATTGATTGATTGATTGATTGATTGATTGATTGAAAAATGTAGTATCAAATAGCAGATAGTTAAAGTCTTTTATTAAAAACTTCCTTAACTTTTTGCGTCAAAAAAGATATCCACTCCAAATCTCATATGCTACGAATTTGCCACAAAATTTGATGTACTGCTTTACATATTTGTTATGAGTAAAGTTTTATCTATTTTGTTATTCGATTATGATATCAAATGTTTAAACACGAAAACAATTTAATTTTTAGACAGCATATCATCAAAGAAATCAAAAATAAAAGCCTCCAGAATCAAAATGTAGACTGAAGGCTTTTATTTAAAAAATCAGGATATATCTAAGATTTAATAAATTCTAAAATATCGTTATTAATTATTTCTGCCTCTGTAGTCGGCATACCGTGAGGAAATCCAGGATAAGAAATTAGTTTTCCGTTTTTCAAAAGTTTTGTGGCTTTTGGCGCTTGATTGTACGGTACAATTTGATCGTCCTCTCCGTGTAAAACTAAAACCGGAATATCTAAACTTTTTAAATCTTCTGTAAAATCAGATTCAGAGAAAGCTTTAATTCCTTCATAATGCGCTAACACAGAACCCATCATTCCCTGACGCCACCAGTTGTGTTTAATTCCTTCTTGGACAGTTGTTCCTTCACGGTTCCATCCGTAAAAGGCGATAGGGAAATCATAAAAATACTGCGCTCTGCTAAATCCGGTTCCTTGTCTTATTTCGTCAAAAATCACGAATGGCACACCTTCGGGATTTGATTCGTTTTTTATCATAATCGGCGTTACGGCACTAATTAAAATGGCTTTAGCTACACGTTCTTTTCCGTATTTTGCGGCGTAACGTACTACTTCGCCGCCACCGGTTGAATGTCCTATATGAATCGCATTTTTTAAATTCAATGCTGCTGTTAATTCAGCAATGTCTGATGCATAGGTTTCCATATTGTTTCCTTCAGAACTTTGTTCAGAACGTCCGTGTCCGCGACGGTCGTGAGCGATAACTCTATATCCTTGTTTTAAGAAAAACATCATTTGTGTATCCCAGTCATCACTAGATAGTGGCCATCCGTGGTGAAAAACTATGGGTTGTCCTGTTCCCCAATCTTTGTAGAAAATTTCTGTTCCATCTTGTGTTTTAAATGTGCTCATTTTTTTATGGTCTTAAGATTAATAAATGTTATAGATGTTATTTGATTTTTTTAAGCAGATGTCTATTTCACAATTTCGCTCATCAACTGCAGTAAATCTTCCGGTCCACCATTAAATTTTGTGCCATTAACAAATAGGGAAGGAGTACCATTTACACCACTTAATATTCCGCTTTCAAAATCAGAATCTATTTTAGCTGCAACTTCTGGTTTTTTGATATCGGTATTAAACTGCTGACTGTTGAGCTCTAGTTTTTCGGCCAGTTCCAATAAAAGTTCTTCATTTAAATATTGCTGATTTTCATAAATGGCATTGTGCATTTCCCAGAATTTACCCTGCAGTGCAGCGGCTTCTGCCACGATTGCTGCCGAACGGGCATATTGGTGCATTTCTGATAAAGGAAAGTTTCTAAATACAAACTGTATTTGTTTTCCGTATTTGTTCATGATTTCTTTAAGAACCGGATAAGCGGCACCACAATACGGGCATTGATAATCTCCATATTCTACGATTACGATATCAGCATCTATTTTTCCTTGTGTATGGTCAGTTGTACTAACCGCTGGTTTTAGTGACATAATTATTTGTTTTTAATTGTTTCTAAAGCATCTAAGATTCCATCTGCCCCCGGATTTACTGCCGTTGGTGAGAGGTAACTCCATTGAATGATTCCATTTTTATCAATTACAAAAAGTGCGCGGCTGCATTGGCCTTCACTTTCATTGTAAACTCCGTATTTTTTGGAGATTTCTCCCTTAGGTTCAAAATCGGCCAATAAAGGAAAATGCAGATTTCTGGATTGAGAAAATGCAGTGTGACACCATTTACTGTCTACAGAAATACCAAAAATTTCAGCATCGTATTTTTTGAAGTATTTCATGGTTTCATTATAAAGTGCCATTTGGTCGCTGCAAACCGGACTCCAGTCGGCAGGATAAAAAGCTAAAATCACATTTTTTCCTTTAAATTCTGATAAAGTGATTTTTTGGTCGGGTGTTGCAAATAATGTAAAATCTGGCGCAACTTCATTTTTCTGTAGCATAAGATTTATTTTTAAGATTAATTTCTTCAATTGGTAATAGCAATGCACAAATTATTAAGGCTATTGCGGGGAGTATCAATGTCCAATTTCCTAATTTACGGAGTGCAAAAGGCGCAGTAAAAGCTCCCGATATAAAACCGATCCATAAGAGTAATAAACGAATTGCATTTAGTTTATAGATTTTCTTATTGGTTTTGTCACTGCTCATCGTCAGCATTGCAGTATTTCTTGCGAGACTATTTAAAGTTCCGGTAACGAAATCGGTATTTATTTTTTGATTTCCTACAGTTGTTACAATCGTATTCATTATTCCTGTTGAAAAACCAATTACAGCGATCGATGATAAAGTGCTTAAGTTGTAAAATTGAGTTATTCCCGTATAGATAATCAGTATTCCTGAAACCATATAAAAGGGCAGTTTTTGAGTGTTAGATCTTTTCCAAAGTGACAAACAGGTACCGGAATAAATTCCGAGTATAAAAAAAGCAATTACAGTGAATGTGGTAATTATTACTGCTGAATTAGCAGTAGAAAGGGAAATTCCTAATTGTGTTGTATTCCCGCTCATAAAAGAAACATACATTTTCCATTTTACAATTCCAACAGCATCCAGATATCCTGCAATTAAAGCGAGAAATACCGCTAATTTTTCCTGTATTCGAATCTCAGCAGATGTAGCTGTAAATTCTGTTTCAGCAAACAAAATGCTTAGTTTTGAGGTTGAATAAATACTTTACTCTTTGGAAATTTTTCTATTTCGCCTGGCTTCAGACCAAAATTAGTTACGACCGCATCTTTTGGATTTCCTGCAATCCATTCGCTCAAATCAATAGATTGATAAACACCACTGTTAAATCCGATAAGGATTTTGCAAACCGTATCTCCTGTATTTTTGATGTAATGTCCGGCGCCCATTGGCACATAGCCAACATCTCCAGCGTTAAATTGCTCGGTAACCACTGTACTTTCTGCTAAAAAGACAGACATTTCGGCTTGACCGGAAATATAATACTGCCATTCATCTGCATTTGGGTGCCAGTGCATTTCTCTTAAAGCGCCCGGCTGTAATTCAATAATTGATCCTGCCATTGTTGTACTAATAGGAAATTGTTTGCTGGTAACCAATCTTTGCAGACCGCCTCCAGGAATTATTCTGGGCTGTTGCGCATGCAGCGGATAGCGATGTAAATTGGTCAATTGGATATCTGATTCTTCAGGACGTGAAGCGGCAGTAAAAGATAATTCGTCAGGGACGATTCCGGCTGCAAAATAGGCTTCTTTTTGAGGTAAAGCCGCAACTTCTTCCAAAGTAATTCCCAAGTTTTGAGCGACAATTTCTGGCGGCATACTCGAAACAAAATCGGTAACGCTAAAAGTATGATCTTCAGAAAAATTTCCATTATCAAAAATTAAAATAAAATGGCACTCTTCTGTTCCTTTTGCCTGTATGGAATGTCCGTATCCTTTTGGAAAGTACCACACATCTCCCGGTTCAAAATTATCGGTATAACTATGGCCATCCGGATGAATAATCGTTGTTCGTACCGTTCCTGAAATAACATAAGCCCATTCTGCAGCATTGGCATGCCAGTGTAGTTCGCGCATGCTTCCAGGTTTTAATCGCATCGAAACTCCGGCGATGCCAATTGATGCAGGAAAATCTTTTACAGACGCTCCTCTTGTTGTACCGCCATCATTGGTGCGTGGTTCTTTTTTTTCTAATTCGTATTTAAAGGTTAATTCGGTTTTCATGATAATAGCTTTTTGTAATTAATTATATTGGTTTGTTAATTCTATTGTAAAGCTATTGAAGATATGTAGGATTTATAGGTGGAATTCGATAGATGGGCAAAAACTGTCGTTGAGTTGAGCTATCGAAACTTTTGGTAAAATTATTAGAAAATCTCATGAGGGATTTCTAATAGGAATTATTTGTTTAAGGAATATTAAAACAAAAAAATCACTACGTAATGCAGTGATTTTCTATCTTATAATGCGAATGTATTGATTATTTATACAGCCATTTTTTAATAAGTTTGGTATAATTTGGCATTACAACAAAAACCATTAAAAAGACAACGACACCTGAAATAACCAAAGCATCAAAATAATGATAGGCAGGAATTTGCAGCAATCTCAGAAAAGGAAGTACAAGTAATGGAATTAGTAATGATAACGGATAAATGGCAGACCAGGTTACCAGAAATTGCTTCCAACGGACCGGAACTTTATTTCCTTCGTTTTCTGCATTAAAAAGAAAGTCCAAACCCGATTTTATTTTATAGTTATCATGTTTCCTAAAAAACGGACTTGCTTTTTCGATTAGTAATTTTCGATTGTCAGATTCCATCCATTTCTTAAGATTTTCAATAGTATCAAATCGGATAATAACAGTATAGACAAAAGTCAGATGAGGAATCGGACGTACAATTTGCAAATCAATAAAACCCTGTGAATGTTTGCTAATGGGAACAATTTCATTCAGCCATTTTTCATATTGTTGTTCTTTACCGTCCAAAATATGATGTGTGATTACAACAGATGCGCCTTGATTTTCCATAATACTACTGGTTTATTGATATTAAAAAGCTCTTTTGTACTGCCATGGAATTTCTATATTCATTTTTAATTCTTTGGCAGCGTGGATGCTAAAATAAGGATTTCGCAAATGTTCTCGGGCAATAACCACTAAATCAGCTTTATTTTCTGTAATAATAGTGTTGGCTTGTGTGGCTTCTGTAATCATTCCGACAGCTCCCGTCAACATACCTGTTTCTTGCTTGATGGTTTCTGCAAACGGGACCTGATAACCGGGATAAACTTTATCTTTGCTCACATTTGTAAAGCCTCCGCCGGATGCTGTTATAAAGTCAACACCATTTTCTTTTAATATTTTCGAAAGCGCAACACTATCTTCTAATGTCCATCCCAGAGCAGTTTCTATATAATCTACAGCTGAAATTCTAATTAGTAAAGGCATGCCTTCAGGTATTACTTTTCTAATTTTCTGAACTGTCTCTACTAAAAAACGGATTCTGTTATCGAAACTTCCGCCGTATTCGTCCGTGCGTTGATTGACAACTTTAGAGTAAAATTGGTGGAATAAATAACCGTGTCCTGCATGTAGTTCAATAGTATCAAATCCTGCCTCAACTGCGCGGAGTGCCGCTTGTACAAAAGAGGATGTAAGTTCCTGAATTTCGTCAATTGTCAACGCTTTTGTGGTTACTCCATTAACTTCTGTGGCAGAGGATGATTTTACGACCCAGCCGCCTTCTTCTGCTGTTAGTGGCTTCATTCGCTCATTGGGATGATGAAGACTTCCTTTGGCACCGGAATGCCACAATTGAATTCCAATTTTGGCATCTTGCTGATGAACAAAATCTACAATACTTTTCCAGGCATTTTGTTGTTGTTCGTTCCATATTCCGACATCAGACAGAGTTGCTAATCCTGCTGGGGCAACTGCTGTACATTCGGTCAGTATTAATCCGGCTCCTCCAACAGCGCGACTTCCCAAGTGCACTAAATGCCAGTTGTTGGGAATTCCGTCTTTGGCACTGTATTGCTGCATAGGAGATAATACAATCCTGTTTTTTAGCGTGAGATTACGTAGTGTAAGTGGTGAGAATAAATCCATTTTTATTTTTTTTAAGCTGTTTCAGATTTTAAACTGTTTCGATTAGTTTTTTTTTTATGCGATGCCATTTTTTTTCTCGAAGAAACCCTAGATTCACAGCTTTTAAAAAGGCTGATTGTATTTGCCTGTCAGCGCTTTATTTTCGATGCTTTTAGCAAAATTAGGAGTTTCTTCGTGGTTGTGAGCATCCGAAGCAGCTTGTCTTGAAGCAGCTGCGCCGGCAAGATTTACACCGCGCTCTTTTAAATATTCAAACATTTCGGGTGTTGCTGTTGCATGAATCTCGTTGGTATAAAGACAAGTATTTTCATCGATTTTGGTTACTTTAAGTTCCCATAAAACCTGAACTTTAGTGCGGCCGTTATTGGTGATAGAATCTGAAATTGACAACATTCGACAATAATCGGGACGATGAACTTCCGCTACATAATGTTGTACCATCAGAGCGTCGCCAATTGTTTCTACGTTAATTGACATTGGCTGGCCGTCATAAGTACTGGTAATTCCTGCGCCTATATGCTGTGTAGAACAACGTTGGTATTCTGCATCAGGCAGATTTAAAAGCCAGTCGGCGATATTTACTTTTTCAATTGGAGCATTAATAATTGCAGTTACAGCTGAATGTGATAATGCATTTTCTTTGGTTTGAATGATTTCCATAATTTTTTGGTTTTAAAATGTTTTACTAAAGTAAATTTACCTTCTAAAACGCGTATTACATTTCACTATTCATCGAATGGGCAAAAACACTCGTTTAAAAAGCAGAATTAATCGTTTGTTGTTTTTGAAGATTAAAAGAAGAAATAAATTTGCGACTCCCATTGCGTTCCCGAACTTGGAACCTCGGGCTATATTTTAAGATAGGAGTGGGGAAAAATTAGGAAAAAAATATTAATCTTAATCTGAAACGAAGCCAGTGCTTTCAACCATTGGGACACATCAATTATAAAAAAAAAGACTGCCCTTGCAGACAGTCTTAATTGAATAATATAGGTAAGTCGATTTTTTTTTGAATTATAAAAGAGCCAATTCTTTACTATCTTTTACAATGATTCTAGGTATATTTTAGCTTCGACAAGTGAAAGCTTTAGGATGTTTTCTACATCGTTTAAAATTTGCTGTAAAGTTGTATTCTGTTCTGTGGCCATTTCCAAAAGATCGAGTTTCTCTTCTAAAATTGGCAATAAACCCATTATAGAGACGCTTGATTGTAAATCGTGCGCTCTAAGTTTTACAATTTTAAAATCCTGACTTTGATACGCTGTAATAAGCTGTTCCAGATGTAAAGGCACATTATCAATAAATTGATTTGTCACCGTTTGCTCAAAGCTTTTATTCCCACCGCTTACAGAGTGCATATACGTAAGATCGATATAATTAAAAACCGGAACATTTTCAATGACTTTTTTATCTTCTGATTTTCCTTCTTTCAATCCAAAACTGGTAATGAGTTTAAAGAGTTCTTCTTCCTTTATAGGTTTTGAAATATATTCATTCATACCTCGGCTCAAGCATTTTTCTCTTTCTCCAGGTAAGGCATGCGCTGTCATCGCAATTATCGGAATATCTAATTTTAATTCTTCACGAATTTGCTGTACAGCAGTATATCCGTCCATTTGTGGCATTTGTAAATCCATGAGTACAAGATCACAACTCTTTTTCCTAAGATATTCAACCGCTTCTAAACCATTAGATGCGATATCAAAATCAATATTCCATTGTAAAAGCAAATGCTTCATCAGACTTTGGTTGATCGCATTGTCATCTACAACTAAAACTTTCAAAGCCGTACTGGACATATCTTTAAATTGATCTTTGTCTGCAGTCGGTATGGTATTGAGCTGCTCTTTGGAAATTCCATAAGGAATATAAAAATTAAAAGTAGTTCCTTTTCCCTGTTCGCTGTATACTTCGATATCACCTTTCTGCAATAAAATAAGTCTTTTTACAATAGAAAGTCCCAAGCCTGTCCCTCCGTAATTTCTGGTTGTTGAATCTTCGCCCTGATTGAATCTTTCAAAAACTTCGGTTAATTTTTCTTTATCGATTCCAATTCCGGTATCAGTAATTTTAAATCCAAGTGTAATCTGATTATCACTTTGCTGTTTGGTATAAACCTCAATACTAACCTTTCCCTGATGAGTAAATTTTATGGCGTTTCCGATAAGATTTACCAATATTTGCGTTAGTCGCGTGGCATCACCAATCAACGTATCAGGAATAGAAGTTTCTACATTACTGGAAATCTTTAATTTTTTTTCTTTTACCCGTTCTGAAAAGAGGGTTTCAATTGAATTCAATAATCCGTTGATACTGAATATTCCCGGGGTAATACGCATCATTCCTGCCTCGATTTTAGATAAATCTAGTATGTCATTAATTATTGTCATTAAATTTTCCCCGGAACGCTGAATTGAAGTAACAAATTCGGCCGAAGTTTCATCCAGAGGTCTTTTCTGCAGTAAATTGGTAAATCCTAAAATACCGCTTAGAGGCGTTCTGATTTCGTGACTCATATTAGCCAAAAAATTTTCTTTGGTCTGAGCGGCAACGGATGCTTTTTTTTCTGCAATGTCCAATTCCTTAATTAGGAAATGCTGTCTTCTGAATTGGCGCATGATGTGATAACCAATTACCGCACCGCTGACCACTAATAAAACCAGCAAAGAAATGTCATACAATTTTGCACGTTGTCCCATTTCCAGGCTTAAATTACTGAGTTCAACCATTCGCAGCTGACGTTTGTGATAAATTTTAGCTGTTATATCTGTTATTTCATTTGAAATAATCCTTGCTCGCGGATTTGCTATGGAGCTTTCATCATCCATATTTCCCAGAGAGTCGTAACGATGCAAAAGTTTTCCTTTTGTCCTCATTTTGTCCTGTGCCAGAACCCCCAATCTTTGTATTAATTTTTCTTCTTCAAGGTCTTCATTGTCTACAGACAACGAATCAAGAAAATTTCGAATTTGTTTGATTTTCTGATCGATACCTTCCAAATGCGTTGTATCATTCGTAGCAATTGAAGCTCTGATTCTGCTTTCAACACCTAAAATATCACGGTCTATTTCTCTTAAATGATTGCTGGAACGCAGTTCGTTTAACAATGTATTGTTATTTTTGATGAGCTCTTTAGTATTTTTGGCCGAATTTATTTGTACAGCAATCAATAAGATGCTGCACAAAATAAAACTGCTGATTATAAAGTAACTAAAGCGTTTGTTGCCCATTACAGTAGACGTATTTATCATAAAATAAGTATAAATAAATTGTTTGTCTTAATTGTACAAGACAAGAGAATAAACTTAATGCAGCAGGCGAAATAAATTTTTTGTTTAAAAAACATTCATTCTGGTGTTTAGCACTTTTCGATAAGCATCGGCAACAGGAATAAATTTTTTATTAATCATAATGCCACCATCTTGCAAAGTGTCTATTTTACTAATAGAAACAATATAGGAACGGTGCACTCTGATAAAATCATCTTTGGGCAAACGTTCTTCGGCAGTTTTCATTTTACCGTGTATGGCAAACATTTTTTCTCTGGTATAAAACTTTACATAATCGCCCATGGCTTCTGCATAAAAAATATCATCCAGTTTCAAGCGACGTGTAATATTCGAATCCCGGACAAATAAAAATTCTTCTTTACCAAATTGTACATTTTCTTTTCGGCTTTCGATGATCGACTGTGCTTTACTTACTGCTTGTAAAAATCTTGCAGGGGTAACTGGTTTAAGGATGTAATCTGCGATATTCAGCTCAAAAGCTTCCAGCGCATACTCTTTTTTAGAAGACGTAAAAATGATGATGATATCTTTACCCGCAAGGTTTTTTGTCAATTCAATTCCGGTCATTTCGGGCATTTCAATATCCAGAAAGATCAGGTCGATATGATTTTCCTGTAAGTGGTGGTATGCCTCAATGGCGTTACAATATTCATTTACAACAGTAAGATTCGGAATTTGTTTTGCCAAATGAGACAAAGTGGTTCTTGCAATATCATTGTCATCAACAATCAACGCTTTCATGGTATTTGGTTTTTGGTTTAGACAAATATAATTAATCCAACTTTATATTATCTAAAATAAGAGCGAATCATCCAGGCCATTTCTTCGTGAATTTCCAATAATCCTGTAATAAAGTCGCTTGAACCATAATCTTTGTAATCATTGGCAAATGGGGTGATGTTGCCTCTAAGAAAATCAATAATGCTTTCATGGTCCTGCAACAGATCTTTCATAAATCCTAAGCCGTCATTGGTTCTTTCGCTGTATTCTGTAAGATGCGTAAGTTCAAGATATGTTTTTAAACTGGCAGGAGCATAGTGACCAATTTTACGCATACGTTCTGCAACACTGTCAATGATTTCATCCAGTTGTTTGTACTGATTTTCGAAGAAAATGTGATTGGCGTGAAAACTATCTCCTGTTACGTTCCAGTGTGCATTTCGGGTTTTAGTGTATAGTACGAATTCGTCGGCCAATAATTTTGCTAATTCATTTGAAACAGCGTCTGTGTGTTTTGCGGTAATACCAATGGTTGCTTTCATAATCTAAGGTTTTAAGTTGTAAGCATTAGTGCTTTTTTTCTTGTGTAAAGTTCATTAGAAAACTTCTGAAGATGACTTGTATTTCGGTAGAAAGGCAAAAAGTATCGTTGAAAAAGATATTTATTATTTATAAAACAAAAAGTTATTTAGCTATAATTGTATTGAAAAACTTTACCTAATTAGTTACACTCGGAAAATCGATGGTTATAAAATTTGAATTTCAGGCAAATAGATTTCTTCTTATTTCGATGTAAATCCACAGGTTTTCGTGCTGATTACCAATGCTTCGGTATAATCTGTCAATGCAAAAATAAAAGCTTTCACATCGCAATTCAGAGGAGTGAGAAATATAGATTTTTCTCTTTTAAGGCTAACTAATATCTATACTTAAATTTTACAAACCATAGGTTTTCGTGGTGATTTGTTTCTTTATTATAGGGTGATCTAAAAAAAGCAAAAATGATTCAAAATTAGTTTATTTAATAGTGTAAATAAAAAAATGGCACCAATTGTCTTCAATTGGTGCCATTTGGCTGTAGTGACCTCGACTGGATTCAAACCAGTAACCTCTTGAGCCGTAATCAAGTGCGCTATTCAGTTGCGCCACGAGGCCTTTTTTGTTATCAATAAGCTAATTTTTCGTAGCTTTGTTGATTGCTTATTGCGGGTGCAAAGATAGACATAAATGCGAGATATGCAAGCATAAAATAACATAAAAATAAAAAAAAATGACGATTAAAAATTATGTACGTGATATTCAGGGATTTCCAAAAGAAGGAATTTTGTTTAAAGATATTACTCCACTGCTAAATGACCCAATTGCGACCAAAAAGTGTTTGTCGGTTTTAGTTGAATCTTTAAAAGGGCATAAAATAGATAAAGTAGTAGGAGCAGAGAGCAGAGGGTTTTTCTTTGGAATATTATTAGCTCAGGAATTAAACGCAGGTTTTGTTCCTGTTAGAAAGCCTAAAAAGTTACCGTATGAAACTATT
>Ga0247740_1000086_pt1 | contig 45041 bp, 45 predicted proteins | sample UWRJL148409B2_FD_180942 | JGI IMG/M metagenome (GOLD analysis project Ga0247740, IMG submission 180942) | Plant litter microbial communities from Arlington Agricultural Research Station in Wisconsin, United States - UWRJ-L148-409B-2 | ecosystem: Environmental > Terrestrial > Plant litter >...
GATCGAACAAGGTGGTCGCGAGCGCTTCTTCGAGCGCGGTCAGTCGGCGCGAGACAGTCGACGAGTCGACTCCCAGCCCGCGCCCGGCTTCGCCAACGGTACGAGCGCGGCACAGCGCGAGAAAAAGCCGGACATCGTCCCAGCGGAGGGCCTCGTTCGCGCTCGGTTGGCGTTGCATAGATGCAACCATACTCTGATTTCTTGGGCGTAGCGATGCATCGGTGCACGACCCACACTGCAGCCCATGACGCTCTTCATCACGCTGCTCGCGGCCCTCGGCTGTGGGCTAATTTCCGGCGTTTTCTTTGGGTTCTCCAGCTTCGTGATGCCGGCTCTGGCGCGCTTGCGCCCATCTCAGGGCATGCGCGCGATGCAATCGATCAACCAGGTCGTGTTGAACCGCTGGTTTCTGGGGGCGCTCCTCGGAACCGCGCTGGTCTGCTTGGTGCTCGCGATGAGCGCGCTCGGGAGCCTCGTTCGCGGCTCGGAACCGGGAGCCGCACTGCGCCTCGTGGGCTGCGGCCTGTACCTCTTCGGCACGATGCTGGTGACCAGGGTTTATCACGTACCGCGCAACATCGCGCTCTCGCGCATGCCTGCCGAAAGTCCGGAGGCAGAGCGATACTGGCCCGTGTACGTCGCCGGGTGGAGCGCTTGGAACCACGTGCGCGGCGCGGCCGCGTTTTTGGCCGCCGCACTCTTGACGTTGGCGCTGCTGACGCTCAGCGGCTGCAGCCGTCTTCAACCGATCGCCCCGCCAGGTGCGGCGACCCCCGTCGAGCGCTTGTCACGACTCGGGATCTTCACGGGAGAGCCCGCCAAACAAGTGCCGCGCGACGGCTTCGTGCCGTACGTCGTCAACGCTTCACTCTATGCCGATGGTGCTCGCAAGCACCGCTTCGTGTACGTACCGCCCGGCTCGCAGATCCACACCAGCGCCGATCGCTGGGACTTACCGGTAGGGAGCTATCTAGTGAAAACCTTCGCATTCCCGCGTGATTTACGCGACCCAGGGCTCGGCGAGCGGCTGGTCGAGACGCGCTTCTTGGTGCGCACCGAATCGGGCTTCACGGCGTCTACGTACCTGTGGAACGACGCCCAGACCGACGCCACCGCTTCGCGCGGCGATCTGGACGTGCCCGTCGCGTGGATCGACGAGCGAGGGGAACGGCAGAAGCAGTTGTTTCACGTGCCGAGCGCTGCGCAGTGCGCGGCCTGCCACGAAGGGCGCGCGCTCGGCATCCGCTCGCGGCAGCTCGATCACGAGGCGGACTATGTGGACGGGACTCACGACCAGATCGCGCACTTCGCCCGGATAGGCCTCATCGATCGGCTTCCGCCGGCACACGTTCTGCTGTCGGACCCCGGGGGCAACGCTTCTCTCGACGCCCGGGCGCGCAGCTACTTGGATGCAAATTGCAGCCATTGCCACGGCCCGGGGGGCAGCGCCGAGCGAACAGACTTGTTCTGGGGCCTCGAGTACACGACGCGCCAAGAGATGCCCAGCTGCCGTCCGACTCGCTCGATCGACGGACGCGATCGCGTACTCGTCAGCGGTCACCCTGAACAATCGGCATTTTTAGCGCGAATGCGCTCGGAAAGTCCTCGCATCCACATGCCTCGCGGTCCGTCGAAGTTGGCGGATCAGGAGGGCATCGCGCTGCTCACGGCTTGGGTCGCCGCGCTTCCGCCTGAACCGTGTGAGCCGTGATGACCATCAACTGGGGATGCCGAGCAACGTCGCCAACAGAAACGCAAAGGCCGAGATCAAACCCGCGCACGGGATGGTGAGCACCCAAGCGAGTAACATGCGGCTCGCTACGCCCCAACGGACCGCGCTCAACTTCGTAACACTCCCGACGCCCATGATCGCACCCGCGATCGTGTGCGTCGTGGATACGGGGATACCGAGCTTGGTGGCGACGAAGAGCGTGAGCGCGCCGCTCGTCTCGGCGGCGAAGCCGCCCACGGGTTGCAGTTTGGCCACACCCATGCCGAGCGTACGCACGATTCGCCAGCCTCCGGTCATGGTGCCGAGTGCCATGGCCGTGTGGCACGACAACACGACCCAAAGCGGCACGCTGCGATCGTGCACCTGTCGCGAAAGGTGCCCGGTCGCGAGCAGGGCGGCGGTGATGATGCCCATCGTCTTTTGCGCATCGTTGCCGCCGTGCCCCAGTGAGTAGAGCGCCGCCGAGACGAGCTGCCCGCGGCGAAACGTGTGGTCGACGAAGCGTGGCGAGCGCTTGCCGAACAGCAGCATCAAAAGGCGCATGCTCGCGCCCCCGAGCAGCAAACCGAGCACCGGCGAGAGCACGATGAACAGGGCCGTCTTGCCCAGAAAACTCACGTCGAGTGAGCCAAAGCCCGCCTTGGCTACCGCCGCACCGGCAAAGCCGCCCAAGAGGGCGTGTGAAGAAGACGAAGGCAGCGCGAGCCACCAAGTGAGGACGTCCCAGATCAGCGCGCCGACCAGGCCGCTGGCGACGACCGTCAACGAGACCACGGACGCGCTGACGCCGTGCGCGATGTTGCTTGCCACCTTCGAGTCGAACAGCAAAAACGCGATGAAGTTGAAGAACGCCGCCCAGACGACGGCGACCCGCGGGGTCAGCACTCGGGTCGATACGACGGTGGCGATCGAGTTGGCCGAGTCGTGCATGCCATTCACGAAGTCGAACAACAACGCGAGCGCGATCACCGAAACCAGTGCGACCAGCATCAAGTGTACTCCAGGACCACGCCTTCGAGTGCGTTCGCGACGTCTTCACACAAGTCGGTCGCGGTCTCGAGTTGCTCGTGAATGTCTCGCCACTTCATGACCATCAACGCATCGTTGCCAGCCTTGAATAGCTCGGCGATCGCGGTCCGGTAGAGCGTATCGGCTTCGGTCTCGAACTTGGCGATGTCGCCGCACAGAGTAACGATGTCTTGCGCGCGTTTGCGCGCGACGGGCAACAGGTCGACGGCCTTGGACATGGCGCTCGCGGTATTCTCCAAGACGCGGGCCGCCTCGACCGCGATCTCGGATGACTCATGAATGTCGAACAGCTCGAGTCGTTCGGCGATTGATTCGATGACGTCCAGCACGTCGTCCAGTCGGGTCGCCAAGGTGTGGATATCGGGACGGTCGAGTGGGGTTATCCACTGACTGCGCAGACGGGTGATCGTGCTGCGGGTGATCTCGTCACCCTCGTGCTCCACGCGCGTGATTTCTCGCTTCAGGTCCGAGAGCTTGGCGGGCTCTTCGAGCAGTTGCCGAAGCAGCCCCGCCGCCTGCACCGTCAACTGGGCATGCGCCGAAAAAGCGGAGAAAAATGGATCTTTTGCCTTACTCAGCCGAAACATTGTCGGACCTCACCTTGCCGGCAACCTAAGCTGCGATGCTCCCGTCGCAAAGCCGTCAAAACGCCTCAGCTCGAACAATCGCCCAAATTCCGCAATTCGAGAGGCTGACATCGCCAAAGTCGCCCCTTATGATCGCGCCATGAACCCGAGGCCCGAGCCGCGCCCGTGACGACCGAAGAAACTCGTACCGACCGCGCACTTTCGCTTTTGCTCCGCCCGTTTGCCAAAGTCGAGCCTAGAGAGTCGCTCACGGCCGTCGTGCTCACAGTGACCGTGTTCCTGCTGCTCACGGCCTATTACCTGCTGAAAACGGCGCGCGAGCCGTTGATCCTCCTGCATGGCGGCGCGGAGGTGAAGTCGTATGCGGCCGCTGGCCAAGCCGTGCTGCTGCTCGGCTTCGTGCAGCTCTACGGCTGGGTCGCGCGCAAGGTGGGTCGCATGCGGCTGCTCTTGGGTGTGTATCTGTTTTTCGCCAGCAACCTGGTGTTGTTTGCCGTGCTGGCGCGTGCCGCGGTGCCGGTCGCAGTCCCGTTCTATCTTTGGGTAGGCGTTTACAACTACACGTCAATCGCGCAGTTTTGGGGCTACGCTTCGGACGTCTACACGCCGCAGCAAGGCAAGCGACTATTCGCAGTGATTGGCATCGGCAGCTCCCTCGGGGCGGTCGCGGGAGCCCACCTGGCAAAAATGGTCGTCCCGCTCGGCGCGCAAGCGATGATGCTCGGCGCTGCACTCCTGCTTGGCGTGTGCTGCGCGCTTCTCCTCTGGATCAACACACGGGTCGAGGCTCCGATCGGGGAAAAAGCCAAGGCCGAGGATGCCAAGCCCTTGTCGGACGAGTCGGCGTTTTCGCTGCTCGCGCGCGACAAGTACTTGATTTTGATCGCGGTGCTCACGCTACTGATCAACTGGTGCAACTCTACGGGGGAGTACATCCTCGATCGCACGCTGCTCGCGGCCGTTGCCGAAAAAGGCGGTCGACACGAGGACGCGATGGTCTTCGTCGGTCAGTTCAAGGCCGAGTACTTCGAGTGGGTGAATATTCTGGGCGTGCTCTTGCAGCTGTTCGCGGTCTCGCGCATCTTGGATAAGCTGGGCGTGCGTGCGGCGCTCTTTTTCCTGCCCATCGTCGCGTTCGGCGGCTACACGGTGATGTTGCTGTCGCCCGTCTTGTCGCTGATTCGCCTAGCGAAGGTAGCAGAAAATAGCCTCGACTATTCCGTGCAGAACACCGCGCGCCAAGCTCTGTACCTGGTCGCCACCCGCGTCGAGAAGTACGTCGGAAAGATCGCGGTGGATTCCTTCTTCGTGCGTTTTGGCGACGTTCTGTCCGCGGGGGTCGTTTACGTGGGTGCGAAGTTGGCTCTTCCAACGCAGGTTTTTGCCGCCATCAACATGGCCCTGATCCTGGTTTGGCTGTTCGTGGTGGTGCTGGTCGGACGCGAGCACAAGCGCCGTTCGGAAGAGCTGGAGACAGAGTTCCCAGGCGCAGATCCGAGCCCCGTAGCCTCATGAACTGGCGAGCAGTGCGCGCCGCTGTGTGCGTGACGCTCGCGCTCGCGAGCACCGCGACCGCCGCGACACCGAAGCGGAAACTCCCGGACTATGACAATCGCGGCAAAGAGCCAACGACCGTCGGTGACGTGGCGATCTGGGTACCGAGAGTGCTCTTGTCGCCCGTGTACCTCGTCACCGAGTACGGCATTCGCTGGCCGTTGGGGCGGCTGATTGCGGCCGCCGAGCGCGCGAACGTGCCGGACATTTTGTACAACTTCTTTTTCTTCGGTCCCAATCACAGCGCTGGCGTCGCGCCGCTCGGCTTCGTCGATTTCGGCTTTCGTCCGAGCATCGGCCTGTACGCCTTTTGGGACGATGCGGGGTTCAAGGGCAACGACCTCAGCTTTCACGGCACGACGGGCGGCTCGGAGTGGTTCGCGGGTTCGCTCAGCGACACCATTCGCTTCCACGGCAAGGACGCGCTGACCCTGAATTTGTCGGGCATCACCCGTCCGGACCGAACTTTTTTCGGCATTGGTCCGGACACGCTGCAGTCGGACATCAGCCGTTACGGGGAGAAACGCTTCGAAGCGCGCGCGTCGATGACTTTCGACTTATGGCGTTCTAGCCGGATAGAGACCGGCGTCGGCATCCGCAGTTTGGATTTTCGCCGCGGCCACTATGAAGAAGACCCGAGCTTGAATGACCAAGTCGCCGCCGGGGTCTTTCCCGAGCCGGACGGCTTCGCCCGCGGGTACACCGCTCAGACCAGCAATCTGCGCGTGGCCTTCGACAATCGCCTGCCGAGCCCCGCTGACGGCTCGGGCGTGCGCATCGAGTTGCAAGCCGAGCAGGGCACCGACGTCCGTCGCGCGACGGGCGCGGCCTGGCTCAACTACTCCGCGACGGCGGGCGCATTTCTAGACTTGAACGGGCGAAACCGCGTGATAAGCCTTTCCGTCGCGACGCTATTCGTCGATTCCCTGAACGAGCGCCCGGTTCCGTTCACGGAGCTAGTGTCACTCGGCGGGGCCGGGCCGATGCGCGGCTTCTATCCGGGCCGCCTGCGCGACAACAGCGCGGCCGTCGTGACCCTGAAGTACCGCTGGCCGATTTGGGTTTGGCTCGATGGCTCTTTGCAAGCGGCGGTCGGCAACGTGTACGGTGATCACCTCAGGCAGCTCGATCTTTCGCGCTCTCGGCTCTCGACTGCGATCGGGATCGAGAGCGTCGGCTCGCGCGACAGTTCGTTCGAGCTGCTCGTGGGCTTCGGCACCGAGACCTTCGACCATGGCGGACAGGTCGACTCGGCGCGCATCTTGCTGGGGACCAATCGTGGCTTCTAGAGCGATCGGGACGTGGGGTGCGCGCGGGCTGGCTCTCTGCCTACTCGCCGTCTCCGGATGTTCGTCCGCGGAGCGGCCGTTTCCGCTTCGCGACCCGTTGCGCGTCGATACTGATTTGCGTTCGGTGAGTGTGCCGTGTCACGAGGAAGCGACGGACGACGACCCACATCACATCTCGTGCGCTCCCGAGAATTACATCTCTCCGCTGGCTTGGGACGGCATCGACAATTCGATATTCCGCCCGATAGTCGACGTTTTTGCCGTCGACCCCGGGGGCGAGGCCACGAACGTCAATAGCTTCGATGAAGTGGCTGATTCGGCCTGGTTCACCAATCGCCTGGGCGCGCGCGATATCGACATCGAAGAGTTGAAAGCGGGCGCATGCAAGCCCGAAGAGTTGCTCGATGGCGAGGCGGCGGCACAGGGCACTTGGCCGATCGACAAGGGCAAGGTCAACGGAGCTTCGCTCGGCTTCCGCGTGAATATTCCCGGCAAGGGCAAGTTCCTCTTCAAGACCGACCCCAAGGGCCAACCGGAACGTGCGACCGCGGCCAGCGTCATCGGCGCCGCCGCGTACGATGCCGTGGGGTTCTTCACCTCTTGCGAGCAAGTCGTTTACTTCGAGCCGTCGGTGTTGAAGCTAAAGCAGGGCTTACGCTTCAAAAACAACAGCGGCATCGAGCGCAAATTCGACGATGCGGCCTTGAAGGGCGTGCTGGCCGAAGCCACCAAGCGCGGCCAGCTCGTGCGCATGCAGGCTTCGGCGTGGTTGCCCGGACAGCTGATCGGTCCCTTTCGCTATCAAGGTACCCGCAGTGACGACCCGAACGACGTAATCCCGCACGAGGACAGGCGTGAGCTCCGTGGCGGCCGCCTGCTCGCCGCGTGGATTCATCACTTCGACGCGCGCGAACAGAACTCCATGGATTCATGGATCGCGGATGCGGGCAAAAATGGCCCGCCTGATTCGTCGCCCGGCTACGTGCGTCACTACTACCTGGATACGAGCGACAGCCTCGGTTCAGAGTGGGATTGGGATGGTGTCTCGCGTCGGCTCGGACATTCATACTTGCTGGATTGGGGCGATATTGGCTTGGACTTCATCACCCTCGGGATCGCCACGCGACCGTGGGAGCGGGTGCAACGGACGCCCGGACGCGAGAAGTTCGGCTACTTCGAGAGCGAAAACTTCGAGCCCGAAACGTGGCTCAATGAGTATCCGAACCCGGCCTTCAGTCGCATGACCGAGCGTGATGGCGCTTGGATGACCCGGATCCTCGCGCGGTTTACGCCGCCAATGGTCAAGGCGCTGGCGGAAATGGGACGCTTCTCCGACCGCGCGGATACGGCGTTCATCGAGCGCATCTTGCAAGAGCGCTTGGCCAAGATCCTCGCCCGCTATCTGACGCGGCTCTCGCCGCTCGCGGATGTTCGCGTCGAACGTGGGCGCAGCCTGTGCGCGCTCGACTTGGCGCGCTGGCGAAAAATCACTCCTGAAAGTCGCTTTCACTACACGGCTCGATTGGGCGGAGAGCCGCTACCGGTCGAAGCCCGCGGGGATGGGTCGTTGTGCGTAGCCGTGCCTCCGCGTGCCGTCGACTCGCTCGCGGCCGATGATGCGCGCGAACGCTACCGTGTGGTTCGGATCCAAAACGGCGTCGCGCGCGGACCGCTCGTGGCACACCTTTACGACTTGGGGCCGCGCGGGCTTCGCTTAGTGGGCCTGCAACGCCCTGCTGATCCGGAATGAGCACGTTCTGCCTGCGCCGAGCACTCGCGCTACTGATCGCGCTTTGCGCCTCGGCTTGGTCACTGCCTGCTCGCGCAGACGAGCCGGGGTTCGGTTGGGATCCTCGCTGGCCCAAGTTTCGACCCTCCGAGTACGTTCTGAGTGGCCTGGCGGGCTCCGCGGCGTTCGTGCTGTATTTCGGTGTGCGTGACGCGCGTACACCGCGCGGCACGGGAGGCTTTCTGTTCGATGACTTTTTCCGCGATGAGCTTCGATTGCGCCCTCACGGTCAACGCGACGCCGCGCGCACCGTGAGTGACTGGACGGCGCTTTCGGCCATCAGCTGGGCAATTGCCGTCGACTCTCTGGCCGTACCGTTGGCCCGCGGCAGTACCGAACTATCGGGACAGATGCTGCTGATGGATGCCGAGGCGTTCGCCGTGAGCACGTTGATCACGACCTCGATGTTCAAGCTCGTGGCGCGTGCGCGGCCTTCGTACACCGAGTGCCAGAAAGATCCGAACTATGACCCACTGTGCAAGTCGAACGTGATGGGCTCTTTCCCCAGCGGTCACACGAATACGTCTTTCACGGCGGCGGGCTTGTCTTGCGCTCACCATCTGCACGTGTCCTTGTACGGCGATCGCTTGGCAGACGCGCTCGCCTGCGCGGGCACGCTCACCCTCGCCGCAACGACGGGCACCTTGCGCGTTCTCGGCGATCGTCACTACGCGACTGACGTATTGGTCGGCGCGATGATCGGCTTTGCGGTGGGCTACGGCGTGCCCACCCTGCTTCACTACGGTGCCGCTCGAAGCGCGGACGCTACGCCCAGCTCGATGCAGCCCCTCGGTCGGGTCATGCCCCTTGGTCCGATGATTTCGGGCACGTTTTAGCTTCGCAGTGGCCCGTGAGGGGTCCCAGCACGAGCGCCCAATCGCCTGCTCGGCGTTAGCGTGCGCCCATCGCGGAGCGCCAGCCGAGTGCTTCGGCCGCGCGCGACCCGTGATCGAGAGCGCTCGTGACCCGGTGCTCGTCGCTGCTCGCGAGCGCAGCGACGAGTTCGTGTACCGCCGCGTCGAACTCCCACTCGCGACGGCCGCGCTCCGGTAGTTCGAGCGCCAGTTCAGCCGCCTGACGCAGTGGAGATGCGCAAAGTCGAAGAGATTCCGTGCGCGTGACCGTCGGCTGATCCATCCCGTTCACGACGCACGAATGCGCACTCAACCATGCCTGGGCGGCACGCTCGCGCCGCGCCTGCATCGCGCCGCGCACGGCCAGCACGGCCGTGCTCAGCGCCGCCAGCACGACCACTCCGGCTGCGATCCGACCCACGGCGCCCAGGCTTCGGCCCTTCGTCAGCGCCCGGCGTCCCGCGCCGGTAGCGCTGGCTCGTCGCTGGCGCGGCTGAGCACGTCCATCGCCAAGACCAGGCCGTAAGTCTGCCTTGCGCTCAGATAGTCGAAGGATACGCCGAACTGCCCGTCGAGGTGCCACGTGACCATGCCCGGGATCTCGAACTCGAGGTAGCGCCCGGGCAACGTGATGGCGACGCTCAAGCGTGCGCCCAAGCTCGGTCGAGCCGGGCAGGAAAGCAGCAAGTCCGACATGCCTAGCTCGTGCAGCGTCGCGCTCTGCTCTCGGCTCGAACCCTCGAGCGCGAGGCGCACCGTCGTGCCAACGCTAGCGCGCACGCGGTCTACTCGTCGGTAGATACCGCTGATGTGGCGCGTCATGTTCGTATTAGTAGTCGAAGTCGCCTGCAACGAAAGCTACGATTGCGCGGCGCCGTGCATCTTTTGAGCTGCGCCGCGGCATTGGTCAGGCGCTCGCCGACGCCGTTACGTCCGCGAAACACGATTGCCGTGCGAGCGCTTGCGGCGGTCACATTTCCGCCTCATTGCTCCGCTTTCGCTATGCGCCTGCACGCATGGAGGGTCGGTGCGTCGCCGAGCAAGTCGCCATGCCCGAGGGACTAGCGAGCTGCTCGCCGGCGCGCTCGCTCGGCTGTCTCTCGGCGGGGATGACCAAGACGGGACAGGCAGCATGGCGCACCGTGCTGTCAGCGGTGGACCCGAGCAGCAGGCGTTGGGGTCCGCGGTGTCCGTGAGCGCCGAGCACGATCAGATCGGCCGAGATTTCCGCGGAGAGATCGATGATGCCGACGGCTGGGTTGTCGATACGCACGTGAGAGACGACTTGCTCGGGCACGCGCGCCGACACCGGCGCGCGTGAGACGAAGACGTCGAGCTCGGCCTGCACGTGGGCTCGCAGGCTTTCGAAGGCCCCATCACGCACACCCGCCTCCGACGTGAGTGAGTAGCCGGTGAGCGCGTGGTGGGCGCCCATACCCGCGCTCGGAATTACGCAGGCAACGTGGACCTCTGCGCGCTCGTGCCGCGCTGCGAGCTCGAACGCTTGTTGCAACGCCCGGTCCGCGAGCTCTGAAAAATCCATGCCTACGAGCACGACGTACGTTTTGATCTTCATGGCATTCATTTCGACGAAGTCGTGACGAGCGAGCTCCGCCGGGGGCGGCCTTAGCGCGTGCTACTTTTGCTGCGCTTTGATGGCGACCAGGATTTGTTCGAGCAGCAGCTCTTGCTTGGGTGGCTCGGCCGGCGGAGCCGCGACTTTTTCTTCGCGTTTCAGCCTCGCGATCAACTGCACCATGGCGAAGATGGCGACCGCCACGAGGAAGAAGTCGAACACGTTTTGCAGAAACGTGCCGTAGTTCAAGACGACGGCTGGCGCCTTGTCGATGGCGGGCCGCAACGTCCAACCGAGCTGCTTGAGGTCGACCCCACTCGTCAACAAACCAAGCGGTGGCATGATCACGTCAGCGACGAACGAGCTGACGATTTTGCCGAACGCGGCGCCGATGATCACACCGACCGCGAGGTCGACGACGTTGCCCTTGACGGCAAATTCTTTGAAGTCTTTGGCTAGGCTCATGGGGAAGTTCCTCGGTTGTGTCGGGAGGGGAAGCGCGCGCTCAGTCTTCGACGCGCTGGGCGAGGATAACATCCGGCGAGGGCGATGCAGGACTATCCGTTCGCTCGGCCGTTACGCTGAGATCGAAGGCGACTTCTGGCACCGAACCTGCGAGCTTTCCTTCGCGGTCGCCTTCGTCGTACTTGAGCCCGCCCACTCGCGACCAGGTTGCGCCCGAGTCCTTGCGGTACCAAGCGATGTACGTGGTGGCTTGCTCGCTGACCCGGGCGGGCGGCGCTAGATTCGCGACTTCCAGTTCGAGCCGAGTTTGACCCTGATCTGCCGCCACATCTGCGATAATCTTGGCATCGGCACCGGGGGCGCGAGCGGTGGACGGAACGTTGTACTTGAGCGGTCCTCCACAGGCCGCGAGCACGAGTGGCAGAACGAATACGTACTTCGATAGGTTCATTTCATCTTCCTTTCGGGTCTTCATTTTTGCAGCAGCTTGAATTCGATGCGGCGGTTCTTCTGTCGACCGGCGGCTAGCTTGTTGTCGGCGATCGGTTCGTCGGGACCGGCGCCGCGAGTCTCGATGCGACTGGCATCGATACCTCGCTGAACTAGATGCGCTTTGACCGCCTCGGCACGCTGCTGCGACAGCTCGAGGTTCTTCCCTCGGTCGCCTTGATTGTCGGTGTGGCCGGTGATCGCGATACGCAGTGCGGCATACTCTTCGAGCACACTGGTGGCTTCGTCGAGCGTCGCGCGCGAGGCCGGGCGAATCGTTGCGCGACCCAGGTCGAACTCGATCCCGGGCACCACACCGGAGTACTTCTTTACCTTCTCGGGCAGGGTATCCGGGCAACCATCGCCATCTTCGTAGCCGTTGGTGGTCTCGGGTCTGTCTGGGCATTGGTCAGCCGAGCCCGCGATGCCATCGTGATCGGGATCGGGATCTGGACAGCCATCCTGGGGGAGGCCGGGCGCTTCTGGACACTTATCGGCGGGGATCGGCACGCAATCGTGGTCCGCATCGCGCTCCGGACAGCCCGTTGGAGCGAGCCCGGCTTCGTTCGGACATGCATCACGGAGGTCAGTCACACCGTCGCCGTCGCTGTCCTTGGGGGCCGGGCAGCCATGCGGCAGTACGCCGGGTTCGTTCGGGCACTTGTCGTCGGCGTCGATGATGCCGTCCGTGTCGAGGTCGGCGGGCGGCGACGGCTGAGGTATCGCTTTCGAGCCGGGGTCGATGGTGAACGTGAGGCCCAAGGTCAGTTCCGGGCTGTGCGTCAAAGTGCCCGATTCGGCCTGATTTTTCTGAGTCAGGTTGTCGCGCACGTCCAACCGCAGGCCGACGAACTGGTCCAAGTCTGCCTTCACTCCGGCGCCAAAGTGAAACAGCTTGTCGCTGTCCGTGCCTGTCGGGTTGCTGCCTGCCCCCATCAAGCCGCCACCGATCAACGCGAAGGGCACGAACGCGTGTCCAGGCAGCTGCACGATGCCGTGCAGGCGTCCGGCCCAAAGCGCAGCGCTGGCACCGCTCGAGGTGCGGCTCCCCCCGGCCGCGCCTTCCAACTCGGCCCCCACGTAGCCGATCGGAAAGTAAGCCATGCGCGCGCCCAGTTCCGGAGCTGGTGAGTCGAACGTCTCATGACCACGTTTTTGGAAAGCGTGGTTCGACGATGGAAACAACATGCCGCCAAAGAAACCGACCTCGAGGTAGTTCGTTTTGACGGGCGGGGTCTGGGCGGCAGCCTGCGGGGCCTGGGCAGAGAGCGTAATGGCCGTAGAGCAGGCCAAAAAGAAAGTCGACTTTTTCATATAGAACTCCGGCATCAGTGAGCTGAGCGGCTGAGCGTTAGAGGAGCTGATAGACGAGATTGATGGCCGTGAGCGTGTCGGTAGTCTTGATGCCGACGAGCGGCTGGTGGTCGTAGCGAAGGCTGAACGTCGTCGCGAGCGAGAAGCGAGTGGCGATCGCCGCGGTGAGTCCGATGTCCCAATTGAGACGCCAAAACTCGGTGTCGGGGAAAGCTTGCAGATACTCGACGCCGGTGTTGAACTTGACGTTCTCGTTCAGGCTATTGCGATAGCCAGCGAACAGGCGCGCGCTGTGGCGCGTTTTGGTCTTGCCCAGGAGCGTGCCGTCCTCGTTCAACGCGGACTGGATCGCGTCGTTCCGTCGCACGTCGAACTGCATGTCGTAGCCGGCTTCACCCCAGAGCTGATGCTTCGGCCCCTGCACGAAGTAATACGCCAGGCCCGGATCGAGATTTAGCCGCAAATCCAAGCCTTGGAAGCGATCACGGCGCCCGGAGATGGAAGTGAACAGCGCCAATCGATCGGTAACGAAGCGATCGTAGCGCAGCTTGCCTTGATAGTTCTCCATGGTCGTGGTCAGCGGATCGGCGCCACTTGCGGCGGAGCGTCCATAGTTCGCGGCGGCGGCTGCGCTGAGCTCGTTCTTGCCGCGCCGCACGCGCACGCTGGCTTGCGAGGTCAAAGCCAAGGAGCGCGAGTTGCCCGATGCCGAGAGCGCGCCGCCTTGGATCTTGGCTTCGGTCGCGTCATCCGCGTGCTCGTTCTTGCCCGCCGTTGCGAAGCCTTCGCTGGCGACGTCCACCTTGCCGCTCGTGGCGGCATCCTGTTTCATGGTGCCCGCAGGGGCGGATTGGGCCGCCGCCAATTGCGGCAGCACGAGGGAGCTACACAGCACGACGCTAGTGAGCCCGCGACGGAAGGGGCGAAGGTAAGTAGTGTGAGTCGGTCGCATCGAATGGTTTGCTCCTGGCTTCGGCGCATGCGGGAGGCGCGGCTCTTGGCAGCGCGAAGCTTCGAGCGCCCTACAGCAAGGAGCGGACCACCTCCGCGCACTTCCGCCTCAGCGTGGTTTGCCGATAAATCGCCGCAAAAAGGCGGCGCCCTGTCGTCTCTAGCCTGCGATCTGTCGTCTGCAGACGACAACACCGCGCACGGCTCAGCGCGTGCGCAACCCGTGACGCTGAACGAGCTTGATCAAGTACGTGCGGTCCATCTGTGCCTGACGTGCGGCGGCTGCGACGTTGCCGCCCGTCGCCGTCAGCAAGCGAGTCACGTAGCGGAGCTCGAACGACTCGAGGACCGAGCGGCGCGCGTCTTTGTAAGAGAGCGCGTAGAGCTCGCTCTCTTCGCCGCCACCCATGAGCCCGCTCGCATCGTGCGTCGAAAGCGGCGGGCTTTCACCCATGGCCACCGTGGCCTCGACCCAATTGCGCAGCTCGCGCACGTTTCCCGGCCAGCGATGCGCTTGCAGTTGCGACATCACACCTTCCGGCAGCAGGGACTCGGCTGGCCCCGCGTGCCCGCACTCGCTCAGGAAGTGGGCCGCCAAGAGCGGGATATCCGCGGCTCGCTCACGTAGCGCTGGCAAGCGCAAGACGACGACCGCGATGCGATAGTAAAGATCCAGACGAAATACGCTGGCGTTTACCTCGGCTCGCAGATCGCGATTGGTCGCGCACACGATCCGCACGTCGACGTCGATCTCGGTTCGGCCGCCCACGCGCCGAAACCGCTTGCGCTCCAACGCGCCCAGCAGTTGCGGCTGCAGTTCGGCCGGCAATTCCCCAATTTCGTCGAGGAAGAGCGTGCCTCCACTGGCGCGCTCGAACGCGCCGACGTGTTGCCGGTCGGCACCGGTGAAGGCGCCACGCTCGTGACCGAACAGTTCACTCGCCACCAGGTTCGGCGCCAACGCGCCGCAGTCCAAAGTCACGAATGGGCCGTCCGCGCGCGGACTCGAGTGATGCACGGCGCGCGCGACCAACTCTTTGCCCGTGCCCGATTCGCCGATCACGAGCACGGGTACGGTGGACTGCGCCGCTGTCGTCACCTGCGCCATGAGGCGCCGCATGACCTCGGTCTTGCCCTTCAGTTCGCCGAGCTCATCGTCGGCATACAATTCGACCACCGAGGCATCGCCATCCCGGACGCTCAGCCTGGTGTTCCCCAACCGAAGTTCGGCGCCAGACGAGACGACCCCGCGTTCGATGCGCACCGGGCCGCTGGCAGTGCCGTTGCTCGAACCCAAGTCGGTGACGCTGATGCCGCTCTCGCCGCCGGAAAGCTCGAGGTGAAACCGTGACACCGTGGTGTCGCTCAGGCAGAGCGCGTTACCCGGCGCGCTGCCAATCGTGAGCACTTCGTCCTCGGTCTCGAGCGTTTTACCGGCGTCCGGACCAGACAAAACTTCCACGCACAGGGTTCGGACCGGGATCATCGGTCCTCGGTGCAGGCGTGTGGTCGAAGTCATGGCCGCACTTTGCCATAGAGCTGCCAGAGCGCGACGCCGAGTGCCACGAGTAGCGTGACGAGCAACGCCTTCCTTTGCAAACTCGGCTTGGCGATGCCGATCTTGGGCGGGGTCGCGCCCGGGGCGGTGGTCGCACCGAGGACCGCTGCGCTCTTCGACAGCGCAGGCCTGGCGGCCAATCTGACCACGTCTTCCATACCCTCCCAGCCGGTATCGAGCAGTTGATCGATCCGCGCCAGGTAGTCGGCGGCCGAGGCGAAGCGCAATTCGGGTTGCTTGGCGAGGCCCATATCCAGCAATTCTTGCAGCGGCACGAGCTGAGGCACGTCCGGTAGAAGTTCGCTCAGCGGAGGCGGTGAAGAAGCCAGGTGCATCGCGAACAGCCCATTCTGATTTTTGGCGACGAACGGGGGGCGCGAAGCGAGCATTTCGTAGAGCATGACGCTTACCGAATACAGGTCTGCGCGCGAGTCGATCGCGTCACCACGGACTTGCTCGGGCGCCATGTACGCGGGGGTGCCGAATATCTCGCCCTTTTTGGTCAGCTTGGTCTTGTCCGCGGCCTCCGGCTCGGCAAGCCTGGCAATCCCGAAATCGAGAATCTTGGCGAACTCCGGATCGTGATCGGCTGGCACGATCACTACGTTGTCCGGCTTCACGTCGCGATGCACGATTCCGAGGCCGTGCGCATACTGCAGGCCGGTGAGCACATGGCGAGTGATGTGCAACGCGCGCTGCGGCACCAGCCGCGACTCGTTCGTGAGCAGCTTGCTCAGCGCGTTGCCGTCCAAGAACTCCATCACGACGTAAGCCGGATCCGAAGAACCGCTGCCATACTCGAGGAAGCGCACGAAGTTGGGATGTTCGACCTTCTGTAGAATCTTGGCTTCGCGCTCGAAGCGGCGACGAAGCGCCGGATCTTTGGCGGCGGCGGGCAGCAGGGTTTTGAGCGCGACGGGCTGCCCGGTCTTCAGATCGGTGGCGCGAAATACCGCGCCCATTCCGCCCTCGCCGACCCGCTGCTCGATGCGAAAGCGCTTGCCCAGCACACGCCCTGGCTCGACATCCTCACCCGAGGCGGGAAGCGTGAGTCCATCGCCTTCGTCTTCGGCACGGCGCACCAACGCATCGACGAACTTGCTGCGTGCGAGTTCGACGAGCTGCTCGGCGCCGGCCGCGGTGGTGCCCAGGGTGGCGGCGATCGCCTCGTACGAGTCGCCTTCCAGATCTGCCAAGACGAGCGCTGCGCGCTCATCGTGGCTCAGCTCCCCGAGGACGCCTCGAACCTGCTGTTTGACGACGCCACGCGGATCCGGCGCTGGCGCGAGCTTGCGCGCTCCAGGACCTTTGCGCGCCTTCTTGCTGCGTGTGGCCTCCGCCTTTTGCACGAGACCGCGCGCGACTCCGGCCAACCAAGGCTGAAAACCGGCCGGATCTGCCAGCTGATCCAGCTTGCGCGCGGCTTCGAAGAACGTCTCCTCGCACAACTTCTCGGCCTCGTCCGCGTCCCCGAGGAGCGTCAGCAGTAGGCGAAACGTTGCGATCTGGTGACGACGGACCAACTCACTAAACGCCACGTCACTGCTGGTCTCGCGGTACATCGCGACCAGTTCGGCATCGCTGAGTTCGCTGCCCGAGGCCGAGCCTACGGCTATGTCCGGCGCGGCGCCCATCCGTCGTTACTTACTCGCGCGAACCAAGATCGCAGATTGCGTGCGTTGCAAACCGTCGAGCACGTGGCGTGCGGGGATGAAATGCTCGCAGCCATCGGCATCTTTGAGCACGAGTCCAAGCGCCGCGAAGCGATCCACGGTTCCATCCGTGTTGGCCAGCGTGACCTGATCACCGATGCGAACCAGGCGGCGCAAGTAGTAGTTGGCGATGATCTCTTCCGCGGGGCGGCGCATGGCCCAAGCGAACAAAAACGCGGCGGTCGCGATGAACAGCCCCAAAATCACGGCTAGATTGTTGGTGATGAACGAAAGGTCCGCGCCCAGCTGATTCACGCACACGGTCACGGTCAGCAGTAAAATCACGCCTTCCGTCAGTGACTCTGCGATGCCCGCAAATGGCGATTTGAGCTCTTTCATCACTCCTGCAACGGCCCGTCGAGCCGTGCGTGCCACGTAGCCGCCCGCGCCCAGCACCAACAAAGCCGCGCCGAGTTTGGGTAAATAGGCCAGCACGGCCCAAAGCGCGGCCCGCACTGCCGGCAACCCGAGGATATCGGCGGCGGCCGCGGCCGCCATGATCACGATCGCGAAGTAGGCGATTGTCCCGAGCACCTTCGCTGGCGACGAATCTTCACCCAAGCTCGAGAAGATGCGAGAAATGAGGGTGCCCTCTAGAGCATCGTCCAGCTTCACCAGCCGGAGTACGCGCACGGTGAGCACCCGCGCGACCTTGGCCAGCAACCACAACGCGACGAAGGCCGCGATTGCGCCGGCGACAGTGGGCGCGCGCGCGACGATTTCAGCGAGTGCGCGCTCCGCTGGTTCGGCCACGAGACGCGTCAAGGACGGGTTCCGCGCTCCGCTGGCGATCGCCTCGAACGCCGATTCACTCACTGTTGCCGGGGTCATTCGGGTCACTCCGTTCCGTGCGCTGCGTGATCCAATCGATGGGCGCCGCACCGAGCATGCGGGCAAACTCCACGATCGTGGTCAGGGCGGCCACGCGAGCCATCACCCGATCGGGTAGGCCGGGCGGCGGCTTTTCGTCCAGAGCGATCAGCAGCAGCGCGCGTATGTCGATTCGAGGGGGCATCGCGTCTGTCGAGTGCGCACCGTAAACGGTCCACGCCCGGGAGACACGAACAACCGGCGACAGGCTAGCGCGAGGGCGAAATCGGCGGAGTTTCCGGCAAATCGGTGGGCAGGCTCGCTTCGTCGGTCCCGCGGCCATGGTCCGCTGCGACGGTATCCTCGGAATCTCGCGGGAGCATCTCTTTGGCCAAGCGGAGGAGTACGAGCTTGGGAATGGAACCCGCAGCGGCCCACAACACGCTCTTGGCGAGGGTACCCGCCACGCTCTTGGCCGAGCTGCGAGCCCGCGCGCGTTGGCGACTGCGCAGCGCGATGACGCTGAGCGCGAGCACGCTAGCGAGGGAGGCGCCCAACAGCCACGGCCGGAGGGAACGCTTTTGCTTGGGTACGCCGCGAATCACGATCACCGGCGCCGGTAGGTCCGCAATCGAGCGTGAAGAGCTCGGGGCAGAAGCGGAGTCGCCGGATTCGTTCATAGCAGGAAGTTCGATTGCACCTGGCGTGCCAGCCCGCTAGTCCCGAGAACGCCCTCATTCATGGCCGGCTCCCGGCGTCGTTGCGTGACTTTAGGACACAGACCGGCACGATCGCGACGGCGTTTGCGCCGCAGCGTGCGCCGGCGTCGAAGGACGTTTCGCTCTCGAGGCCCAGGTACGGAGCTCACCTACAAGCGGAAAATCGCGGCTTTGGAGCCCGCTTGTCCCGGCAAAAACGCACGCTGCTGGCTCCGGCTCACATGACCGTTGTCGAGGTGGGCGCGAGCGCCTACCTTTGTAGATTGCTCACGTGCAGCGCGTGACTGGCTGAAAGTAGCGATGAAAGCAAACCTGCTCTTGATCGACGACAGCGAGGTGCAAAGCTCGCAAATCACCGAATCGCTGGAGCGATTGGGCTACTCGGTGCGGCGCGCATCATCCGGCGCCGAGGGCCTCCGCCTAGCTCGAGAGAAGACACCCGACCTGGTCTTGCTGGACGTGGTGATGCCCGATATCGACGGCTTCGCGGTCTGCCGCTGGCTGAAGGTGAACGCGGATACAAGAGACATCCCGGTGATCATGCTCACCGTGAGAACCGCGGTTGCCGACCGTATCGCGGGCTTGAACATCGGCGCGGACGACTATCTGCCCAAGCCCTTCGACGATGAAGAGCTGGAAGCGCGGATTTTCGCGGCGCTGCGCGTCAAGGCCGCTCACTCCGACCTGAGAGCCCGCAACCAGCAACTCGAGACGATGCTGCACAGCGTGGAGGCTCTGGCGATCACCGACCCCCTGACCGGGCTATTCAACCGCCGTCGCTTTGCCGATGTGCTCAAGCGGGAGTTCGCGGTCACGCGGCGCTATCGCAACACGCTCAGCTGCCTGCTCGTCGACATCGACCACTTCAAGCAAATCAACGACCGCTTCGGTCACGACGCGGGCGACCAAGTATTGAAAGAGGTCGCGCGGCGCATCGTCGGCAGTTTGCGTGAGGTCGATCTAGCCGCGCGCTATGGCGGCGAGGAGTTCGCGATCCTCCTCCCCCACACCAGCAAGCAAGACGCCAAAATCGTCGCCGAACGGTTACTCAACAACTTCCGGAAACAACAATTCACGTTCGGCAACGAGCTCGTGCGCGTGACCGCGAGCATCGGCTGCGCTGGCAACACCGACGTCGCGTCCGGGCATGCCGAAGACCTGGTGAAAGCCGCCGATCTTGCGCTTTACGAGGCCAAAAATGGCGGCCGAAACGCGGTCGTCGTGTTCCGAGGACCTTCCGACGCCGCCGCCCTTCCGGGAGCTTCATTGGCGCCGCCCGCCATCCCGTTTCCCGCGTCAATCCCTGCGCCGCCTTCGCCGTTCATCGTCAACCTGTCGCCGCCCAGCATGCGCTCGCCGGACTCCGATGGCAGCGGTGGAAAGTCCGGCCCCTAAGGGTCACTCCCCCGGTGGCGTCGGCTCGCGATTCAGGCCGCGCTTGCGGGCGGACACGGCCAGCTCGGTGTCGTCAGCACCAAGGTGACGACCGGTGGAGAGTCCACGCACGCGCACGCCGGCGCCGGTGAAGACACGCTGTTGTTCGACGTTGCTGCGAACGCGCAGGTCGTACGCTATCCCGTCACGCTCTCCGCGGACCCGCTCAACCATGAAGTGGCGAGTCGGACGCGTGCACTCAGTGTTTCCGCGGTAGCGTCGTAACTGTTCCCGCTGTGTTTTGCGCTGAAATCTATAGTCTGGTTTCACAAAGTCTTAGGGTCTGACCGACGCTCTCCATTAACTTCGGCTCCGCAATGGTGAGCAAGACGTTGAGCGGTGGGTGTTTGATGATTTTCGCGGGACTGCTCATGAGCACGGCCTGCTCCGACGACCAAGCGACCGGCCCCAAAGGTGACGCGGGCGCCTCGGGGGAAGCGGGCGACTCGGGGGCTGGGGGGAGTGATACGGAGCAAGCGGGCAGCGCGGGTGCTGCGGGGAGCAATAGCGAACCGGGAGCTCTGATCCACGTCACGGCTACGTCCAGGGTGGGGGTGTTGCTCGACGAAGTTCCCGAGTCGATCCGCGAGCGCGTAGCGCAGGCATTGCTCGCGAAGCCGAGCTCGTTTTACGAGGCGCGCGCGAGGGTTCAGATCACTCTGACCAGCTATCGCTTGAACTTCCGTGAGTTCTTCTACGACGAAGGCACGGGCAAGAAGCAGCTGCCTTTGCCGCCGCCCGAAGTACAAGCAATTCGCTTCATCAAGAAGAATGGCAAGACGGCGTACCGGGCAACCGTCGACGAACACGATTACGTGCTCGCCGACTACGAGCTCGACGCGACGGTCGTGACCGACGTCGATTCTCCCGGCTTGTCCGAGCCCGCACTCGCGGAAGTCGGCGGCACTTGGCAAGAGGACTTCGTGTTTCCGGTGGACCCGGAGTTGATCGTGCAGCGAACGGGCTTCGCCTGCATGGACGAAGCGGAATTTCCACCGAACAGCGTCGATACGGAAGACGTAGAGTTCTTCTACGACCAAACTTGCGACGTGGAGCCCGAGCTGAACACCGAGGGCTGCCACCTGACGAAGCTCGCCGACATGTCCTGCGTCGACGCGCTCACCGCCCACGTCGGCAAGGTAGAAGTGCCGCTGCACTTCGAGCGCATCCCCTGGGACGAGGCCACGGCTGCAGCCGCGCGCGTAGGCAAGGTCGAAACCGCGACCGGCGCCGATCTCGCGGTCGTGGGTGAGGAGCTCAACGTCAACCGGGTCACGTATCGTTACATTACGCCGCAAGCTTGCTCACTCGCGGAGCAATGCGTGGGCGGCACCGGGTGGCGGCGCTTACTGCAGTTCAACGCCAGCGAGAAGAACGTGGGCACCGAAGCCGTGAACATCGGCGATGTGAACTACTATATCGACGACGCGCTGAGCGACAACCCGAACGCGAACCACCACGTGTACGAGTACAGCGAGTGCCACAATCACTATCACTTCAATCACTTCGCGACGTTCACCTACGGGGACGACCCCAATTTAGGCTCGAAACGCGCATTTTGTTTGGAGAGCGTGGCGCGCTACTCCAACCACGAGTCGAGCCCGACGTGGTCTCCGTACAATGACTGCTCGTTTCAGGGCATCTCGCAAGGCTGGGGCGATCAGTACAACGCGGGCATCGAGTGCCAATGGGTGGACGTAACCACCATCGACACCTCGCGAGGTCCGGTGACCAAGGCGCTCGGGTTGAAGTCGAATCCAGATCAGTTCTTGTGCGAGGGCAAGCCGGTACTAGACGACAATGGAGATCCCGTGTGGGAGGCGACCGAGTTCAAGACCGAGGCCGGCGAAACCGTGGACCGACCCAAATGCGACTTCGTCGAGAATGCCGACGCCAACAACTACGAAGCACGTGACGTGACCTTGCCCGTGCCCGGCGAGGGCATGGTCACCGAACCGTGCACACGTGGGCAGATCGGCCCCAAGCGCAACTGTGGCTACACCTATGACGCCAAGCTGAGCTCGTGCCCCCCCGGTGAAACCGTGCACCTGATCTGCTCGACCCCTCGGGGCGCCGAGCCCCAAGCCCTGCGTCTGTGTGAAGGCAGCGCGGTGCTGGGCGCGGCCGTGGCCTGCGCGGACGCTGACGCGCTCGCGACCGCGCTGCCGACGAGTGAGGGCGTGGCCGTCAGCTTCAAGTGCCCCGGCGCGCGTGACGATCAGGAACCGGGCGGTACGTACGGGCTCTATTACGCGGCTATCTGGCCGGAAGACGAAACCGCGCCCGTAACCTGCGTCGCAGACTGAAGCGCGCCGCGGCCATCGCCAGGGCCAGGCCAAGGCCCGAGGCCGGCGCGCCGCCGGCCGCAAAGCCACCAGTGCCGCACGACGACGTAGCGCCCGAAGCGGGGGGCCCTGGCTCGGATGGGGGGTCCGCGGAACTCCCCGCGCTCCCCGCGGCGCCCGCGTCAGGTGCGCTGGCGTCGACGCCAGCATCGAGCTCTCCCGGGGTGGGAATGCCGAGCTGCGCGCGCACGAGCGGCCAATCCCGCTCGCACTCGTCTTTGCTGCATGCGAGCGGTCCGCGCACCGTGTTCAAGTGCAGCAACGGCTCGAAGCTGAACCCGCCGTCACTGGAGGAACCCACCGTGAACCCACTGCGTTCGTCGGAGCAGGCGTACACGGTGTCTTCCGTAGCCGCCAAGCACAGCAAGCGAAGGCGCGAGCGCGGCTCGAAGTCGAGATCACGGGCGAGGCCGCTGTAGAGTCCGTCTTCGCCGCCGAAGTAGAGCTGCTTCCCGTCGGGAGACAGCGCGAACGCCAGCAATGAACCCGCGTAAGCGACCTCGACCTGCTTGCCGCCATCATGGCTCACGAGGAGTCGGCTGACGGTCGCGCTGCTCGTGCGTAGGTAGACCGTGTTGGCATCGCTTGGGTCGACCGCGGCGATGTAGACCCCTTGCTCCAGCTTCGGGTCGAACGGGACCGCGTACTCCGTCCAATGCTCACCGTCGTCGTCGGAGCGGAACAGCAGACCCGAGCGCACACCGTCGACCGAACGCGTGCCGGATGCGTACACGCGGCTCGGATTGCTGGGCGCGACGTCGAGGGTGACGACCAGCACGCTCGGGTCGATCGGATTGCCATACGGTACGAAGCTGCGACCGTTGTCGTCGCTGGCCAGGAAACGCGAGCTGTAGCCGACGTTCTGCGGATCCCAGACCAGGGCCAGCGCCTGGTTCGGCGCTTCGCGGCGCACGGTCAGATCGATCACGGGTGAGTCGCTCAGTGTCGCTTCACTGAAGCCCCAACTACAGCCCTGATCGGTGGACCGTGCAATGCCCTCGGACAAGCTCGCGATGATGGTACCGCCCGTCATCAGCCCGATTGTCGGATCTTGAACGCCCGAGTAGCCGATCGCACGTTCACAGATCCAATCCCAGTTCCGCCCCGAATCACGCGAAACCAACAAGCCGAACGTCGCGCGCACGGTCAAAACCTCGGGATGCTCGCGTGCGATCACGAGTTGGTCCGCTTTGGGGTAACGACCGTTGGCGTGCGCCGTGGGTGCAGCGCAGAACAGCCCCAGTGCGGCGACCCACGAGGCCACCGTGCGAGCCAGAGACGGCATGCTAATCTGCGTCATGCTACGAGGCTTGCTAGCGCTGCTTGCCGGGCTGTTCACGGTCGCTTGGTCATGGGGTGCGGATGCGGCCTCGGGTCAGCTGAAGGTGCTGACCTATAACATCGCCGGTTTGCCGGATGGTTTCATGACCGCGCATCCGAGCGCCAGCATGCCGCACATCGGGCCCCTGCTCAGCCGCTACGATCTGGTGCTAATCCAGGAAGATTTTGCGTTCGGCACGCTGCTTCGGCAGGGCGTGAGTTTGCCGTTTCAGTCGCCCGCCTTCGTGCGCGCGGGGCGCTTCCACTTCGGTGATGGACTGAGCGTGTTCGCGGCGCAGTCATTCACGGCCTTGCAGCGCGAGCCGTGGCGCGCTTGTCACGGCCTCGTCGATAGCTACTTCGATTGCCTCACGCCCAAAGGTTTCGTCTCGACTCGTCATCGCTTGGCCGAAGGCGTGGAGATCGACGTCTACGACGTACACCTCGATGCCGGCTCCAGCGCATCGGACCAGCAAGCTCGCGAAGCGCAAATCGACCAATTGATCGAAGCCATCGGGCAGCGCTCGGCGGGCCGAGCCATGTTGCTCGGGGGCGATACCAACATCCGCTCACAGCGCGGACTGCTTGCGCGGCTCGAGCAGGCCACGGGCCTCGTCGATGTGTGCGTGGCATTGCGCTGCCCGGACGCGCGGCGCATCGACCGCATCTACTATCGCGGCTCGCCCGTGCTCACGTTCAGCGCGCGCAAGTGGAGTATCGATCGACGCTTCGTGGACGCCAAGGGACTGCCACTCTCGGACCACTTGGCGGTTGCGGTCGAACTCGACTGGAAGAGCAGCGAGCCTGCAAGACCGTAACGCGCGGCGATCGATGGGGCGGGCACACGCGACCTCGCGTGTAACGCCGCGCCCCATGAATCGCTCAGAAAAGGCTCGCGCGGTCGCTCAGGTACGCTGCGAGTAGAACTCGACCACGAGCTGCAGGCGGATCGGGAACGGGATCGCCGTTACGTCCGGCAGCGCGGTGACGGTGGCCTTGAGTGCGGCCGGTTCGACCGACAGCCAATCAGTGGGGAAGGAGAGGGGCGTCGCCAAGGCGGAGGCGATTGCGGTCAGCGACTTGCTGCGCTCGCGAATCGTCACGGCTTGACCCTGCTTGATGCGGAAGCTCGGGATGTCGACCTTCTTGCCTTCGACCAACACGTGACCGTGCATGATCAACTGGCGGGCGGCCGGGATGGTACGAGCAAAGCCCGCGCGGAACACGACGTTGTCCAAGCGCCTCTCGAGCAGCTCCACCAAACGCTCGGCAGTGTTGCCCTTGGTGCCGGCAGCCTCGACGAACAAACGCAGCAGCTGACGCTCGCTGAGCCCGTAGTTCATGCGCAGCTTTTGTTTTTCGATCAGACGGAGGGCGTACTCGGAAAACTTCTTTCGCGCTTGCCCGTGCTGACCGGGCCGATAGGGCCGGCGCTCCGACTTCTTTCGGGTCAACCCTGGCAGGTCGGTGCCCAGAGCTCGGAGTACACGCACTTTCGGACCAACGTAACGACTCATGATGTTGCCTTTTCTGTACTGTTTTCTCGGCTGCTGCGCTAGGGACGCAACAGAATGACGAATAGGGGAAGGGCGGCGACCGCGGTGGCCAGCAATTCCAGAATGCCGTCAGCCCATAATGCGAGTAGCGGGCCGGTGCAAACGGCAAACCGCGCCCATCCAGGGGCCTCGTAATTTTTCGACCCCTCGCTCAGCCCCGGGCAAGAAAACCTGCGAGCCCAGCCGCCGGCCCCGGACGGGCCCGCATTGCGGTCTCTTGACAACCACGCCCCTAGCGTGGGAGTGAATATGCGAATCATTCGCATGATGCCTCCGGCTTGGAATGGGGGCGCGGCGTTAACTGACCCTGCCGGTTTGAACCGTGAATGAGCATGGAGAGCGCAGTGCCGAACAACAGCAACGTTCAGCTGAGAAATTTCGCGGCGCGCTCGCTCGCGGCAACTCTCGGGACGATCCCCGTGGCGCTGGCGCTGGGGGCGGCTTTGGCACTGACCTTACCGCTGCCCGCGAGCATGGGTCTAACGATCGGCGCGTACGCAGTGTTTCCCATCTGGGTGGCGGCAGCCTGCTGCACGTTCCTCGCGGAGAGCGCTACCCGAGCGTGGGTGTCGTTGATTTGCGTCGCGGGGCTCGCTTCTCTGCTGTCGTTCTCGGTGCTGGCTCTGGAGCACGGCGTCGGTCATTGGCTGGGCGGCTGAAGCTAGAACGCAAGGACCGCGCATCCGTTCTACGTATCTCGTGCGCGCTGTTGCCTTAGCGCACCGAGTTCGAGCCAAGTTGGTGCACATTTGTGGTCCCGGTAGTGCTTGCGGCACTCCGAGCTCGCGCGCATGCTGAACCGCCTCGGGGAGGAACATGCAGTCGCTAGACAAGATTGCTCGTGACGTGCTGGACAACCTCCAAGAGGGCTGTCAGGTCATCGGCTCAGATTGGAGATACCTGTACGTCAATGACGCGCTCGTGCGTCAAGGCCGTCTCGCCCGAGAAGAGCTCATCGGACGCACGATGATGGAGTGCTACCCAGGGCTCGAGCAGCAGCCGTTTTTCCCGATCTTGCGTCGCAGCATGGACGACCGCACCCGTGAGCTGACGGAGATCGAGTTCCTGTTCCCGGACGGCACACCCGGGTGGTTCGACCTCCGCGTCGTGCCCGTTCCCGACGGAATCTGCATCATTTCTCTGGATACGACGCACGAGCGACAAGCCCGCGCCCGGCTGCGCGGCACCGAGGAGCAATTGCGGCAATCGCAAAAGATGGAGGCCGTGGGCGTACTGGCCGGCGGCGTGGCGCACGACTTCAACAACTTGCTGTCGGTCATCCTGTGCTACGGCGAACTTGCGTCAGCCAAGCTCGAGCCGAGCGAGCCGCTGCGAGAGGACATCGACGAGATAGTCCGAGCTGCCTCGCGCGCTGCCGATCTGACTCGTCAGTTGCTGATGTTCAGTCGTCAGCAGGTGCTAGAGCCCAAAGTGCTGGACTTGAACGACGTGCTCGCCAGCATGGAGAAGATGCTGACGCGCATCCTGGGCGCCGACATCGATTTCGTCGCGCGTTTGGCACCGGGCTTGGCGCAGGTGCGCGTCGACCCGAGCAGCCTGGAGCAAGTCGTCATGAACCTGGCCGTGAACGCGCGCGACGCAATGCCGCTGGGCGGCAAGTTGACGATGGAGACCGGGAACGTCTTCCTCGACGACGAGTACGCCAAGCAGCACTTGGAAGTCAGGCCAGGTCCGCACGTGATGCTGGCGGTAACGGACACCGGCAAGGGCATCGACAGGCAAACTCAGACCCGCATCTTCGAGCCATTTTTCACGACCAAAGAAAAGGGCAAAGGGACCGGTCTGGGATTGTCGACCGTGTTCGGCATCGTCAAGCAGAGCGGGGGCAGCATTTGGCTGTACAGCGAGCCCGGGCAAGGCACGACGTTCAAAGTCTTCCTGCCGGCCGCGGACCGCACCAAGGATGCGCTCGTCGTCGGTGAAGCGGTGCACACTCACACGCGGAGAGGGAACGAAACCATCTTGCTCGTCGAAGACGACGATCAGGTGCGCGCCGTGACTCGCGGAATTCTTCGTTCCAACGGATACCAAGTGATCGAGGCGCGCAACGCGGCCGAGGGGCTACGCGAGGCGAAGAACCACTTCGAGCCAATCGACCTGCTACTGACCGACGTGATCATGCCTCAGCTGAGCGGCCCGGAACTGGCTAGGAGTCTCGCCCCGAGTAGGCCGGCGATGAAGGTGCTCTTCATGTCTGGCTACACGGACGACAGCATCGTGCGTCACGGGGTACTCGAGGCCACGATGTTCTTCTTGCCCAAGCCGATCACCGTCGTCTCGCTGACCGCAAAGGTCAGAGAGGTGCTCGACGCGCCGCTACCGGCGGCTCGCTTCGAGTAGCCAGCGCTATCGCATCAGTCGAACTTGAGCGCTTCGAGCTCGCGGTTCAAAGCGTCTTCGATTGCGCGCTTGCGCTCGTTGCGCTCGCGCAAAGCGTTGTTCTGTTGAGCGATTTCATCTCGACGGCGTTCGTTGACATCGGCCACGAGCGCCAGTGCCGCGTCGCGCTTCGCGGCCACCTCACCCGGCTGACATTCGATGTGCATCAAGCACTCGTTGTTCCGCTCTTCCGTGGTGAAGCCCTTGCCTTTGCTGGCGTCGAACAGTTCCATCCAACGGCGGTCCGGGCTGCTGCTCATGCGGAAAGAGATACGCCCCACGTCCGCGCTTCCGTCTGCCTTTGCGCTGCCGTGCATGGCGCGCAAGATTTTGATAGGTTCGTTCATTGGTCCGCCTCGCCTGGGCCATGAAAGACTGCGCACGAACAGGGTGCCAACTGTTCGTGCGTCGCATCAAACTCGAGATCAGAGCGCGAGCGCGCTCACTTGCCGTTGGCGATAGCGTTCGTACCGCCGCCCGCAACGACGATTTCGACGCGGCGATTGTTGGCGCGCCCGTCCGCGGTGTCGTTACTGGCGACCGGGTTCGACTTGCCTTTTCCGACGGCGGTCAGCTTGTCGGTAGGTAGGCCCTTGCTGACCAAGAAGCTGCGCACCGCGTTGGCGCGGTCCTGCGAGAGCTTCATGTTGTTCGCCTCCGAACCCACCGAGTCGGTATAGCCTTCGACTACGATCGGCCGGATTTCCCCTTGGTCTTGCAGTGCCTTCGCCACCAAGGTGAGTTGGTCTTGAGCCGACGGCAGCAGCTCGGCTTTGCCGGTCACGAACAGCACCTGTCCAGAGAGCGTGATCACCATGCCCCGCGCTTCTTCTTTGATTTGGGCGATCTTCGCCAGGCTCTCCAGGGCGCGGGCGGCGCGCGCTTCGGCCGCTTTGCGCGCGTCGATCTCTTGCGCGAGGCCGGTTTGACTCTGCGCGAGCTGCGCGCCGAGTTGATTCACGGCTCCTCGTTCGACGCCGAGCTTCTGCACCGCGGAGGTACGGAGCGTGTCCTGCAGTTCGCCGTACTTGGCCGTGGAGTTGGCCTGGTCTTGTTTGGCCTGGGCGTTGGCTCCGAGTGCGAGAGCCAACTCTGCGCGGCGCTGCGCGACGTAAGAGAAGCTACGGTCCTCGTCGGACTGGGGGTCGCTCTCGTGTACCGCTTCGGCTTTGTCCAACGCTTGCTTCGCGCTGAGCACGCTGTCGGGAACCAGCTTGGCGTTCGGATCGGTGCGGGCTCGATCATACGCCTGGCGAGCGCCAACCAGCTCGGGCGTTGGGGTGGTCGAAGCGCAAGCGCTGATTGACAAGAAGCTGCTGAGTACGGCAATCGTAGTGATTTTCATGAATATTTCCTAAAGTTTGGGGAAAGGGCCTACTGGGCCTGCTTGGACAGATCGACGATCTTTGCTTGAGCCGCCTGCGCGGCATCCTTGTCGGAGCTGCCGCGGGCGAGGGTCAGCGCGAGGTCGGCGTCCGCTTGCGCTTGATTCAAGAGCAGTCGAGCCCGGTCGCCGTCGTTGTCATCGATTGCCTTCTGCGCGGATGCCAGCTCGTCATTGGCCATCTTCAGATGCAGCTGAGCCTGCGGCGTGCCTTGGGCCCCCGCCTCTTGAGCCGCGCGCACAGTGGACTTCGCCTCCGTCAACTTGTCCATGGGCAGCGCGGCACTGCCGCAGGCAGCGGCGAACAGAGCAGCCATGCTCGTCAAGGACACGATCGTCTTCGGGTGGGTCATCTTGTTTTCTCGATCCGTGGAAATGTTGGAGCCAATGGCTCCAGGTTGAGCAGCGCAGCGACCAACGCCTCCCGTGGCTGAACCACGGACGAGATCGCAGGCCGGCATCACGAACGAAAGCAGGGCTCGGAACGCACTCACCGTGCACCCGAGGTCTCTTCGTCCCGACGCCATCCCCTCTGCACCCGGCGTGCCATCGGGTTTAGGCAAAAAATTGCCACAATCGCCGCAATCGGCGGAGGTGGGGCTTATCACCTGGTGACTAAGCGCCTCGGTCGAGGCGTTTGAGCGTCGTTTGGCTCGCCGTCGATTGTGGCCGGCAGGTTTCGGCAAGAGCGCCGTGCAAGAGCGCCTCGCAGACTCTCCCGCCGGCCGGAAAGTTATGCTACCAGGGGCCCATACCCACATGGCCACCATGAAACTCAAGCCCGGAGTCATAACTGGAACTGCCCTTCAGGAGCTGTTCGCCTACTGTAAGGAGAGCAAATGCGCGTTGCCTGCGGTCAACGTCATCGGCTCCCATACCGCGAATGCTGCGCTGCAGGCCGCCCGTGAGGCGAAAGCCCCCGTCATCGTGCAGCTCTCGCAGAGCGGCGCGCAGTTTTACGCCGGCAAGTTCCTCGACAATTCGGCGCAGCAAGCGTCGATCGCTGGTTCCATCGCTGGCGCGCTGCACGTGCGCACCCTGGCGGCCGCGTACGGCGTACCAGTCGTGCTCCACACCGACCATTGCGCGGCCAAGCTGCTGCCCTGGGTCGACGGCGTGCTTACCGCGGGTGAAGAGTACTTTGCGAAGAATGGCGAGCCGCTGTTCAGCTCCCACATGCTGGATCTGTCGGAAGAGCCGCTCGAGCACAACCTCGAGATCTGCCGCAAGTACTTGACCCGCATGGCCAAGCTCAAAATGACGCTCGAAATCGAGCTGGGCGTGACCGGCGGGGAAGAAGACGGCGTGGACAACTCGGGCGTCGATGCCTCCAAGCTGTACACCAGCCCTTCCGACGTGCTCCGCGCCTACGACGTGCTGAACCCGGTCGGCGCGTTCACGGTTGCCGCTTCATTCGGCAACACCCACGGCGTTTACGCGCCGGGCAACGTGAAGCTGAAGCCGCCAATCTTGGACGAATCGCAAAAGTTCGTGGAGAAGGAGCGCAAGACCGGCCCCAAGCCCCTCGACTTCGTCTTCCACGGCGGTTCAGGCTCGACCCCGGAAGAGATCACCGAGGCGGTCTCCTACGGCGTGGTGAAGATGAACATCGACACCGACACGCAGTGGGCGTTCACCCAGCCAATCAAGAAGTACATGGACGAGAAGAGCGCCTACCTGCAAGCGCAGCTCGGTAACCCCGAAGGCCCGAGCAAGCCGAACAAGAAGGTCATCGACCCGCGCGCCTGGTTGCATCTGGGCGAAAAGGGCCAGGCCGCACGCTTGGTCCAGGCGTTCAAGGACCTGGGCGCGTTCGGCAAGTTCGAGTTCTGATTTTCACGCACGCAGACGCGGGCTTGGCTCGATGCCAGCCGAGCCCGCAGCGTGCTCCGAGTTGTCGCTGCTCGCTTCCCAGCGTACGCAACTGAATGACCTCGATCAGCCAGCGCGAGAGGATGCTCGCGGGCGAACCGTACGCGGCGAGTGACGCAGAGCTCGTCGCCGAACGAATGCGCTGCGCCAAGGCCGTGATGGCTTACAACCACTCGGCGCCGGATGAGCCCGCTCTGCGTCAGCGCCTGCTGAGCGAGCTTTTGGGCTACCTGGGCCCGGACAGCGATGTTCAGCCGCCATTTCGCTGTGACTACGGCTACCAGATCCACGTCGGCGCGCGCTTCTTCGCGAACTACGGCTTGGTAGCGCTCGATGTCGGACGCATCACGATTGGTGATGACGTGCAGATCGGACCCAATGTCCAACTGCTCACGGCAGGTCACCCCGTCGAACCCGCGGCTCGACTGCGCAAAGAAGAGTGGGGAAAGCCGATCACGATTGGCGACAATGTTTGGCTGGGCGGTGGAGTGATCGTGTGTCCGGGTGTGACCATTGGGGCCAACACGGTCGTTGGTGCGGGCGCGGTCGTGACTCGAGATCTGCCGGCAAATGTGCTGTGTGTCGGCAATCCTGCGCGCGTGCTCCGGCAACTTTGACTCACCACTGAACTGCGGAAGAGCCTTCGAGCAATACCGCGTTTTGCCGATTTGTTGCGTTTGCGTTACCCTTATCGCAAGGGTCGCGACCAAGCGCATGCTCAAATCTGCCAACACCTCGACGCTGCGCGCTCAACTCTTCCGAACGTTCGAGGACCCGACCTACAAGCCACCCCCGCTGCCCGCGGTCGCGCTCGAACTGGCCGCATTGACCGCCAAGCCCGACGTAAACGTGGAAGACGTGGTGCGCCTGCTCGAGCGCGACCAAATGATGGCGGGAGCCGTCATGCGTTTGGTCGGCTCTCCCATTCATGCCGGGCGCGGCCCCGTGCGCTCCTTGACGGACGCCGTGATGCGACTCGGCATTCGCACGGTGCGGGATGGCGTCTTCGACGTCGCGCTCAAGAAGAGCGTGTTTACGGTGTCGGGTGAATACTCGGAGATCATGCGGCGTATCGGTCGACACGGCACGGCCACGGCGTACATCGCGCGCGTGGTCTGCCGTCACGCGCGCATGACTGAAGAGCAAGCCTTCCTCGGGGCGCTCCTCCACGACGTGGGCTTTGCGGCCTTGCTTTTGGCGGTGCTTCGCAAAAAAGAGGCGACTCCGCCACCGCTGCGCGAGCTCTGGCCAGACATCGACGCGCTCCACGAGCAGGCATCGAAGACCGTCACCAAGTTGTGGGGGTTGTCCAACGAACTGTCCTTGATCGTCGCCAATCATCACCACGAACACACGGGCAACTCCGTGCGCGTCGCGGCCGTGGTCAACATCGCGGACTTCCTGACCCAGCGCTTCGACGCGCACATCCTCGGCCCACCAGGGGAAGATGGCGCGCCCTTACCCGCGTGCGCCATCTCTTCCCACTCGGTCGAAGACAGCCGCACACTGCTCGGCCTGCGTGAAGATGCGTTCGATCGCATCTGCGCAGAAGCGGAGCCGATATTGAAAGAGGTCCTGCGCGATTGAGGGGGGCCGCGGCAGGTCTGCTTCAACCGCGAAGCTTGCGCGACTCACGCGCCAACGAGCGATCGAACAGCAGCGTCCCCCCGGGGACCAACGAGGCGCCCAGCGCCAAGAGTGAGCGCCGGATGGGCCAGCCGAGTTCGCTGGCCGTGCGCACGAGTGCCGCGACGAACAGCAGGAACAGCAAGCCGTGCACACTGCCGACGATGCGTACCGCGAGCGGCAAGCCGTACAGGTACTTGAGCGGCATGGCCACGAGCACGAGCAGCAAGAGCGAAGTCCCTTCCAGATATCCGTACAACCGCAGCATGCGGAGCGCGCTCATCCGAGCACCATAGCCCAGGTCGGGCGGAAGACCATCAGCATCAGGGTGAGGGTGAGCGGCCCGAACACGGTCAGCGCGGTGGCTTTGGAGGGCGGCCGCGATACGCTCAGCACGAGCGCGACGTACGAAGCGAAAGACAGCAGCAAGCCACCCGAGATCCACAGTTCGCCGAGCGTGACCCCGAGGACCAGCGAGAGCGCGTAACCAGCGAGCCACGTGAGCAAGAGCCCAGCCGAAGCGACACCGTGCACCGCGCGCTTGCGGTCGACCGGATCACGCGTGAGAAAACCGCCAATCATGCCGCCCGCGAGCAACATGACGCCGACGAACTTGAGCAAGTGCAGCGACCCGTAGAGCAGCATTGGCCGGCCAATGTGCCGTGGAGGGGGCCCGTGCACCAGTGGCCAGAATGCCAATAGTCGCCAGTTTCCAGCCAACGCGTCGAATCGGCGGCGGCTGACGTCGACGAAATGCCAATATCGACCATGGCCGTGCACCGTGTCGCAATCGTAGCGCTCGAGGGTGTGGTGCCATTCGATCTGGCGGTGCCGTGCGAGGTCTTCGGCCGTGTTCAGCTGCCTGGGGGTCGCCCTGGCTACGAGGTCCGCGTGTGCAGTGTTCGGCGTGAGGTGAATGCCGGGGCGTTCACGCTAAAGACGCGGCACGGTTTGGCGCGGCTCGCGCAGGCAGATACCGTGATCTTGCCCGGCATAGCCGACGTCTCGCGGCCGATTCCCAGGCCCCTGATCAAAGCCCTGCGTGCGGCTGCGGCACGTGGCGCGCGGGTGGCGTCCATTTGCTCGGGCGCGTTCGTGCTTGCCGCCACCGGTTTGCTCGACGGTCGCCGCGCGACCACGCACTGGCTGGCGACGGACGAGCTCGCCCGGCGCTTTCCAGCGCTCGACGTAGATCCAAACGTGCTCTACGTGGATGATGGCCAGTTCTTGACGTCAGCGGGCGCTGCGGCGGGTTTGGACTTGTGTCTCCACCTAGTCCGTCTCGACTTCGGCGCGGCGGTGGCCGCCGACGCCGCTCGACTATCGGTCATGCCCTTGGAGCGCGGGGGAGGGCAGGCTCAGTTCATCGTGCACGCCCCGCCCGCGCCCGACAGCGCTTCGCTCGCGCCGCTCCTGCCGTGGCTCGAAAAGCACCTGACCGACTCTCTCTCCTTGCCGTCGATGGCGAGACGCGCGGGGATCAGCGTGCGTACGCTCAACCGCCGCTTCCGCGAGCAGCTCGACACGACGCCCCTGCATTGGCTCTTGCGGGCGCGCGTGCAGCGAGCACGCGCACTACTCGAGTCCACGAATCACTCGGTCGAAGAGATCGCAGGCAAGGTCGGCTTCGGTTCGGTCAGCGCGCTGCGCGAGCAGTTTCAAAAGGTGCTGAAGACGAGCCCGCAAGCGTACCGCCGCGCGTTTCGACCCGCGCACGCCAAGGCCAAACAACGCAAAAGCGCTGAGCGTGGCGAAAATGCCACTTGAGCGAGGGGTGCCATTGGCCGACAACCGTTTAGTGACGGCACGCGAATCAGTGGCCGTGTTGGTCGCGCACCCCGACGACGAGACGCTCTGGGCCGGCGGCACCTTACTCATGCAGCGCACCTGGGACACCTTCGTGGTCGGCGCGTGTCGGGCCAGCGATCGCGATCGTGCGCCGAAGTTCGTGCACGTGCTCGAGCAACTGGGCGTCCGGGGCAAGCTCGCCGATCTCGACGATGGTCCCGAGCAGCGACCGCTACCCGACGCCGTCGTCGAAGGCACACTGATCGACGCGCTGCCGAGTCGGCATTTCGATCGAATCTTGACCCACTCTCCGCTCGGTGAATACACCCGCCACCGCCGGCACGAAGAGCTAGGACGTGCCGTGCTACGCCTTTGGTCGAGCGGACGGCTCACCGCTCGCGAGCTGTGGCTGTTCGCGTACGAAGATGGCGAGCGTGAGTATCTGCCGCGCGCCATTCCAAGCGCGCAGATCGTGAACGAACTGCCGTTCGACGTTTGGCAGCAGAAGCTCGCGCTCGTGACCGCGAGCTACGGCTTCGGACCGGAGAGTTGGGAGGCGCGCGTGACCCCGCGGCGGGAAGCATTCTTTCGACTCGAGTCCGCGAGTGACGCGGCTAGTTGGCTGAAAAAGACCCGCGACCGATGAAGATTCTACTGCTCTTCGACTACCCGCCGCCGCCCGGGGGGCTTTCGACCCAAGGGGACTTGCTTTTGCGCGGCCTGCGCGAAATCGGCGTGGACGCGCGCGCGGCGCACCTGGAGTCCGATCTCGAGAAAGAGTGGAACTACGGTTGGTTCAAGCCCGACGCGGTCGTCGGCGTGGGCTATTGGGGCATGACTCCGCACTTGGTGTTGCACGCCCAGAAGCACGGCGTCCTGCCCATCCCGTGGCTGGTCGCCAATGGCTACGTGGTGAATTACCGCGATACGCTGAGCAACCTCCCACTCATGCTGGTGACCTCGGAGTGGGTCAAGCGGGTGTACGAGCGTGATGGCATTTCGAGCAAGAACATCGAAGTGCTTCCGGTCGGTTGCGATACCGACTCCTTCGTGCCTTACCCGCGCACGGACTCACGTGTGCAGGCCGCGCGTGCCGCGCTCGGTGTGAGCGACGAACAACTCTTGATCCTCACCGTCGGCGGCGACGCGGCGTCCAAGGGCGGGCGAGAGGTGATGGAGGCGCTGGCCTCGCTCGGAGACCGCGTGCCCGACTGGCGCTACGTGTGCAAGGTGTGGATGCAGGCGCGCACCGAAAAGCAGAACGCATTGGACCTGGAGCTCGCTCAATCGCTCGGCATCGAGTCGAAAGTGAGCTTTTGCGGAGGCCGCGTTTCCCGCGAATTCATGCCGTTTTTGCTGTCGGCTTGCGACGTGTACGCCGCACCGTCGCGCTTGGAAGGGTTCGGCATGGGGCAAACCGAGGCGGGTGCTTGCGGCAAGCCGGTCGTCGGTATCCAAGCCATGGCCATGCTCGAAACTCTGGTTCACGGCTCGACCGCGCTCCTGGCAGGCGTGGCCACCGAGAACTCGGCGACCGAGGCAGTCGTAGGGCCAGAAGCCGGCTTCGAGCCCGGACATCGCGTCCAATTCCCGAATCCACGCGTGGTCGACTATCGCGCCAGCGTGCCTGATTTGGCAGACCACCTGCATCAGTTGCTCAACGACGCCGAGCTACGACGACGGATGGGTGAGGCTGGGCGCCTACGAGTGACCGAACTTTACGACTATCGAACGGTGGCTCGGCGTTTCGTCGAAATCGTGCAGTCCAAGCTCAACCTGAAATGAGGCCTCATGACTCAAGGGATGTCCGCCGCGGTCGAAGACGCCAAGCGCATCGCGCTCGAAGTCTTGCTCTACAACGCTCGTGATGGCCGGAACGGCCTGCCTAGAACCGCCGCTTGGGGCTACCCCGAGCCATACACGCGCGACCTGATGATCGCGGCGCTGGGCACGCTCGTCAGCGGGAACCAGGAGCTCGTCGACTCGTTGCGCCGCACGCTGCAGGTTCTGGCGGAGAATCAGAGCCCGCTCGGTCACATCCCCTCCCTGGTGGACGTGCCGGGCGATCGCGGCGCGAGCGACACCACGCCACTTTTTTTGATCGCGCTCGCCATGTACCAGGACTTCAGCGCCGATCGCTCGTTTTTGGCGGATGCCGCGCGCAAGGGCCACGTCTGGATGAGCTATCAAAGTCCGGAAGACGACGTGATCGTCACCCAAGAACCAACGAGTGATTGGCGCGACGAGCAGTGGGTCGAGGGCTCGGGGTTGTTCGTCAATACGTTGGTCTACTGCTACCTGAAACTACAGCACCACGACGCGCGCGCGCAGACGTTGAATCACTACATAACGCGCCTGGACGTCAAACGCGCGGACCAAAGCTTCGTGCACGAGCGCTTGATCAGCGAAGATGCGCCGTACTACGCCCTGTGGGCGTACAAGGAGGCCAACAGCGAGCGCTTCGACCTGCTCGGCAACAGCTTGGCCATCTTGTCCGGCATCGCGTCACCGCACCGAGCCGGGCAGATCGTGGATTGGGTGGAACGTGAGTGCCAGGCGCTTCGCGAGCAGGGTTTGCTCGGGCTCGAGTTGCCGCCCTGCTTGTTTCCTTACATTCGGCCGGAAGATCCAGATTGGCGCCCGCGCTACGCGCGCTATAACCCGCCCGGTTGCTATCACAATGGGGGGATCTGGCCGTTCGTGTGCGGCTTTTGGGTCTCTGCTTTGGTGGCCGCCGGGCGACACGAATTGGCGCGCGAGCAGTTGGTCGCGCTGGCCGAAGCCGTGCGGCCAGCGCGTGTTGCCAAGGAGCAATTCGGGTTCAACGAGTGGCTCCACGCGCCTGATGGCGAGCCACGTGGGCAAGATTGGCAGACCTGGTCCGCCGCAATGTTTCTGTACGCCGCCGAGTGCGTGGCGCGAAGGTCAACGCCCTACTTCGACGCGATGCGAACTACGGGCTGAGGCGAACTTGCCACGGCAAGTGACACGGACGGAGGCTTGAACGTGGTCGCTGTGTGGGCAAGAGTGGTCACTCTAGACGCTCGCACTGCAGCAATGAACCGGAACCCGATCACTTCCAAGCAGCGCTTCGTCGCTTTTCGCGAATCGAGTCGAAAGGAAGCGGAGCCGGAGTTTCAGGGGCGCGCCCGGCTCGACGCGAAAGCGCGGCGTCAACAGCACTGGCGCGTGGGCCGCGACTGGCTCCGGCCTCATCGCCGAACGTTGTCTTTGGTCGCGACGCTCGGGTTGTCCAGCATCGCCATCGATATGATTTGGCCGCTCGCGTCCCGCTACCTGATCGATCGCGTGATCTTGCTGCCGAACATGCCGCTGCCCGAGAAGCTGCGGCAGCTTGCGCTGATCTGTGCCGGAATTGCGGCCTTGTTCGTGGCCAATTCGCTGCTCGACCTGTGGCGCAGTTTTCGTTCGCAGCTGCTCGATTCTCGCTTCTCGTCGGCGCTGCGCGCGCGGCTGTTTCGGCGTGTTTTGCGCTTGCCGATGGCAGATATCAACGAGCTGAAGACGGGGGGCGTCATCTCGCGCCTGTCCAGCGACGTCGATCACACGACCGGCCTACTCCAGACCGCGCTCTTCAATCCGCTGCTTTCCGGCGTGCGCCTGACCGCGACGCTGGTCGTGATTTTCACGCTCGATTGGCGGATTGCGGCCGCGGTGATGTTGGCCGTGCCGCCGATCGTGATTGCGCAGAACGTGTGGCTGCGGCGCAGTCGTTTGATTTGGAAATCGATGGGCCAAGATCGCGCGGAGATCGACGCGCGCGTGAGCGAGGGCTTGAACGGCCTGCGCGTGGTGCGTGGCTTCGCTCGCGAACGCAGCGAAGAGAGCTCTTTCCTGGCCGGGCAGCACACCGTAATCCGCAAGCACAGTCTGGCCACGAACACCCAGCGGGGCGTGGCTCTGGTTTGGGATTTGGTCATGCCCCTGACCCAAGTCACGATTTTGGGCTTCGGCGGCTACTTGGTGCTCCGCGGTCAAGCCACGGTCGGGACGCTAATGGCGTTCCAAGGCTACTTGCTTCGCTTGATCGACCCGATCACGGAGCTCGTGAAGTCGAATAGCGAGACGCAGCGGGGGCTAGCAGCGCTGGAGCGTGTGTGCGACCTGCTCGACAAGCCGGCAGAGAAGCCCGACCGGCCGCGCGCAGTCGACGCGCCGGCGCGCGTCACGGAAATTCATCTGAATCACGTCAGCTTTGGCTATCGCAGAGACGTGCCCGTCATACGCGACTTCGAATTGCGCGTGCCTGGTGGCGCGGTCGTGGCGTTGGTCGGCGTGAGCGGCGCAGGCAAGACTACGCTCACCGATCTAGTCGCGCGCTTTCATGACCCGACGCGCGGGGCGATCCGATTGAATGGCGTAGACATTCGAGATATCCGCCTTCGTAGCTACCGAAAGCTGCTCGGCATCGTCCAGCAAGAGACGTTTCTCTTCGATGGCACGGTCAGCGAAAACATCGCGTACGGCCGCAGCGAGGCAACGCAAGCGGAGGTCGAGGAGGCCGCCCGCTCGGCGAATGCGCACGAGTTCATCCGCCACCTTCCCGAAGGCTACGATACCCTCGTCGGTGAGCGCGGCGTCAAGCTCTCGGGTGGCCAGCGCCAGCGACTGTCGATTGCTCGCGCCTTCTTGGCCGCCCCGCAGATCTTGATTTTGGATGAAGCGACCAGCAACCTCGACACCGAGAGTGAGCAGTTGATTCAAGCTTCGATGCAGCGGCTGCTGGTCAATCGCACCACGTTCATCGTGGCGCATCGCCTGAGCACGATTCGCCGTGCGGACATCATCGTCGTGCTTTCCCACGGACGGATCGCGGAAGTCGGCGATCATGATTCGCTGATGCGGAGGGACGGCGAATACGCGGAGATGGTCGAGCGACAATTCCAGGATAGCGAGCGAAAGCCCGAATCTCGGCGGGAATTGCGGCGAGAGCGCGGCAGCCGAGCCGACGCGGAGTAGAGGACTCGCGCGCCGGCTCGCGGGTCGACTCGCGGCTACTCGCCGGGCACGACTAGCGCATCAGAGGGGACCAGAGCAGGCTTCTTTTTGCCGAGTTTGCGCAGCGTCGTGAAGAACACGGGCGTGAGCAAGAGGCCGAAGAACGTCACGCCGATCATGCCCGCGAACACGGCCACGCCCATGGCGTGACGCATCTCTGCGCCGGCACCGTGGGAAGAGACCAACGGCCAAACGCCCATGACGAACGCGATCGACGTCATCAAGATCGGCCGGAGCCGTTGCCGACAAGCTTGTAGCACCGCCGCTACCGGGTCGAGGTCCGACTCTTCCTGCTTGTCTTTGGCAAATTCGACGATCAAAATCGCGTTCTTGCACGCCAGACCGACGAGCACGAAGAGTCCGATTTGAGTGAAGATGTTGTTGTCACTGCCGTCAATCCACACGCCGGCGATCGCCGCGAGCAGGCACATCGGTACGATCAGAATTACGCTCAGCGGCAGGGTCCAGCTCTCGTACTGTGCGGCGAGCACCAAAAAGACCAGCAGCACGCACAGCGGGAACACGAACAACGCAGTATTCCCGGCCAAAATCTGCTGGTAGGTGAGATCCGTCCATTCGAATCGCATGCCCGGGGGCAGCTCACGCTGGGCGATGCTTTCGATCGCGGCCAACGCTTGATTGGAACTCGTGCCGGGTGAGGGACCGCCGTTCACTTCGGCGGCGGGGTAACCGTTGTAGCGGGTCACGCGGTCGGGGCCATTGGTGGCCTTGACGGTCAGCACGCTGCCGAGCGGCACCATGGCGCCGTCCTTGTTCCGTGTTTGCAAGGTGCCTACGTCTTCGGGGGTCAAGCGATGCTTGGCGTCGGCCTGCACGGTGACTTGGAACGTGCGACCGAAACGATTGAAGTCGTTTACGTACAACGAGCCCAGGTACGCCTGCATGGTCTCGAACACATCCGTGACCGCGATGCCTCGCGATTTGGCCTTGGTACGATCGAGATCCGCGAACAGCTGCGGCACGTTCACCTGATAGCCGGAGAACAGCCCCGCGAGTTCGGGCGCCTGATAGCCGGCTGACAGCAGCTTTTGCGTGTTTTCGTACAAGCCGTCCAAGCCGATGTCGCCGCGGTCTTCGACGTACAGTTTGAAGCCGCCGATCGTGCCCAAGCCTTGCACCGGCGGGGGCGGGAAAACGGCTACGAACGCGTCTTGGATGTGCGAGAACTTTTGATTCAAGGTCGCGGCGATCGCCGGACCGTACAGGTGTTTGGCCTTTCGTTCTTCGAACGGTTTCAAGCCGACGAACACGATGCCCGCGTTGGGTGTGTTGTTCAGGCCCGCGATCGAGAGGCCGGGGAAGGCGATGGCGTGCTCGACGCCTTCGGTCTCCAGAGCGATTTTCGACATGCGGCGAATCACGTCGTCCGAGCGATCGAGTGACGCTGCGTCCGGCAATTGTGCGAACGACACCAGGTATTGTTTGTCTTGCGTGGGGACGAAGCCCGTCGGAACCTTGGCGAAGCCGAAGTAGGTGAGCGCCAAGAGCCCACCGTAGGCCACGAGTGCAACGCCCGAACGGCGCAGCAGCTTGCGCACCAGGCCCACATAGCCGTTGGCCGCCGCGTCGAAGAAGCGATTGAAGGGGCGGAAGAGCCAACCCAAGCTGCGATTCAGGAAACGGGTGGGCAGGTCCTTTGGCGCGTCGTGTGCGCGCAGCAACACGGCCGCCAACGCCGGACTCAGCGTGAGCGAGTTGAAGGCCGAAATGACGGTAGAGATGGCGATCGTGAGCGCGAACTGTCGGTAAAATTGGCCGGTCAAGCCGGGGATGAAGCCGATCGGAATGAACACCGCGCACAGCACCAGCGCGATGGCGATGATCGGCCCGCTCACTTCCTGCATGGCTTTGCGCGTGGCGTCTCGCGGGGAGAGCCCGAGCTCGATATTGCGTTCCACGTTCTCGACGACCACGATGGCGTCGTCGACCACGATGCCGATGGCCAGCACCAAGCCGAACAGGGACAGCGCGTTGATGGAGAAGCCGAGCAGCTTCATCACCGCGAACGTGCCCACGAGCGAAACCGGGACCGCCACGATCGGGATGATCGAGGCGCGCCAGGTCTGCAAGAACAGAATCACGACCAGCACCACGAGCGCCAACGCTTCGAACAGCGTGCGCACGACTTCTTCGATCGAAGAGCGCACGAAGCGCGTCGGGTCGTACACGATGTCGTACTTGATGCCCTCCGGGAAGGTCTTGGACAGCTCCGCCATGTTCTTGCGCACGGCGTCCGACAACGCGAGGGCGTTGGATCCGGGAGCTTGGAAGACGGGGATGGCGACCGCCTTCTTGTTGTCGAGCAGACTCCGCAGGGCATATTGATTGGCCCCGAGCTCGATCCGCGCCACGTCCGAGAGCCGCACGTTGGCGCCATCGGGCGAGGTTTTCACGATCACTTGGCCGAATTCGGCCTCGTCCACCAACCGCCCGCGGGCGTTGATGCTGAGCTGAAAGCTCGCATCACGCGGTGAGGGTTGTTGACCGAGCGTGCCCGCCGCCACCTGCACGTTCTGCTCGCGCAGGGCGCGCACGACGTCACTCGCGGTCATGTTGCGGGCCGCGACTTTATCGGGATCGAGCCAAACGCGCATGCTGTAGTCACCGGAGCCGAACAGCTGCACGTCACCCATGCCGGGGATGCGGGCCAAGGTGTCTTTGACCTGCAACACCGCGAAATTGCGAATGTACGTTTCGTCGTAGCGATCGTCGGGCGAAAACAAGTGCACGACCATGGTCAGGTCGGGGGAGCTCTTGCGCGTGACCACACCGAAGCGACGCACGTCTTCCGGCAAGCGTGGCAATGCCTGGGCCACGCGGTTTTGCACCTGTACTTGCGCCAGATCCAAATTGGCGCCGATGCGAAAGGTCGCGGTCAGGGTCATCGTGCCGTCGGCGTTGGACGACGAGTTCATGTACAGCATGTCCTCGACGCCGTTGATCTCTTGCTCGAGCGGCGCGGCTACCGTCTCGGCGATTGTTTTCGGGCTGGCGCCCGGGTATTGGGCGCGCACCACGACGGTCGGCGGCACGACCTCGGGGTACTCGGAAATCGGCAGCAAAAAGGCCGAAATCACCCCGAGTACGAAGATCACCATCGAGAGCACGCCCGCGAAGATCGGGCGGTCGACGAAGAAGCGCGCGAAATTCACGGTTTCACCTCGGCCAGCTTCTCGAGCGAGGCCGCGTCGCGCATGGAGATGGTTTGGGTCGCGACGACCGCGCCCGGCCGTACGCGCTGCAAGCCGCGCACGATGATACGGTCGGCCGTAGTCAGGCCCTCGCGCACCACACGCAGGCCGCCATTCAACGGGCCGAGCTTGACCGTGCGGTGCTCGACTTTTCCGTCGGCCCCGACGACCCACACGTAGCGGCGGTCTTGGTCGGTCGCGACTGCCAAGTCCGCGATCAGCACCGCTTCGTGCGCGCCCTCTTCGGGCAGTTGGATGCGCGCGAACAAGCCGTGCACCCAGCGCCCATCGGGGTTCTTCAGCACGGCGCGTACCTTGAGCGTGCCCGTCTGCGGATCGACGCGGTTGTCGACGAAGTCGAGCGTGACGTCGTGCGGAAAGCCCTCTTCACCCGAAAAACCGACGCGCGCGACCGCACCCGGGGTGCGGCCCAGGCGGAGGGCGCGGGTCTCGTCGACGTCGACATATACGTAGAGCGGGTCGACCGAGACCACGGTCGTGAGGGGCGTCGGCAAATTGGGACCGACCAGATTGCCCGGGGTGACCAAGAAGCGCCCGACGCGCCCCGCGATCGGCGAGCGCACGTAGGCGTAATCGAGATCCAGCTCCGCCGAGTTTACAGCCGCGCCCGCGACCTGAGTGCGCGCCTCGAGCTGGTGAAACGTCGCGCTGCGCGTGTCCCAGTCTTGCTCCGAGATCACGTTGGCTTTGAAGAGCTGCTCGCCGCGCGCCGCGTTCTTGCGCGCCAGTTCGACGTCGACGCGGGCGCTGGCAAGCTCTGCGCGCGCGCGATTGAGGGACGCTTGATAGGGCTTGGCATCGACCTCGAACAAGAGCGCGCCCTTTTTCACCAAGTCACCCTCTTTGAAGGTGGCGCGTGTCAAATAGCCGGTGGCCCGTGCGCGAATGTCGACGGTGCCGGGGGACTCGGTGTGACCCGTGTGTTCACTGAACTCGGTGACCGTGGCTTGGGTCACTTGCGCGACCGTGACTTGCGGCCGCGCATCCGCGGGGCCGGCGTGAGCTTCGTTCTCGAGGTGCTTCGAGCAGCCCGTGCCGAACAGCGAGGCGACCAAAGTGCAAAACACCACCGACGCGGCCAAGCGCGCGGACGGCGTGACAGGCGCAACGGAACTGTGAAGCGGTGCGTTCATGCGCCGGAACCTGTTCCTCTCCACTCTAATAGTCAAGTGACCATTTGAGTATACGAGCGGTAACGGTCGCGCCGTGTTAACGTGTAACGCGATGGTTTCGAAACCGATGAGCCCCGAAGAACGCGCCAAAGTGTTCAAGGCGCTTGCCGATCCGCGGCGCGTGGAGATCGTGGAGCTGCTCGCGCAGGGCTCGCAATGCGGGACCATCATCGCGGAGTCCCTCGGTATCAGCGTGGCTCTACTCTGTCATCACTGGGAAGTACTGGTCGACGCAGGGATTTTGAAGAAAGAGCGCCAAGGTCAGCTTCGCGTCTGCTCCCTCGACGCTGAACGCTTGCGCGACGCCATGAGCATGGGTGCGGCGTGGGGCGAACCGCAAGTCGTCGCGCAGACGAAAGCGACCAGCGCGAAGGACTCGCGTACGAAACGCGCGGCGCAAACCGCGACCGGCGCGCAGGTTCCGCGCCCACCGGCCAAAAAATCCAAGCCACGGTCGTCGGTTCGAGCGCGAACGACTTAGTAACCGACACGCTCGCTCAATGGCGACTGCGCGGTGCGTTTCCTCAGAGTGTCGCGGCCGCGCGGCGAAGTGCACGGGCGGCGTCCGAGCCCACGGACATGCGACTATGTCCGACGATCAAGCGTTGCAGCTGCGGGGTACTGGCCAGTCGCTCGAGGTGCGCGGCAAGCTCGCGCTTGTTTTTTACGATTTCCAGCTTCACCACCGGTGTCACGACCGGGCCGGGACCAAAGCCCGTGAGTTTGACTGCCGCGCGCAAGAGCGCGCTCTTCGGCGGCTCCAAGTCGAACACGACTTCGGTCAACACCACGCTCGCGCCGTCGTTGGAACGTACGATCAGCGCCGCCTCCGCTTCTCCTGTGCCCGCGAGCAACTCGAGCGACGCGCTGTCGTCGAGCGGCGCTTCGGCAAACGTGCCGTCGACTTTTACCACCTCGCTTGCTTTGCGAATCACCGCGGGCGGAGCAAACACGCGCAGCGCCGGGTACCGCTGCTTGTAGCGCGGTGCATCCAGGCGATGCCGCGAGTGCGGGACGAGCAAGATGGCGGGGTCACCCCAAGCCTCCAGCCGCTTCATCGACGCTTCATCCAGGGCGATGGCGCTGTGGATCACGAGTCGGCCGTCACCGAGCCGCAGTACGCTCATCACCCGCCGCATCGAAAAGTGCGGCAACGCTCCCTCGACGCGCCACAGGTTTTCGGCAAGCTCCTGAATGGGGTCGTGGGGTAACGTCTGCCACTGGGTCGCGTCGCGGTTGTCGGTCATCTCACCCAACGTTAAGCTCGCACGCTGACCGATGCGATGGGGCAAGATCCACCACCAAGGTGCCGCTCCCGTAGCGTAACAGCTTCCCTATCTTCACCAGGCACTTCGCACAAAAGACAGCGCGGCAGATGGAGCATTGCTCCAACCTGCCGCGACTGCCGCTCACGCTGCGCGTCTAACTGTGACCGTTCGCGGTGTTGTTCCCCGTGAAGTTCGA
>Ga0247740_1000087_pt1 | contig 44207 bp, 37 predicted proteins | sample UWRJL148409B2_FD_180942 | JGI IMG/M metagenome (GOLD analysis project Ga0247740, IMG submission 180942) | Plant litter microbial communities from Arlington Agricultural Research Station in Wisconsin, United States - UWRJ-L148-409B-2 | ecosystem: Environmental > Terrestrial > Plant litter >...
TTCATGGTTTTTTTAAGCAAGCTTCTCGGATAGAATATTTATATTAGCCATACCAAATGGTCATGATATTTAGCAAGTAGCTATGAACCATGAATTATCAACCATGATCTAATTTAAACCATGAACCTATTCAATACCCGTAGAAATTTTATTAAAAACGCATCACTTGGCACATTGGCCGCTGTAAGTATTCCGCAAATTGTGGCCGCTGCTGTGGCAGAACAACCAATAGCTAAAAAGGTTAATATTGAAAAGGGTGATACCATTCTTTTTCAGGGAGATTCCATCACAGATTCCGGCCGCAACAAAACCAATAATACACCTAACGCGGCTTCGGCACTTGGTAATGGTTACGCGTTGATGGCAGCCGCAGAACTGTTGTTAAAGCACCCGGATAAGGGCCTGAAGTTTTTTAACAAGGGCATAAGCGGTAATAAGGTTTACCAGTTAGCCGAACGGTGGGATGCCGACGCGCTTGCCATTAAACCCAATATTTTGAGTATACATATTGGTGTTAACGATTTTTGGCACACGCTAACCAATGGGTATAAAGGTACCTACAGTACCTACATTGATGATTATGAGGCCTTGCTTGATCGTACAAAAAAAGCGCTGCCGAACGTTAAACTTATTTTGTGTGAGCCCTTTGGATTAATAGGGGTAAAGGCCGTTGACGAGAAATGGTATCCGGTGTTTGACACTTTTCGTAAGGCGGCAAAAGATATTGCCGAGGTTTATGGACTAACCTTTGTGCCTTACCAGGCGGCTTTTGATAAAGCCATAAAACAAGCCCCGCCGAGTTACTGGACAAGCGATGGTGTGCATCCAACGGTAGCAGGCGCGGCATTGATGGCGCAAACCTGGCTGGAGGCTGTTAAAGCGTAGTTATGCATAAACTCTTTCTAATGTTATTTGCGGTGGCGGCTTTCCTGCCGGAAACTCAGCCCCTGCCTAAAATAGTTGGTAAATGGAAGGTTGAGTCAGTAACTATGGCAGAAGGCGGGCCGAAAATGACTCAACAGGAAAAGAAGCTGATTTTTAATCAGATTGTTAAGTTTTTAACTGATAAAACGTTTGAATTTAACGCCGATCAACGCTGTAAAACATCGGTTGCCTTACCTGATATGCCTTTCATTAATTACTGGAGCTATGATAGCCGTAAAAATGAGGTCCAATTGAAAACCACTAAAGGCGATAATTCTTTGATAATGGGATTCAGTGTTTTAGAAAAAGACGGTCAAGTGTTTTTTGTTATGAGTGAAACTCCGATAGTATTGAAAATGCACAAATTAAATCAATAGTTGTTGGTCGTAATCACTAATCTCTGTTTTTAAGCGACGCTTAAAAACCGTACCTTTGCGCCCAAATGATCGCGATAAATAATTTAACGTTCGAGATAGGTGCGCGGGCGTTGTATGATGAGGCCAACTGGCACATTAAACCCGGAGAAAAAATTGGACTGATTGGTGCTAACGGTACCGGAAAAACCACACTTTTAAAAATAATTGTAGGCGATTATAAACCAACATCGGGTACTATATCAATGGCTAAGGACCTTACCATGGGTTACCTTAATCAGGATCTGCTGTCGTATTCGTCTGACAAAAATATTGTTCATGTGGCCATGGAGGCTTTTGAGCGCCAGAACCAGCTGCATGATGAGATAGAAGTTTTACTTAAAAAACTGGAGACAGAATACACCGAAGACATCCTGCACAAGCTAAGCGACAAGCAACACGAGTTTGAGGCGCTGGATGGTTACAATATCGAGTACAAAGCACACGAGATTTTAGCGGGTTTAGGCTTTACCGAAGAAGATTGCCAGCGTAAGCTAAGCACCTTTTCGGGTGGATGGCGCATGCGGGTAATGCTGGCCAAGATACTGTTACAGGCACCGGATATTTTGTTACTGGATGAGCCTACCAACCACTTAGACTTACCATCAATACAGTGGCTGGAAGATTATTTGAAAGCGTTTACAGGCGCTATCATAATCGTATCGCACGATAGATGGTTTTTAGATAAGGTGATCAACCGCACTGTTGAGTCGCGCAAGGGCAAACTGAACGTTTACGCGGGTAACTATTCATTTTATTTAGAGGAGAAGGCGCTTCGTGCCGAAATTCAGCGTGGCGAGTTTAAAAATCAGCAATCAAAAATAAAACAGGAGGAACGTTTGATTGAACGTTTCCGGGCTAAGGCATCCAAAGCAAAAATGGCGCAATCGCGCATTAAAATGCTTGACAAAATGGAGCGGGTTGATGATGTGGACGACGATAACCCCGAAGTTAACTTCAGCTTTAGGTTCAGCAAACAATCAGGCAGGCACGTAACTACTTTAGAGCATATCACCAAAAAATACCCGGCAATTGACATTTTAGATGATGCCGAAGCTATTATTGAAAAAGGTGATAAAATAGCGTTGATAGGTGCCAACGGTAAAGGTAAATCAACCCTGTTGCGTATTGTGGCAGGTGCGGATAAAGAGTTTGGTGGCACAGCTGTTACCGGCCATAACGTAACACAAACCTTCTTTGCCCAGCATCAGTTAGAAAGCTTGCATCTGGAGCATCAGATTTTGCAGGAACTGCAATCTTTTGCGCCAAAACATACCGACACAGAGCTACGTTCCATATTAGGATCGTTCCTGTTTACCGGGGATGATGTGTTTAAAAAGATCAAAGTACTTTCGGGTGGTGAGAAATCGCGCGTGGCTTTGGCTAAAGCACTTACCGCCGATGCCAACTTTTTAGTACTGGATGAGCCTACCAATCACCTGGACATGGCTTCGGTTAATATTTTGATACAGGCCTTGCAACAGTACGAGGGCACGGTGATAGTAGTATCGCACGATAGGTATTTTCTGGATAATGTGGCTAATAAGATTTGGTTTATTGAGGATCAGAAGATCAAACAATATCCGGGTACGTATGCTGAATACGACGAGTGGAACGCGAAACGTAAGCTAGAGCCAAAAGCAGCATTGCCAACTCCTCAACCTAAAAAGGAAGAGAAAAAGCCTGAGCCGGTTAAGCAACAGCCGTCTGAAAATAAACATCAGCAGCTAAAAAAACTGAACCAGGATCTTTCTAAAATGGAAGAGCAAATAGCTGTTTTGGAAAAAGCTGTTAAAGATTTTGAAGCTAAACTGGCCGACTCAAAAATATACAATGACGGTGTTAAGTTGAAAGAAACCAACGCCGCGTATACCCAAAAACAAGCCCAACTAAAGCAAGTGCAGCAGCAATGGGAAGAATTGGCTGAGCAGATAATGGAGTTGGAAGGGTAAAGTAAATAGAGTGAGGGGGTGTCATCCTGAACTTGTCGAAGGACGCGTGCAAAGGCCAACTGCACGATGTTTCGACAAGCTCAACATGACACCCTTTATAATGCTTATAACTTATCATGAAAATCCACATCATGGGCGCTTCATGTGCCGGTTCAACAACATTGGGTAAAGCTTTAGCTGAAAGGTTAAATTATACCTACCTGGATACAGACGCTTATTACTTTGTCCCTTCAGCTATTCCTTACTCGGTAAAGCGCGCCACAGAAGAACGAATAGCCATGATAAAAGCAGATTTTGATGCGCATGACGATGTTATAGTTGGCGGATCATTAGTTAGCTGGGGCGATGACTGGTATGCTCAATTTGATCTGGTAGTTTTTCTTTACATCCCGCATCACGTACGGATGCAACGCCTGCATAAACGGGAACTGGAACGCTATGGCGACAGAATATTTACTGACCCTTATCGCGCGGCACAATACAGGCAATTTACCGCCTGGGCCAATGGCTATGACGATAACAGTACCAATGGACGTAATCTTGGTGTGCATCTAGATTGGTTAAGTAAGGTGAACTGCCCTGTACTTAAAATAGAGGGTGATACTACGGTAGAAGAGCGGATAGAAAAAGTAATAAGGGAAATAAGATTAGCGGACTATAAAAACTCACCCTATGTCGAAGCATTTGTTAAAATGATTATCGAGGCGGAAGAGAATAAGAATTATACAGAAGTTGATCCAAACAATATATGGAAAAGCCTAAATATTGAATAGAAAGGCTAATATTGTATTATGAGGAAAATTGCCTTTCTGTTATTACTCTCCATCAGCATAAATACCTTTGCTCAAACCCCTTACACCAACAACGTTTTTAGCCACGCCATAAAAAGCGTTGAGTTTTATAACACATCGCAGATTGGATCTTTCCCGGTCATTAACCTGAATAGTGCTGAACAATTGCTTTTAGCTTTTGACGACTTGAGAGGTAGTTATCATAATTATTATTACACCATTGAGCATTGCGACCACAAATGGAACTCATCCAACCTTTCAACCGGGTTTTACATGCAAAGCTATCAGGACGACCGTATAATAGATTACGCGTATTCAACCAGTACCATGCGCAAGTACACGCATTACGAGGTGAAATTGCCTAACGAGAATATTAAGCCCAAAATATCCGGCAATTACGTACTCAAAGTTTACGAAGACGGTGATCAGAATAAAATCATCCTTACTCGTCGCTTTTCGGTATTAGGCAGCCGGGTATCTGTTGCTGCCGATGTGATCACACCTAACCTGGTACAGTTAAGGCAAACAGGGCAAAAAGTGAATGTGCAGGTAAACTACGGCAGCCTGGTGGTACAAAACCCAAACTCTGATATGCGGGTGGTGGTGATGCAAAACGAACGCCCGGAGACGGCACAAATAAATATTCCGCCTACTTATGTGCGCAACGGCCAGTTAATATATAATGATATCAGCATAAACAATTTTGCGGGCCGCAACGAGTTTAGGCGTTTTGATACGCGGACACTTAAACTTAACTCGCAGCGCATAGCGCGTATTTACCGCGATACGGCTTATTCTGTAGTGTTACTCACAGAACCGGTGCGCAATAACCCCGATTATTTATTTGAGTTTGATAACGATGGTCGTTTCTATATCCTGAACCAGGATGGCAACGATGCCCGCCGTGACGGCGACTATGCTTATGTTTATTTTAGTTTAGCAGGCCCTAAAGTACCCACACAAGGGTCGGTATACATAATAGGCAAGTTTAATGATTACCGTTTAGATGCCCGCAACAAAATGGATTTCGACCCAAGCTTGGGCAGATACTCCGTTGTTCAGTTTTTAAAGCAGGGCGTTTATGATTACGAATATATTTGGGTAGATAACGCCGGCAAGGCAGATGATGTACCCATCGAGGGCACTCACTTTGAAACAGAGAACGACTACCAGGTACTGGTATACTACCGCCCGCCAAGTGCCCGCTGGGACGAACTGGTGGGTTATCGTTTGCTCAATACCGCCAAAAAGTAGCGTAAACTGTTTACCTTTGCTTTAACAAAATGAACCGCGCAAATCCCTTAATTGATAAACAATGGCTATACCTTTTTATAGGTGTGGCAGTTATAATCAATTTTACGGGTATTCTTATTCCTGTTATGGGTCCGGATGGCACGCTGTACGCTACCATTGCTAAAACTATGGTACAGCGCAATAACTATGTAGAACTGTTTTACAACGGTGCCGATTGGCTGGATAAGCCACACTTCCCGTTCTGGGTAACTGCGTTTTCTTTTAAAATTCTTGGTTTTACAACATTTGCTTATAAGCTGCCCGCTATACTTTTTATGTTGATGGGTGCCGGCTATACCTACCTGTTGGGCAAAAGATTATACAATGTGCAAATTGCCTTATGGTCGGTTTTGATATTGCTTACAGCTCAGCATATTGTTTTATCAAACAACGATGTACGCGCTGAGCCTTATCTCACAGGATTAATTATTGCTTCAGTGTACCATTTTTATCTCTCGCAAAAGGGTAATTATGTACAGTTGTTATTAGCTTGCGTATTTGCGGCTTGTGCTGTAATGACCAAAGGCCTATTCGCGCTGGTACCCATTTGCGGAGCCATAGGCGGTCACTTGTTAATTACCAGGCAATGGAAGCAGGTTTTTAATATAAAGTGGCTTATAGCGGCTGTATTTATCCTCATCTTTATTATCCCTGAACTTTATTGCCTGTACGTGCAATTTGATGCGCATCCCGAAAAACTGGTGTTTGATACGCACAATGTATCCGGCATTAAATTCTTTTTTTGGGATAGCCAGTTTGGGCGTTTCTTTAATACCGGCCCAATTAAGGGCCACGGCGACCCTTTCTTTTTTGTGCATACCGCATTGTGGGCATTTCTGCCCTGGTCGCTGTTATTGTTTGCTGCCTTATTTCAGTTTGTAAAACAAGGGATAAAGCTTCCTTTCCGTACAGAATGGTATTGTATAAGCGGGGCTATGCTTACTTTTTTGCTTTTTTCTGCATCAAGTTTTCAGTTGCCACATTATTTAAATATTGTGTTTCCTTTTTTTGCAATACTCACAGCGCAATACCTGTACAATTTAAAATTGCCTACCAGTATTAAGGCTGTTAAAATAACGCAGTGGGTAATATTTGTTTTGTTGTTATTGGTGATAGCCACGCTCCACTATTTTTATCAGCCCGAAACTTTAACTTTTGTAACAGGCTTTTTTTTAGGTGTCATCTTTTTATTTTCCTTTCTCCTGCCGCAGCGCATCAGTAAGGGCGTTATACCACAAGTTATTTTGCGCACGGCTATGGTATCGTTTATTATCAACCTCTATCTTAATCAGGTATTTTATAAGTCGTTATTAAAATACCAGGCGGGTAGTGAAGCTGCTGTGTGGATCAATGAGCATAATCCTCGAAATTTGCCTGTGGTGCAAATGAACGGAGATTTAACCACGCCATTTGAATTTTACATTGAAGGTACAGCGCTAACTATGGTTGATGGTACGGCGTTTTACCCTTCCAAACCATATATTCTGTACGCTAGCGCGGATCTTATCAAAAGCATTTCACCTGAAAGATGGGAGGTACGGCACTTGAAATCCTTTAATAATTATTGGATAAGCAGACTTAAACCTTCTTTTTTAAATAAGGCGACGCGGGAAAAGGAACTGATAACAATGCAGGTGGTGATAGTAACCCCAAAATGACACTTGCGAAAATATAAAACCTTACTTTTGCCGCAATGAATACTTCACTGAAAAACACATACGACAGCGTAATTTTTGATCTGGACGGCACCCTTTGGGACAGCACCGGCGTAGTTGCCGAGGCCTGGCAATCTGCCAAGGAGCAAGTCGACTTTATTAACGAGGATATAACCGCCGATATGGTTAAAGGCATAACCGGGATGACCTATAAAGCCATTTTTGAAAAGCTGTTTCCGTATCTGGACGATGAAAAGCGTGAAGAGTATAAAGCTATTGCTGCTAAGCAGGAACTGGCTATTCTGCATACCAAAGGAGGCAGTCTGTATCCGCAGCTGGAAGAAACGCTAAAATACTTATCAGCCAAATACAAACTTTACATAGTAAGCAACTGCCAAAGCGGCTACATTGAGGTTTTTTTTAACACAAGCGGACTGGAGAAATATTTTCTGGGTCACCAATGCTACGGCACCAAAAATATGCCCAAGGCGGATAATATAAAGGATATAGTAAACGACCATCAGCTAAAGGCACCCGTTTACGTGGGCGATACCATGGGCGATTATAACGCGGCTGTAGGCGCAGGTGTGCCGTTTATATTTGCGGCTTATGGTTTTGGCAAGGTTGAGGATGGGCAAGTAGCGACTATTGAACAGGTGCGTGATCTGTTAGAGTTGCTGTAAAGTCTTAATCGCGGATGAAGCTGATTTATAACATTGTTTTGATTTGACGATTATGTATTGCCAGTAAAATCTCCAAAATCAAACAAATCACAATAATCTGCGATTAAAGACAATTATGAAGATCTGCAAATACCTGCATTCCTGTCTAGTGTTTGAGCAGGATGGCTACAAACTGCTGTTTGATCCGGGTAAATTCAGCTTTGCCGAAGGTTTGGTAAAGCCCGAAATATTTGCCGATGTAAACAGCATTATTATCACGCATGTTCATCCCGACCATCTGGATGCTGATATTCTGAAACAAATTGTTGATTTAAGTGGCGCTACCGTTTATACAAACGCGCAGGTAGGCGAGGTGCTTGCTAAGGCAGGCATAATGCATGTGGTTTGGGCGGATGGCATATATAACATTGGGCCGTTTAAACTGCAGGCCATTACCGTAAAACACGAACTGATACTGGACAACCCTTTACCACAAATGATGGGCTTTATTATTAACGATAAGGTGTTGCACCCGGTTGATTCTATGGAGGATGCGCTGTTGCAGTATAAAGGTATTGAACTGCTGATAATGGTAACCATGGCCCCTTTTACCAATGAGCTACGCATAACTGAGTTTGCCGACAAACTACAACCCAAACAGATATTGCCTGTTCACGACGGCTATGCTAAAGATTTTTTTATTGAACAGCGCTATGCGGCTTATATAAAGCATTTTGAAAAACGCGGTATTAAATTTAATCCGGTTTATAAAGTTGGGGACAGCTTAGACCTGTAACTACTGTAATTTTTTTATCAGGTCGGCACCCAAAGCATCTGTACTCTCGCTGGCGTTTGAGAGTACTATAACCGCTAGTTTATTTTCGGTATTAAAAGCTAGGAAGCTGCTGCTGCCATAGGTGCCGCCGTTGTGGAACGTGTAATCAACACCACCTACTTTTATAATGTGCCAACCCAACCCAATGGCGTTGTCGTTATTTTTAAAAGTGATTTGCTGTGTTAGTTGAAAAGCTTTTGAAAGTTTACTGTTATCCGCTGCCATATTAGCTTTCGCGTATATAACCATGTCAGTAACGCTTGATCGTAAGGCCCCGGCGGCAGCCAAAGCGTTCAGTTCCCAGGGCGGAGTAAGGGTGCCTTCATCATCATAAACAGAGGCAAAACGGTCAGCAAGAATGCGTGGTAAAAGTTGAGCCGTACCCTTCATCTGTAAAGGAAGAGTAATAAGCTCCCGTACCATTTGCTCATAGTTTTTGCCACTGATTTTTTCCAATATAACCCCCAGTAAACCCACCGCGGAGTTGGAGTAGGTGTACTTTGTGCCGGGTTCATTATCTAAACGGCAGCTTTTTAAGTATGCGAATAATAACTGTCTATTGTAATTTTTATAGGGATTAGCGCGCTCATAGGGCTTTTGCGACTGGAAATTAGCAGGAAGATTAGGCAGGCCAGACGTATGATTGCTTAGTTGTTGTAAAGTAATTTTACGTAGCTGAGGATTGGCAATAACAGAATCAGGAAGATATTTACTTATAGCGTCCGTTAGTTTTACCGTGCCCTCGTTTACGTACCAGGCCAGCAAGGTAGCGGTAAAAGTTTTGCTTATTGAGCCTATTTCAAACAGGGTATTGCCGGTAGGTAATTTTTTATTGCCTTTAACGGTTTCGCCGTAATTGTAAAAGTTAAGTGCTCCATTTTTTATGATGCCAATACTTAAACCAACTGTGTTAGATTTTTGAATGTAAGCGCGGGCAGCGGTATCTGTTTTTTTGTCGATGGTGGTCAACATCGCGTTGTCTGTGCTTGCCAGTATCAGTTTTTTTGCCGAAACATCTTTATACGGTTGAAACAGGAACAGTTCTATTTTATCAAATTGGTCCAAACTCAGCATCAGTTGCAGCGTTACGGCATCCATTTTTATTTTATAGGTAGCCGTTTTGTTGTTTACAAAACTAACAAGCGAATCAGCCTTAATACTACCCAGCGGGAACAGTTGCTGGTTACAGATGTTTTGGAAAGCAATGGGTGTTAGTGTTTTCTTAAAATTATCGCCCATTAAACCGTATAGTTCGTCGGCATTTTTTATTCTGAATTTTTGCTTAACCAGCGTTAATACTGAATCTGTTTTTTGCAGCTGGCGGTTTTGGGCAGATGTTTTAAAAGCGCTTATCCATATGACTACAATAATTAGCAAACATTTTTTACGCATCTAAAACAGTTTTTTTACAGTTGAAAAATGTAAGTTTAATGAGTCGGTGAGATTTAAATTTTTTTTCTCATTCATGTTCCATTTAAACCTGAATATGACGATGCCTAATACAACTCCCGATAAAAAGTTTAAACCAATAAAACGAAACATGTCTTCTGGTTCAGCAAAAAGTGTGGTTAAAGATTTTTGTAAAGTCAGCATAGTTAAAATGCTGGTTACTATTGATAGGCCTGACCCACAAATAAAGCCGCCATCGGTTATGCAGTAATTCCAAAGCCCCCTTTCGCGGGTTATCTCCCACTTTTTTACAAACTGAATATTAGCAGCATCTTCTCTTGTCAGTCCTTTCGCTTTAAGTCGAGTCTCAAAGTCGATATTTTTTCTATAGTTATTATAGCCGGTTGCTATATTGAAGACAATTACTGCAAGAAGGAGATACTGTTGACCAATACCGTAGAGCCAAGCAAGAATGAGGCTTGAAATGATGAGTGACCAGTAGTTAAGTTTTACATATAACAGGAACTCTTTCATTTAATTTTTACTTTTATTTATGCAGGTGTTTGCCCCGCCAGCAAATACAGCACCGCCATACGTATAGCTACGCCATTTTCAACTTGTTCAAGTATAATGGATTGTTTGCTGTCGGCCACATCGCTGGTTATTTCAACGCCACGGTTTATAGGGCCTGGGTGCATCACGGTGATCTCTTTATCCAGCGAATTAAGTATCTGCTTATTCAAGCCATAGAGCATAGTATACTCACGCAGCGAAGGAAAATATTTAATATCCTGGCGCTCCAACTGTATGCGCAACATATTGGCCACATCGCACCAGTTTAGCGCTTTTATCAGGTTATGTTCAACTTTAACACCTAATGCACCAATAAATTTAGGGATAAGCGTGGTAGGGCCGCAAACCATTACTTCGGCACCCAGTTGTTTAAGGCAAAGAATGTTTGACAAGGCCACACGCGAGTGCAGTATATCGCCAACTATAACCACTTTTTTACCGGCTACATCGCCATATTTTTCACGGATAGAGAATGCGTCGAGCAGCGCCTGTGTAGGGTGCTCGTGTGCGCCGTCGCCGGCGTTTACTATCTGGGCCTTTACGTGTTTTGACAGGAAGATGCCCGCACCAGCGTAAGGGTGGCGCATTACCACCATATCCACCTTCATGGCCAATATATTGTTAACAGTATCTATTAGTGTTTCGCCTTTGCTTACTGATGATGAAGATGCGGCAAAATTTACCGTATCAGCAGATAAGCGTTTTTGTGCCAACTCAAATGAAAGACGTGTACGGGTGGAGTTTTCAAAAAATATGTTGGCGATAGTTACATCGCGCAAAGAAGGCACTTTTTTTATCGGTCGGTTTAAAACGGATTTAAAGGTGTCGGCGGTTTCAAATATCAATTGAATATCTGCCTCGTTTAAATCTTTTATTCCTAATAGATGCCTTGTACTTAGTCCCATAGTTTGAATATCGGATATCGAATGTTCGATATCGAATTTTGTTCTTTATTATTTATCAGCTCGTCAAAATGCTCAATCCAAAATCCGACTTTATTTCACTTCTGATAACAATACAATCTTGTCTTCACCATCGGTTTCTTTCCAGCTTACCACTACTTTTTGTGATGCGATGGAATCCACCTCAATACCCACGTAGTCTGCCGCTACCGGTATGTGGCGCGAGTAGCGTCGGTCAACCAAAGTCAGCAGTTCTACTTTCTCAGGGCGGCCAAAAGCCAGCATGGCATCCATAGCAGCGCGAATAGTGCGACCTGTCCACAGCACATCGTCCATCATGATCACTTTTTTACCCTCAATAATAAAGTCTATTTTGGTTTGATTAGGCACCAATGGTGATTCGCGTCTGCGGAAATCATCCCGGTAAAAGGTAATATCCAGATCGCCTTGTTCTATTGTACTTTCAGGTAAAATTTTGCGTAATTCTTCGGCTACGCGTTTGGCCAGATAAATGCCGCGTGGCTGTATGCCTATTAAAACTGACCCGGAAAAATCATTATGATTTTCAATTAACTGACGACACAGGCGTTGAATAGTTATCTGAAATTTCTTTCCGTCGAGCAGTGTTAGATTTTGCATCGTATGGTTGGATTTGGGCAAAGGTAATAATTTTAGTAATTAGTTGATTAGTGATTAAAGATAAGTTAACCTCGTTTATTTGCCTACCCAGGCTTATTTATATAATAACATAAACTTTAACTTCCTGAAAACAAACCAGCTACGCGGAATATCGGGCGGATAATAGCCCTTAAAAGATGTTAGTTTTAAATATTTATAGTATAGATTTTTTAATGGATGCAGGTTGTGATAAAACCAGGGTTTACAATAGCCACCTCCTGTATAATGAATTATCAAGGGGTCGGCGAGCGCCTTTTGCACTAAAGTATCATCTTTACCTATTTCGTAGAACCCGGTTTGCACATTATACCTGTAATCCAGAATATGGAAATTGCCTTTTACTACAGCATTTATTGCATCCTGGTCCCAAAACTCACACAGATCAGGATGTTCAGCAATAAATTGTGAGATCTTTTCAGTAAGGCGGTGCTCCCTGAAGTAAGCCAGGTTAAGCACCATAATGCCGCTATTAAAATATGGCGCACCTGGTGGTATACCTAACCTTGTTTTTTTTTGCGCCGACATTCCTATATCAGGCACTGCTGCCAGCGGATAATCTTTTATAGTTAAGTTTAATAAAGGTGTTATATCACCGTTAATCACAATATCCGGGTCCATAAACAGAATCTGGTCAAGATCTTTAAACAGATTAGGCAACCATATTCTTAAAAACGCTGAGGCGGATACATGGTCATTGGGCTTAATAGGCAGGTTTGGTAGAACGGCAGTATTAAATTCAATGAAGCGGATATTTAGTTTTGTATTCTCAACTTCGCTTGCTATACGCTTTCTGTTTGTTTCATTTAAGTCGCTGTATATGCAGTATATATTGGCGTCATCTTTAATATGAGCGTTTAAAGACGACAGCATTACGCACGCGTGTTGTACGTAATTATTGTCAATAGTAATAGCTATAGCGTTTTTAAATGGCATCAATAAAAGTAGCAATAAGTATCTGAAAGCGGTTTTATAACGCTCTGCAATATTGTACAAATGTTCGCGGTTTTGCAACAAAAAAGCCCTGTTGATTGCTCAACAGGGCTTATAAGCATTATAGTTAAAGCTTAGTTAGCTTTTTCTTCAGGTTGAAAAAATGATCGTTGATTATTCAAATTCATAATCTTCTAAAAAATCAGTAGATAACCATTTGGCAAGGTTGACGTAGGACACTGTATTTGGATAAATATCTGAATAGTAATTCTCATTATTCCATGTTAAATGAACAATATGTACACTGTTGTCTTTTTTATCAATAAACAAACAATCGTCCCTGTCATAGCGCCTCATTAGGGGTTCAAGCGTTTGCAACCTACTATATAGTGTGTGTCTTAGTCCAACTTCATTGTTTAACTCCTTTTGTAAGAAGTGCATTTTATCATAATTTAATCTGTGCCATTGTCCAAACTGAAGGTAAACATCAGGGACAACTTTTGTTAGCCATACGTTGTCACTTGTATTATAAAAAATATGTCCATCATTATGTAATGCCTGCGCGTCAATTTTTATTAATATTGATTTGCCGTGCCTGTCACCAACTTGTAAAGCGACAGCTGGGTTTGACGATAAGTGGACAAATTGACGGGACATTGCTTTTAACCCGCCCATTATGATATGTTCTAAAAATTTAATTGCCGTGCCATGGTAGAGTATATCAGGGGGTGTGATGGGGTTTTCTTCAATTACAATGTTCACAGAATGCCCATGTGTTGCACGTATCTTGTTTCCCATCTCATTAAAAGCCCATCGAACTTTATCAAATGATTGGTTTAGTATTACTATATCATTCACCGTTAATTCATATCCTTTTGCTTTTAATTCGTTTAACAAGCAACTTATATCAGACCATCCAAACTCGTCCAGCACTAATCCGGCCGCTTCCGGATGATGACGTAGCCAATAACTAATTAATTTACTTACATGCTTTTTGTCTGTAATCATTTGGTCTAAGTTAAAAATTATTCATAAAAAAAGCCCTGTTGATTGCTCAACAGGGCTTGCAAAAATTTATAGTTAAAGCTTAGTTAGCTTCTTCTTCTGATTTTTTAGCTGCTGCTTTTTTAGTAGCGGCTTTATTTTCAGCGCCTTCCATTTGCTCTTTTAGCTGTGCTAAAACGCTCAGGTCGCCTAAAGTTGATTTCTCAACTGAGTCTTTAACTTTTTTCACTGCACTGCTTGCAGACTTAGCTTCTTTCTTGCGGTTCTCAAAATCCTGCATGCGGGCCTCTGCACGGGCTTCTTCCCAAATACGTGAGTGAGATATCACAATACGTTTGCTGTCTTTGTTAAATTCAATGATCTTGAATTCAGCAGCTTCTTCGCCTTTAAGGCTTTTGCCATCTTCTTTAACCAGGTGTTTGGTTGGCACAAAGCCTTCAACACCGTAAGGTAAAGCAACTATAGCACCTTTATCAGTTACTTTTAACACGGTACCTTCATGTATAGAGTCTATAGTGAAGATAGTTTCAAAAGTATCCCAAGGGTTTTCTTCTAATTGTTTGTGGCCTAAGCTTAATTTACGGTTATCAATATCCAGTTCTAAAACAACCACATTCAGTTTTTCACCAACTTTAGTGAACTCGTTAGGGTGGTTAACTTTTTTAGACCATGAAAGGTCAGAGATGTGGATCAATCCGTCAATGCCGTCTTCCAGTTCAACAAACACACCAAAGTTGGTCATGTTTTTAACCGTTGCAACGTGTTGCGTGCCGATAGCGTATTTCTCGCCTGCATTTTGCCATGGATCTGGCGTTAATTGCTTAATGCCTAATGACATTTTGCGCTCATCGCGATCGAGGGTTAATACTTGTGCTTCAATTTCGTCGCCAACTTTCAGGAATTCCTGAGGGTTACGCAGGTTTTGAGACCATGACATTTCTGACACGTGGATCAAACCTTCAACACCAGGGATAATTTCTAAGAATGCGCCGTAATCAGCAACAGTAACTATGCGGCCTTTAACTTTTGAACCAATTTGTAAGGTTTCGTCAAGCGATTGCCAAGGGTGCGGGGTTAATTGTTTTAAACCAAGAGCGATACGTTTTTTCTCGTCATCAAAATCAAGAACAACAACGTTGATCTTTTGATCTAATGCTAAAATTTCGCGTGGATGCTCTATGCGGCCCCAAGATATATCAGTAATGTGCAGTAAGCCGTCAACACCACCTAAGTCGATGAATACACCAAAATCGGTAATGTTTTTAACGGTACCTTCCAATACCTGACCTTTTTCAAGTTTGGCAACAATCTCGGTTTTTTGGTTTTCCAGATCGTCTTCAATAAGCACTTTGTGCGATACCACAACGTTTTTAAATTCATGATTGATTTTAACAACCTTGAACTCCATAGTTTTACCTACGTAAACATCGTAATCACGAATTGGCTTAATGTCAATTTGAGAGCCAGGTAAGAAGGCTTCAACGCCCATAATATCAACTATCAAACCACCTTTTGTTCTGCTCTTCACAAAACCGGTGATGATCTCGTCGTTATCAAGCGCAGAATTAATTTTTTCCCATGATTTTTGAGTTTTTGCACGTTTACGAGAAAGAACTAACTGTCCGTTAGCATCTTCTTGTGATTCAACAAAAACGTCAACTTGATCACCGATCTTCAGATCAGGTGTATCACGGAATTCAGAGACAGATACCAAACCGTCAGACTTAAATCCAACGTTTAATACTACATCCTTGTTGTTAACATTTACAACAGTACCGGTAATGATCTCGCCTTTAGTGATAGAGCTGAATGTTCCATCATAAAGTTTTTCCATTTTTTCGCGGTCACTGTCGCTGTAGTTACCAAATTTTTTGTCGTCAGCATCCCAGTCAAAATCTGCGTCTGGTGCTGTAGCGATCTGAGATTTGATCTCTTCGATCGATATCGAATCAGCTTCTGATTCAATCGTCTCTTTTTCTGCTGTAGCGGTTGCTGTTCCCAGCTCTGCCTCTTTAGCTTTTAATTCTTTTTCTGCTTCTTGTTTTTTTGCCATTAAATATTTTATCTCCTTTTCCCAACATTAATTGGGACTGCAAAGGTAGAACTATAATTTTATTCAAAAAAATTTAATTTGCGCTTTATAGGTTGATTTTAAGGCTTTTTATAACATTCCGGGCGTTTATAGGTGATATTAGTATTGTGCCCAACATAAGGCACATCAATTATTGGCTAGCTTTTGTTCTATCTCGTTAAAAATCAGCATAAAATCATCATGCAGATCTGTCCAATAGCTAGTAAGCACTTCAGTCATTTTGTTTTCGTTACCGGTTGTAAACGGGTCCTGCCAAATTCGCATGCAGATGCGCTTTAATGCGTAGGTAATTTGTGGTAATTCGGCATACGTATGCAGGTAACGGTCTTTTTTAAATCGTTCAAAATATCGGAAGAAAAAGGCGGATTCTTTTAAACCGGCTGCATGGAAAAACTCCCACATAATGTTATCCTCACAATTGCCTAAATGGTTGTAAAAAGCATCAACATTTATTTTGTTGGTGGTAATAAGCAGGCTGTCTAAAATTAATTCAACGGCTATGTGGCCTAAAAAAAAAGGTTTAACAGGTGAGCCCTCAATTGAAGGCAATAATAATTTTTTAAGCTGATGGCTGTGCGTTTTAAAAAAATCGGATGAGTGAAAATGGCGGTCAACCACAAGATGTTTGTTCCAGCCGGTAACTATGCTGTTAACATTTTTATCCGGATGGTTAAGTTTTTCGGGGTGGAGTACAATTGTTTTATCTGCATTTTTTAACAGGTCAGGCAGCACTGTTCCTAATATGTGGTAGCAGTCGGCAACATCGCGATCAAAATAATAGTGAGATAGAAAGTTCATAAATAGCAATAGGGGTATGCCTTAAAGCTACAAAAAAAATAGCATTTTCTTGGCTTTGTGTACGGATATTGTATCCGGTAGCGGGCAATCTACTTAATGTATTATCTTTGGCTTTTTTTAAATAATACACAGAATGAATTTTGTAGAAGAGTTGCGCTGGCGGGGTATGTTGCATGATATAATGCCCGGGACCGAAGAATTGTTGAATAAAGGCATGGTTTCCGGATATATTGGTTTTGATCCTACAGCCGACTCATTGCATGTTGGCAGCCTGGCCCAGATCATGACGCTGATCCACTTTCAGCGCGCGGGGCACAAACCTTATGCTTTAGTTGGTGGCGCTACCGGTATGGTGGGCGATCCGTCTGGCAAATCTGCCGAGCGTAATTTATTATCAGAAGATGCATTACAGAAGAATCTGGCAGGCATAAAGGCGCAGCTGGAGAAATTTCTTGATTTTAACAGCGGTGCTAATAGCGCCCAAATGGTTAACAACTTTGACTGGTTTAAAGATTTTACCTTTTTAGATTTTATACGCGAAGTTGGCAAGCACATCACTGTTAATTACATGATGGCTAAAGATTCGGTTAAGAAACGTTTGGAAGGGGAAACCGGCATGTCGTTCACCGAGTTTACTTACCAGTTAGTACAGGGTTATGATTTCTACTATTTGTGGAAGAACATGAACTGCGCCCTGCAAATGGGTGGCAGCGATCAATGGGGTAATATAGTTACCGGTACTGAGCTTGTACGCCGCAAGGGCGCAGGAGAGGCTTTCGCCCTTACTACCCAATTAATAAAAAAATCAGACGGCAGCAAGTTTGGAAAGAGCGAGGGTGGAAATATTTGGTTGGATGCCGCTAAGACATCGCCATATAAGTTTTACCAGTTTTGGCTAAACACCAGCGACGATGATGCTAAAGCTTATATCAGAATATTTACTTTGTTTGATGAAGAAACTATAAAAGCATTAGAAACAGAACAGGAAGCCGCACCTCATTTACGTGCAATACAAAAGGCTCTCGCTAAAGATATAACGATACGGGTACACGGCGAAGCCGAGTATGAGAAAGCTATAAAATCGTCGGATTTTTTGTTTGGCAACACAGGAATTGAATTTTTGAGTGAGCTAAACGATGAAGAGGTAATCGGATTATTTGAAGGTGTGCCTAATTTTAATGTGGCATTAAGTGAGATAGAACAAGGCATAAATGCTGTTGATCTGTTAGCTGCTAATACATCCGTTTTCCCTTCAAAAGGAGAAGCCAAAAAAATGATACAAGGTGGAGGTGCTGCGATCAACAAAATTAAAATTCCATCAACAGAAGCCGTTTATAAGACTGATACGCTTATAAATGGCAAATTTTTGGTGGTGCAAAAAGGTAAGAAGAATTATTTTTTAATAATTGCTAAATAATTTTGCTTAAACGACAAAATGGTTGTAAATTTGGATAAATGTCTGATAGAGTATGAAAAACTACAAAGATGATCCAACTCAAAGTAAAGTAGCGGAGCCGATGCTTGCCTATGGTTTGCAGCCTAATTTGTTTGCAACTGTTTTTGGTAGCACTGCAAAGCAGTTTAATTCTTTCGGTGCCAGTAGTTTTGATATGCTAACGCTTAGCAGGCAAGGCTTGCCAAAAAGTAGCTTGATGGCGCTTGCAAAAAAAATATCTCTTACACTGCAGGAGTTTGCCAATATTATGCACATATCTGAGCGTACTTTGCAGCGCTATGAAGATGATGCCATTATAAAGGTTGAATATGCCGAAAAAGCTGTTGAGTTAGCACGCCTTTATACACGCGGTGAAGAAGTATTCGGCTCATTAGATAAGTTTAAAGCCTGGATGAAAACGCCCCTGCATGTTTTCAAAGGCGAAGCCCCGGTCTCATTATTAGATACTTCCCTTGGGTTTGATATAGTATTTAAAGAGTTGGGCCGTATTGAGCACGGTATTTTTGCCTGATGATTCTTTACCGTTTAGTTAATTGTGTTTATGCTGATGACCTTAGCGGTAACGGCGCACGACTATATGGCGGCAGATGGAACAGTGAAGGCAAAGCGATGGTATATCTGGCATCGTCACGATCATTAGCGGTACTGGAAGCCTTGGCGCATTTAAGCCCTACAAATATGCCCGGTGAATTTTGCATGCTGACCATAGAAGCGCCGGATGATGTTGAAGAATTGGATGCCGCCACTTTACCTCCCGATTGGCAGGAATATCCCGAAATAGAAATGCTTAAACAAATAGGTAACTATTTTTTGAAGAATAAGCAGAACTTAATGCTTAAAGTTCCTTCTGCATTAGTGAGCGAAGAATATAATTACCTGATGAATCCGCTACATGCAAAAGCCGGCTTAGTAAAAGTTGTAGGTAAAAAGCCTTTCAGTTTTGATGAGCGATTATTAACATAAACTCAAGATACCAAGAACTTAAAAAGCGAAAAGCCGGAATTATCCGGCCTTTCGCTTTTCTTATGTTAAGGATCAATTAAAAATCGCTTAGCAATTCTAGTTTTTTCTGATTGTATTCTTCCTGTGATATCAAACCATTTTCAAAAATGGTCTTTAGCCTTTTAAGTTTCTCTGTAAGTACATCAGGTTTAACTTCGGGTGCTGGTGCAGGTGCAACCGGCGCTACAATTGGGGCCTGTTCTACCTGCGCTGCCGGAACTGCGGCCGCCGCAATAGGTTGCGATGGTGTTTCAAACTGTACTGAACCAGATTCGGCACGTTTTTCTTCCAGATCGCGCAATCTGCGCGCCTCGCGCTCGGCTTCTTTGCGTTCTTGTGCGTATTGGTATAGTTTTCGGGCCTGAACTTTGGGCAGGTAATCAACGCCCATTTCGGCGCCATTGGTAGTGCGAACGCTGAATATGGCACCTATTATTTCTTCTTTGGTATGTACATCAACTATGTCTTTCCAAACAAAATCAACAAATTTTATAGACAGGCCCAGGTTGGCAGGTGTAAAAAACAGAATCCGTTTATTGGTTATGGCAATGCAATCGGGTAGCAGGTTTACCAAAGGTTTTTTTTGAACCGCAATGTAAATTATCTCTTCGCCGGTGGTTAACAGATCAATAAGGCGCAGATAAACTTTTTCAACCGCTTTAGGGTCTTGTTCGTCGTTCAAAAATTTCTCTATCATAGTAGCTTATATTTATTTGAGCAAAAATATATAAATTTCTGTTTTTATATATTAAGTTTTACGCTATCAGTAAATTACAACCCCGTATATCGGAGTTGTCAAAACGGCCCAGCACTTCAAACTCGTTGTTACTGCTTAGCCTGCCCAGATCCTGCGTGGCAAGAAACGAGCAGGAGTTGATATTAGCCAGGTCAATTATATTAATTCCCCCTGTCTTGTGTTCGGCCAGCAGGCTCAACGGATCATTAGTATCCCTTATAATTACCCGCATCCAGGGAGGGCAAGCAAACACGCCGTCGCCTTTGGAGTAAGCCTGGGATAGCAATTCCGTCATGCCATATTCAGAATGTATTGTTTGCACGCCAAAACCGGCGCATAACAACGCGTGCAACTCTTCCCGTATCATTTCTTTGCGGCGGCCTTTCATTCCACCGGTTTCCATCACTACTAATTGCGGAAAATGTATTTGATATTGCTCCACAAAATCAAGCAAGGCAAAAGTTACGCCTATTAATATTGTAGGTTTACCAGCCACTTGCTGTTTAATTAGTTGCTGATATAATTCCTGGTGGTTATATAAATAAAAGCCGCTGTCGGTATTCTCAGACTGTTTTATCAGATCAGCCGCCATGTAAATTAATGACGAACCTTCGCGTTCCAGGTAGGATGGGAGCAGGGCCAACACCGTATAATTCTTAATGTCGCCATAAAATAATTCAAACGCTTTTCTAAAACTATCCGCATACCAGCTAACATCGGTAACAAAATGCTGACTGGTAACCATACCTGTGGTGCCCGAACTTGTGAAAATAGTCTCCGCTTGCGTAATATCGCTTTTTACCGCGTGGTTTTTAAAAAAGCTGATAGGTAGAAATGGTATCTCTGCTACTGTTGATACCTGCGCCGGGTCTGTTTTTAAGCCTTTTATAAAATCGCGATAAATTTTACAATTGGCAGCTTGGTATTTAAACACCTGCAATGCAATAGCATCAAACTGCTCTGCATTTGCAACAGAAAATATTTGTTGTTTGGCCGGCTTTATCATTCATACAAAGATAAGCAATGTAATTGTTGCTTATACTTTGTATATCAATCCTTACTTAGGGTTGATATTTCAAAAAATCGCCGTCAATAATCAAAAGCTTAACCTTATTCTGCGCTACTGAACGGTGCGAGCTCAACTCGTCTGATACGATATAACTCATTCCTGCGGTTAGTTGATAGCTGGTTCCGTCGGCTAATTGGGTGATAAATTTTCCTTCAAGGCAATAAACTATATGGCCTTTTTGGCACCAGTGGTCAGCAAGGTATCCGGCGGAATATTCAACTATCCGCACTCTTAAACCTGAAAAATTTAACGTTTGCCAAAACGCGTTTCCTGTGTCACCGGCATAACTTATTTTTTCAATAGCATTCCAATCTACTATTTGAAACGGGATGTTTTTACTGTTCATAAAAAGAAGGTAAAGATTGCAGATAATATTGGTCTGCTCTAAATTGCAAAAATTTCATAATCCCCACCCTATTTTTGAAACCTTTTTAAATTTTCAATTTATGCTCAATTTTAGGTTGTACAATAACTTAATTGTGCGATAAAAATCGTTTATTAGCTGTTGAAACAGATTATTGTTGCCCGCTTTATTATATTTTGCGGTGGTAGCTTTAGCTTTTAATTGTTATATGGAAGAAAACACTAAAGACCCTGAATTAGAATTGAACAAAGATGTAGCTGAGGAAGAGGATTTTCAGCACGTCAATAATCCGGTTATTGGTTTAAAACCTATACAAAAAAAATATTTGGGTACGCCCAACAGTTGCGATACCCAGGGCAACAAGTTTTATTTTACGGATGGCGATGCTAAAGTTGAGGTTGTAGTAGTTACAGATCAGATTATCCGGGTAAGACTTGCACCGCATGGTGTGTTTTTGGATGAATTTTCTTACGGCGTGCCAAAGCTTCCGCAAAGCGCTACGGAATTTGCGCTGTCTGAAGATGAAACAGAATACCGCGTTTCAACTAATGCAGTAAATTGTCACATCCGCAAAAGCGACTTTTTTATCTCTTTCTCTGATGCAGAACATCACGTTACCAGTTCAGATGCCGTATCAATGCACTGGGAAGAGAACGTTTCTTTTGGGGGTTACTATGTGTTTTGCACCAAAACATGTGCGCCTCAGGAAAGCTTTTTTGGTTTGGGCGATAAAGCTACAGACCTTAACCTGCGGGGTAAAAGATTTGTAAATTGGAACACTGATGCTTACTCTTTTCAGTGGAACCAGGACCCTATTTACCGCACTATACCTTTTTATATTAGCGTTAACGATGATATAGCACACGGTATTTTCTTTGATAATACTTACAAATCGCATTTTGATTTTGGTAAAGAAGAAAGCAACCGCACCAGTTTTTGGGCCGATGGCGGCGAGTTAAGATATTATTATATACACGGGCCGCATATGATGGATGTGGTAAAAAATTACCACCTGATTACCGGTACCCACCCTATGCCGCCGCTTTGGGCGTTTGGTTATCACCAATGCCGTTGGAGTTATTATCCCGAAGCGAAAGTTAGGGCGATAGCAAAAACCTTCCGCGAGCAAAAAATACCTTGCGATGCCATTTATCTGGATATTGATTATATGGACGGCTACAGGTGCTTTACCTGGAACAAGAAATATTTTCCGGACCCGAAGAAAATGGTGAAGGAACTATCAGACGATGGCTTTAAAACCGTTGTAATTATTGACCCTGGTATACGTGTTGACGATAATTACTGGGTGTTTAAAGAAGGAAAAGAGAAAAATTATTTTTGCCGCCGAAGCGACGATTACTTTATGGAGGGCCATGTGTGGCCGGGCCGCTGCCAGTTTCCTGATTTTACCAATCCGGAAGTGCGCGAATGGTGGGGCGGTTTGTTCCAGGGATTGGTTGATGCCGGTGTAGCTGGTGTTTGGAATGATATGAACGAACCTGCTGTATTTGGCACTGGTACTTTTCCTGATGATGTTAGGCACCAGTATGATGGGCACCGCGGATCGCACCGTAAGGCACACAATGTTTACGGTATGCAAATGGTGCGCGCCACCTATGAAGGTCTGCGCAACATAATGAAGAATAAACGTCCTTTTACTATTACCAGGGCGGGTTACTCGGGGGTTCAGCGTTATACTTCAGTATGGACGGGTGATAATGTAGCCACCTGGGAGCATTTAAAATTAGGCAACATACAGCTACAGCGCTTATCTATATCAGGCATACCATTTTGTGGTACAGATATTGGCGGTTTTAGCGGCGAACCCGATGGCGAGTTGTTTACACGCTGGATTCAATTAGGTACTTTTGCACCGTTTATGCGGGCGCACTCTGCCGGTGATACCAAAGAGCGCGAACCATGGAGCTTTGGCGAACCATACACCTCTATCAACCGTAAATTTATTGAGCTGAGATATCGCTTAATGCCTTATTTCTACTCAACGTTTTGGGAGCATCACCGTTATGGTTTCCCTATCCTAAGGCCTATAGTTATGCAGGAGCAAGGCGAGGTTAGTAATCACTATCGCCAGGATGAGTTTAAATATGGCGATAAACTGTTGATTTGCCCGGTGTTAGAGCCCGGACAAAAAAGCAGAAAGGTTTACCTGCACAAAGGCCAGTGGTTTAACTTCTGGACGCAAGAACTAATAGAAGGCGGACGTGAAGTTGAGGTAGAGACTCCTTTAGATACCATACCAGTGTTTGTTAAGGCCGGTGCCGTACTACCTGAATACCCTGTAATGCAGTATGTAGGCGAGAAGGAAATTGAGGAGGTAACATTAAACGTTTATTTTAATGATGCAGAAACCAACTCTTTCTTTTTTGAAGACTACGGCGAAACCTTTGCTTACGAGCAGGACATCTATTCAGAAAAAAAGTTTGCTGTACATGGCAGCACAATCAACTTTGTTATAGAGCAAAGTATGGAAGGCCTATACACGCCGCGTTACGAAACTTATCAGTTTAACGTGTTCGGCCTGCCGTTTACGCCAACTAAAATTACAGCTGATGATAAGGTAATAACTGAATTTGCGGTGAATGAAGAAAAGATTCTTGAATTTAAAACCAATAAGAAATTTAAGAAAATTGAAATAGCGTTGTAATTAATATACACTTTTGAAAAAAGCGGCTTGATATCAATCTATCAAGCCGCTTTTAATTAAGTTAATAACACTGCAATATCATCCAGGCCTTATCAAATGCTTTGTTCTCAAGGTCTTGTTTCCTTATCCAATAGTATAAATTTCCGGCATCGCCCCACATCATCCCGGTTTTATCATCTTCTGATCCTATTTGTAAAAGCAGTAGCCAGTCTTTCGCGCCTTCTTCTAATAATTTTGCCCTCGGGTCATTATATCCGGAGCTATCGCCACAGTAAAGCCCGTTAGTAACCAATTGACATTCAAGTTCCATCGCGTTTTGAATAATACACGGGTAGCCAAACATTTGGTTTTCTGAAGGCATCTCAATATCACAATAGCTATCAACATCGCTGTTTTCGAGGTGTTTAGAAATAGTTTCATCAAACGCGCCGGGTATACTTAGCACCTCGTTAAAGGTTACTTTGTTAGGGGTAAATACATTATCCAGATCATATGGAATACTTGTGCGTTCCAATTCTGTAATATTTTCAGTGTAAATCACCCTGAAGCGGTATTTATCTTTAGGATCGAATCCCCAAGCTTCCTGGTCTGCGCAATTAAAAAACGAAAGAAGTCCATATTGAGGTAGCGCGTCAGCGCTGTTATAAATTGCCGTATCACTTAAATTTATCTGTGCAATAAACGACATTGATTTGCCCATTTCAGTTTTAGGCCATTCAATATGTGCCGGTAAATCGGGTTGTCCGCCAATTTTGGATTGACCTTTGATTAATTGGTCCTCATCAGTTGGATGGGTAGTGATTTCAAGCTTATGTTTAACATGGTGTGAAACTTTTTCAAAATATTTTGCGAGCCCCGCCATGTTAAACATTTCTTCCAACTCATTCATTGTAGCGACCGAAGACGTAGCTTGTTTATTATTGCTGGTTCTGTCAATGGAATTTGCAGGAATTGTTATTTGCGCTTGTGGCTTTTTAGGGCCGAAAAGTTTTTTGAGAAAATTCATTAGTACTTCAATGGTTAGGGTTATTATATCAAATATAAAACCTATTTCTGTTGATCTAACACCAAACAATAATGATATATTTGGTTTGTTACTCTATATATACACGATTGTTTAAATTCCCGCAAGGGCTTTCTATATGGCTAAAAAATCCGTTAAAAAGGAAACAGAAATTTCTGCGTCAGAACCGGCTAAAACTACCAAATCCAGGGCGGCCAAAACAGTTAAGCAAACTCTGCCTGAGCAACTGCAGCAACTATCGGCGGTTGAACCGTACAGTAGATTTACCGACTTTGATGTTTCGCTTTTTCAATCGGGTAAGCATTATAAGCTTTATGAGAAGTTTGGCTCGCATGTAGTGGAGCATAAGGGCGTTGTAGGTACTTATTTTGCGGTATGGGCACCTAACGCGCAATACATAGCGGTAATGGCCAACTTTAACGGCTGGAACAAGGGTTCGCACCCTTTATATGTGCGTTGGGATGGTTCGGGCATTTGGGAGGGCTTTATTCCGCACGTAGGTAACGGCGAGGTTTATAAATACTTTATAAAATCATCAAGCGGCGAAGAACTGGAAAAAAGCGATCCGTATGCTTTACGCTGGGAAGTACCACCACGAACAGGATCTATAGTAACCGATACCTATTACGAATGGAATGACTCATTGTGGATGTATACCCGCCACAAGCACAATAACCTGGCGCAGCCGCATTCTGTTTATGAGGTGCATTTAGGCTCTTGGGCACGTAGCATAGAAAGCCCGGACGACTTTTATAATTATGAGCAATTGGCAGACAAGCTGGTTCCTTATGTAAAAGAAATGGGCTTTACTCACGTAGAGTTTATGCCTTTGGCAGAGCATCCGTATTATCCAAGCTGGGGGTATCAGGTTAGCGGTTATTATGCAGCGTCATCGCGGTATGGTACACCACAGCAATTGATGTTGCTGATAGAACGTTTCCATCAGGAAGGAATTGGGGTTATACTGGATTGGGTGCCTTCGCATTTTCCTGGCGACATACACGCGCTTTACCGTTTTGACGGTACGCATTTATATGAGCATGCCGATATGCGTAAGGGCTTTCATCCCGACTGGAAGTCATATATTTTTAATTACGGCCGTAACGAGGTTAGGTCTTTTTTAATTAGCAACGCCATTTTTTGGCTGGACAGATATCATGTTGATGGGCTGCGTGTTGATGCGGTGGCATCCATGCTATACCTGGATTACTCCCGTAAACATGGCGAGTGGGAACCAAACATGTTTGGCGGTAACGAAAATCTGGAAGCTATATCATTTTTAAAAGAATTCAACGAGGCCTGTTACAGTCACTTCCCGGATGTGCAGACCATAGCCGAAGAATCTACTTCGTTTACAGGAGTTAGTCGCCCGGTATTTTTGGGTGGTTTAGGTTTTGGTATGAAATGGATGATGGGCTGGATGCACGATACTATTAAGTATTTTGGCGAGGACCCCATCAATCGTAAATATCACCACAACCAGCTTACCTTTAGTTTGATATACGCTTTTACTGAAAACTTTATGTTGCCTTTCTCTCATGATGAGGTGGTTTACGGTAAAGGCTCCATGTTACGCAAAATGCCCGGCGATGAGTGGCAGCAGTTTGCCAACCTTAGGTTAGTATATAGCTATATGTTTACGCACCCGGGCGCAAAATTAATGTTTATGGGCAGCGAGTTTGGCCAAGGTACAGAATGGAACTATCAGCATTCGCTGCCATGGCATGTGCTTGACTATCCAAATCATCAGGGTATAAAAGAAACGGTGAAAGGGCTCAATCATCTGTATAAAACCGAACCCGCTTTATATGAAAGGCAATTTGAAGGCGACGGTTTTGAATGGATAGATGGCGGAAACGCAGCCGATTCAGTAATGATCTTCCAGCGGAAAGGAAATGAGACTGCAAACGATCTGGTAATTGTGTTAAACATGACACCCGTTACCCGTCACGATTTTAGGGTAGGTGTGCCTTATGCGGGTAATTGGAAAGAGATCTTTACGTCTGATGCGCTAAATTTTTGGGGTAGTGATGTAAAGAACGGTATTGCTGTGAAAAGTGAAAGCGTAAATTGGCATGGCCGCGAAAACAGTATCAGCATAACAGTGCCGCCTTTGGCAGCCACCGTGTTTAAAAGGATAAAGTGATAAAAAGGCTGTCATTCCTAAACAAACATAGGATTACACCCCACGCTATGTAACTATTTTAATCAGGCACTGATACCTGTTCGTCTTTCTTAGCCAGCTCTTCGCGCTTAAAGCCGCGAATGATAAGTCTTGTACCGCCGTTATTACTGATATAACTGCCTATCCAGTTAACAAATACTATCACTTTGTTGCGGAAACCTAAAAGCGATATAAGGTGTACAAACATCCATATCAACCAGGCAAAAAAACCCTGAAACTTCAATTTTCCTAAATCGGCAATGGCTTTGTTGCGCCCAATGGTGGCTAATGATCCTTTATCATTGTACTCAAAAACTTCGTTAGGCTTATGTTGTATAATATTCAGAATAGACTTAGCTGCATGTTGTCCCTGCTGAATAGCCACCTGCGCAACCCCAGGGTGGCCTTTAGGCGTTTTATCAGTTATCATTGCCGCTACATCGCCAACGGCAAAAATGTTGTTGTATCCATTTACCCGTAATGATCCGTCAACACGTATTCTGTTACCGCGCTCTAAATTATCTTTATTTAAACCATCCGGAACCACCCCCGCTACCCCTGCAGACCATATTACATTTTTGGTACGGATACTTTTTCCTCCTTCAAATTTTATCTCCTCACCATCGTAACTTTCCACCTTCATGTTCAACAATACTTCAACACCCATGCCTGTTAAAAACTCTTTGGCCGCGTTTGATCCCTCGTCAGAAAAAGGGCCTAACACTTTCGGCAGAAAATCAACCAGGTAAACCTTCATTTCTTCTTTGTTCAATTCCGGATAGTCGCGTGTTAGTATATGGTTTTTAAGCTCTGCCAGCGATCCTGCCAATTCAACCCCCGTAGGGCCGGCTCCAACTAAAACAAACGAAAGCAGCGGCGCTCTTTCCTCTTTAGTGGGTTTTAGCACAGCTTCTTCCAGGTTTTGTAATATCAAATAGCGCAGATTAAGGGCTTCCGGTATAGATTTCATGGGCATGGCAAATTGTTCAATTTGTTTATTGCCAAAAAAATTGGTGGTTGATCCCGTCGCTATAACCAGGTAATCATAAGCAATTGGCCCTATTGTAGTGTCTAATATATTGTTTTCTGTATCAACACCTGACACCTCTGCAATGCGAAACCTGAAGTTTTTTTGGTTACTAAAATTCTTACGAAGTGAAAAAGCAATTGATTCTGCCTCAAGGCTGCCGGTAGCAACCTGATACAACAAAGGTTGAAAGGTATGGTAGTTGTGCTTATCGAGCATCAATATTTCAACGGGTGCGTCGGTAAGTTTTTTAGCTACCTCAAGCCCGCCGAAGCCGCCACCAATGATAACTACTAATGGGAATTTTGATGTTGGTATTGTATCCATTTTGCACAGTAAAATATAATATGTCTATAACAAAAAAGGCTCCAAATATTCTTCGGAGCCTTTTTTGTTGTTATCTGGTTGTCAGTTTATCTCAAGTCTTTCTTTCCGAAGTCTACTATAACCGGTGTAGCTACACATATAGAGGAGTAGGTACCGAATATGATACCGATCAATAACGCGAATGAGAAGCCACGAATAACATCGCCACCGAACAGGAACAATACAATAAGTACGAATAACACTGTTAAAGCTGTGATAATTGTACGGCTTAACGTGCTGTTGATAGCCGTATTAATAACTTCTTCCGGCTTATCAGCTTTTGAATGATGTAGATTTAAGTGCTCACGTATACGGTCAAACACCACCACCGTGTCATTAATAGAGTAACCTATTACTGTCAATACGGCAGCAATAAATGCCTGGTCTATTTCAAGGAACGGAATAACGCTTTTAAATATAGAGAAGAACGAAAGCACCATCAAGGCATCATGCGCGGTGGCAATCATAGCTGCTACGCTAAAATGCCATTTACGGAAACGCAACAGAATGTAGGCTGCTATAATTAATATAGCGAAAAGCACCGTCCACACAGCTGATTTTTTCAAACCATCGGCAACAGTAGCCTGTACTTTCTGTGAACTTAAAATGTCTTTTTTAGACATTTGTGTCACAGCTTTTTTGTTAAGCGCGTCAATCAGCGTTTGCTCTACTTTAGTATCTGTAGCGGCTGAGTTATCTTCTATAAGGTAGTTAGTTGTAATGCTAAACTTATCAGTACCGTAGGTTTTAACCTGTGTACCACGCCCCAATACATCTAATACGGCATCGCGAACATCGTCATCCGAAGCGTTTTTGTTTTCAAGATGAATAACGTAAGTACGGCCACCCTGAAAATCTACACCATAGTTAAAGCCTTGTGTAAACATGGATACAAAACCGGCAGCAATAAACAAACCAGAGAAGATATAGAATTTGCCACGATTTTTAACAAACGCATAATTGGCGTTTTTAAATGTATGTGAACTCCACGGGTTAGAAAATTTGATGTCGCCACCTTTATCAAGCAACCATTCAAACATTAATCTTGAAATTAATAATGAACAGAATAATGAAGTTACAATACCTATCATCAATGTAGTTGCAAAACCTTGGATTGGGCCACTACCAAAAATGAATAGAATAAGACCTGTAAGGAAGGTACTTATGTTAGAGTCAAGGATTGATGAAAGCGCGTGTTTAAAACCATCGCTTACCGCAAGGCGTAATGATTTACCTAAAGCCAGCTCTTCGCGCACACGTTCATAGATCAATACGTTGGCATCAACAGCCATACCCAAAGTAAGCACTATACCCGCAACGCCGGGTACCGTTAATACCGCATGTAAACTGGTGAGAACTCCCATCAGGAAGAATACGTTGATAATAACCGCAATAACGGCAATGGTACCTGCACGATTGTAGTAAGCTATCATGAATACCAACACCACAATGAAGCCAAGTAAACAAGATAATAAACTGTCTGTAATTGATTGCTGACCTAATGATGGGCCTACAACATCTTCGCCAATAATGCGGGCAGGAGCATCCAAACGACCGGCTTTCAATACGTTGGCCAAATCTTTGGTATCATCTACAGTGAAACTTCCTGATATAGATGATATACCGCCTGATATTTCGTTTTGTACGGTTGGTGCAGAGTAAACATTATCATCCAACACAATGGCGATAGATTTTTTAGGGCTTGCCGCTGCGGCTTCTGCAGTTATATTACGCCATTTTTGTGCGCCGGTAGAGTTCATAGTCATCTCCACTTCAGGGTTGCCACGTTGGTCCGTAACACTGCGTGCGTCGGTTATCACGTCGCCTGCCAAAACAGGGCCGTTCTCTGCACCGGTCATTTTTACAGCGTATAATTCAAACGTTTTGCTTTTTTCGCGTGGTTTAACAGACCACAAAAGCTTCATGTTGCGTGGGATAATATTTTTAACTTCAGTGCTGCCTAATAAATCATTTATTTTGGCAATGTCCTTTTGCTCAGCAAGCCCCGCAATAGGTCCGGGCATTAGCTGCTGCTGACCGGATGGATCAGCATATATAGGAGGCACAAGCATACTCAACAGCGGATGATCACTCGCCATTTTTGATTTTAATGCGCTTGCCGAAGTGTCTTTAGCGTTGTTTTTCTGAACTTTATTTAAAAGCGCAAGACCATCTTTCTTAGCGGTGTCTGTAGCTGCAGCAGTTGATTGTGTTTTTGCCGTATCTTTAACGTTGGCTTTGTTCTTTGCAGCCAATAAATTATCAATGCTGTTTATAATAGGATAAACTTCCTGACTTTGGAAGGTTTCGTAAAATTCCAATTTAGCAGTACCTGATAATAATTTACGCACGCGGGCAGGATCTTTAACGCCCGGAAGTTCAATTAAAATACGGTTAGTGTTTTTCTCTAACGAAATATTAGGCTGCGTTACACCAAACTGGTCAATACGCGTATTTAATACGGTGTAAGATTGCTGTACAGCAGTTTCCGCTTCTGATTTAAGGTATTTTTCAACTTCGCTGTTTGATGCGTTGTATTTCAGGTTAGCCTGATTATCCTTGGTTGAAAATATAGCAGAAAGTTTACCGTTGGGGTTAAGTTTTTCGTACTCATTAACAAACAATGTAATGTAATCAGTCTGGCTGGTTTTCATTGCCGCTGTTGCGTTTACAAGTGCCTGGTTGAAAACAGGATCCGGGTTTTTATTTGACAATGCCCTTACCAACTCCTCAAGTGATATTTGCATGGTAACATTCATACCACCCTTAAGGTCAAGACCCAGCGCTAATTCGTTTTCCAGACAATATTGGTAGGTGTGACCAAGAACCGGATAAACGGGTTGGGTTGAAATAGAATCAAGATAAGCTTTTTCAACCGCGGTATCACCCTTGGCATACAAATGTGCATCGCTTTCAACCTTATGCGCTACCCACGTAAACGAAAGCTGATATATACAGGCCAAAGCCAGTATTATAGCAAAAAATTTAATAACCCCTTTTCCTTGCATTGTGGTATTTTATATAAATTAATTAGTTTATAGCATTTTTTAACAAGACGGCAAATCTAACAAAATTTTATTAGCATGAAATTTTAAATTAAAACAAAATAATGACGAATAATGTTAACGCCGTTCCAAGGTTATGAACGAGTAAGGGATTTTGTTTTTTTCGTCGGGCTGATGATCTTCGCGCTCTGTTTCTACCCATATATTTTCTTGTATTTCAGGGAAATACGTGTCTCCGTCAAAACTCTTATGTACTATTGTCAGGTATATTCTGTTTGTTAGTACCATGGCCTGGCGATAAATTTCAGCTCCGCCTACAATAAACACCTCCTCCTCAGTATTGCATAACGCCAAAGCGTGTTCCAGCGAATTTACTACCTCGCAACCGGCAATAGTAATTTGCTGTCGCGTTATAACAATGTTGCGGCGGTTGGGCAACGGTTTACCAACAGAATCATAAGTTTTGCGCCCCATAATAACAGTGTGACCGCTGGTTATGGTTTTAAAGTGTTTTAAATCGTTAGGTAAATACCATAACAACTTATTGTCCTTGCCGATGGCATGGTTTTGGGCTATGGCTACTATGATGGAGATGGTCATTTGTTGATAGATATTAAGTGTCGTTCAATCCACTCTTTGATTTCATCGAAGCGTATTTGTCCACTACTTGCGGCTATGGTCATCTGATATTTTTCGTCTTCAAATGCCATAACGTCAAATCCATACATGGTTAGTATATAACGTAAAGATAGATAGGCTGTACGTTTATTGCCGTCAATAAAAGGGTGATTGATAATTAAACTTTCAAATATTGCTGCTGCTTTAGTAGCAGGAGATGGATAAAATTCCTGTTTGTCAAACGTTTGAAACGGCCTTGCAATAGCAGCAAGTAAAGAGTTCTCATCCCTTAAACCTTCACCACCACCATAGCTTTTTATAGACCGATGATGAAGGTGCAAAATAGTATCTAATGAGATCATTCAGCTAGGCGTCTTAAAAGATTATCATCTTCTTTGAAGACTCTGTCAATAAAATCATCAAGCCGCTTTTTGTCAACGTCCGTATTTTGAACAGAGTTGATGTAATCAAGAATTTCGGGCAGCGAATTTTCTGGCACATTATCTATTGCCTTATGAATTGCTAACCTCATTTCCAAAATTGTCATAAACAAATTTACAAATATTTGTTTACACCGCCACAGCGCCCTTTATATGCGGCCACGGATCATAATTCTCCAAGGTGAAATCTTCAAATTTAAAATCGAAGATATCTTTTACATCGGGGTTTATCTTCATGGTAGGCAACGGCCTTGGGTCGCGGCTTAATTGCAGGCGCGTTTGCTCTAAATGGTTATTGTATAAATGTGCATCGCCAAAAGTGTGTATAAAATCGCCGTACTCCAAACCACAAACCTGCGCCACCATCATCGTTAACAATGCGTATGACGCGATATTAAATGGTACACCTAAAAATATATCAGCACTGCGCTGATACAATTGACAGGATAGCTTGCCATCGGCCACATAAAACTGAAAAAGGGAGTGACAAGGGGGTAGCGCCATTTGATTTACATCAGCCACGTTCCATGCAGATACTATTATACGGCGCGAATCAGGATTGGTTTTTATCTGATGGATGATCTGCTTTATCTGGTCGATATGCCCGCCATCCGGCGTAGGCCAGGAGCGCCATTGATAGCCGTACACAGGGCCCAGGTTGCCATCGGCATCGGCCCATTCATCCCAAATACGTACGCCGTTATCTTTCAGATATTTGATATTGGTATCGCCTTGTAAAAACCAGATCAGTTCGTGAATGATGGACTTGAGATGCAGTTTCTTTGTAGTAACCAGCGGGAAACCTTCCTGCAGGTTAAAACGCATCTGATAACCAAATACGCTGATGGTGCCCGTGCCGGTACGGTCGTGCTTTTGCGTGCCGGTTTCCATCACATGGCGCATTAGGTCTAGATACTGCTTCATAGCTTAATTATTGAATGAGTGAATTAGTGATTGATTGAATGTTGTAGATGTTCAATTCTAATTCTGCACTACAAAGAAAAATAAACTAATTTTGGTATCCTACGGATGTTTAAAAATAAGCGCCGTGTTAATCATTATATGATCGTATTTCCTAACGCTAAAATCAACATCGGCCTGAATATTACCGAACGCCGCACCGACGGCTACCATAACCTGGAAACCATTTTCTATCCCATAAAAATAAATGATGCCCTGGAAGTTATTGAAGCTGATAAACTGACCTTTACCTCATCCGGCCTGGAGATTCCCGGTAGTACTGAGGAAAACCTTTGCGTTAAGGGCTACCATCTTTTAAAGAAGAATTTTAATCTACCACCGGTAAGCATTCATTTGCATAAGCATATCCCAATAGGGGCGGGCCTGGGCGGTGGCTCATCAGACGCTGGTTTTTTTATTAAGCTGATGAATGACAAGTTCAGTCTCGGCCTCAGTATTGATCAACAACAGGATTACGCCCGAACGCTGGGTGCCGATTGCGCCTTCTTCATTGAGAACAAACCTGTATTCGCATTTGACAGGGGCGATGAATTTGAGCCTATCAAGCTTGATCTGTCCGCCTACCATGTGGCACTGGTGATGCCCCCGGTCCATGTGTCGACATCAGAAGCCTTCCGCGGCATACAACCAGCACGCGTAAAAGATTCATTGTACGACCTGATCTACGAACCCGTACGCGAATGGAAAAAGCACATCAAAAACGACTTTGAAGCCAACATCTTCAAAAACCACATAGAGATACGGTGGGTAAAAGCCGCTCTTTATGAGGCAGGCGCACTCTACGCCGCCATGAGCGGCAGTGGGGCATCGGTGTTCGGTATATTCGATGCTAAGCCCGACCTGAGTGCTCTGGAAGCTGCCAACCAGGTGTTCTACAACGTTTAACTACAGCAGCTCGTTAGCTAGGTTAGCCAGCTCGCTGCGCTCGCCTTTTTGCAGGGTGATGTGCGCGTACAGCGGATGCCCCTTGGCTTTGTCTATCAGGTAGGAGAGGCCGTTACTTTCGGCATCAAGGTAGGGGGTGTCTATCTGGTAGATGTCGCCCGTAAACACAAACTTGCTGTTCTCGCCCGCGCGGGAGATGATGGTCTTTACCTCGTGCGGGGTAAGGTTCTGCGCCTCGTCTACTATAAAGAAAATCTTGCTCAGGGTACGCCCGCGAATGAAGGCCAGGGGCGCTATAGAGATCTTATCGTTAGCCACCAGTTCATCCAGCTTGGCGCGCATCTTGTCATCATCAGCAAACTGATCTTTAATAAACTTCAGGTTATCCCATATTGGGGCCATGTAGGGGTCAACCTTTGATTTTACATCGCCGGGGAGGAAGCCGATATCCTTGTTGCTCAAGGGCACTATAGGGCGGGTGATGAAGATCTGGCGGTAGTTTTTGCGTTGCTCCAGCGCGCCGGCCAGTGCCAGCAGGGTTTTTCCCGTGCCCGCGTTACCTTGTATGGTTACCAGTTTAATATCAGGGTTGAGCAGGGCATGGATAGCAAAGGCCTGCTCGGGGTTTTTGGGGAAGATGTTAAATATAGGCTGCTCGGTTATCCTCTCCAACTGCCTCGACCGGCTGTTGTAAAAGGCCGCCACCTCGCTCTTCTTGCTTTGCAGGGTGTAAAAGTGATTGCCCTTATAAGCTAGCGGCACCGCATCGCCGGGCAGGGTGTCTTGCCGGGTTAGTTGGGTTATCAGCTTGTCGGTAACGGGTACGCGGGTTTTGCCGCTGTACAGCTCCTCTACGTTCTTTACCTTGCCGGTCTCGTAATCTTCGGCGTGCAGGTTGAGGGATTTGGCTTTTAGCCTGAGGCAGATGTCCTTCGATACCAGCACCACCTTCTTCTCCGGGTGTTCCTGCTGCAGGCCCAGGGCGGCGTTCAGTATGCGGTGGTCGGCTTTGTCTGAACCGAAGATGGTAATGGCATCGTTAGCCAAATGCGCCGGATCAACCACCACCTTAAAGCTGCCCTTGTTGTGGCCGTTAAGCGGCTGCCATTGGTTAATGAGGTCCTTGCGCGAGATCTCGTCTATCATGCGGATAAAGGCCCGGGCCTCGAAGTTGCGGGTATCATTGCCGCTCTTCTTATCGTCCAGCTCCTCCAGCACCTGTATGGGGATGGCCACGTCGTGCTCCTGAAAGTTCTCGAAAGCGCTGTGATCGTACAGTATAACCGAGGTATCCAGCACAAATATCTTCTTGCTGCCGTTGGCCCTGCCTTTATCGTCCTTTTGCATAATTGCTAAGGTAGTGAAGTTAGTTCATAGTTGATGGTTCATAGTTCATAGTTTGCTCCGCTTGCAGGGGCGAAACAAGCGGAACAAACCGGAGCAAGCCGTTTTTTAAGTGGTTGATTTTTAGTACCGTAGTTTTTTAAGCGGAGCAAAGCGACGCAACTTATTCGTCAGGGAAATTAGCTGTAAATTGTGATTAAGTTTTTGAATTTCAATGTATTGTGAAATGGAGGGCGAAGCGGAGCAAGTTTTTACGAAATTTCTGTAATGAGCGTTGAGGACTTGGTTGACTGCGTCGCCCACCTGATGCCCTATACCAGCAGCACGTTCGTCAGATTGAGCTGCGTCTACTGTTGCTGCACAACCAGGGCCGAAGTGGGCGTTTTATTGCCGATGAAATTGGTTTATCGCGCTCAAAGGTGGGTAGGATGGTGAAGAGGTTGGGGGAGGAGTGAGCTGGAATTTGCAGAAAAAATCTTAATTATGTGGAATGGACAAAGGATACACTGAAAGTTTGCGTAAACATTATGAAGGGTATTTTACTGCAAAAGGAAATAAGCTAGAATGGAAGATTGATCCTAATAGTAAGATTGACGATTTTTTTTATGTGTTAGAGTTTGCGCCTAATGAAAAGCACGATATGTGGATTTACTGCTCTGTAGGAATGTCGCCTGGAATTGATCCGGAGGCAAAAACTGAGGTTTTTATATTTTCTCCAAAAAAGGATTTCACCATAGTTGAACTTTTAACAATGGTAGCATCTTATCATAAAAACAATTCACCTTTTGCCCTACACCACACCTTCAATATTGGCAGACCTTGGTTAGATAAGTCTAAATGTGATCATTGTTTTATTTCCTTGCCATATTTGGATGGGGAGGAATTAGAGCTCTTTTTATTTGATGAAGCCATTACTCATTGCTATTGGCTGATACCAATTACCAAATCCGAAGTAGAATACAAGGAAGAAAACGGATGCGACGCTTTGGAGAATCTGTTTGAGGAGAAAGCTATAAATTACCTTGAGCCAAACAGAATTCCTTTGGTATAATTTAGCTTTAAGCAAAGCAATTTTAGAACGAAGTTGATAAAACAGGGCCCTCGTTGGTGTTCTGCGCGTTGGCCGTTGTTGTGTCTTATGACCAACAACTTGCGCGCCGGAAAATAACGGATTTTGTTGTTACAACAAGCGCGTTTGGCTTATTAGTAAATTGGAGAAACTAAATTAACAGCATCCGTTTTGTTGGTGATAACACCAACAAAGGCGAGAAAATTGTGGAGAATTATTGCACGGAAAATTGGTAAGTGTACGACTCAGATGTGTTTCCGTTATTATCACGTGTTATTACCTTCCAGTAATAAATTGAATTGGCAGTTGTGGTCACCTTGAACGATGTTGAAGTTGTTCCGCTTAGAAATAGCGGAGGGTTGGCACTTTTACCATAATATATGTCATAATTCAAGGCGTTGTTAGCGGCAGATGCTCCTTTCCATTGCAAGTCAACATTACCGGCCGAAGAAAATTTTTGACCTAATTCAGGCGCTGTTAAATATGCCGGATAGGGAGCTGTGGAAGTAGTAGCGGGACCCGCATTGTAAAATCTTCGGGGTTCGCCCTCTGTAGAGCGATTGTTTTCAAATTGTGCTATGACTGTCCACCTATAGGGGGTGGATCGCTGTAAAGCAAAATTTGTGCTGGTACTGGTTAATGCGGTTTTTGTTGCTTGTTGCGCGGTTAATAAATTGGTGCACAACAAAGTATAACTTGTAGCACCATCAACTTTATCCCATTTAAAAGTTACCTCTGTTTCATTTGCCGAAATTACTGTACCGGTATTGCACAACTCATCAACGGCGGGAGTAACCAATACAGGTTTAGGATACTGTTTTTCTGGCGGTTTCTCAGGCTCGGGCGAGTCGCCTTTACCACAGCCGCAGACCAGTAAACTCAGCAATAAAAATTTGAAAATCTTCATCTTGTTATTTTATCACTTTATAAACATACCTTTTATCATCCATAGTTACCGTTAGTATATAAACACCGGCTTGTATGCCGGTGGTGGTAATCTGCACGGCATCTCGGCGGTTGTAAAAAACTTCTTTTATTAGCTCATGCCCGGTCTGAATATTTGCCAGGCTTACCGTTATAACCTTGGTTATAACGCTGCCAATATTTATGTTTAATTTATCGATAAAAGGATTTGGATATGGCGCTATTGCAGTTGAACCATTAATAATTTCTTTTATAACTCCCTGGCATTCTTTGTCAGTTGTTATCTCAAGAACATTCATTCCGTTAACAAGTGGAAGCGTTATATTATCATTTACTGTGGTATATAATTTGCCATTCATATTTAGTTTATACATTTCGCCACCTCCTAATATTACCTTTACGCTATCCTTAAGCAAATTAGGGGTTGACATGGCTACCAGATTAGGCGGTTCGGTTATCTGAACGGTAAAGCATTGTTTAAAGTCGGGGTTATCTTTTATAACTATACACACATCATATGTACCTGCTAAAAGCTGAGAAACGTTAAGGCTTCTACTAAATGGATAATCTTTTTTATCAATTGATGCGATATAATTGAGTGCAGTATCTGCTTTAATAGTTATTGCGCCTTCTTTCTTTCCGCGACAGGATATATTAGAAACTGATACATTAAAGTTATTTTGCGGAAGCTTGAACAACGACCGTATAGTTAGCGGCAAAGAAGTTAATTTTGCAGAATTACCGTACGAAACGGAAACTGAGTAATCGCCGGTTTCTTTTACTGTAATATAATATTTGTTAGCACCGTTTATATCCACGCCATTTTTTTTCCATTGATAATTATAGGCCTCATTATCAGAGTCGCCGACATTACCATAAAGTTGTGTTGAATCTCCGCGATTGAAAAATATGGCACCACTTACATAAATGATGGGTGTTTTCAAGAATTTAAATGGTATAAGAGAGTTACCCGTTCCTTGCGGAGTTGTAACGGCGATATACCCTGAAGCGGCCGAATCTGTTACGGCTGTAATGCTATTGGCCGAATTTACTTTGAATGATTTTGCGTTAATACCACCAAACGCTACCGCTGTTGTACCGGTAAAATCTCCGCCGGTAATGGTTATTATCTGGTCCTTGGCGCCGCCTTCGGGCGTGAATGAACTAATCTGAGGCGTATTGATCAGATTTCTTAAAATCAAACCATCACCAACAATATCAGGACGACCGTCTCCGTCCATGTCAGCTATGCGGCAATACGATAAACCATTAATTATTGTCTTTGAAAATGAGTTTGTAAAATTTAGTTCGCCTAATTTCGACTTGTTTTTGTAAATATTAAATTCAGCCCAGGTAGTGTTAAATATTATGTCAACCAGCCCATCGCCGTCGAGGTCGCCCAACTGCACATTAACTGACGACATTCTGTGTCCTACATTATATTTCAACGTTTCAACAAATGATATCTTGTTAATTGTGCTTGTATTTTTATATATGCGCGCCAAACCATCGTCTTCGCCTCCAACAACAATGTCGGGTAAATTATCTCCGTCTAAATCACCCAAAGCAATGTTATGTACTTTACCATCTAAATTTAAACTGATAGTATCAGTATACTCAGGGCGCCCTTTAATACCAATATTGTGTCTGATAATAATATTCATGTAATCATACCATACTACATCCGGATAACCGTCGCCATCTAAGTCTCCCACATACCCATTTACCAGATCTATGGTTCCATCTTTATCCAGATCTGTTATAGTGGCATATCCGTTACCCGTTTGTGATCCCTCGCTGCGTGATATCATATAAAAATCGTTTCGAACAGAGTAACGCATATAATAATCTGCAAACTCTAATTGAGTGTACACGTCTCTAAATGCACCTACATAATCAAGTTTGCCATCATTATCATAATCACTAAAAGCTCCACCATACATGTTGGCTGAGCGATCAATACTGCGATGTAAACCAGTAGCTAAGTTGCCTGGCTTACTGTTATTTTGTATAAAACGAAGCGTACTACGTCCATTAACACCGATCTCCGGATGCACTATTTCAGGCTTGCCGTCATTATCAATATCCGCTGTCCTAATTCCAAAACCATTTAATAAATAATAAGAAACAGGGGTACCAAACGAGTTTTCGTCAATATTGCCCCCGCCTTTAAAAGTTAGGATAAATGGCTTTACCGAATAGCAAACCATATCGTTAGTTCGAACGGTAACCGGGTTATAAGTAGCTCCAGTAGGTACCTTGACCTCAACCCGCGTAGTGCTTGCCGAAATGATATCAGCTTTTACCGCCCCAAAATAAATATGCATTTCAGCAGCATCACCACTAAAATTCTTTCCGGTTATCGATATTAGATCGCCTGCTGCGCCGCTATAACTTGAAAGCTCATTTATTTGTGGAGTTTTGTAGTAGGTAAAATCTTTAAACTCATAACTTCCTCCTATTGTTTCTACCTTGATGATACCGTTGTCGCCTCCTTCACCGGCAACAAAATTTGCTTCTGTTCCATAATTATTGCTATAAGTTCCTACGCTCTTAACAGGGTAACCATCAATTGTGATAGATTTTATATCTGAGTAATGAATGCCCGACCCGGTAATGCCTATGTAGCTCCTATATTGCCCCGTTTTTCTTGATACCGAAGTTATAACCGGCATTATCTTGAAACCTGCTAACGTATCCCAACCGACACTGCTGTTCCAATCGTCTTCTGAAACAATTTTACCTGACCGCGCAGTGGCAGGAAGAATAAATTCCGCTGTCGTATCAGAGGTGATCTTATATTCAAGATCGCTGCCTGAAAGGGAAAATTCTTCAATATCACTAAAGTTTGTACCCCTGATAATTATTTTTGTACCGGCAACAGCCGCCATAGGTTCAGCTGATTTAAGTAAAGGGGGAGATTTAAATACAAAGCCTTTGCGTATTGCCAAACCATTTGCCGTGGTAACTTTAACCTCGCCTGAAAGTGTTTTCTTTTGAAGCATTGCTTCAATCCTGTTCTCGCTTAATACTTTAAAGCTACGGGCCCTCACACCGCCGAAACTAACACTTGTTACGTTTCTGAAATTTGAACCATAAATATCTACCGGATATTTAACACCGGCAGGCCCCTGGCTAAAACCAGTAATTGCCGGGGCCTTACTAAACGTAGTTATTTTAGTAGCCGAATCAGCATATAAACTGTTTGACACAACGAGTTTAATAGTATCATTGGGTTTATAAATGTCTGGTAAATAAGAAGCATTGTAAGCCTTACTAATTAATTTGCCATTTTTAAACCAATTGTATTTATAACCTGTTTTTCCAAAATTATTTAACTTAACCTGCCCCCCGCCTGAAACTGCGCTTTCGTCAATTGAAAAGTAAACCCGCGGTATAGTTGGGCCGCCTTTGTTGGTGCTTAGTGCCAAATAGCCGTTTGACCCACCTACCCAAATCTGGTTGCCCAGTATCTGCATGTCGAATATACCGAGCCCCTGGCCCGAATTGTTTTTTATGGAGGGGAAAGGCTCCCATATTTTACCACCGTTAGTGGTTTTGTACAAAACCTCTTTTAAACCGTAACCCGTAGAGTCGTTCTCAAATATAAGCTGCTCTGCTGAAAAAGAATAGAGAAGCGCATCGTTTTGCTTGGTCCACGTTACTCCGTTGTTTGTTGTTTTATAAACAAAATCATCAACACCATTCAGCCAGCCCAAACCCGGGTTAAGAAAGTAAACCGATCTAAACTGGCCGGGTTGTGTAATTTTTTGCCAGGCAAGCCCCCCATTAACCGAAGAATAAATGGCATCTCCAGACCGGTTGTAAATGTAGATCACGGCGTCACTAAAAACCTGCATGCTTGTTAAATAACTATTGTTGTAAGTTGCACTTACTGTCCATGTCATGCCTCCGTCAACGGTTTTTATTATCTGATCATAATCTACGGCATAACCAATCGCTCCGTTGTTTGCAAATGCCATATCAGTTACCGTGGAACCGGGAATAACGCGGTGTTGTGAATGATAAACGAGTTTAAAGGTATTCCCACCATCAGTTGAGATCAGAATAGCCGGAACCAGCGCATAATTGCCGTAAACTATTATTTTATTTTTGTCAAAAGCCTTAATGCCGTTTGTGAAGAAACCGAAGGTTATATTTACCGGAACGTTTTGAAAGTTTACATTCCCGGTGTGTATGAATTTTTTTACGAAGGTTTTCCCGCTATCTGTAGTAAAGCCAATACAGTTATTAAAAGCTACAAATCCTTCAGATGCCGAATACATGCTGATTTTTTGAACATAGGTATCAGCATTGTTATCAATATAAATTCGCTTGAACTGGGCATTCGCTTTAAAAGCTATGCAAAGTAATATGATAATTATAAGGAAGCAAAAAATCTGCCGGGGTAAATACATATTTAAATTACCAGCAGGAAGGATTACCATTTTCATAAATGTGATAAAGCATAACTATAGGGGATATTAAACACCGCGTTAGTCAATCTGAGGCTAAATGTACATAAATTTGATTGTTTTTTGACAGTAAAAATTCAAATACCGCAAGTCCCCCGCCCGTTCAAGCGTCCGCGCTTTAACGTAGCCTGATGCAAGCATCTTCGCTTGCGTTGCATTTCACCGCATTAATATTAAAAAATGTATTTAAGCATGCTTTGTGAGCGAAGACGCTCACTAAATTGTTAATTCAAGCGAGAGACGCTTGAATTGGCGAATGGGGATGGGGAGCCGCAATTTAATTTGTTGCATTATATTCATTGTAATTCAATCAATATTTATCTATTTTGCATTCAACAATCTATCATTATGCCAAGACAATTATTTATAGCATATATCAATACCCCTAACGGAACGGTGTTAGCAGGCCCTGTTACTGTTGAAAAAGATGAATATTTGTTCGTCAACAAAAACACAGCTGATGACGTATATTTTAACCTGAAGAAATCAGCAAATGGCTGGCATTTTTCGGGCGGCCCAACGGTTAAGGTCCCACAAGAATTTATCGATTCTGTTGGCGCGCAGATTGATGAGTATAAGAAATCCGGCATATCTGATGACGGAGTGAAGATACTTGGCCAAAGTGGAAAAAAAAGCGGATGATTGCAGACTGGTTAGCATAAGTATTTAAATTTATTTTATAAAAGGGCAATCTACCACCGCTGCCCGTTTGTCCTACTACGGACTACTATGTTGATAGTCTGTGACTATCGCGTAGGGGTTTGAAATGTAGTCTTAATACTACAGGCATACTCGTCCGAAGTCGGAGACGTTCGGACAGCGGGTAAATAACCACGGTGTCCATGGCCGCGATAAAAATCCTTAAATCCTTTAATCCAACAAATCATAGTTCAGACAACCACTTGCGTTAAGGATTGCAGCGGATACCGGCCTCGCGCCTAAGGCCTGCAGGCGTATGAGCGGAAAGCCTGACCCGCAGGGAAACGCCCAAATTGTATGAACCAGAATTATAAGATTAAGAGCCGCTTAAAAATCCTAAATCCTTTAATCCAACAAATCATAGTTCAGACAGCTAAAAATTACCCGCTAAATACTAATTTTGGCGCCTAAACCTTACAGCTATTGTAAGTACTGAATGACCGAGGCTAAGCAACAAAATTTTAGGTATGATATAAACGCTTTAAGGGCAATAGCGGTTATTGGCGTGCTGCTGTTTCATTATAAAGTTGCGTGGGTGGGCGGTGGCTTTGCAGGTGTCGACGTTTTCTTTGTTATTTCGGGCTATTTAATGAGCAAGATAATTATCGGCGGTTTGTATCGCGGTAATTTTTCGCTTATGGAGTTTTATGGCCGAAGGTTGAAGCGGATAGTCCCGGCGCTGCTGGCTTTGGTGCTGGTATTAACGGTTGGCGGCTTTTTTATTTATTTTCCGGATAGCTACCAGCTTAACCAGCGCAATGCTGCTGCCAGTGTGCTGTTTGTCTCCAATATTGTTTACTGGCAAAGCGCCGGTTATTTTGCAGAAGCTTCGGACACCAACATACTGCTGCACACCTGGTCGCTCTCTGCCGAGTGGCAGTTTTACATTATTTACCCCATAATTTTATTGCTGGTAAACAGGTGGGTAAAAAACAGAACGCTTTACCTGTACGGGTTTATTATTTTTATACTGCTTGGCTATGCGGCAGCTATATGGTATAC